>VOFK01003699.1_pt1 | contig 26781 bp, 35 predicted proteins | sample 5384121 | NCBI WGS metagenome assembly VOFK01 (sample SAMN12384730, study PRJNA508395) | human gut metagenome | isolation source: healthy gut J | host: Homo sapiens | reverse complement strand
TGTTAACACCTCGCCCGTGCGGGCAGGTGTTTTTATGAGACTGGTCAAAGAATCCATGCTGCAAAGTAAAAGACAGAGCAGCGGGGGAGCTTGAGGGGCAAGGCCCGCCTCAAATCGGATAAACCGCCGCAGATGTTTTTGAACACCTTCCCGCGAAGCGGCATTTTTGAACTTGTCAATGCCCGGCGGAAGTTCACGGACGTTTTTGACAGACGCTGAAAAAAAACGCCCGCGGGCGTTTTTTGCCGCGACAGGAGTTTCGCGTGGCAGAAAACACTTGGTTTTCTGCCGATTACGTGGCAGTGAAAACACTTACGCGGAGTGAGCGAATTGTCCGGTCAGCGGACAACAGAGGCGCAGAACGTGCAGCGAAGCTGAAAAAGTGGCGAGGCCACTTTTTTTCGATCAAAAACACCTGCCCGCGGGCAGGTGTTTTTGTTACAGAGACGCTTATGAATCGCGGCGCTACAGAGTATCAATGATGCAGCGCGCAGCAGAAAGTTTTCGGCCTTGTCGCGCTTTTCCGGCGGAAGCGCATTCATCCTGTCCGCCAGCGCGGACCAGCGAACGGGAGCCGCAGCGTCCACATAGGCGGCAAGCACAGAATCCGCCGCGGGGTGAGCGCGTTGCACAGGCTTATCAGCGTGGGCAGAGAGGAACGAGCAGGCCGCGCTCGATACGGGAGACGGTATTGGAGGTGAGGCCGGTCATGTCCGCAAGCTGCTCCTGCGTGAGACCGTGCGCCTTGCGCGCATCCTGTAGTACCTGTCCGCCCTGCCTGAAATCCATAATTATACCGCCTCAAACCTAATTGTACACTTATTATCGCCGAATTAGGCGCAATAAGTCCACAACGCTATAGACATAATTAGACGTAAAACGTATAATTTTGAGCACAAAACTTTTGGGAGGACGCGAAAAATGGCAGACTACAAGAAAATGTACACGGACTGTGCGCGGCGGTGGATCACTCCATCACGGTGCTTGAAGCGATCCCTGCGGCGCGGGGAACGATGCATAAACTGCAAAAAGCGCTGGAGGATGCCGAGGGAGATATACATTCAAACGTCATTATGCGCGAATGAGGATGGAGCAGATATTGCCGCAAGACGCTTATGAATCGCGGCGCTTTGCGTAGGTGAAGGATGAGCGGTGCTTGCCGCCCGCAGTCGAGCATCCAGCCTATCACGGGACGCAGCACCACCGCCACGGCTGAGAAGCCGAAGGCGGCAAGCCCCCGCCATGGCCGCGTTCAGCCTCCCAGCACCTGCTCAAGAAATATGGGGAAGGTGGAAAGAATCATGATATGATTCATGAAAACAAGGAAATTGATGATTATTATCAGGAGAAAATTTTTCGTCCAGACTTTGTCGTTTTTCATTGCGCAGCAGCTCCTTAAAAGTGTTTAAAAATACAACGGGCAGCCAAACAACCGGTCTTATGCCGTGTTTAGCTGCTCGTTGCGCGTATTTTATACAACTTTTTTGCAGAAAAGTCAAGCGGAAAATCACACGTTGAACATCGTGAAATCGAGAATGGCGAGGACGGTGCGCGCGGAAAGCAGGATGGCGAGGACGGTCATGCCGCGGTCTATGTTCTTCCGCAGAACAACGATTTTATTGTTCAGCGAGAGCATGAGCAGCGGCAGAATCGGAATGAAGTAGCGCCCCTGCACGCCGACGATTATTTTATCCGTATTGTATCCACGTCAAAAACATGGTTGCCATGAAGGAGAGCACGACCGCGGCGGAGAGCGCCAGCAGCGCCGGGCGCATGCCTCTCGGCATATCCAGCTCATTCCCGTCGATATTCTGCGCCGAGAGGATAAGCAGCGCCGTGAAAGCGGGAACTATCCATGTAGGGAGCTCCAGCAGGCAGGTGCTGAGACTCTGGCCGACGGCCTGCGCGAACCACGTGCTGAAATAGACGTTGAAGGAGTTCTTGAAGATGCCGAACGCGTCGCCGGGGTTGGTGAGGAAGAAGCGCAGGGTATAGGACTCCCCGCCCTCATCGCCATAGCTGGGAGGCGTGCTGTGCATGATGCGCAGCAGCGACGGCGCGGACACGGCGATGAACGCCGCGGCGCAGGACGCGAAAAAAGAAGCCAGAAGCAGCCGGTTTTCCCGCATTTCCCGGTGTAAATCTTTTGGGGATAAATATAAAGAGAAGGATGAACAGCGCATAGACGCCCTTCGCGGGGGCGAGGAGGAGCGCGGGGATGAATATGTACAGAAGATCGCAAAGGGTCAAAGCCCCTTCGGAGAATATCTCCCTCAAAAAGCGAAGACAAAAAGAACCATAGAGAGCGCGTTGATAAAGGTGTCATATGAAAGCGACGCGGCCGCTGCATGGCCATGGGGAGAATGCCGGAAAGCGCCGAACAGCAGCAAGCGCGGGACCCGCTTTACCGAGATATAGAGGCAGACGACATAGAAAAGAAGATTAAAAAATCTGCCCATCATGAAGGTGGTAACGTCGTTGAAGGAAAGCAGCCGCGAAATGGCGAAGCCCAGCACCTGCGGCACATATTCCAGCGGATAGACGAGCGTCCACATATATGACATCAGGCTGGACTGTATGCAACATTCGCCGGAGCCACGCCCGAAAAGATCCCTTATGACGCGGAGATAGCCCGTGCAGACATTGCTCTGATTTGAAAAGCCGCTGGGGTCCAAGGCATAGGCCGTGTCCGGCATACCGAAAAGCCCGTTCGTAAGCTCGGATATGGCGAGATAATGCGTTGACTCGTCCGGAACGGAGAGCGGCGTGATGACAAAGAGGTATATCAGGCCAAGCGCCAGCGCGGTAAGCGCGAAAAAGCGCTCATAGCCTGACTGTCGATTCGGGGGTAAAATAAGGAAAAAGACGGCCGTGAAAACGAAGAGGCTGACGAGCAGAAGCATCACCGTTTGAAAATCGTAGAGTATCCCGGCCTCTTCGATGGAGAAGCCCAGATTATAACGGAACAGCAGCAGCTCGCCCTGACGCTGTATGGACCGTATCAGCACCAGCATGAGGATGACCGCGGCTGCGGCGGAGAGCAGGATGCGCTTTGACTTTTGCTGTTGAGCGGTTCTGTATGCAGACGCATAACGCTTACCTCGCTTTTATCTTTACTATTAGGGTACGTCTTTACTGCCAGTATACGTCGATTGGATATCCCGCAGCACGGCCTCGGCACAGCGCATACCGTCCACGGCGGCGGAGCTTATGCCTCCCGCGTAGCCCGCGCCCCTCGCCGCAGGGATAGAGCCCGGCGACGGCGCTTTGAAGCGAAGCGCCGCGCAGTATCCTGACGGGGAGGAGGAGCGCGTCTGGGCGCGGTGAGGACGGCGTCGGGCGAGTCAAAGCCGGAGAGCTTTTGCCCAGCGCGGGGATGGCCTGCTCCAGCACGGCGGTGATGCGCGGCGGAAGCACCTCGCGCAGCTCTCCCCAGACGACGCCGGGGCGGTAGCTGGGCGCGACGGAGGCGGGGCCGGTGCTCGGCCTGCGGGCGAGAAAATCCCCGCAAGCTGCGCCGGGGCAGGTATTGCCGCCGCCGAAGGCGTAGGCCGCGCGCGCTCTATCTCGCGCTGCCAGTACATGCCGCCGAGGGTGCTTTTATCCGGGAAGTCCTCCGGGTGCAGCGTGACGAGCAGGGCGGAATTGGCGTTCTCCCCGTCGCGGCGGGAATAGCTCATGCCGTTCGTGGCGACACCGCCGGATTCCGACGCGGCGGCAAAAACCTCGCCGCCGGGGCACATGCAGAAGGTATAGGCACTGCGTCCGTCGGGCAGACGGACGTTGAGCGAGTAGTCCGCCGCGGGCAGCAGCGCCGCGCGCGGCTCCGTACTGCGCAAGGTCGATATCGCACTGGCGGTGCTCTATGCGCACGCCCATTGAAAAGGGCTTCGGCTCCATCGGCACGCCCTGCGCATGGAGCGCTTCAAACGTGTCGCGCGCGGAATGCCCGATGGCGAGGATGAGCTGTGTGCAGGGAAGTGCGTGCAGCCCCTGCGCGTCGCGCACCTCTATACCCGTCAGCGCGCCGTTTTCGATAATGAGGCGCTCAAGCTTCGTGGAGAAGCGGACCTCTCCGCCGCGGGCAATGACGTCGGCGCGGATGCGCTGGACAACGTCGATGAGGATGTCCGTGCCGATATGGGGCTTGGCATCGTACAGCACGCTCTCCGGCGCGCCGTGCGCGTAAAACTGCCGCAGGACCCAGAAAAGGCGCGCGTCGTGCGTGCCGGTGTTCAGCTTTCCGTCGGAAAAGGTGCCCGCGCCGCCCTCGCCGAACTGCACGTTGCACTCCGTATCCAGCGCGCCGCCGGCGCGGAACGCGTCCACGGCGGCCTTGCGGGAGAGCGCGTCGCGGCCGCGCTCGATAACTATAGGCCGCGCGCCCGCCATGGACAGCACGAGCGCGGCGAACATGCCCCGCGGGGCCGAAGCCGGCAATGACGGGGCGCGGCGCGCCTCGCCGGGCGAAAACGCGCGCGACGGAATATTCCGGCGGAGTATATTCGCACACGTCCGGAGACTTGACGCGGGCGATTACGCGCCGCTCATCCCCGGAGACGGAGAGCGCGGCGGAGCAGACATAGTGTATATCGTCCTTATGCCGCGCGTCGAGGGAGCGCTTTATGAGCGTGAGCTCCTTCACCTCCGCGCACGGCAGACGCAGCTTCTTCGCGCGCGCGCACGCAGGGCGGAAGCATCCTCGCCGGGGGCGAGGCGCAGCTTTCTTACAAGTATCATTCGCCAAGCCTCCCTGCCATATGGCCGCTGGCCCATGCCCACTGGAGGTTGTAGCCGCCGCAGTCGCCGTCGATATCCAAAAGCTCGCCGCAGACGAAGAGGCGCGGCATAAACCAGCTTTGCAGAGTTTCCGGGTCAAAGCCGGAGGTGCGGATGCCGCCGGCCGTGACCTGCGCGCTGTCGAAGCCCTCCGTCCCCGTGAGGGTGAGCGTGAAGTCCTTCGCGGCGCGCACGGCGGCATCAAGCGCGTCCGCGCCGAGGGACGAAAGCTGCGCGGCGGCGTCAAGGCCCGCGTATTTGACGAGCATACGCCCGAGGCGGTTATGCAGCATCCCCGTGAACACCTCCCCGCAGGGGAGATCCGGCAGGGCGCGGCAGCGCGCGCGAAGCATCTGCGCGACGGCGGATCCGTCATAACCGCGCAGGAAGTCGATATGCAGCCCGGCCTTGCCGCCGCCGGTGGAGACGGCGCGGGAGATATCAAAGGCCGCGGGGCCGGAGACGCCCGTTTCGGTGAACTGAAGCTCCCCCGCGCCGCGGGCAATGGGCAATGACCTGCCCCCGGAGACGAGCGACAGCGCCGCGTCCGCCCGCACGCCCTTGAGCGCGCGGGGATATCCGCCCTCCGCAGTGAGCTGGACAAGGGCGGGGCAAAGGCGCGTGCGCTTGTGCCCCAGCGGCTTCAAAAAGCTCATACCCGTCCATAACGCCGCCGAGCTTCGCCCCCGCGGCCCCGCCGCAGGCGACGATGAGATAGTCCGCGTCGATGCTGCCGGAGTCGGTGCGCACGGTGTCCAGCCCGCGCCGGGATCAGCTCACGCGCGCTGGTGGAGCACATGACCTCCACCCCGGCGCGCTCAAGCGCGAAGCGCAGCACGTCCACCACGCTGTTTGCGGAGTTGGAAAGGGGATAGACCCGGCCGCCGTGCTCTGTGACCGTTATGAGGCCCAGAGAGTGAAAGAAGTCGAGCGTGTCCTGCGGCGTGAAGGCCGCAAGCGCAGGAACGGCGAAGCCGGGAAGCTCCCCGTGGTAGTTTTCAGGGGCCGCGCCGGTATTGGTGAGATTGCAGCGGCCGTTGCCCGTGGCAAGGAGCTTGCGCCCGACGCGCTGCTGCCTTTCAAGGATGATAACGCGCCTATCGCCGCGCGCCGCCGTCAGCGCCGCCATCATGCCCGACGCGCCGCCGCCGATTATAACTACAGTTTCCATTGCCGTCCCCCGGTGAAAGTTTTATGCCATGTATTATAACAGGAACGCCGCCATTAATCAATTTTTGTATATGCTTTTTTGCACGCGGCGCGAAAGCAAGCTGTGCTTGACGGGAAAGATGGAAAAATGTATAATACCCTCGATCGACAAGGACACACACGGTTTTGACTGGCAGAAAGAGCACCCATACATCCTCAAAGGCCTTGAAAATACACAAAGTATTCTCTGCGGCCTTTTCATCGTCTGGCTGCCTTTCTGCTCCGTCAAAACTGCTTCGCACCTGACAGGCGGAGAGAGCATAATGGAGTTTTCACCGCAAGGTGGAAACGGAATGGCGCGAACTTCTTCTGACGATGTCAGGCGTATGTGCTCTTGTCTACCGAGGGTAATAAGATTTATTATTTATAGTGCGGCAGCGCGCAACAACTCTCAGTACAACTATCAGCGGCGCGGAGGCGTGGAATGGCAAAGTCCGGCGGAAGTGAAAAATTGAAAAGGGCGGCGATCCCGGCGGCGGCCGCGCTGCTGCTGATAGTGCTGCTGGCGGCCGTATATCCGCGCATGACGCGAAAGGACGACGCCGCGCCCGCGGCGCAGGCCCAGCCCGTGCCGGCAGAGAGCGAGTGGGCGGGGAAGCTTCGCATATCGGAGCTGATGGCGAAGAACACCGCGGCGTACATGGATGAAACGGGCGCTTTCCCGGACTGGATAGAGCTTGAGAACGTGTCGGAAGAGGCGATAGCCCTGACGGATTTCACGCTGGCGGACGGCGTGGACGAGGACGGCTGGCGCTTCCCGTGCGTGACGCTCGGCGCGGGGGAGCGGATGGTGATATGCGCGGACGGCACGGATAAGAAAGAGGCGCCGCTGCACACGGATTTTTCGCTTTCCAAGGGCGAGACGGCGGTGCTGCGTGATGCGCGCGGGCTTATCGTGGACGCGGTGGAATGCAGCACGGGCAAGGCGAATATGGCGCTGCGCCTAAACGGCGCGGGGAGTGGGAGGCGACGTATTTCGCAACGCCCGGCTATGAAAACTCCGCTGCGGGCTACGACGCGTATCAGGCGGCGCTGACGGCGGACACGCCGGTCATAATAAGCGAGGCCGTCACGGCGAATTTCTCGACGCTGAAGCAGAAAAACCTCGGCTACTGCGACTGGGCGGAGATAAAGAACATATCAAATGAGAGCGTGCGCCTTTCGGAGTATTATCTTTCCGACGATGCGGCGGCGCTGGATATATGGGCCTTCCCGGATGTGACGCTTGCACCGGGAGAGCGTTATCGTGCTGTGCGACAAAGGGAAGCGGCGCGGCCGACGCGGGCTTCCTGCACGCGCCGTTCGAGCTGGACTCCACGGCGGAGGGGCTGTATCTCTCCGACAGGAGCGGCCGCGTGCGCGACTGTGCGTTTCTGCATGACATCCCATACGGCGGGAGCATGGGCCGCATGAGCGGCGAAAAACGGCTGGTTTTTTACTTTTTGCATCGCCCCAGCCGGGGGCGGAAAAACCGGCGGCTGCCGGCGCATTTCGGCAGCGCCCATATGTCTGGGCAGAGACGGCGTTTATGAGGGCGTGGACTCCGTGACGGCGGAGCTGAGCGCCGCAGGGAAGATATATTATACGACGGACGGCTCCCTCCCGACGGAAAACAGCAAGGTATACGACGGGGCGATAGAGCTGACGCGCACCGCCGTGATAAGGGCGGTATCCGTGGAGGATGGTGCGCTGAAAAGCCCGGCGCTGACGCTGAGCTATATCATAAACGAGGGGCATACCCTGCCGGTGGCAAGCCTCGTCGCGGACGACCCGGATGAGTTCGGCCGCATGTACAACAACAAGAAAAAAGAACATGAGCTGCCCGGCAGCATCTCGCTTTACGCGGGGGAGGAGGATCTCTTCACCGCGCCCTGCGGCATAGACATGCACGGCGAGACAAGCCTTGAAATGCCGAAGAAGAACATGGGTCTGCGCTTTCGCGGCGCGCATACGGCCTGAGCGAGCTTGACTGCGACATATTCTCCGGCGGGGTGACGAGCTTCACGGGGCTTATACTGCGCGCCGGACAGGATCAGAACAACACCATAATAAGAAACGAGCTGCTGGAGGATCTGTGCCTTGAATACCCGACAGCGTGCCCACGCAGCGCAGCCGCTACTGCGTGCTGTACGTCAACGGCGAGTACCGCGGGATATACACGCTGATGGAGAAGGTGGACAAGCAGCATTACGCAAGCCTCATGGGCGTCAGCCGCGAGAGCGTGACGGTGATGAAGGCGTGGGCAAACCCCGGCACGGAGTATTACGAAACGTCATAGCGCTTCGCGGAGGACAACGACCTGACGGCACCGAGGCCTACGCGCTTCTGCGAGCTGGTGGACATAGACAACCTCATAGACTGGATGATAATAGAGGGCTATTCGGCGAACACGGACCTTGCAAAAAGCAATCTGCGCTATGCCCGGTCGAGCGAGGGTGACGGAAATGGCGGTACATGCTGTACGACATGGACGCCACGCTGACGATACCGGCAAATATATTCAGAAACGTTCTGACGCCCAGCTCCACGCAGAGCGCGGAGTTCATAACCCAGCTTATGCCAAACAACGCCGAATTCAGAGACAGATTCCTGCGGCGGGCGGCGGAGGTCCTTCCACGACGCTTTCAAATGAAAACGTGGACGCGCGCATTGCGGGGAAATGACGGCGCAGATAGCGCCGGAGGTCGCGCGGGACTTCGCGCTGCGAAGCGATGAGCTATGCCCCAGTGGGAGGCCGCTGTGGCGCAAAGCTTCGCGCGGCGATAACGGAAAAGCGACTGGCGCGGCAGGTGCGTCGCGGCGATAGGGGCAGTACATGCATCTGAGCGACGCGATGCGGGAGTATTTCCGCGTGAATGCGCCGGAAGCGACGGGCGGAAATGAAGGACACGCAGCTTACATTAAAGCGCTATGAAAAGAAATACCTCCTGACCGCCGGGCAGTACGCCGGGATACGGCGGCAGTCGACCCATACATAGTGCCGGATGCAGCTTAAAAAGCACGGTTTTCGCTCTACTACGACACGGACGACTATGAGCTGATACGCCGGTCGATAGACGCGCCGGTGTACGGAGAAGCCGCGTCTGCGCAGCTATAACGTGCCTCGGCCCGGAGGACACTGGTGTTCGTGGAGCTGAAAAAGAAGTTCAAGGGGTGGGAAGCGGCGCGCGGCCATGGGCGCGCGACGCCGCGGAATACCTGCCGGGGCGCGCCGCACCCGGCGACGGGCAGGGTAACGCGCGAGATAGATTGAGCTTGAAAACGCACGAGGTCAGGCCATTGCGCGCGTTCATCGCCTGTGACCGCGAGGAGGTCTATGCAGGGCGCGGCGACGGCGAGCTGAGGATAACCTTGACGAAAACATACGCTGGCGCGCTGAAGAGTTTGAATCCTCACCTGCGGCGACGGCGGGGAGAGCTGGCTACCGCCGCAGGGCAGCGTGCTGATGGAGATAAAGCTGCCGGAGGCGGCGCCGCTGTGGCTGGCGGAAATGTTGAGCGAGAACAGGCTTTTCCCGGCGGGCTTTTCAAAATACGGCGAATGCTACAAGGCCAATCTTATAAACGGAGGATTTTCAGTGTTTAACAGCATTATTACAGTTCCGATAAATCTGGTGCAATTTCTGGTGTGGTGGCGTCGGCGCTCGTGCTGGGCGTGCTGGCGTCGCGCGTGTTCACGCTTTCGAAAAATGAGGCACTCCGGCTCATTCGCCGTGGCGCTGGCGCTTCTGCCGAGCGTGGTGGCCGTGGTGATAATGATGGTCAACGGCAATGTTGGCGCGGGGCTTGCCGTGGCGGGCACCTTCGCGCTGGTGCAGCGCGCAGGGCACCGCGCGCGAGATAACGGGGCTTTTCTTTGCCGTGGCGCTGGCCTTTCGCCTGCGGGATGGGCTATGTGGCGCTGGCGGCGGTGTTCTTTCGTGATATTTTCGCTGGCGCTTATCGTGTTGACCTATACGCACTTCGGCGAGAACGGCGGCACGAGGCAGCTTAAGATAACTATCCCGGAAAACCCGACTGGCGAGAGCTTTTCGACGACCTTGAAAAGTACACGACGAGCCATTATGAACTGGTGCGCGTGACGAACATGGCACGCTGAGCGATGTATCTCATAAGCCTGAAGGCGCGGGCATGAGCGCGAGTTCATAGACGCTGCGCTGCCGCATAACGGGAATTTGAGATAATCTGTGCCGCGAGACGGACAGAGATATGATATAATTATGAGAAATGAAAAAGCGGCAAAGCCGTTAATAGAACACCCCGGCGAATTTTTCGCCGGGTGTTGCCATATCAATATTACATTTTCGTTTACGGCGCGGCGTCAGTCATAGCGGTGGTCGATGACGCGCTTCGTCTTTTTTCACTGCGGGCAAGCATGCCTCCGATACGACGCGGATATCGGGCGTCATGCCGATGCGGCTTTTGAAGAGCTCACGGACGCGCGCCTCCGCGGCGGGAAGTCCGTGCCGTTCTCGCCCTCGACGGTGACGGTCATGCGGTCCTTGTTGGCCTGCTCGTCGCGCGTGATGACTATCTGATATTCGCTGAGAAGGCCGCCGGCGCTTTGCAGCACCCCTCGACCCGAGCGGGAACATGTTCACACCGCGCACCCTGAACATATCGTCACTGCGGCCCTGAATGGTGTCAAGGCGGCGGAAAGCAGCTTCCCCGCAGCTGCATTTTTTTTTCGATGATGCGCGAAAAGTCGCGCGTGCGGAAGCGCAGCAGCGGCGCGCCCTCCTTGACGAGCGTCGTGATAACGATCTCGCCCGTCTCGCCGTCGGGAACGGAAGGCCGGTGACGGTCGATTATCTCGATATAAATAAAAATCATCCCAATAGTGTATGCCCTGCTCTTCCGGCAGTTGGATGCCGATGCTGGGGCCGTGCATTCCGTAAGGCCGTAGATATCGTAAAAGCTGATGCCGAGGTCGGGCGGATGCACTCCCTGCGCAAGCTTCTCGCTCCAGCGCTCAGAGCCGAAGATGCCCCTGCGCAGATGGAGCTTATCGCAGGCCGCGCTTGCGCACCTTCCTCCGCCAGCAGCAGCGCGCATAGACGACGTCGCCGTGAGCACGGTGGCGCCGAGATCCTGCATCATCTGAAGCTGCTTGTGTTGCTCCGGCCCCATGGGTATCGCCATCGCGCCGAGCCTGCCCCGGCTCGGTTGCCTGCCGTCCACAGCCCGGCGACGGCGATCTGCATCCCTCCGCCGTGACCCTGGCGAACTCATAGCAGCGCGCGAACATCGCGGCCCAGTCGTCCACGTCCTTGGCAGTGGGGATCACGACGGGCTTGCCCGTGAAAGCCGGAGGAGAAATCATCTGGACGACTTTTCATCCGGCACGGCCTGTATGCCGAGAGGGTAGGCGTTGCGAAGGTCGTTCTTGGAAAAGGGAATACGCCTGCAACCGCCTGGCTTTCCACCCTTGGTGTGATGCTGGCGTCGCGGTATATCCGGGCATAATAGCCGTCGGAGGCGAGAATGCGCTTGATCTGCGCGTCCACCTGACGGAGCTGTACATCGTTAAGCTTCATATCTGATTCTTCTGTAAAATGGAATGTCATGGTATTGAAGAGAGCGCATCATGCCCGCGCGCACTGGTCAGATCCGCTGCGGATGCGGAGGTTTGGCAGCATGTTGTGCCTGCAGAGTTTCGTGCGTCCGCAGACGCGAAAGCAGTGATGAGTACGTTTTCTGCCGCGACATGCGTGGAAAAACACTTTTGCGCGGAGGATGAACAACGCTATCCGCCATCAGGGACAACAGAGGCGCAGAACGAAGCGAATTTTTTCGAAAAAAGTGGCAAGGCCACTTTTTGAAACATCGCTGCCGATCGCGGATGGGGAACGGCGTCAAAGCCGATAAGCTCCGCCTCGTAGACGACGGCGGTAGCCGGTGAGATATATGTCGCGCGCCGCGCCGTTTTCAAACGGTGAGGGATATGGAAAAGCCTCCCCGGGCATAAGAAAGCGCACATCGCGCCCGGAGGCGAGGCCGCGCAGAGTGCCGCCGCGGCCGTGCCGCAGCCCCGAAGCCGCAGGCGAGGGTGAGTTCCTTTACGCCAGCTCATACGTGACGAAGCGGGAAAGCATCTGCCCCGGGAGGCTTGGACAAAGCGACCGCCTGCGCTGCGTGGAATTCCGGCGTATTATGCAGGCGCGCCCAGCGCGCGCCGGGCAACCATATCCTCAAGCTCCGGCAGGGGAGCAGGATTCGGCGTGGGGTGGCAGGCCGGGCACGCCAAGCTCCGCATACGCGCAGTCGCAGCCACCCGTCGTGATTTGAGATTTGGCCGTCAGGTCCATGAGAGCGTCATTAAGGCGAACGTCGGTAGAGCCGTGGGCGTGATGCGCCGCCTCTCGTGACAGTGCCGTCTCGGCATCGCTTGCGCGTCTCACCGGCGAGGCCGTGCTCATGTACCCGTAGCGCGGATGCACCGCGCGCCGTTGCCGCCCGCCCACGGCTGCGGGCGCCATCATGCATTTCGGTGGCGTTCCTGCGCGTGCAGGGCGTCAATGACGCCGCGCGCCTCACTGCGCAGCGGGTCCTCAATGCAGATGACCGCCGCAAGCACGCCGGATATGCCCAGATACAGATGTGAATACTCGCCCGGCAGGGGCGTCGAAGCGCGCCTGTTCGCCTGCGGGCAGGACGCAGCCCTCATCCTCGAACACGAAGTGCTGACTGCCGATGACGACCTTTTTCACTGCCGACGCTGCTGGACACGCCGTGCGCGACGATGTAATCCACCTTGGAGTGACGCTCCTCATGCCGCAGACCCGCGGCGCTCGGCCTCGGCCACGACGGCCTTCGCCATGGAGTGGGGGGTATTGCTCCTCCAGGCACGCGGCCAGACGCAGCATCTCCGCCTCATCCCTCCCGCCGAAGGTGACGATCTGCGCCACGCGCGGCATGGCATGGTCAGCGTGCCGGTCTTGTCGAACACGAAGGTCTCCGCCTGCGAAACGGCCTCAAGGAAGCGCCCGCCCTTTTTGACGGAGATATGATAGGCGCTGGCCTCCCTTCATAGCGGACAGCACCGCGATGGGCATGGACAGCTTCAGCGCGCAGGAGAAATCGACCATCAGCACGGCCAGCGCGCGCACGGGGTTGCGCGTGATAAGCCATATGAGCGCCGTCGCGCCGAGGCTGTAGGGCACAAGGCTGTCCGCCAGATGCGCCGCGTGGCTCTCCGTGCCGGACTTGAGCTTTTCCGACTCCTCTATCATCCTGACTATGCGGTCATAGCGCCCGCTGCCGCTGGTCTTTTCCACGCATACGGAGAGGCTGCCCTCTTCTATCACCGTGCCCGCGTAGACGTAGCCGCCCGCGGGCTTGCGCACGGCAAGCGGTTCGCCCGTGATGGACGCCTGATTGACCATGGCCTCGCCGTCCGTCACCTTTCCGTCCAGCGGGATCATCCCGCCGGTCGCAACGCTTATCGTATCGCCCGCGCGGACCTCACTCACGGGAACGAGCACGTCCCCGTCCGCCGTTTGCAGCCAGACCTTGTCCACGTTCAGCGCCATGCTGCGCGCAAGGTCGGCCACGGACTTCTTGTGCGTCCACTCGTCCAGCGTCTCCCCGACGCCAAGCAGGAACATGATGGAGCCCGCCGTGGCAAAGTCGCCGCGCAGCATAGACACGGCGATGGCCGTCGCGTCGAGCACAGGCACCTGTATCCGACCCGGATAAGGCAGCCAAGGCCGGCCTTTATGTACCGCAGAGAGCGCAGCAGCGTCATCGCCGTGCGCAGCGGCACGGGCAAAAAAGCTTGTTGACGCAGCGGCGTATGACCGAGTTGACGAGCTTTTCCTCGTATTCCCGGTCAAGTGCGCGGGAGCTGTGCGCATCGGCAAGATGCGCGGCGGCCTCGAAAACGCCGCAAGCGCCGCGACGATGTCCCGCGCGCGGCGCGGCAGCCTTATACGACCGCGTCGCACGTGCGGTCATAGACCTTTGCCTCCGTCACGCCGTCAACGGCGCCGGAGGTATGCTTCAGTATATCCGCCTGTGAAAGCGTCATGCGCGGCTGCACGGCATGCACGCGCATACGCCCCGGCAGCTCATGCAGGATCTTGCACTTCATGCTTATTCGGCCTTCTCTGCGCTGTCCTCAATGACCTCGGCCTCAGCCTCGGCCGCGTATTTCTCGTTGAGCTGCTTCGCCTCGGCGAGTATGTCCTCCGCGCCCTCGCGGATGCCGGTGGCCGTCGCCATCACGCAGTCCTTCGCGCGCAGCGCCGCCGCCGTGGTGTGCACATAGACCTTCTTCGCGCCGCGGCTTGCAAGTACCTTCAGTCCGGCCGTGCCGAACGCAACGCCGCCCAGAAATGCTGCAAACTTATTCATATTCTTATCCTCCCTGTTTATATATCCCATGAGTTAGTCATGCCTAACTCATGCGTATTTTACAGGCCGCCGTACCGGCGGTCTGTATCATTCTTATACCACGTTCCGGAGCCGTTATCAAGATTTTTTCCCCTGAATTCATAAGTTGTTAACCAATTCCGCCGCTGTGCCCGGCGTGCAGGACGCCGCGTATGCGCGCCGCCGCGGGTCACTCGCCGCGCCCGGCCTCCCGGCTTTTCAGGTGCGTGTTGAGATAGTCGGACGCCTGCTCCAGCACGGAGAGGATGCACCTGTCCGCCTCAAAGGCGTCGCGCCGCGCCACGGCCTCCGTCAGCAGCGTGAACTTCGGCAGGCTGCGCGTCAGCTCCGAGGCGTTTTTATAATGCTCTCTTATAAGATTCCTTATCATCTTTTCAAAGCTCTGGAACACCATGGCGTATGCGGCGTTGCCGGATATCTCCGTCAGGCACTTGTGATAGGCGTACACGGCCTCCGCCGCCTCATCCTCACCGGCGGCGTATATCGCGTCCGCGTGCGCCTGCAAGAGCCGCAGCGACTCCGGTGTCAGCCTTGCGCAGGCAAGGCGCGTGCACTCGCGCTCTACCAGAATGCGAAGGTCCATCAGGTCGCGGAACAGCGTGCTGTCTATCAGCGCGCTGTCATAGCTCATTATCGCCGACAGCGTCTCCGGCGTGGCGCGGCGCACGTATTCCGCCACGAAGGGTGCCCTTGCGCGGCACGATGCGCAGAAAGCCCATGCGCTCCATATCCAGTATCATCCCCCTGATTGACCGAGCCGCGGCTTATGCCCATCTGCTGGGCAAGCTCCCGCTCCGGCGGCAGCCTGTCGCCCGGCTTGAGCTCACCGGAAAGGATCTTTGCCTGCATTGCGTTTATGAAATTCGCCTTGAGGTTTTTGCCTTCGCCTGTCTGCATGTCTCTCTCTTCCTTATTTCAATGGATCGCCTCATATTATAAATAATTTGCCCCGCAAAATCAAGTCTGGCCTGTGATTTGCAGCCACAACGCCGGATATCTCTCCACCCTGCACAAAAAACGGGGCGGAATTTCGTCGCAGGTCTGACAAAGTTTGCTTGCGCCGGGGGCAGAACTGGTGTAAAAATAAATTTGTGGCTATACCACAAGAGAAATTGTGATCAATATATTCAACGGAGGACGCGTAAATGCAAAAAATACGACGTGATCGTTGTCGGCGCGGGCAACGGCGGCCTTTCGGCCGCGGCATATCTCGCAAAGGCCGGCAAGAAGGTGCTTGTGCTGGAAAAGCACAATCTCCCCGGTGGCTGCGCCACTAGCTTCGTGCGCGGAAGTACGAGTTTGAGGCCACCCTGCACGAGCTGTGCCAGATGGGCACGGGCGAAGGGGGGAAGCGCGGCGCGGTGCGCCAGCTTCTTGAGGACGACTACGGGCTGGACGTGGAATGGTGCAGCGCCAATGAGAGCTTCGCTTCCGTTGCGACAGACCCGGACGGCTTCAACGTCGCCATGCCCGCGGGCGTGCAGAACTTCGTCGACGAGATGGAGCGGCAGGTGCCCGGCAGCCGGGAATCCATGACGACGGTGCTGGAGCTCGGGCGGATGCTGGTGGACGGCGTGGAGTGGCTGTATGAGCGGCACAACGAGCCGGAGGGCGCGCAGAAGGTCGAAATGATGCTGAAATACTATGACCTTATGTGCCTTGTGCCCCAGCCCTGCGACGAGGTGCTGCGCAAGATAGGCGTTCCGGACAAGGCGCGCCAGATCTTCGAGTCGTACTGGACCTATGTTTCGGCGGACTCGACCGAGATGAGCTTCGCGCCATACGTCTTTATGACCTATGTCTATCTGACGCAGCTTCCGTGGTTTGCGAAGAACCGCTCTCATGAGATATCGCTTGCCTTCGACGCGAAGATACGCGAGCTCGGCGGCGACATCTGGTATAACACGAAGGTCGATAAGATAGACATAAAGAACAACGCCGTGCGCGGCGTCGTGCTGGCCGACGGCACGTATATAGCGTGTGAGCGCGTCATTTCAAACCTCATGCCGCACGTCGTGTTCGACCGCATGGTCGAGCCGTCGGAGGTGCCGCAGTACGACCGCAAGAAGATGAACGCGCAGCGGCTCGCGCAGGCGGCGTTCACGGTGTATCTGGGGCTGGACGCAAGCGCGGAGGAGCTGGGACTCAAGAACTACGACACCTTCATGCGCTATACGCCCGACAACCACAAGCAGTTCCTCTCCTCAGACTCCATCGACACGCACAAGGATATCACCTGCACCGTGCTCACAAACGCCCTGCCCGACGCCGCCGGAAAGGGCCGCGCCTTCATCCAGTTCAGCAAGTTCTATACCGGCGACCCGTTCAAGGACGTCACGGAGGCGGACTATTTCAAGATAAAGGACCGCATCGCCCGCGAATGCGTTGAGCGCTATGAAGGCCGTCACCGGCTGCGACCTGCAGGGGCATATAGAGGAGCTCGTCGTCGCCTCCCCGGTCACGTGGGCGCGCTATCTCGGCACGCCGCGCGGCGACGTATACGGCTACATCCCCGCAGCGTGGGATGGCATGTTCCCGCGCGTGCAGTGCGGCCACAAGGAGGACTACACCATAAAGGGCCTGCGCTTCGTCGGCGGCCACGGCACGCAGATGGACGGCTATTCCCAGGCGTATCTCTCCGGCGCGGAGCAGGCGAGATACATGCTTCTTGACATGAAGGAGGGCAAATAAGATGGCGAAGTACAACTATTCCCGCAAGGGCCTCAAGGGGCTTACGCCCTTCCCGTTCCTCGGCGAGGTGAAAACGCGCCTCAAGGCTATCGAGGCCGCGCCCGACACCATGCCCCAGTCCATATATAACGCGAACATCCTCGCCGCGAAGCTCCACCCCGCGGTGCAGCATGTGCAGATAGCCGAGGTCGTCGATCACGGCGGCGCGAAGAGCTTCACTCTCGTTCCCGACGTGGAGAAGGGCACGGCGGAGATGGCGTATTTCCGCGCCAGCCAGTATGTCTCCGTGGCGCTGAACATAGACGGCGCGGCCGTCAACAAGCCCTACACCATCCGCTCAGGCCCGAAGGACGCCCTCGGCAGCGAGGATACCAGCTACACCCTCACAATCAAGCTGACTGAGCCGTCCTACGCCTCGAAATACATCCTTGACACGTGGAAGCAGGGCGACGCCGTCGATATAAGCGGCCCTCTCGGCGATTTCTATTATCCAGGACCTGCGCGACGCGAAGCACGTCGTCGCTATCGCGGGCGGCTCCGGCATCACGCCGTTTTACTCCATGGCTTCCGCCATTGCCGACGGGATAGAGGACTTTGACATGACCATCCTCTACGGCAGCCGCACGGCGGACGGGATACTCCTGCGCGATGAGATAGAGGCTGTCGCCGCGCGCTCAAACGGCCGCGTCAGGGTCGTGCACGTGCTGTCGCACGAGGAAAAGGAGGGCTACGAGCACGGCTTCATCACGGCGGAGCTTATTAAGAAATACGCGCCCGCGGGCGATTATTCCGTGTTCATGTGCGGGCCGAAGGCGATGTATGCCTTTGAAGAGGGCGAGATGAAGAAGCTCGGCCTGCCCAAGCGCCGCTACCGCATGGAGATGTCCGGCGACTATCTGCACGCCGCGGACAGCGCCGATTTCCCCGCAGAGAAGAAGAGCGCGGAATTCACCCTCACTGTCGATATACGCGGCGAGAAGCAGACCGTTCCCTGCAAGGCGGAGGAGTCGCTGCTCTGGGCGATGGAGCGCGCGGGGATAAAGGCGCCGTCTCGCTGCCGCAGCGGCGAGTGCGGCTGGTGCCACTCCCGCCTCGTCAGCGGCGACGTGTATGTTCCGGAGGACGCCGACGGGCGGCGCATGGCCGACAAGAAGTTCGGCTGGATCCACCCGTGCTGCTCGTTCCCGCTGAGCGATGTGGAGCTGTGCGTCTATCCCGTGGACTGATGCGGGGAAAATGTATAGATATAAAGAGACAGGGCGCGCCGGTAAAACGGCGCGCCATGTTGAGACTGTCGAAAAAAGTGGCTTTGCCACTTTTTCGAGAAAGCTTCGTTCGTTCTGCGCTCAGTTGTCCGCTGACAGCGGACAATTCAACGCTCACTCCGCGCAAAGTGTTTTCTGCCACGCACATGTCGCGGCAGAAAACATATCGTATTGCTTTTCGCGTCTGCGGACGCGAAACTCTGCGAGGCTTTTTTGACAAGCTGGACATGGCGCGCCGGTAAAACGGCGCGCCATGTTTTGCCTGTAAAAGAATCCGTGCTGCAAAGTAAAAAGACTGAGCAGCGGGGGAGCTTGAGGGAAGCGAAGCGGCGGCACGGGAGTGAATGACATGCCGGGGGCATGTCAGAGCCGTGCCGTGACCGAGCCGCAGCGAGAAAAGACCCGCCTCAAATTGGATAAACCGCCGCAGAAAGGCTTGATACATCAAGGCTTTCGGGCGAAGCGGCATTTTGAACGCTTTCAAAATGCCCGGCGGATAAACGCGGTCAAAAAAGTTTCACAGTCTTTTTTTGACAAGCTGAGACAGGGGGCGCGCCGCAAAAACGGCGCGCCCTGTTTTGCCATGTTCAATTTCAGACTTCGTCTCAATAGAATTCGCCGGGGACCTCCAGCACGATGTCTGATGTGGGGAAGGACGAGCACGGATGGATATAGCCGTACTCCTTATCCGCCCAGCGGCGCAGCTCGTTCTCCTGCAGGATGAACACGCTGCCCTCCAGCATCCGCGACCTGCACCAGCCGCACTCGCCGCTGCGGCAGCGAGACGGCGCCTTTATCCCCGCACGCTCTATCGCCGTCAGCACGGTCTCATTCGCGCTGGCGGAGAGCTTATACTCCCTGTTGCCCTGACGCACGGTGAGGTTGAATATCTTATCTCTGCACCGCTGCGGATAGCCGTCCAGCTCCCACGGGGTCTTGGTCACGTCTATCATCTTCCTGCGGAACAGGCGCTCCGGCAGGGCAAGCTTTTCTATCTCCGGCCTGAGGAAGCGGTACATCCCCTCCGGGCCGCAAAGGAACACGGAGTACTCCGCGTCCGCGGGGGCGTACTTTTTAATAAGCTCCGCCGTGATGAAGCCGTGCTCATACCCCGCCTTCTCCTCGTCGGACAGCACGTGCACCACTCTGAACTTCGGGCAGACCGACGCGACCTCATCCAGCTCCTTCTTGAACAGGATGCTCTCCTCGTCGCGGGAGCCGTACAGCAGCGTCAGCTCGAAATCCTCTGCGCCGTCGCGCAGGGCGTATGCCATTGAAAGAAACGGCGTGATGCCGGAGCCGCCCGCGAGGCCGACGACATGCTTCGCGTCGCGCAGATCCTCATAGTAGAAGAAGCCCTGCGGGTCGGAGGCAATCACCTCGTCGCCCGGCTTGAGCGCGGCAAGCAGCTTATCCGCGGCGAAGCCGCCGGGATTTGAGCGCACGGTTATCGCCGCGCGGCCCTTCAGCGCGTCCTTCGGGGAGGAGCACAGCGAGTACGCGCGCGTGACGAAGCTGCCCTCCAGCGGGAGGAGCTTCAGGGAGAGATACTGCCCCGCGCGGAAGTATGGGGAAGGCCTCCCCGTCGGCGCGGCGGAACACGAAGGTCTTGGCCTTCGCGCCCTCATGCGGTATCACCTCGTCTATCACGAGCCGCTGGTAGTCCGGGTGCAGCTTCTTTGCGTTCGTGTTTATTGCGAACTCCCCGCTGACCTCATTCGCGGGCGCGGCCTGAATGGCCTTTTCGCGCACCTTGGACATGTTCTTGAATTTCAGCATATCGAATTTACCGATGAGTCCGACCTTTACGTTCAGTGCCATTATGCCTTACCTCCCTCTTCCCTGAGATCTTTGAGCGCATTGAGCGCCATAAGCTGGCCGCAGATGAGCGCGGCGGAATACCCGTCGCCTCTGGGACCGGCCGCGCCTATCGGGCGCAGTCCCTTTATCGGATAGTCCGTGGACAGCATCATCATGCGCGCCATCATGCCGTCCCAATCCGTCGTCTCATAGCCGTAGACCGAGCCCTCCGGCGTGCCCAGATATCTTGCAAAGGTCCACGGCGATGCCACGGCCATTTCCTCTATATGGCCGGTGAGGTCTATGCCGGTCTTTTCCTTCATCACGGCCAGCATCTTCTTCGCCCCGTCGTTCTTGAAGCGGAAGTAGTCCTCCTGCTTCAGATCGTTCCAGTCAACAGGGGAGCCGAAGGTCGTGAACGAGCACACGCAGGTCCCCTCCGGGGAGAACTCCGGGTTCGTCACGTTGTAGCACAGGAAGATCGAATAATCGTTCGTGGCCATGCCGTTCATGATGTTCCTGTATTCCTTCGCCGAGTCGGACGTGCCGGGCAGGAATATGCTGTAGTCCTTTATGCCCAGCTCCTCCGCGCTCTTGTCGCAGCAGAAGTAGGCCGTGTACATGCGTGCGCCGAAGCGCTTGCCGCGCGCCGCGGACAGCTTCTTCTCGCGCTCCGGCACGAGCTCCTTCGGCATCATTCTGCCGTAGATGATATCGGGGTTGATGTTCGCCAGCACGTAGTCGCAGTCGATCTTCCCCATGTTGGTCCTTACGCCGCAGAGCCTGTCGCCGTTGAACAGGAACTCCTCCGCCCGGCAGTTGAACCATACATCGCCGCCCAGCTCGCGGAAGCGCTCTATCATCGCCGTGGAGAACTGGTGGGAGGTGTGCTTGGGCATATACGCGCCGCGGCTGACGTACTTGTGCACCATCGCCGCGTAGTGGATAAAGGCCAGATGCTCCATATCCACGCCCAGATACGACCAGTAGATGGACAGAATATCCTGACATCTCTCCGGCAGCTTCAGCGCGTCAAACACCTTCTGCGTGGAGTACGCGCCGGTGCGCAGCATGTTGGGGTACTTCTCCTGCAGCACCTTCGAGTCCGCGTGCCCCTTTGACGCGGTGATGTACGCGATGCCGTCCAGCACCTCCTGGAAAAGCTCGAACAGCTTCTCCATCTTCTCCCGCGAGCCGGGCACGTACTTCTCCATCGCATCTATGTACGCCTCGACGCCCGAGGGCATCGTCACGTCCATCACGCCGCCGTCTCTGTAGACGGACACGACCCTGTAGCAGTCAGGTATCTCCATCCAGTCCAGCTTCACGCCGTATGCGTCCATCATCGTGCGCACGTCGCCGGGATTATCCGCCGGGCCGTAGTCGCAGATCTCGTGCAGGGACGGCTCTATCTCGAAGCGCCCCCCGGCAGCTCGTCGCCGCCCCGCCGGGCAGGTTGTGCTGTTCGATCAGCAGGGTCCTTTTCCCTGCCAACTGACATTCACTGCGCCGCGGACATTCCGGCATTGCCGGCGCCCACGACGACTATATCATATTTCGCCATGATATTTCCCCTTTCATTTTTATAATTGCTCTTTTTGTGGCTATGCCACAATTGTTAATAAAATAACACATATTCCTCTTTTACGCAAGTGCTTTCTGCCGCAGTTCCGCTCGCTTTCCCGAAATTTTTTGCGCCGCGGTTGCTTTGCCCGGCCGTTTTTGGTATAGTACTTCCGACAACACGTGAAAGGACATGTACATATGAAAAAATACGCTCTCATAATGATAGATATGCAGCGCGGGATTTATAGATCCCGCATCGCCCCTGTGCATCCCCTCCGCCGCCGCGACGATCCCCGCCTGCGCGCGGGCGATCGGCCTGTGCCACGGCGCGGGCATCCCCGTCATATACGCCACACGCCATTACCGCGCCGACGGCAGCGACGTGGAGAAGTGCCGCCATGATGTGTGGCTTGCCGGCGGCAGGCCGCTTTCGGCGGATTGCGGCGACTGCATGTCCGACGCGTACCCGGAGGAGTTTGAGGTCGCGGCGGCGGACCGCATCATAATAAAGCCGCGCTTCTCCGCCTTCTTCCATACCTCGCTCGATCTCGTGCTGCGCCGCCTCGGCGTGGACACGGTCGTGCTTGCCGGGACCACAACGCCCAACTGCATCCGCACCACCTGCTACGACGCGCTGTCGCTGGATTACGACGTTGTCGTGCTGTCGGACTGCACCTCCTCCGTCACGGACGCGGTGCAGCAGGCGAACCTCGACGACATGGCGCGCATCGGCGCGCGCGTGGAGACCGTCGCGCAGTTTCGAAACCGCGCTTTCCGCCCTGTGACCTAGCCACAGGAGGGTGCTCCTGAGTATATCCTATAGATAAACCACGCCGCCCCGGCTGCATTTTTGCAGCCGGGGCGGTATATGCCGTATATCGTTTTCAACCCAGCAGGGATATCCACCGACAGCAGTATTAAAAAACGAGACCAGCTTGGGTAATATCAGCGCAAAGTGCTCTGCCACGCACATGCCGCGGCAGAAAACGAATCGTATTGTTTTCGCGTCTGCGGACGCGAACTCTGCGAGGCATTTTTGATATACTGAAACCCCACCTGCCCGGTTGGGCAGTAGGGGATGCCTGTCGAAAAAGTGGCTTTGCCACTTTTTCGAGAAAGCTTCGCTGCGCTCTGCGCCTCAGTTGTCCGCTGATAGCGGACAATTCACGCTCACTCCGCGCAAAGTGTTTTCCGCCACGCACATGTCGCGGCAGAAAACGAATTGTATTGCTTTTCGCGTCTGCGGACGCGAAACTCTGCGAGGCTTTTTCGACAAGCTGAAAAAGCTTCTGCATCTTTCGATGCAGAAGCTTTTTCTGGAGACTGCTACCCAGATTCGAACTGGGGACCTCATCCTTACCAAGGATGCGCTCTACCTACTGAGCTATAGCAGCAAAGTTCATGCCCCTTTAGAAAGGGGCATGTAGCTGTGGCGACCGAGAAGGGACTTGAACCCTCGACCTCCAGCGTGACAGGCCGGCGTTCTAACCAGCTGAACTACTCGGCCACGGCGATTATATTATCAAACACATTGGATTTTGTCAATAGTTTTTTTATCATTTTTTTGATTTTTTTGCGCGACGGCTTTTTGCCGCGGACGGCTTGCCCGCGCGGGCGCCGGTGGTATAATACGCGCATGGCGGAATATAAGCACATAAAAGAGAGTTCGGCCCGGTCTATGACGCAAACTCGAAAATACTGATACTCGGCAGCTTCCCATCCGTGAAGTCGCGGCAGGCGAACTTCTTCTACGGCCATCCGCAGAACCGCTTCTGGCCGCTGCTGTCGCGCGTGCTGGAATGTGATTTCCCGGCGGACACCGGCGGGAAAGCGGGCAATGCTTCTCGCGCGCGGTGTGGCCTTGTGGGATGTGATAGAGGAGTGCGACATCATCGGCTCCAGCGACAGCAGCATCCGAAACGTCATACCCGTGGACATCATGGCGGTGCTCAGCGCGGCGGACATCCGCGCGATATACTGCAACGGCGCACGCGTCTATTCTCTTCATGCGCTATCTCGCGCCGCTGTGCGGCCGCACGCCCGTGAAGCTGCCGTCCACGAGCCCGGCCAACGCCCGCGTGGTCGATGGAGCGCCTTTACGGCGAGTGGCGGCAGATACGCGCCGCCCTTGACTGACCCGCGCCGCGTCCTCATGGCCGCGCTTTCCATCCCCGGCAAAAATTATCGCCGTGCAGCCCGTTTTCAGGCCGCACGGCGTTTTTCTTATTTCCTTCTGCTGTCGCCGCCGCGCGTCAGCATCATCAGCCGCAGAAGCTGAAGCACGGAGGAGAACAGCGCCGCCACATAGGTCAGCGCCGCGGCGCGCAGCACCCGCTTCGCCCCGTCAAGCTCATCCCCGGCAAGGATGCCGTCATCCGCAAGCACGCGCAGCGCCCTGCCGGACGCGTCGAATTCGACGGGCAGCGTTATAAGCTGGAACAGCACGATGAACGAGAACAGCAGCACGCCTATCTGTGCGAGCTGCATATACCCCAGAATAAGTCCCAGCAGGATCACCGGCCAGTATATCTTTGAGCCGATGTTGGCCACGGGCACAGCCGCCGACCTGAGCTTCAGCGGGAAATATCCGACGCTGTGCTGTAGCATGGCATGGCCGCACTCATGCGCCGCAACGCCTATCGCCGCCACGGAGGTGGAGCCGTACACGCTTTCGGACAGCTTCAGCACCTTCTCGCCCGGCGAATAATAGTCCGTCAGGGAGCCGCTGACGCGCTCAATGCGCACGTCGTATATCCCGGCCCGGCGCAGTATCATCTCCGCGACAGCCTCCGCCGTAAGCCCGCGGCCGCTGAGAACGCCGCTGTACTTTTTATATGTCCGATTGACGTTCAGCGATGCGATCGCACAGACCGCCGCGCCGATCAATGCAAGAATATAAGTTGAATCCCAAAACATGCCGCCGCCTCCGGAAACGTGATATTTATATAGAAGTATACCGGCCATGCGCGGATTTGTCAATCAACGCAGGATGAACATAGGGTAAATTATAAAGAGACTTTCGAAAAAAGTGGCAAAGCCCCTTTTTCGAGAAAGCCGCTGCGTTCTGCGCCTCTCAGTTGTCCGCAGATAGCGGACAATTCGACGCTCACTCCGCGCAAAGTGTTTCCTGCCACGCACATGTCGCGGCAGAAAACAAATTATACTGCTTTCGCGTCTGCGGACGCGAAACTCTGCGAGGCTTTTTGACATGCTGATTATAAAGAGAGAGGTCATACCCTCTCTCTTTATCTATATATGATATGTATATACGGTGCTCCGGTGGTCGCCGCGATATGCAGAGACACGGCCGCGCCGGGAAGGCGTCCTTTAATCCTTCGGCGCGTTCTTCGCGCCGTACCGCTTGCGTATGTCATTTATAGGCGGGGCGATTTCATCTCCACCGGAGCGCCGACGCCGCAGCGGCTAGCCGGCCGGTTGGAAAGCCGGCGATGCGCCGCGGCAGGAATTATCATAAATGAGACTGCCGAAAAACCCTGCGGATTTTTCCGACAAAAAGCTTGCAGTCTGCTGCGCGCATAATTTGCCCACCGGTGGCGGCAAACTCTGCGAGGCTTTCTCTGGACATGCTGATAAATGCGTTATTGCAGGACGCGCCGCGCATTGGCATTTTTGCAGATGTCATGCCACCTGACATTTTCTGACGCCCGTGCAGAGCGCCGGGGCTTCATCCCGCAGCCCGGCGGCAGTCAGGCCTTCTTCGCGGCGAATTCGCGCGTGAACATGGCACACATGGCACGCAGACGCGTGTGCGCGTCCAGCTCATTCACGCTGGGCACGCCGACCGTGAGGCGCTGCATCATGCCGAGGATGGAGTCATAGGCGTTGTAGTAAAGCTGCTTTATGTCCGCCGCGGGATCGACCGTTCCGTCGGCCAAACCCTTGCGCACGGCGATGGCCAGCGGCCCCTTATAGGTCTCGAACCTCTCCGGCGGGCGGTTGACGACGTGCTCATTCTTCCCCGCGCTGAAAAGCGCGACCTCCGCGTCGAGGGAGAAGCGTATCCCCTCCGGATCGACGAACAGCATGTTGGCGTAGCTGTTAAGGATGATATTTATCTGCTTCTATCCCCGTCAGCGCCGTAAGGTCGTGGCGGCCAAGCTCGCGGCAGATGCACTCCTTCACGCGCTCCCAGTACCGGAAGGCGGAGGCGATGAGGATGTCGCTCTTCGTCGGGAAGTAGCGGTAGACCGACCGCTCCGTCAGTCCGGCCGCGGCGGCGATCTCGGAAACCTTTGTGTTGCTTATTCCGTTTTTTATAAAGCATTCCAGCGCCTTGTCCGTGACGAGGCGGATGTTCTGCTCTCTCAGTTCCTCAAGCGACATTATTTCTCCTTGCAGATGTCATGCCATCTGACATTTGGGGATATTATACACCCTTCCGCCGCGTTTTTCAAGACGTTTCCGGTAATTTTCCGGTAACGATTTGCAGACGGCTTTCCCGCGCGCCCGCCGAAATGGTTTAGAAATTTGTAATATTTAATACATTTCAGCCGATGTATGAGGCTCTTCCCCGACATTTATGCCCGAATTGTCTAGAGAAAGTGCAATCAATATTTAACAAAATAGCCGCCGGGGTGATTGATTTATTTGTTAAAATACGTTATAATAAACTCAATCTTGTGTAAATGTCTGACGCACGAGAAAGCATCTAACGTGACCCATTTAGAAATAAGAAAGGAAGCGAAGTTTTTGAACGAAAAGTACAATGCATTGTTCACCCCGTGGAAGATAGGCAACGTGGAGATACCCAACCGTATCGTCCAGTGCTCTATGGGCGGCACTTCCCTTTGGTTGGCTGGAGCCTAACCATTTCGACAAGGAAGCAGCCTACTTCCTGCTCAACCGCGCACAGGATGGCGTGGGCCTTGTCCTCCCCGGCATGCAGTGCATGCGCGACCCGCTCGGTATCCCCGGCCGCAAGTGGCTGTGGCAGAACGACAAGATGTTCAAGCAGCTCAAGCCCCGCATGGAAAAGTTCTGACAAGACTGGCCTCCCGCCAGTTCATCCAGCCTGCCGCCGGCTTCGGAGGTCATGCAACTGGAACGAAGCATACCGA
>VOFK01003993.1_pt1 | contig 26796 bp, 25 predicted proteins | sample 5384121 | NCBI WGS metagenome assembly VOFK01 (sample SAMN12384730, study PRJNA508395) | human gut metagenome | isolation source: healthy gut J | host: Homo sapiens | reverse complement strand
TGATGTGCTTCGTTCGGTGCGTATTGCTTGCAATCCGTCATACAATACAGGTCTGTGGTATGGAAGTAAATTAAGTTTCTTAACACCTTTCAAACTTGCAGCAAACATTGCAATGTCATAAAATTTCTTCCGGTGTTGCGTTAAATGTCGGTATAACAGGCACTCTTATTGTCAAATCAACCATTCCCGACTCCGCAATTCTTTTTGCGTTTTCGTGAATAAGTTCATTGGGCTGAGTGGTAAATTCCATTGTGCTTTGCACTGTTCATATGCTTAATATCCATAAGCACATAATCAAGATACGGAAAATACTTTTCTATAAACTCCCAACGTGCAAAGCCCGTTGTTTCGATAGCAGTATTTATACCGTAATCCTTACAAGCGTGCAAAAGATGCGGTCCGAAATTCGGTTGCAACAGAGCTTCACCGCCCGACAAAGTCACACCGCCGCCGGTGCGGTTATAATAAAATGTATCCTGTAAAATAGCCGGCATAACATCTTCAACAGTCACATCATATCCCATAACTTTTTCTTTGCCCTCCAAACATCATGGTCTGTATATCAAATTCCTGCGATTCAGGATTACAACACCATCTGCAACGCAAGGCACAACCCTTTTAGGAATATGATTGTTCGTATTCCGGGTCCGTCGTGGATAGAATATTTCTGTATGTCAAATATTCTGCCTTTCGCTTTCATATAATTTTCCATATTAATTATTCCTTATGCGTTAAATGCTTGTTCTGTTCTGCTGATAATATCGTCCTGAAGTGCCTTTTTGAAAGTGATGTAAACAAAGCACTGTAACCTGCAACACGAACTACAAGTGATTTATAATTTTCCGGATGTTTTTGTGCGTCAAGAAGTGTTTCCTTACTTACAACATTAAACTGGATATGCATTCCCTTTTTGGTCAAAGAATGCTCTTATGTATGACGCAAAGTTCTGAAGTCCTGCATTTCCGCTCAATGCCGACGGGTGGAACTTCTGATTGTAAAGTGTACCGTTTGATGCTCTGCCATGTTCAAGTTTTGCAACTGAGTTTGCCGCAGCCGTAGGACCTTTTGTATCAGCGCCCTGTCTTGGACCTACACCGTCCGCAATCGGTGTATTGGCAAAGTTCTGCCGTCAGGTGTCGCACCTGTCTGCTCACCAAGAGGAACGTTAGCCGATACAGGATACAATCCTGCCTGGAACATACCTCCGCGAGGATTTTTATGTTTTTCAAGTTCTTTTGCGTATATATTAGCCACATCACGGGCTAACATGTCAATTTCTTCAATGTCGTTTCCGTACTTCGGAAGTTCATTTATCATATCAAGTATTTCTTCATAACGCTTTCTCTTTGTCGGATCCTGTTCACCTGTAAGGAACATTCTGCAAATATCGGCAACTTGGCTTTCATTAACGCTCTTGCCTGCTTTAGCAAGATTTATAACAACTTCTTGAGTCGCATTTTTAGCCGCCTTAGGACTTAAACCTTGTCCGTAATTATGGATAAGTGCGTCTTTAAGTTCTGCCATTGTGACTTTCTTTTCATCAAATACAAGAGTCTTAACTGCCCAAAGTCCGTCTGCCATATTCGCAATACCGAAGCCTTGCGGGCCTGTGAAGTTATAATGAGCACCGCCCTCTTGTACAGTCTTACCCTCTTTAACACAATCTTCTACCATACATGACAGGAACGGTAGAGGAACTCTTTCCGAATGTGCGGTATCTATCGCATTAATAGCATTAACCATAAGACCAATCATATAAGTTTCCTGTGCTTTATATGCGTTGTAGAATTCTTCAAATGTCGTCATATCTTCAACATTACCTGTCTTGATACTGATTTGAGCACCCTTATCAACACCGTTTGAGAACACAAGTTCAAGCGGACGACACATATTAAAGAATGCCGCGTCATGCCAACCGTCTGTCTTAAACGGTTTCTGCGGTTCAACACAACCGATAATGCCGTATTCCCTTGCATCTGCAAGAGTAACACCTCTGCTCATAAGTGCAGGAATGATGACTTCATCGTTGTAGTACGCAGGCAAGCCTACACCCGTTCTTGTAAGCTCTGCACATTTAATCAAGAATTCATTTGGCGTGCCGTTCCATATTCTGACCGAGAATGACGGAGCAGGTAATTGAGTGTGCATTGACGCTTGAATACATAGGAATGACAAGTCATTTGTTGCGTCAATTCCTTCAGCGTTTTGTCCGCCCGCCGTTAAATTTTGGAACAAGCTGTATCCGGCAAAGCCGTATGACGATGCCTCATCCCTTGCTTTATTAAGGTCGTTAAACTTAACCCAAATACAGTCAAGTATTTCCTGTGCAAATTCGCGTGTAAGCGAACCGTTGTCAATGCTGTTCTTATAATACGGATACAAATATTGGTCAAAACGTCCGGCAGAAATTGAGTGACCGCTTGATTCAATTTGAAGTAACATCTGTATAAACCAAAATGTCTGACAAGCCTCATAGAAGTTTCTTGCAGGATTTTCAGGCACGTTTGCACAGTTGTTTGCAATTACAAGCAATTCTTGTTTCCTTGTCGGATTTGTACACTTTTGAGCCATTTCATAAGCAAGATTTGCGTAACGTCTTGCATAATTTATAACCGCATTACATGAAATTATAATTGATTCAAGAAATTCGTGTCTTTTTGGCATAATCAGCATCATACACGTTGCACTTATTCAATTCTTCCTGAACTTCCGCAATAATCCCCTTGTAACCTATTCTCATAACTTTACCGTAGTCAACTGTAACGTGTCCGATACCGTTATAGAAATAGTTACCCGGTGTAAAAATGTTGTGTTCAATCGCCGCAGCAGCCTCAGGCGCCATATATGAAAGTGCTAAATCGCTGTTTGTCTTGTTCTTCCAATAAGGAAAAAATCTTTCTAAGTACATCCTTGTTTTCCTCTGAAATATGGAATGGATCCGCCTCACGAAATTCGATAGTATCAAGCTCGCTTTCAAGCCATTCATACGAAAACTCAGGGAACACCTGACAGCTCCTCGGTGCTTTTGTCGAACTTCCGACAATAAGTTCGTTATCTCTGATTGTAATAGGAATATTGTTAAGTATATGTTCAAAAGCCAAAGCTCTTCTCTTTACAGTCGGAAGTTGTTCAGTCTGCTGATAACTTTCCGTAATAAGTACCGCTCTGTCTACCTCGATTTCAGGCATTTTGCGATACAATTCTTCCTTTAGCTTTTTAATTCTGTCAGTCATAGGAATGTTTGTTGTATTAAAAGGTTCTCATACTCTTTCCCTCACTTAATTATAGTAATATCAATTTACTATAATTATATCACATATTTATTACATTTTCAATACTTTTTAATAGCTAAAGACCGGTAAATTAATAACTATATGCAACAAAAAAAACAGAACCAAAATCGTAATAACGATTTTATCTGTTTACAATTACATTTCAACATTAAAATATCTTTTTGCATTGTTAAAGCAAATATCCTCAACTATCTTTCCAAGTGTATCAAAATCATCCGGAAATTCGCCGTTTTCAACCCACTCACCAAGCATATTGCAAAGAATACGTCTGAAATATTCGTGACGTGTGTATGAAAGAAAACTTCTCGAATCAGTAAGCATACCTACAAACTTATTAAATGCACCCAAATTTGCAAGTGCTTTCATTTGTTCAACCATTCCGTCACGTTGGTCATTAAACCACCATGCCGAACCAAACTGCATTTTTCCTGCCGTTTCGGCTGATTGGAAGTTACCTAGCATTGTCGCAAGAACATAATTATCCTTTTGATTTAATGTATAAAGAATCGTTTTCGGCAGTCCGTCGTTACATTCCATTGCGTCAAGCAAAGTCGAAAGGTCTGCCGCAATTTCATAATCTGCGATTGAGTCAAAACCGACATCTGCGCCGAGTTTTTTGAACATAGCAGAATTATTGTTTCTCAAAGCACCGATATGTAACTGCATTGCCCAATCAAGTTCACTGTACTTTTTCGCAAGTCTTATAAGTGTTTCACACTTAAATGCATTTATTTCATCGGCACTTAAATTTTCACCGTTCATTTTCTTTACAAAAACATCGTCTGCACTATAATCTCTGTTAAACGGTACACCGTCAAGAGCATGGTCGCTTATACGACAACCTGCATTATGAAAATAATCAATTCTTTTCATTGACTGCAGTTATAAGTTCGTCATAATTTTTTATGTTCATACCGCATACGTTTCCAAGTGCTTTGATATAATCCGTAAAATCGGTCTTTTTCGATATTAATTAATCTGTCAGGGTCTAAACGCAGGTAAAACTTTTGCTTTTATATGTCCCTTTTCGGCAATTAATTTTTGTGATATTCAAGCGAATCAATAGGGTCATCGGTTGTGCAAAGTACCGCAACATTTGATTGATTTATAAGTGTTGACGGGCTCATTTTTGTTTCTTTTTATAACCTTGTTGCACTTTTCCCCATATTGTATCGCAATTTTCCGCCGTGACAACTTCATCAACATTAAAATATCTCTTTTAATTCAAGGTGTGTCCACGATAAAGTGGGATTGCCTATCGCATACTGCAGGCAACCACAGAACGCTTTAAATTTATCATAGTCGCTCTTGTCACCGGTTATGTAACTCTCGTCAATACCGTTTGAACGCATATATCTCCACTTATAATGGTCACCGCCCAAGAAAATCTGAGTAATATTTTCAAACGGCTTGTCCTCATACATCATTTGAGGGCTTAAATGACAGTGATAATCAAAAATCGGCATATCCTTTGCATAGTCATTAAAAACAGCTTTGCCGCCGTTTCATTATTCAACATAAAATTATCGTCCATAAACTTTTTTCATTACCATTACCTCACAGTATTATTTTATATTCTTATTATATACTCAAAAACAGAATTTGAGCCACATATATTTTTTGCTTTAATTCAGCTCAAATCTTACAAATCTTGCTTAACATTTATTATATCACATTTTCATACAAACGCAACTCATTTTTGAATTGACCGTACACAAAAATTATGCTAAAATTATTTTGAGGTGAGTTTGATTGGAAAAGACGATACGACGCGTTATGTATGACAAATCTTATACATATACTTACAGAACAGGTATGTCCGAAGGACCAATTCTCGGCAATCATATGCACATATATTATGAATTTTTGCAACTGATTGAGGGCAATGCGCTTTTTACAACGTTGAAGGAACGGAATACAAAATTTCTTCGGGCGATTTATTAATCACCAATCCAAACGAATTTCACTTTTATTACTTTTCCGAAAAAACAGCGTTTATCATCGTCAGTTTTTGCAGATACACAGCAGCTTTGTTTCATCAATGAATCCTCATATTTTAGACACTTTAAATGCCCGAAAATTCGAACAAACAACAGAATACCGTCCGAAATATTCAATAAATACAATCTCGGAGATATTTTCAAAGGCGTTGAACATTACTCGGCAAATCCAACAGCTGATACTGATTTTATGGTTTCCACATATGCCGCACAACTTGTCGTGAAGCTTAGTGAAATTCTTAAAAAAGAATTTCTTGTAAACGACACTTCCTCTAAAAACAAGCATATCAAAGAAATCCAAAACTACATTGAACAAAATTTCACACACAATTTGAATATTGATGATATTGCGGAACATACGTTTTTAAATAAGTCATATATCAGCCGTCTTTTTAAAAAGCGAAACAGGTCTTACAATATCCGTTTATATAAATATGCGTCGCGTTATGATGGCAAAAAATCTGTTGCTTGCAGGCGAAAATGCAATGAATATTTTTTATAAATGCGGTTTCAGTGACTATACCACTTTTTATCGTGTGTTTAAAAAATACACCGATATGTCCCCCGAACAATTTAAGAAAAAAAGCACTCAAATATATAAAATCAGGTCGGTATTGTACCGACCTGATTTCATGTTATTATAACCATTTTATTCACAAACCATTGTAAGATTATCAAGACCTACCGTTCCGTTAGACTTTGCGGCTCTAAAGTAGAATGAGCCTATTTTCGTTATATCATTTGAACTGTAGAAATCCAAATCACTAAGTTCGGCTGTTATGTCGTTATCATTTTCAAAGTCACATTAATCTTCTTTGTAGCGAAATTAATTTCAGCATTTAGGTGTATCCATGAACCGACAAAATCGCTTGACACTGTTTGACCGTTTACAAACAATGTACTTCCGGAATTGTATTCAACCGCAATTATATGTCCGTTATATTTTTTACTTTTTGTTTACAAAGCCGTAATTCACGTTATTACTGTCAAATTTCCGAGGAGATGTATCGCCGATTGAGAATTGACTGTTACCCGCAGTTCCCTTTGGTGCAAATTTAATATCGGCATTTACCGTAACCGTTTTATTTGTACAATCTATAGTATCAAGTTTCTGCCATACACCTACCGTCGAACCCGTTGACGCATAGCTTAAATAACTGTTTTCATTATCCTTTGCAACAGTCAATTTAGGGACTTCCGCCGCCGTATGTCAACACACTGTCATCAATAGTATAATTTTCAAAATCAGCATAGAAATCATATTCGCCACCTACATCATATACAAGAGTAAATATGTTATTCTCCTCAAGTTTATCTTCAGTATATACCGACTTTTCGGCATTATACTTATATGTGTACACCTTACCGTCACGTTTAACAACTTGGTCTTTACGGTAATCAGCAGAAACGGTATACTTATCTCCGACATAGAAATCGCCTGTTTCCGTTACGCTTTCCATAATATCATTACCTTGATTGTCTTTAAATTCAATCGCAATATCCGCCTTTGTTAAATCCATTACAGAAACCATTGGTACAGTGATATTTTTTCGATTCGGTTGCCTGTGAAAGTTCAAGTTTTTTGTCCTGCGTCACGGTAGCCGTCTGCTGTTGCACTGATTAAATAATCACCCTCGCAAAGCAAATATTCACCGTTTGAATTAGGTGTAAGCACTGCACCGCTTATACCGTCTTTAACAACAATATTCGCGTCAACACTTTCCTCACTCTTCGAATCAACCGCACCGAATGTCATTTTTATACTGCGGTCCGCTGACTTTGCCGATGCTTACATTATCAACAATACACGATCTGTCGGTATATCCATGACTTGAGCTGAAATTTATACCGCCAATACTTCCTGTGCTGTCGCCGATTTTTCCTGTAAATTCAGCAGTCTGTCCGCCGTCATATGATACGGTTACATATGCCTTATTTGAACCGAAATCAATTACATTTTTAAAGTGAGTCGGTTTATTTGATGATGAACTGTTATTTCCTCTTGATATTGCCACCGACAATTTTGAATAATCATCAAGAACATCATTACCGCCTATTTTAACATTCGTATTACCGGATAAATCATATGCACAAATTTGTGTTGATACGATTGCTTTTTACCGTTTGCGTCTGTAAGGCTGTATGACATTGTTTTACCGTTGTGCTTACCGAATGTAATATCAAATTCAACCGTCAATGTTTCGCCTTGTGAAGTTACTACAGGGTTTGCATACTGCATTGACGCACTTCCCGTTGAAGTACCTTTTGTTGAATTGTTCATCAAAATCTGACCGTTATTGTTTACCGTATCACCTGTCAATGTAAACGCATTTGCACCGTTAGTATCGTTTAAGTCGGTATCAAATTTCCACAGGCTTACTTGTGTTTCTTCGCCTTGAGTATCAGGAGTTATATTTTTTACAGTATTCTTTTGTTTCATCATAAGTACTGTCCTTATCCACTCCGACACGAATATAGTATTTTCCTTCTTCTTCGTTTCCACGGAATGTATTTGTAGCTGTCACTGTCAAGTGTTTCGCCGTATACATACTTAATATTATCCGCCGTAATATCCTCCGATATTTCGCAATCAGCTGCCAATACAACAGACTTTTACCGTATAAAGAACTGAAATCTGTTTTTAGAGTTATATAGTTGTCCTCTGCCTCTGACTTAATCTTACCGAACGTTTTAAACGGTGCAATCGGCTGCATATCGGTTAAATTATCTACTACATATATCGCATATGCTGTTGTATTATCTGCCAAAGCCAAATTGACATTTACCGTTGTTTTGCCGTTTATTTCAGCTTTATTCATAGCTGTTGATACCGCATTGCCGTCCTTATCATAGCCGACAGTAAATACAACCGCATTTTGTGTATTTTCGGTTAAGCCGATTAAATCAACAGTCTTTACAGTATTATTTTCCACTGACACATTACCTACAACTGCCTTTGGCTCATATGTCTTGTCAATACCGCTGACTTCCGTATCTTCCGTTACGGTTGATGTTTCTTTGTTGTGTTATATGTTGTGTTGTAGCTTTCAGGTGCGCCTAAATACGAATTTATATTATTCTTAGAAAGCACCATTTTGTCTATGACTACGCCTGTTGACACATTGTACACTCTTACAGTATGATACCCCGCCTCAGAAACATTAATCTTTGTTGTAAAGCTTTTCACTGTTGCATAATACGCCTTTTGACCATGCGTCCGTCTTGCTTCTGCTTCCGCTGTATTTATTAGTCCCGCTTAACACGATAGGAGTACCGTCATCTGTCGCTACCGCCAAACGCATAGTTCCGCGTTCATTGAGAGTAGGCATACGATAAACGTCCAATGTGTATGAACCTGCATTTGTGAAGTAAACCTTGTACTCCATATATGCCGCTGAATTGGTCAAATCACTTTCCTTTGCATTTGAGGCTGTTTCAGGATAAGCTTTCATTGTGTTTCCGCTTCTGCCGAAGTCTTTCTCTTCTTTCCATTCATAGCCGTTTACATCAAATTTATCTGTGTAGTGTTCAGCTTCTATCGAAACAACGCCGCCTGCCTCAACATATGTTTTTTCAGAAATTTGTTCTGTCGGATTTTCGATTGTTACGGCAATCTGCTTTGTATCAACAACATTATCACCTATTTTTTTGCTCAACGGTAACCGTTGCATTGCTTACTCCGTCTGCCGCCTTTGATTTATCAACACTTATATGCACTCTGTCACTGCCGTATGACTTTCCGCTTGTCTTGTCAAATACAAGTGCATTTGAGTCTGACGTAATTTCATAGTCAAGTCCGCCGTAACCTTTGTTAATTACGTCAATAAATTTATCATATGTATCATAAGTTGAAACTGTCATAGTCGGATTATCCGAATAATCAGTCTGTGAATCGGTCATTACCGCAAGTTCGGTATAATCAAGCGATGATACTTTCGGTGCGTTAAGTTCTGTTGTTATATGCGCGTCACAACCTTGCAATTTTGACGGATTGTTATTCATAATGTTATTCCACTTGCCGTCCAGCATAGAGTTGTAATAAGCCATATCCGTCTTGATTTGCTTAACCGCATTATCAGCTTCTTCAGCATACTTATTAGCCGCCGCACCTCTGTTTTGGCTTACATACAGATTTGCTCTGTCGGTCTGTACATAGTCGATAGCCATATTTGTTGCGGTACGTATAGGGTACAATGCAAGTTCAAAGAATGACGCTTGCTTATCTGTCGGAAGTTTTTCGTATAGCTTTTCCGCTCTTGCGCAAATATCTTTATATTCGTTTATATATCTTTCACCCTCATCACCGTATGCAGTCATCGAGAAATCACCTGTTCTTAAAAAAATTCAGGTCGCTTTGCGTTTGCAATTTCATAATACTTATCCATTATATCAGCATATTCTTTTTGCGTCCGTTTCATTCATATTAAAATCACGTTTTGCGTTCTGCTCATATATTGAAGATATTTCTGTATTTGATGTTGACCATACGTTTTTTAGCCAAATCGGCAAAGTATTCAATTTCTTTTTCAGCCGGTTTCAAGTCACCTACGTTTAATATCCAAACCTTATTTGCACCCATATCATATGACTTTTTAAGTTCTTCACGAATAAGTCCCGGCTGTGTGCTTGAAAGCCACAGATAACTCGTAGGATAACCGTAATAAGAAATATGATAGTAGATACCTGTTTTACCTGCTCTTGCATCGTTCCGCATCGTCCGCATTTTGACGTACATATCCGTAGTTGTCATCTGTCCACATAATTGTTACATCATCGGGAATTTTTAACGCTCCTGTGTTGTATATCGCTTGTACGTCTTTATACGGAATGAATATTTGAGGTATATCCTCGATTTTACGACCGTCTGTGCAAAGTTCTTCTTCAAGAATTTTTCTTTGTGTCGCAATAATTTCGTTTAATGCGGTTGTTGTGTCCATATTTGTTGAGAATGAACCGTCATGAACACCACGCATACCAAGTGTATAGATATTTTCGTAACTGCCGTTTGTCTTTACACTGTCACGCCAGTAATCAGCCAAAAACTCCTTATTATCAACCGCATTACCGTCACCGTCATGATCAGTCCACATATATGAAACCGATCTGCCGCTGTCGTCCTTTGTATTGATGTACAGCTTTTTGTCAGGGTGATCCGCAAGCCATTGTTGCTGATACGGATAAAGTTCACCAAGGTTATTTCTCAAAAAGTGGCTCAGCGTGTGAGGATCCCATAACTATACCGTATTTATCGGCAAGCACCGCATTTTCGGCGTCCAAATGGAATGCGTTTGAATACTGGTGCATCGCAGGCCATAGAGTGTTAGCCTTTAAACGAAGAATAAGCTCGTATATCTTTTCATACGTTTCCTTATTCATATTTCCGTCACCCATTGAGGTTGACCATTGGTTTAAATTGTATTCATCATTTAGAAAATTCCTCGATACTGAACACTCGGCTCATCTTCCGTATATCCCTCTTTTAGGAAGATTGATTATATAATTCGTCCGCTTTTTTCGGGCTTTACGTCCGCCCACCATTTCCATGGTGACACACCGATTTTTTTCACAGAAATCATATATGCCGTAAATCGTACCGCGTTTATCCGAACCAGCAATAATAAGATTACCGCCGTTTTCTTGAACGGTAAAAACTTTCCCATTTATCTTTTATTTCTGAAACGTCAATCGCTCCCATTTCCGCAAGTGAACCTATCGCCTTACTGTTTCCGAGTGTACCGACTATAATATTTGCATCGCTCAATCGGTATCTGCCGGCATAGTCGCTTTCGGTGTTTCGGTATATGTATAGCTGTTTGCAATCGGTGTAACAGTCAATTTGTCATTTTCTGTTTTCCACACAAATGCTTTTACCGTTTTACCGTCAAAACTCGGAAGTTCTTTAAAATGTGCCGTTCCGTTTGTACTGTTTATGTTGTCCTCCGATATAAGCACCTTTTCTATCGTTCCGTCAGTGTTGTACACCGCAATAATGCCTCTGCCGTTTTCCGAAAGCGACTTGTAACCGTCAACAGACATACTTGCCGATGAAATATTAATGCCAGAAATTTTCACTTCATCTGACATTGACTGAATATCTGCATTAATCGTAACAGTCTGCCCCGATACGTCCGATAAATCGTCTTTCATATCTCCCACTGCACGAATTACACTCTCATAATCATTGCTGTCAACATAAATTTTAGCTTGCTTGTCTTTTCCGATAAGCTTAACACCTGTGTCGGCAGAAATGTAACCCGATACGGAATTGTTTACCGTATTGTCTGCCAATGCCGTCATAGGTACGACTGTCGGCATCATCATTGCCGTCACAATAAGTGCTGAAATAAACTTTTTCATATACCTTTCCTCCATAATATATTTGTTAATTTAATTATATATTAATAAAGATATATTTTCTATGACTATATTCGCTTATTAATGATTTTATTTAACTATATTATCATTTAGTGATTTTAAGCACAAGTAAATATCCCCCTGACATAGCCATGGGATGTTCATCAACGGTCACATCCCCACGCACGAAAGTGCGTTAGTACGACTGACTCTTGCTAAGGGTTTGTTACTCGCTGCCAGTAAACTTGGCTTTTTATTTCTTGAATGACTTTACATCTTCAAATGTTAATTGACCATTCAGTCTGTCCTCTTTAACTGATTACTTATATATACGTCTATCTTTCACATTTCGAACTATAAATCCGAAGAAAAACTTCTATATGTACACATAGTAATCCTCTCAAAAGTTTATGTCTATCAAAAAAATTCAAGAATGAATTTTTCAAAACAATGTAGTTCCGATAAATTTTTTTTATTCCCACAAATCACTAAGTTCTAAATCACGATCAAATGCCGACTCTTTATTGTAATTTTCGCTCATTCTCCTTAAGATCAGTGAAGTGTTTGGATAAGATATCCGCAGTTTTTTTGCATCTTCATTATACTTATCTCCTATTTTCTTTTCGTTTATCCCACCGCTTTAATACATGCGCTCCTCGTTGATTATATTTTACCAATTATAAATTCATCAATTTCCGTTTTTATAAAAATTTTTTCAAAATAGTTTCTAACAATTTCATGAGGAAAAAATCCCGTCTTCACCTACAGGAGAATAACTCAAAAGTTTTCCTATACATAATTCTATTGCTTTTTTATAACCGGCATCTTCGGCCGCTTTTTTACATTGGCAATCCAAGTATCAAAAAATTTCTTGTGATTTAATTTCGCAATTACACCCCGGTATATCTTTGAAAAGATATAACAAATCTCTTGATAAATTGGTTACTGAATCATACTTCTTATCATGCCTCTTTGACAAATTTTCTTCTATTTCTTTATCACTTTTAAACACTTTTGAAACTAAATTAACATATTCCGACGGATTCTCTGTCAATACCTTGATTATACACTTTGGTTTGATACGATCTTTTTATCAATGGTAAATACCAGCATTCTAATTTTGCAACTGTCATTGTGTCCACCATTTTCATCGTTATATATTCTTTCGAATAATTCCGTCACGTCATAATTCACTATATGTTTTATTGTCATTCCATTATTTTCAACACTATCAAATAATTCAATACTTTTTTCAAGCGTTAAAATAATCAATTCTGTTCTTATATTTTTTTTGATCGCGACAATAATTTAATTGCAGAAAATGGGCGCTTGTATTCTATCAATTTTGCGGTCACTTTTTCAATCAAATTTCTTTCCTCAAAACTTTTTACAAGATAGACATTTATATATGACCAATAATAATTTTTTATATTCTCTTTAAGCGTATCAATAATTTCTATATTTTCAACAGAAATTGTTGTTTGACATAAGATATTTGCTTTTTCTTCTTCAGACAGATGACTTTTTTTCAATTTACGAATCATTTCATCAAAGCCTATGTTCCTGAATATTTCATTTGCAATTTCCGAATACAAGTTTAAATTTTTGTTTTTGAATTTCATAAGGAGATCCAAATCCAAAGTGCTCTCAAAAAGTTTTTTATAAAAATAACTGCTAAATCCCTAACATCTTCAGCATTGCCACAAAATTCTATAATTTCGTCTAAAGAATATTTTTCAAAACATTCTATCTAAAGTTTCTTTTCGTATATTAAATAAATATTCTGTTTCTTTATAATAATCAAAAGTTTTTTTTATCATATGGAATTGGCGACAAAATATCAGGACTCCATTTAAACAAATACTTATACTTGTCAAGCTCATCAGGAAGTATTTTATTATATAATTCTTCTAACTTTGAAATATATTCTTTTGGGAATTTGCATATCATCATAACTATATCTCCTGTTATGACTTATTTTATCTTCTTAATTTATCACACAATCTCAAACAATCTTGTTTAGATGCCTTCTTTGTATAAGCAACACACATCTTATTTAATTTTTCAAAATATTTTTTGAATAATTCGATTTTACTGATAATAATTTCCCAATGTTCAATATTATTATCAAGATTGTCTATCATTATATTTAAAAAGTTTATCAATAGTATTATTATATTCGATAATTGTAACAGATGTTGCAAAATCAGTTTCAAAACTATGCCACTTTGGTTTTTTGCGATATTCATACAGATTTGTTTATTCCCCGGTAAAATAGAGTTAGCAATAGTCCATCCTGTTTTAGGATATTCTACAATTATTTTCTTTTAAAAAGAGCAATTTTATCTTTTGAATTTAAACATCCCCTGTGGACACCACAAACAAAAAATTTCGTAGAGTGATGTTTCCGGTGAATTTTCTATTTTATATTCTAAATTTTTTTCATTTATGGTTACTAATAATAATATTGCACGTACAGCAAATTCATCATACCACACTAATTGTTCCAAGGTCCAGAGAATATAAGTGTAATAATTTCTTCCAAGCAAAATATCTTTTGAAGGAGTAAACAAATGCCATAGTTGACTATTTTCAATTTTCACTTCATTTTCAATTTTTTCTAACACCGCCTCCGGAGCTGCTTCAGCAAAAGTAGGTAAAAAGAGGTGCAATTGAACTCCATTGTTGCCACTCCATAACGTTATTAAGTATTTTTTATCAATGAATATACAAAAGTTTTTTGCCGATATGCCATTTATATTACTTAATTCCTCGCATTTTTTCGTTGAATATTATTAAACTAATTGCAAGTCCGTTTTTTATATAAAATGAATATTCAGATTTCTTTCCCCACAGTTCGCCAAAAAGCCTGTTCATCTTCAGCTAATTCAAATTTGGGAGACACATATCCAAATATAATTAGAGCACTTTCTTCAAACCTTCTCATATATTCTTCAGTTACTTTATCAAGCATAAACATCCATAGATTAGGTATAGAAATTATTTGAAAAGTATTTCTCACTCTGAAAACAGGAGATTCTTCCATATTAATCCACTCTGTCAGTTTTGATATATAAATATCATATTTTTCACCGCTAAGCAGCTCGATTAACTTTTTATCCCCCTTAAAGTCACCGTCCCACGCACCTGCAAGCAACGCCGGAATTAAGATTTCTACATTTGTTTTTGAAAGCCAACTAGGCTGTTTCTTACTTATCTCATTAGTAATTTCTCTATACAAATATATAAAGGACCTCTTTGTATTACGTTCAAGTAGACTGATTCTTTCACTATCCAATCCGAGAGTTTCTAATGCTTTGTGATAATCATTTTTATACCGTTTGATAAGAGAAACACTCTTGTCACCACGCTCAATTTTTTGAAATAGGCGAAAAATAACTTACTGGAATAATTATAAATAAATAACTCGGAATTTTAATTTCGTCTGTTAAATTAAAGAGAGGAATTAATAGTGTTTTATTATCATGTGTTTTTTATAAGACTATTCCATGCTTCTGTATTTTTAACTACTAATGCTCTATTTATCACTTCTTCCTTACTTTCAAAATTATAAATTGTAGCAATTAAAAAACATTATTGCCTCTAAATCTGATTCTGCTTTCAAAACATGGCATCCATTTTTTTCTGTCAACCAAGAAGATATTATTTCTTTTTCTTTATCTCTGCCAATCAAGAAAAACTCTTCTTTTTAGAAATGGTATTGTACTGGTTGCATATTCTTCCCAAAATTGCTCTACCGTATAAACGCCATTTATACTTTTTCCCCATAACAGAAAACATCCAATTTGAAACAGCCGGACATTTTTCAATCCATAAACACATTTTAGATGCATCAAATATCTGAATATCGCTCCAATGATATTTACTTTTACTTTCATTTATTTTTTTTTCTTCGATAGATTTTCTATGATTCCATAATTTCAGTGTAACAAATATAAACGTAGTGGATACAATATCAACACCCAATGGATTTTGAGTTCTTTTTTTTAATATCATCATCAAATTTTTGTATTAAATTTTCATCAGTTCCACATTCCCAAACCGATTTTCCTTTCGGAAAAAAGTTGGATTTTTCTTCAGACTCAAGAACTCCATCATAACCTGCATATTGTATTCCTTTTTTTCTATCGAAAAAATTATGCCGAATTATTTTATCTGATGTAGCAAGTACAAGTCTAATTACTAATTCCGGCAAAATTTCTTGAGCTTGTCTTGGATTATTTCTTGACCAATTATCAAGTTCTGTAGCAGAAATACGATTTAGCATAATACTCCCCTCCACAAATTAAAGATTATTCAAAAATATAATACCATAATTCATCAAGATATGCAATATTTTGTCTACTTTCACATTTTATAATACAATAGAAAATGTTTTGTGTCATTTGGTAGAATACAAAACAAAAAACATATCAATTATATAATAAACTGTATATATCATTTATTATTCATATCGTTTAATTCTCCTTTTATATAATTATTATTGTTTCTGGCAATCATAATAATATTATATAAAAAGGAGTTTTATTTTTTCATCACTAAAGCCGTACTGAACCTACATAATATCTTGGGATTTTCATTATACAAAAAAACTCAGATTCCATAGAAATCTGAGTTTTTTGTAGAAGTGTTACGATTTTACCATATTAGCCTTTCTCATATAAAAATAGATAATATCTACGCAGTACATTAATAGCAATTTGAAGTTCTATCATTCTATCACTATATTTTAGATGAGTGTATTTTTATAACTGTATTAGGTGGTATGATTTTTTAATATGTAACATTTAATAAGCAATTTATGTTTAGATGATAGGGCTTTAAATGCAGTATTTAAACATCTATATTGTTCTTTTTTATCACGATTAATTCCGGCGATTCTATTTCTGATACTATCGATGAAATATATTTTAACTTATTATTAAGAATATTTCTTGTTTTTCTCTTTACTGTATTGTGATAAAAGTACATATCTTGAAAAAGCACATACCCATGTTGAAAACTTACTTCTCCCCTTAAAAAAACTTCCAACTTATTATAACATCTTTCAAACGACTCACTTACTATGTCATCTATCATACTATTTCCTATATAATCTTTTATAGATATTCTATTGACATAATTATATACAATAGGATAAGCCTCATTGTACAACATATCCCACGATTCTGTATTTCCTTTAAGATACTCTTGTACCTTTATATAATCCTCTTTCCATTTTTGTTGGCTCATACAGTACCCTCAACATTAAAAATCACTCTCTTACCAGTTTGCCATACCAGACAACCTTACACGTCAAATACACATATTCCGGTCATATCTAAAAGTAAAAATAAAAATCCGTAAGTTTCATAAGACCCTCCCAGCATATAATAACTACCTTTTTATCGTTTGATTTTTAAAAATATATCCAGCGTTAGTTCTTCTACTATTCTATTAGTTGCTTTTTTTTAATATTTCTCCATTGATGAACAATCACTCAATCTCATTCTAAACCAATACTCCGGATTTATTTTTTATTCCTGTTAAATTATATTTCATTTGACACAGTAGTAGTATGGAATATGGAATTAATTCCATATTATCTGCATCAGCAGAATGGTCTGCTATTCTATAATTTAATTGTTGCATATTTGTCATAAGCATAATAGCTTCTTTTTTAGATCCATATGCAAAAAAATCAAAGACATTAACTCTTTAAAATCACTTATTGTTTTTTTTGCATTAGCGCCCTGATTTAAAATAGTATTCATTAACTCTTGAATCTTATATGGTAAATCAGCAATTTTATCCAAATTAATATTAATTTTTTCTCTATCAATTTCAGATTTAAAATTCCTCTTATTCAAGAAATATGTAAATAATTGTTACAGCTGCAGTAATACATGCTGATAGAACAACTACAATATTTTCATTCATGTATTTGCCTCCTTAATCAGCATTTTCTCCAATTATGTTAAAACATATAAATCTTGTTTTAATTATGCCATAGTAACACAGATTTTTTTCAAGCAAGATGATAACTCTATTTTACTATATTAAATACATAGTACAGCACTATTGTCTTTAACGCATTAAATCTCACTGTCAGCTTATTAAAACCAATAACATTAAATGAAATGAAATGTCACTTAAACTCTAAAAAGCACAAAAAAACTCAGATTTCATAGAAATCTGAGTTTATGGTGCGACTGTCCTTATTGGACTTATGGAAAAATCGCATAAACACAAGGGTTTTGAGCGGTCAATAAACAGTATTAACCTTAAAATAAAAATAATTTTATGTTTAAAAAATATCGTGAATTGCATATTTACGGTATTTTTTATTTCCCTTTTGACCAAAGACCGACCTTTACATTCTCAGATAGTATATCATAAATACATAAGGCGGTCAATTAAAAACACAAAAGAACGACAAAATTTTTATTTTGCCGAAGTAAAACAGAATATTTTATATATAAGGCATTGGGAACACTCAATGTCTTTTTTTTGATGTCGATATTTAGGAAAGGAGCATATCAGCTATGGCAACAGTATTCAGAGTTCAGAAAACAAAAGATTTTACAGTGATGTCTAATCATCATTTAAAAAATAAAGATTTGTCCCTGCGGTCAAAAGGGCTTTTTATCGTTTATGCTTAGCTTGCCTGAAGATTGGGATTATTCCCTTAAAGGCTTAGCAACTTTAAATAAAGAGGGCATTGGACGCCATACGCTCGGCAATCAATGAGCTTGAAGCGTTTGATATATTGAGCGTTCCCGCGTCAGAAACGAAAAAGGGCAGCTTGGCGAAAATGAATATATCATACACGAATTGCCTATATCGCCCGAACCAAAACAGACCGAGCCTACATTGGAAAATCCAACATTGGATAATCCTGTACAGGCTGAACCTGAACAGGGCAAGTCCACGCAATTAAATACTAATAAATCAAATACTGAAATATCAAATACTGATTTATTAAATACTTATCCAATCAATTCTACGGAGCCGGAGGAAAACGGCGAACCTGTAAAACCACAACAGCCTGAACGGATAGGAATGGATAAGATTTTAGCATACAGACAGCTTATAAAACAAAAATATTGAGTATGATATTTTATGTCAAAAGCTAAACGGCAAATATCGGTATTCTGAATGAAATTGTTGATATTATCACTGAAACGGTATGTACAACAAGAGAATACTTAACCGTTGCAAGCGAGGAACGAAATGCGGAAACGGTAAAATCCAAACTTCTGAAACTAAACAGCGAGCATATCGAATATGTCATAGACTGTATGAAGAATAACACAACAGACGTACACGATACAAGAAAATATTTACTTGCGGCGTTATTCAATGCCCCTCCACTATTGACAGCTATTACACCTTGAAAGTAAATCACGATATGTACGGAGGTAATTAAAATTACATACAACCCAAAAATCACGCGCCCGCCTATGCGAGCGTGTTTTTTTTAATACAAAATTTTAAATCTTGACAAGGAGGATTTTTAGAAATGAGAAACAAAATAAAAAGAATTTTAGCCGCTGTAATGGCGGCGGGAATGACTTTTGAGCGTTATTCCCTCAATCACCACTTATGCGGCGCAGAGTAACGAATATGTCGATCCGGCGGACGTATGGATTGAAGCAAACGGGCGCACAAGCGAGTTTGACATCAATGCAACAGTAACTACGGGTACAATGTTCTGCCCCGTCTGCGATATGCCGACAAGCAACATTTCCTACCGCGTACCCGAATACACACGAACTGGCGAAACCGCATATAATCGCGGCGTCTACTATTCGGACGGTACGCTTATTGACGGAAAAGGCAAAGGCAATCTTGACGACGGAACACCCGGCGTTGACGCGTTCTATACGGGGGTATCATTGGACAAAATCAGTTTGTCAGAATTGCGGTACGGTAAATTCCGTTGACGGAATTAACGCGTATTCGTGCGGTAAAGATGTATATTCCCTTAACCCCTGCGACAGCAACTTTTTCTTTTTTGACAGTACGGAATACATACCGTACAACAGCAGGACGCATACGGTAAAAAGCAAAAAAAGGGCAAGTATTGTCAATTCTGCAAAGGCACGAAAGAGCGGGTGCAGGACAAACAGGAAAAACCACAAACTTCACCGAAAATGTAAACGGCGAATTGGGAAATCAGCGTTTTCACATTACAGCGGATTGTGAGGACTGCGGATATAAGAAAAAACGAATACGCGGCGGCAAAGTCTGTTGTACAAAGCTATTATGGCAAGGTTGACGGAAAACCTCATACCGTAACCGTCAATGACTTATCGGAGAATGGCGTAAATACAAGTATTCGTTACGGAACGGAAGCGAAAAAGTGTAACAAGACAAGCGCGCCGAATTATACCGACGAGGGCTATTATCCCGTATATTATGAGATAGAATATACCTACGGCGGCGAGAATATGACGGAAAACGGCGTAAGCTATGTATGGCTTTTTAAGCGATAATCCGCCCTCAAATACAAACAGTATTCATACTCACGATTTCAGATTTTTGGAAACAGTGCGCCCCACTTGTACAGAGTTAGGTTTTGACCGTTTCCAGTGTGCCGAGTGCGGAGCCTTGCAGAAAACAAGAATTATACTCCCTGCAAAGCGGGCACGATTACAATACTGTTGTAATTCGTGAGCCGAGTTGTCAACAAGGCGGTTTAGAATTACATTCCTGTACAAAGTGCGGCAGCTATTATACAGAAAGTACCTCAATGACAGGACACCGTTATGAAACAAATATTGTTGCCTCCACTTGTACAAAAGAACGGATATACAGAACATATTTGTATCGACTGCGGATATAAGTACATTACGGATTTAACGCCACTTGCAAAACACGATTACAGACCGACAGTAACCGCGCCCACTTGTAAAAACAAAAAGGCTTTTTACCACATACAAGTGCAGAAATTGGGATGATACCTATGTCGGCGATTACACCGAGCCGCGCGGTCATAAATGGGACGAGGGACACACTGTAACTAATTCGACCTGCGAGAGCGAGGGCGTTATGGAATACCACTGTAAACATTGTGATGAAAAGATGATACAGGCAATTTCAGCGACAGGACATACACCCGGAAAGGCTGCTACCTGTACCCGAACCGCAAAAGTGCGAAAACTGCGGCGCTATTCTTGAACTGCCGACAGGACACACCTATTCCGAAACAGTAACGGAGCCGACTTGTACAGCTATGGGATTTACCACATATAATTGTGAGAATTGCGACCATTCATATATCGGTAATTATACGGATAAGACCGAACACAAGTATAATTCAGTTGTAACTCCCCCCGACCTGTACGGAAATGGGATATACAACATATACTTGCGAGGATTGCGGCGACAGCTACATTTCGAATTATACGGATAAAACAGAGCATAAATATAATGCTGTTGTAACTTCCCCGACTTGTACGGAAATGGGATATACAACATATACTTGCGAGGATTGCGGCGACAGCTATAAATCTGATTATACGGAGGTTCTTCCTCATAATTACAATAAGCAGACGATTAAGCCTACTTGCACATCACAGGGCTATACAATTTACACTTTGCCCCGATTGCGGCAAGGAATATATCGGCGACGAGCAGGAGCCGACAGAGCATAAATATATTCCCACTGTAACCGCGCCGACTTGTACGGAAATGGGATATACAACTTTTTACTTGCGAGGATTGCGGAAAATCGTATGTCGCGGATTACACGGACGCGAAAGGCCATAACTATGAGGAAAAAAATCACAACTTCCACTTGTACGGGTATAGGATATACAACCTTTACTTGTAGGACTGCGGAATTTCATATATCGGAAACGAGCAGGCAAAGACCGCTCACGATTACGAAACAACAGTAACCGCGCCTACCTGTACAGAATTGGGCTATACAACATACACCTGTAAAAAACTGCGGCGAAACATATAGAGCCGACGAGGTATCGGCAAAAAGGACACAAGATGTCAGATTGGATTATTGACGTTCCCGCTACGATTGAGAATGAGGGCAGCAGGCATATTGAATGTACGGATTGCGGTACAGTTTTAAAAATTGAGGAAATCCCCCAGCTTACCGATAAGGACAATTCGGACGAGGACGGGATATTCAAAAGTCGGTGATTATAGTATTCTGATTACCGATAAGGACAGCAAGCCTGTTTTCAATTCAGAAATCAGCATTGACAAGGACGATAACATCACAATTAAGCTGCCGGAGGGCAGATTGCTTGACTATGAGGACAGAACGACAATTACGGTTGTTCGTACAGATACAAAGGCAGCGGCAGAGGGCTTGAATATCAATATTTCAGACAAGAGCGGCAACGCCGCAACAGGTCAGACGGACGCAGGCGGTCAGCTTATTGTTCCGAATAATCAGAGCTCAACGGGTAATGAAAACGGCACTATCGGCGGCGATAACGGCGAAACAAAATATACTTATGTTGTTACCGTTACAGACAAAAAACGATACCGTCATTCCCCGATTGTGAAATTCACATAGGCGATAACCACGATATTGTCGTAAAACTTCCCGACGGTACGGCTATGAACAGCGACAACCGCGTTACTGTTACGGTCAAAGACCAGAACGGCGAAGCAAAGGAAAATGTAAACGTGATTGTCATAGGCGACAGCGACTATATAGAAAAAGGGCGTTACAAACGCAAACGGTCAGGCTACATTACCGAATAAAAATCAGGCGTACACGGACAAAAACGGTACGGCGAATGTAAACGGATATACCGTACTTGTCGAAGATGAAACGGAACCGGTATATATGGCGCTTGTAACCGTTGACGATAACGGCGTTATGGTATGCCTCCCCGACGGTAAAAAGATTGATTACCATAACCGTACATCTGTAATTGTAAAGACGAATGACGGAAAAGCGGTTGAGGGCGTAAGCGTAAATGTCTATGACAATGCAGGCGGCGACAGAACCGAGATAACAGACAAGGACGGAAAAATCACTGTTCCTCCGCTGAATGAAAATATAATCGAGAATAAACCGACGCCGGAGCCTACTCTGACAACAAAACCCGGACTTGAAACTCCCGAACCGTCAGAGAAGCCGGACGCAACAGACGAACCGAGCGCAACGGATAAACCGTCAGAAACAGAAAAGCCGGACGCGACAGAGCAGCCGAGCGAAACGGAAAAGCCGAAGCCTACCGTAAATCCCGATAATGGAAGCGAGGTTGTTACTCCCGATTATTCGTATAAGGTATCTGTAAATGACAATGACGGCGCTGTAAACGGCGCAATCGTCAGTGTTGATAAAGACAACGGCAGCGTTACGGTTAAGCTCCCTGATGAAAAGGGTATCACTCCCGATAACAGAATTATTATCGGAATTACAGACAAGGACGGAAAAGCTGTAAACGGCGTACCTGTTACCGTAATTGCAAAGGACGGAACGGAAGCAAAAGACCTTACAAACAGTGAGGGCATTGCGATTGTTCCCCCGACAAGTACAGACCGTACAGACAAAAACGGCTATGCACAGGTTGTTGAGGGAGAAAAAGACATACAATGTCATTGTCGAGGACACAAAGGCAAAAATCGAAAATGCCGCCGTTGAGGTTAAGGACGGTAAAAAATCAGCGTTATTCTTCCCGACGGAAACAAGCTCAATACAGATAATCAAACCACTGTAACCGTCAGCGGCAAGGATAATACAGCGGTCAAGGATATTTCCGTAACTGTTACCGATAAGGATAATAAGACAGCGACAAAATCAACCGACGCAAACGGTAAAATCACTGTACCCGTCAAGACTTCAACAGGCGGTGGCGGCGGTTCTTCTTCAGGAGGAAGCGGCGGCAGTAGCGGATATGTCAAGCCGTCATACACTGTAAAAGGTTGTCGATAAGGACGGAAAGACCGTCAATGTCAATAAGACCGTCAAGGACGATAAAATCACTTTGACGCTTCCGAGCGGCAAAACTCTTGACGATAATTATTATACAATTACCGTAACGGATAACAAGGGCAAGACAACGGCGGGTATTGATGTTACGCTCAAAGACAAGAATAATTCCGTCAGCGGCGCAACCGACGCAAACGGTCAGCTTTATTATGCCGACAAACACGCATAATTCTTATGTAGTCGGATATGAGGACGGAGCCTTTAAGCCTGAAAATAATATGACAAGAGCAGAAGCAGCTGCCATATTCGCCCGTAATATTGCAGAGCGTAAGGGCGAAAAATATTTCAAGCCGTAAATCATCATTTAAGGACGTATCAAGCAAGGATTGGTTTAATAACTATATCGCCTATCTTGAAAAGTACAAAGGTAATATCCGGCTATGACGATAAGACATTTAAGCCGGACGAACATATTACAAGAGCCGAATTTGTAACAATGTGTATGAGGTTCTATGCGCTGGACGCTAAGACAGTGGCGGCAAAGAAGAATATTTTTAATGATGTACCAAAATCACATTGGGCGTCAGGTTATATTTACAGCGCTGTTGGTATGGGCTGGATAAACGGATACAGCGACAGCACATTTAAGCCGGACAGCAACATCACACGCGCGGAGGTTGTAACGATTGTAAACCGCGTAACAGGACGCGCCGCCGATACGGAATACATCGGAATAAGAATATGTCAGCCGTAAATAAATTTACAGACCTCAAAGACAAGTCATATTGGGCGTTTTATGAAATCCTTGAAGCAAGCAATACGCATAATACCGTTGACGGAAAGAGCGGCGAAACTTGGGTAAAATAATTGTCTGATTTGTGTATTGTGTTTGTTGACCGGATATGATATAATCTTTATAATATTTTATATCGAAAGGAAAGAATATTATGGATAAAAAATTAAAAAATAATTATAGAAAACTGTCCCCAAAATCATAAATGCCCGCTGTCAATGTTTGTCCTGTTGGAGCGTTAAGTCAGAAAGATTTTGAAGCACCGATAATAGATTATGACAAGTGTATAGGGTGCGGTAAATGTTCAAATTTCTGTCCTAAAAAGCATTGGTATTATAATTGGATTATACATAAGGGGTGTAAACGGTGGAGGAACGCATAGAACCGACAAATACGGTACAGACTGAATTTGACGAGTGGATTATAAACGGTTTGGATAAAGGCGGAAGAAATAATCCATAAATCAGATACAGAGAATATTAAGCAATAAGCGGTTGTTTGAAAATAAACAGCCGCTTTTTGTTGCAAGGAGTGATGTCTATACAGGAAGAAATAAATAAAAAACAGTTGCGTTAGTTATAAGCGCTTCCAAAATGACGGGGGCGCGTATTGCAGGCGGCAATTCGTGAATACCTAAGACAGCAGCAGAAAAAAATAAAAACAAGGGCTATCAGGGTAAACAGACGATTAAGCAGCTTGTAGAGTCAGGCGCGGCGCTTTCAAATATTGAGATAACGAATAAAAATATAAAATCTTTTTGAGCCGGTGGCGAAAAAGTACGGACTTGACTATGCTTTGAAAAAGGATAATTCCACGAAACCCGCCGAAGTACCTCGTATTCTTCAAGGGTAAGGATATTGATGTCATAAATATGGCGTTTCAGGAGTATTCGCAAAAGCTGTTACGGGAAAAAACCGTCAATCCGTAAAATGTTATCTCAAATGCGCGAGCTTGCAAAGACTATCAATCCGAAAGACCGCGCCCGCCGCAAAGAACAGGAGCGCGATATATGAGGATAGACAAAAGTTTATTCTTTTTAAATATCCCGTATCTTCTGTTCTTTTGGATTGCTGATAAGATATGCTATATATACAGGATAACAGAGGGTAATAAAATAATAGCGTTGGTTCAGGGAATTGCGGAGGTTTTACAAAGCTCCGCTTTTTTTCGTTCCACATAATCGATATATCAATCGGAGTAATAGCCGCGCTTGATTAAGTGCGCAGTTATCAGGGGTAAAATGCTAAGAAATAAACGGCATTGAATACGGTTCGGCGCGCTTGGAGGTACAGCGTCAGACATAGCCCCGTATATTGACGGACAGAATTTCTATAATAATGTTCTTCTCACGAATACGGAACGGCTTTACAATGGACAAAGCCGCCCGAAGCTGCCGAAGTACGCAAGAAATAAGAATGTTCTTGTAATCGGCGGCAGCGGCAGCGGTGTAAGACAAGGTTTTTTCATAAAACCGAATTTAATGCAAATGCACAGCAGCTATGTTGTAACCGATCCGAAAGGTACGGTTTTTAATTGAGTGCGGGAAGCTGTTACAAAAAGGCGGATATATCAAAAGCATAAAAAATACGATAAATTTCAAAAAAGAGTATGAAATATAATCTGTTTGAGTACATACGCAGCGAAAAGGATATTTTTGAAGCTCGTTAATACCCTTACTGTGAATACCAAAGGCGAGGGCGAAAAGTCAAAAGTGAGGTTTCTGGGTTAAGGCTGAACGCCTGTATTATTGCGCCCTCATAGGCTATATTTTGGTACGAAGCGCCCGACGAGGAAAAGAAACAGTCATTTGGATGGCGGTAAACGCGTCGGAAGCAAAGAGACGACGAGAATTATAAAAGCCCCGTTGATTTACTCTTTGACCGTCTGGAAGAAAAGGGAACCGGGAGCATTCACCGGTAAAAGCAGTAAGGGCAATACAAAATGGCAGCCGGCAAGACTTTGCTAAAAACTTGATTTCGTGCGGCGAGATTAGCGCCGCTTGACATGCAAAATCTCAGGGACTTAATGGAATATGAATTGGAGCTCGACAAAATCGGCGACAGGAAAACCATGTTGTGCTCGTTATCACTTCCGATGTTTTATCTTTATTACCTTTACTCTCATAGTCGCCATGATGTACACGCAAATTAATCTGCTTGTGATAAGTGGGTGACTATTTTTTCTAAGTGCGATCACACGTTAGATTTCTGCCGTATTGAAATGGCGAATATCGGACAAATCAAAATTTTGAAAAAAGCTGACGTCAATAAAATATCGCCTAATACCTTGTAGGCGCAAAGTCACAAAAGTTATTTACAAAGGATAACGCCGATCAATGACAGGTGGTACTGCGATTACCCTATTTCGGAGGTAAAGAGAAACTACTCTAAAGAGATTCTGAAACGAGCAATACGTGTAACCGAACTTGAAGCACAAATGGAG
>VOFK01002440.1_pt1 | contig 26797 bp, 27 predicted proteins | sample 5384121 | NCBI WGS metagenome assembly VOFK01 (sample SAMN12384730, study PRJNA508395) | human gut metagenome | isolation source: healthy gut J | host: Homo sapiens | reverse complement strand
TGCGGCGGTGTGGACGGCTGCATTCATCGTGCCGCAGGACCGGAGCTGCTGGCAGAATGTGAAACGCTCCACGGCTGCGAGACCGGGAGCGCAAAAATCACGAAGGGCTATCGTCTGCCCTGCAAATATGTCATTCACGCAGTCGGTCCGCGCTGGTATGACGGACGGCATGGTGAGCGCGAACGGCTGATCTCATGCTATCAGACTTCGCTCATGCTGGCGAAGGAATACGGCTGTGAGTCTGTTGCGTTCCCGCTGATTTCCTCCGGCATTTTCGGCTATCCGAAGGATCAGGCTCTCAAGGTTGCGATTGACACCATCAGCAGTTACCTTCTTGAAAACGAAATGACGGTGTACATCGTCATTTTTGACCGCAAAGCCTATCAAATCAGCGGCAAGCTGTTTGCCGACATTGCTGCATACATAGATGACCGCTATGTGGACGAGCATACCGATAGTCGTTATGAGCGTCTGCGCAGAATGAGTTCCTTCCAGATGGAAGAACCCATGCCCTGCGAGTCATCCGTTTGTGAAGAGGCAATCGAACAGCTCATTCCCCCTGTCTCAGCGACAGTTACCCCTAAAAAGGCAGCAACACTCGACGATGCACTGGGACAGATCGATGAGAGCTTTTCGGAGATGCTGCTGCGGAAGATTGATGAACGCGGCATGACGGACGCACAGTGCTACAAGAAGGCAAATATTGACCGGAAGCTCTTCTCGAAGATCCGCTCGGACAAGTCCTACAAGCCTTCCAAGCCCACGGTCATTGCATTTGCCATCGCCCTTGAGCTGCCGCTTGTGGAAATGAAGGATATGCTCATGAAGGCTGGCTTTGCGCTCTCCCATTCCAATAAGTTTGACATCATCGTGGAGTATTTCGTGGAGCGCGGGAACTATAACGTCTTTGAGATCAACGAGGCTCTGTTTGCATTTGACCAGAGTTTAATAGGAGCATAAGGTCTATGGATAAAGTATTTCAGAAATTTTTGCGAAGTGGTATTGAACTCTCTGTCGTAGGAGTGGAGTGTCGTGAAGATAACAACCCTTACTTTTGCACGCCCAAAGGTGCATCTATTTTTGGCTGGGCTGGCGTGGATGGCATTCACTTCTGCTTTGTTCGAGGCTTCGGCAGTATGGTATTTTCCGTCAGCCCCATGAACTCGGCTCCGGATTTCGTTCATCCGCTGGCAAACAATTTTGCAGACTTTCTGAGGCTGCTCCTTGCTTGCGGTGATTCGGCAGCGTTGGAACAGGCGTGGATGTGGGATAAAGCCCAATTTGAAGCCTTTTTGCGGGACAACCCTCCGACGCATGAACAGAAAAAAGCGCTATCAGAGCTTGCCGAGAAAATGAAATTGACGCCTATGGAACAACCGTGGGCATACATCAAAAAGCTGCAAGCATCCTTTGATTATAGCAAGATCAAGTACACCGAGGACTATTATGATGTTGATATGAACCCGGAAGCAGAACCGACCATACCTGAATGGAAGGTCTACTTTGATGGAGACTTCTGGGGACATTCAGGAAAAGACCGTTCCGGAACGGAACTCCGGTTGAATAAGCAATTTGACTGGGCAGGACATCATTGGGTTATTCCTGCGGCGTATTCTTGCAGCAAGGGACTCGTCATGGACTTTTGTATGCGCACCCCAGAGGATGACATCCGCAAGTTCATGACGAAATGGGATTTGCACCCCGAAAACGACTCCTGCGAATACTTCACGCAGGAGCAGCAAATGCAAATTGATTTAGACAATCCGCTTTGCCTTGACTTTATTCCTCGTTTGGAATTGAACGGGAAAACAATGCTGACCTCCCACGGCTGCTCGGTGGTTTATAATCCGTGTTTGCCGGATGGGATGATCAATGAATTGGAAGCAAAGTGGGCGTTGGAACACTATGACTTGGATATATCCTATGGATGGATGATTTTTCGGGCAGCTTTTCCGTGGGCAAGCAAACGCCGTACTGAAATAAAATCCCTCTCCTTTACGATGGAGCAGCGGTCATGCCGTGTCCCAGGACCACATTTCAAGACACACGCTCCCGGCGATTCGTTTTCTTTCACCCATCCGGTCAGCGGCACAAAATACACATTAACCGTACATGAATTGGAGCGGCAGACAATTTCCGAAAAGCGTTTCGGCTCTGACCGCTGGTTTTATCCGACGTATTTTACCGCCATGAGCTATACGCTTTCTCCTGAACCGGACAGCGATATTTCGATCTGTGATTGTGCTGAGGGGGACAAGCCTTTGGAAATTGCGCCATGCTCTGACCGCTATGCACCGGAGGCACGAAACGATATGGCTTGTATCGGCATTATCGGCGGCGCGGACGGTCCAACCGCAATCGTATGTGGAGGCAGCTCGAAGGAAAAACTCCATGCAGCTTGTTCCGCTCTACACTTTGAGCCGGTGGAGGGTGATATTGAATGGCGTATCGTATTCAACATCAAAAACTCCAATGAAATGTCATTAGAGCTAATCTGAGAAGAAATCGGAGGCGCAGAAGATGAAGCAGCGCATATACATTGCAATCGACCTGAAATCTTTCTATGCCTCCGTGGAATGCCGTGAGCGTGGCTTAGATCCTCTGGACACAAACCTCGTTGTCGCAGACGAAAGCCGGACGGATAAGACCATCTGCCTTGCCGTTACTCCTTCCCTCAAAAGCTACGGCATCTCCGGACGCGGACGGCTGTTTGAAGTCAAGCAGCGTGTGAAGGAAGCGAATGCCGGACGGCAGCACGACGCGCCGGGACACAGACTGGATGGCTCATCGCACTTCTTCTCGGAGCTGCAAGCAGACCCTTCTCTGGCGATTGACTTCATCATTGCGCCGCCTCGAATGGCGTACTACATGGAGTACAGCACCCGCATCTATCAGATTTATCTCAAGTATATTGCCCCGGAAGATATTGTGGTCTACTCCATCGACGAGGTGTTCATGGACGTGACGGACTACCTGAATACTTACAAGCTCTCGGCACATGACCTCGCCATGAAGATCATCCTCGATGTGCTTGAAACAACCGGCATCACAGCAACCGCAGGAATTGGCACGAACCTCTTTCTCTGCAAAGTGGCAATGGACATTGTAGCGAAGCACATCCCCGCCGACAAAAACGGCGTCCGAATAGCCGAACTGGATGAAATGAAGTTCCGGCGTGAGCTTTGGGCGCACCAGCCTCTCACGGATTTCTGGCGCGTGGGTCGAGGTATTGCCAAGAAACTTGAGCAGAATGGGATGTTCACGATGGGCGATGTTGCCCTCTGTTCAGAGCGGAACGAGGACTTGCTTTACAAGCTGTTCGGCAAGAATGCGGAGTTGCTCATCGACCATGCGTGGGGCTGGGAGCCTACGACCATTGAGGCAATCAAGGCGTACCGTCCCAGCTCCAACAGCCTCAGCTCCGGTCAGGTATTGCACTGTCCCTATGAGCCGCAGAAGGCGAAGCTGGTTGTGCGGGAAATGACGGACTTGCTTGTGCTGGACTTGGTGGACAAGGGGCTTGTTACTGACCAGATGGTTCTCACCGTCGGCTATGACATTGAAAACCTTACCGATCCGGCACGACGGGCAAAGTATCACGGCGCGGTTGAGACAGATCATTATGGGAGGCAGATTCCGAAACAGGCGCACGGCTCTATCAATCTCGACGGTCACACATCCTCTACCCGCAAAATAATGTGTGCTATGTCAGAACTCTTCGACCGGATCGTGGACAAGAATCTGCTTGTCCGCCGTATGTATGTTGTAGCAAATCATGTCCTGCCAGAAGCGGACGCGCCGAAGAAAAATGACGGAGTTGTCCAGCTCAACCTCTTCACTGACTATGCCGCCGAAGAGGAAAAGCAGAAAGCTGAGGACGCTGCATTGGAGCGTGAGCGGAAAGTACAAGCCGCTACGCTTGCGATCAAAAAGAAGTATGGAAAGAACGCCATCCTCAAGGCGATGAATCTTGAAGAAGGCGCAACCGCGAAAGACCGTAATGCGCAGATCGGCGGGCATAAGGCGTGAAGGATCAAACAAATCGAAATTTAGCAGATGTAAAAGGATTTTGACACGCATAATTAGTGATGTCAAAGCTATTTGGTAGACAATAGTGGGTGTTTTTCCGACAATAAAAGTGCAAGGAGGTATAGTGGCATGGAGCATGATATTGGATGCAAAATCAAGGCAGCCCGAATTGAAAAAAAGCTGACGCAAGAACAGGTTGCCGAATTGTTGGGTGTGAGTCGTCAGACCATCTCAAATTGGGAAAATGAAAAATCCTATCCAGATATTATCAGCGTCATTAAAATGAGCGAATGCTACGATGTCTCTCTTGACTATCTATTGAAAGGAGAACAAAAAATGAAAAGCTATTATGATTATCTTGAAGAAAGTACGAATGTTGTGAAAAGCAACGCCAACAGAAACAAGATTATTACGATTCTCTCCTATCTCTTGATTTGGGCGTTTGCAATGATAGTGTTCTGGTTTTTTACAAGTGGAAGTGACGCTATGGGTTACAGCTTGATGTTTCTTTGGCTTATTCTTCCTATATCCACATTTATTGTATCTATTGTTATTGGTAAAAATAACTTTTGGGGAAAAGGAAAATGGGCATTCACCCTTTTCTTTGGCGTAATGTATATGCTTGCTGAATATGGCACATTCAAAATGGCAAACAACATTGCTTTTGACAAACTGAATGCCCCTGACTTGGGAATGATTGTAGCCGGAGCAATAATCTCTGCAATCGGTATGTTGGTAGGTTCACTGTGGAATATGAAACGCCACAATCAAAAAAATAAGTAACAAGAAAAATTCCGGTTTATCTAAGAGGTGCGATGCAGAATGCGTATGAACAATAGGTACGACGAGATTATCAATCTTCCTCACCATGTCTCCAAGACGCGACCGCAGATGCCAATGTCGGATCGTGCAGCGCAGTTCGCTCCCTTCGCCGCCCTCACGGGCTACGACTCCGCTATCAAGAGAAACCGGGCGTCTGACCGACGAAAGGATTGAGCTTGACGAGGAAGCTCTGACTGCATTGGACATGAAGTATCAGCTTCTCATGGATGCCCTTGATGACGCGCCGGAGTTCACCATTACCTACTTCCAGCCCGATGAGCGGAAAGCTGGCGGCAAATACCTAACAGCGACCGGCGCGGTCAAAAAGGTCGATGATTTTGAGCGGCGGATCACCATGCAGGACGGCACAAAGATTCCGATGGATGACGTTCTAAGCATTGACGGAGAGTTGTTCTCATCGCTGGAATAATGTCGCTTGCCATGCGACCAAATAAAGTGAATACCGAAGTACAATATGGCTGTAAGGTGAGACACCAAGCAGTCATATTTTTTATATACGGAGGTACTGAACATGAGAAAGAACCTGACGGAGATCGTATTCATCCTTGATCGCAGCGGCTCTATGAGCGGGCTGGAAGCAGACACCATCGGAGGATTCAACTCCATGATTGAAAAGCAGAAAAAAGAGAATGGCGAGGCATTGATCTCTACCGTTCTCTTTGACAACGTGAGCGAGGTTATCCATGACCGTGTGCCGGTTCAGAAGGTGGAGCCGATGACCGACAGGGACTATTCCGTTCGCGGATGTACTGCCCTTCTGGATGCTATCGGCGGAGCAATTCATCACATTGGGAATGTCCACAAGTACGCAAGAAATGAGGATGTCCCTGAACATACGCTGTTCGTCATCACAACGGACGGCATGGAGAATGCAAGCCGCCGTTATGACAGCGAGACAGTTAAGAAAATGATCGAGCGGCAGAAGGAAAAGTACGGCTGGGAGTTTCTATTCCTCGGCGCAAATATTGACGCAGTTGAAACGGCAAAGCACTTCGGTATTGGAGCAGACCGAGCGGTCAATTATCACTCTGACCATAAGGGAACGCAGCTCAACTATGAGGTTCTGAGCGAAGCGGTTTCTGCTGTCCGTTGCAGCGTACCACTGGGTACGAATTGGAAAAAGCGTATTGATGAGGACTTTAATTTCAGAAAGGACGGGAGAAAGCAATGAGAACGATCACCGTAAAAGGGACAGGCTATGTCTCCGCAAGACCGGATTACATCATCCTCTCCTTGAACATTGAAACCTTATCTAAAACCTATGACCGTGCAATGTCGGAAGCTGCCGAGAAAATCGAAAGGCTGCAAGGTGCCGCAGTCTGCGTTGGGTACCGCAAAGAAGACTTGAAAACCACGAGCTTTGATGTCCAGACAAGGTACGAGAACGTCAAGGATCGGCAAGGAAATTACAAGCGGGAGTTTGCAGGATATGCTTGCACCTACCGCCTAAAACTTGCCTTTGACTTTGACAGCAAGCAGCTTGCAAAGGTCATTTCTGCGATTGCGGATTGTGGGGCGCAACCAGAACTCAGCATTGCGTTCACCGTGAAAAACCCGGCAAGAGTCAGCGAAGAGCTGCTGATCAATGCGACGGAGAACGCCAGGGCAAAGGCGGAGATTCTTTGCAAAGCATCAGGCAGTACGCTTGTGCAGTTGCTCAACATCGACTACAACTGGGGCGAACTCAATGTGTATTCCAGAACGAGCTATGAGGTCGAAGACTGCATTCAGCCTCTCATGGCGATGAGCAAGTGCGCCGCACCTGAGATTGAGCCGGTTGATATTGATGTGACAGACACAGTGGCTTTCACATGGGAAATCCAATGATTTTTTGACTTTTTTGAAATCCGGTACTCAACAAACGCTCTTATTGTGTCCGTTGTAAAGTGAAGGGACATTTCACGGAGTAATCTTCGTAGAATACGATTTTGGGAGATTAGCAAGCAAATCCGGTGAGTACCCACCGGAGAAAAATCAGTTAAGGAGACCCTGCCCTTAACATCAGATTTTTGCTTGTTGGGATAGTCCCAAACCCTTCTAATCTTTACGACGGAGGACGCAGCATGGTACGAAGAACACGAGAAATTCAGAAGAAGATTTGGCTGACACCACAGGAAGAACGGACGATTGCAAAGAAGATGGAGATGATCGGCACGGAGAACTTCGGTGCGTATGCAAGGAAGATGCTGATTGACGGCTACATCATCGTTGTGGACTACACAGAGCAGAAAAAGCTCGCCGCCGAAATCAACAAGATCGGCGTGAACATCAATACCGTCTGCCGCAGGATCAACTCGACGGGACGATTCTATCAGGACGATATTGACGAGCTGAAAGAAAAGATGGACGCGGTATGGCAGTTACTAAAATCAAAGCAATCCGAGGAACTTTGAGCAAGGCAATCGCGTACATTCTGAATCCCGAAAAGACCGATGAGAAGCTGCTGGTCTCGTCCTACGGCTGTGCCAGCGAGACCGCAGCGCGGGAATTTGAATGGACGCGGAAAATAGCCGAGCAAAAAGGGATGAACCCGGTCAGGATCATAGCCCGTCATGTGATCCAGTCCTTTGAAATCGGAGAGGTCACACCGGAGCTTGCCCACGAGATCGGCAAGCAGTTTGCGGATGAAATCCTCGGTGGAAAATACGAGTATGTGCTGACCACGCACATTGACAAGGACCATGTTCATAACCATCTGATTTTCAATGCGGTTGACTTTGTGGACTACCACGCCTACAAGAGCTACAAGCGGATTTACTATGATATGCGTGAGGTCAGCGACCGGCTCTGTAAGGAAAACGGTCTCTCTGTTATCCCTCCCTCTCAGAACAAAGGCATGGACTACAAAGAGTACACAGAAGCCAAACGCGGCACGAGTTGGAAGCAAAAGCTCAAGCAGACCATCGACCGGCTTGTCATTACAGCGAAGGATTACGATGATTTTCTGCGGCTCATGCAGGAAGCTGGTTATGAAATCAAGACCGGCAAATATATCTCCTTTCGCGCTGAAGGACAGGAGCGGTTTACCCGGTCTAAAACCATCGGAGAGAACTACACCGAGGAACGCATCAAGGAGCGGATTGCCGGACGGACGCCGCGCAGAAACCGGAGGCAGACCGTGCCGAAGGGCATCTCTCTCATCGGAGATATTCAGGAGCGGATCAGACTTATCGACAGCAAGGGCTATGAGTATAAAGCCAAGCTCACGATCCTCAAGGAAGCGGCACGGACACTCAACTATCTCACGGAAAAAAACTTGCTCCAATACGCCGATCTTGAGAAGAAGGTCGAGGATGTTCACAGCTCCTATGACCGTACCGGCAAGGAACTGAAAGGCGTTGAAGCACGTCTGCGGGAAATCCAGCCGCTTATCAAAAACATCTCCAACTACCAGCGGCTCAAGCCTGTATATGACGCCTTCCAGAAGGCAAAAGACAAGCCGGGGTTCAAGGCAAAGCATGAGGCAGAACTTGTGATCTTTGAGGCGGGCGCGGAGTACGCTTCTTGCTATGCAGGGCGATGAAAAACTGCCGAGCATGAAGACACTGCAAGCGGAACAGCAGCGACTTCTTGAAGAGCAGCAGCGGCTCTATGATGAACGTGCGAAGCTCAAAAAAGAAGTAAAGCAAATAGAGACGATCAAGTCTAATGTTGATACGTTTCTCGCTCCTTCTGTTGACCATGACCGTGATCATCTGCGCAGCACACAGCGCGAATAATCTCTTCAAAAGCAGGGCATCTTCTGTTGACCGGAGATGCCCTGCATCCTTGAGAGAAGGTTCGAGAAGTTGAAACTTTTTCTTTAATTTCTGCATCAACGGATTGCTTTTGAGAATGAAATCCGGTATAATATTAGAAACGATGTTGAATGCAAGCAAGCGAAAGGATGGTTGCCGTGCGCATAAGCTATAAGAAACTATGGATGCTTCTTCTGGAACGCGACATAAAGAGGGCTTCTCTACGACATGAGGTAGGGCTGTCTGCCGGAACATGGACAAAACTGAATAAGGGGGAAGAAGTGTCCCTCTCTATTTTGCTGCGCATTTGTGATTACTTGAACTGTGACATCGGAGATATATGTGAGGCTGTGCGAACGGACAAGAACTGAGTCCGGTTTTTCGTACAGCTCTTTTTGTAGAATAGTAAGTGTGAAACTATAACTTTGGAGGTTGCTGAAATGGCTGAGAATAACACAAGCAATATCGGCTTTGAAAAACAAATCTGGGACGCGGCTTGCGTTCTGCGCGGAAACATCGACGCATCCGAATACAAGTCCGTCGTCCTCGGATTGATTTTCTTGAAATACATTTCTGATCGCTTCGAGGCAAAGTACAAGGAACTGGTTGAAGAAGGCGATGGATTTGAAGAAGACCAGGACGAATACACTGCCGAAAACATCTTCTTTGTCCCTGAGAATGCACGATGGAGCGCGATTGCTGCTGCCGCTCACACGCCGGAAATTGGCACGGTGATTGATGATGCAATGCGCAGTATTGAGAAAGAAAACAAGCGTCTCAAAGATATTCTTCCTAAGAACTTCGCCCGTCCAGAGCTGGACAAGCGGCGTCTTGGTGAAGTGGTTGATCTCTTCACCAATATTCAGATGATCGAGCATGGAAACAGCAAGGACATTCTTGGTCGCACATACGAATATTGCCTCTCCAAGTTTGCCGAGCAAGAAGGCAAACTTGCTGGTGAGTTCTATACTCCCTCTTGTGTTGTGCGTACCCTTGTTGAGGTGTTGCAGCCGTTTAATGGACGTGTTTATGACCCGTGCTGCGGCTCTGGCGGTATGTTTGTTCAGTCCGCAAAGTTCATCGAGAATCACGGCGGCAACATCAACAAGATTTCCGTTTTTGGTCAGGACTCCAACCCGACCACATGGAAGATGGCGCAGATGAATCTTGCCATTCGCGGTATTGAAGCCGACCTCGGCAAGTTTAATGCGGACACGTTCTTTAACGATTGCCACCCTCAGCTCAAGGCAGACTTCATTATGGCAAATCCGCCCTTCAATCTCTCCGGCTGGGGTGCGGATAAACTCGTTGATGATGTCCGTTGGCAGTATGGTACGCCTCCTGCTGGAAATGCAAACTTCGCGTGGTTGCAGCACATGATCTGGCATCTCGCTCCGAATGGACGTATCGGTATGGTGCTTGCAAATGGTTCGCTTTCTTCGCAGTCCGGCGGTGAAGGCGAAATCCGCAAAAACATTATCAATGCTGACCTTGTGGACTGTATCGTCGCAATGCCGACGCAGCTTTTCTACACGACGCAGATTCCTGTATCGCTCTGGTTCCTTGCAAAGAACAAGAAGCAGAAAGGCAAGACACTATTTATCGACGCACGGAAACTCGGCACTATGGTTACGCGGAAGCTGCGCGAACTGACGGATGAAGACATCAAGAAAATTGCCGACACCTACAACGCATTCGTTGAAGGAACGCTTGAAGATGAAAAGGGCTTCTGTGCGGTTGTCACTACGCAGGACATTGCAAAGCAAGATTACATTCTCACTCCGGGACGCTATGTTGGAATTGAGGAACAAGAGGATGACGGTGAGCCGTTTGAAGAAAAAATGGGGCGTCTGACTTCTGAACTGTCGGAGCTTTTCGTTAAATCTCATGAGCTTGAAGCGCAGATAAAAGAAAGGTTAGGGGCGATTGGATATGAGATTTAATCTATGGGAAGATTGCAACAGGGTTCCTCTAACCGAGCTGCTGTCTTTTGTTGTAGACAATCGCGGCAAGACTGTTCCTACTGCGCCCAGCGGACACAAGCTGATAGCAACGAATTGCGTGACAAACAACGCCTTGTTTCCGGTGTATGAAAAAATTAGATATTTAAGCGAGGAAACTTATCAGACATGGTTTCGGGCACACCCGATTCCCGGTGATATTCTCTTCGTGAACAAGGGAACTCCGGGACGAGTCTGCCTTGTTCCTGATCCCGTTGATTTTTGTATCGCGCAAGATATGATTGCATTGCGCGCTGACGAATCGAAGATTTATCCCAAATATTTGTTTGCAGTGCTAAGAAGCAGAGAAATTCAACAACAGATATATAACACAAATGTGGGAGACGTTATTCCGCATTTCAAGAAGCAATTTTTGGATCAGTTGTTGATTCCCATACCTGAGCGGTCTATACAAGAGTCAATCGGAGACTTGTATTATGTGCTTAGCCTCAAGGCAGAACGTAACAAAAAGATAAACGATAATTTAGCGGCTTAGAGCTGGATGGTGAAGACATCAATCTCGCCGGACATCAGCTTGGGCAAGAGACTATCCCTAAGTCGCTTGAGTCTATCGTTTTCGATGGCGTTAATTCGTATTTGCGCGTACATCGGTGAAACGAGAGATTGAAACTCTGCCAGCTCGTCCCCCGAAGGAAGAATTAACTCATAAGAGAGCGTGTCCGACGGTGTTGTTCTTTGTCTACTGCCCGTTGAGCCAGTAACATGACTACACATAAAGTCGGGAAAAGGAATTGCTATCTATGACTGAGTACAGGAAATCTGTAATAGTCTTATCTTTTGCTTTATAGACGATGAACTCCGTAGAGCATACTGCATTCCCGGTCAGACAATACGGCTTCCAAACACGCTTCGTTGTTGGGTTGAGTTTTGAGATCATGAAGCACGAGGCATCAATGATGAATTTATTGCTCTTGATGGATGTGGATAGCTCAAAGACCGGAAACCTCGCCTCATCAAAAGCTGGAATGCTATAATGCTCAAGCAGTATCTCAGGCTCTTTCAGTGGGTTGAAACTCTTATTTGAGATCGTCGCAACCTCTCCAAGAGTTACAATACGCCAGTCGGAAGGCAAATCATTAGGCGAAACAGTCTCAAAACGCTCATGATATATTGCCTGAGCTTGCTGCTCTAAATTATCGTTTGCCGTCTTAATAACTCTCACCAGTGGCGAGAGTTTTACAAAAGGACTGCCACTGAATGTCGTTCTCTTACCTCGAAAGGAGACACGACAATGACAGAACAACTTATCGCGGAGATACAGCGAAAAATGCTGCCGTATCTCAACAACGAACAGCTCATGCACCTTCGGGATGCAATGGCTGAGACATTGGAAGGGGCAACGATAACCTATGATGGCAGCGCAATTCCAGCGGCAGAAGAGACGGATGCAGTCGAAGCATTTATCACGGCAAAGCGGATCGAAGGCTGCTCGGAGAAAACCCTGAGCTACTACCGGAAGACGATTGAGGCTCTGATTGCCGGAGTCGGAAAGGCTGTACAACAGATCACCACAGATGATTTGCGCCGCTATTTGACAAGCTATCAAATTCAGCGTAGGTCGAGCAAAGTGACCATAGACAACATCCGCCGGATCCTGTCCAGCTTCTTCTCATGGCTTGAAGATGAGGATTTCATTGTGAAAAGTCCGGTACGCCGGATTCATAAAGTCAAGACTGCAAAGGTGGTCAAGGACACCTACACCGATGAAGCATTAGAGCTGATGCGTGACAACTGCACAACGGCACGAGACTTGGCGATGATTGATATTCTGTCTTCCTCTGGAATGCGTGTTGGTGAGCTGGTCACGCTAAACCGCGAAGACATCAACTTCAACGAACGCGAATGCGTTGTTGTCGGCAAAGGCAATAAAGAACGACTGGTCTACTTCGATGCAAGGACGAAGATTCACCTTCAAAACTATCTTGAGGGCAGAACAGATGAAAATCCCGCATTGTTCGTTTCGCTAAAAGCCCCGTTTGACCGGCTGATGATCGGCGGTGTGGAGACACGTCTTCGGGAGCTGGGAAAGCGTCTGAATATCCCGAAGGTTCACCCTCACAAGTTCAGGCGGACACTGGCTACTACTGCCATAGACAAAGGAATGCCCATAGAGCAAGTCCAGCAGCTCTTAGGACATCAGAAAATCGACACCACCATGCACTATGCAATGGTGAAGCAACAAAATGTAAAGCTGGCACATAGAAAATATATCGGTTAGGAGTGCAAATATGGAAACCAAGAAATACCGATTTGATGAAGTGACTATCAACTTTGACAAGAAACGAATACCTCTTTCCAGCGCACAACGCGAAAAAAGGCAAGGCACGTTTCGTTATTATGGTGCGCAAGGAGTGATCGACCATGTTGATGATTATATCTATGATGGTACATATCTACTAATTGCAGAGGATGGTGAGAATCTAAAATCAAAAAAGCAGAACATTGCGCAGGTTGTTGACGGACAATTTTGGGTCAACAACCATGCACATATTGTGCAAGGAAACGAACAGAGTGACACCCGATTCCTTTGCTATTTGATAAACAGCATGGACTTATCTGGATATGTCACCGGTTCAGCTCAGCCAAAATTATCTCAAGCGAACTTGAATGCCATAACACTCTCTCTACCTACTCTCGTTGAGCAAAAGAGGATTGTAGAATACCTATATATGCTTGATCAGAAGATAGATGTCAATCGACAGATAAACGATAATTTAGCTGATCTCCTACAAACGGTCTATCAGGAACGTTTTGGCGATACCAGTTTGATAGCAAATCAGGGCATCCTATCGGATATTTGCTCATATTCAAGAGACAAAGTAGCTGTCTCCGAGCTGAACGTCAGCACCTACTTCTCAACAGAGAATATGCTGTCGGGAAAAGCTGGTTCAACCGAGGCTACAAGCCTCCCAACTACATCGCAGACAACTGCTTGCCATAAAGGTGATACGTTGATTTCTAACATTCGACCTTACTTTAAGAAGATTGTCTACTGTGAGGACAACTGTGGCTGCTCAACCGATGTTCTTTGCTTTACGCCAAGTCAACCGCGATACTCGGCGTACCTATTCAGCACCCTATATGCCGACAAGTTCTTCGCATTTATGGTTGCTGGATCGAAAGGAACGAAAATGCCTCGTGGAGATAAGCAGCAGATTATGACATACCCTGTTGTTCTACCATCAGAAGAAGAGTTAGCCGGGTTTAATACCATTGCTTCACCACTCCTTGAGCAGATTTATTCCAATAGCGCGGAGAATAAACGGCTGTCCATACTGAGAGATACCCTTCTTCCCAAGCTGATGTCCGGAGAGATTGATGTTTCTGCCATCCAGCTCTAAGCTGCTAAATTATCGTTTACGCTAGGAGGGATAAGATGAAATACTGCTTTTACTACGATGAGTCTGAGCATAGCAGGGTCATCAATCTCTCAACCGTTACTGGTGAGACATATTATGATGGTTTTCTGGCAGCTATTATCGGGTGGCGCAGCGATCACGAAACAGCTTTTGAACAGCGTTATCATGCTTTTGAAGAAAAATACGCTGATAGGAAGAAAAAAGGAGAGCTGAAAAGCGGAACGATAAAGCCGAAGCAGTTAGTTCATGGATTTGCCTCTCTCAACGAAGCAAATGTAAAGCTGCTTGGAGATTTCTTCTCCATCTTTGATGAGAACAGCTATATCTATCTGTTCTGTGCAAGCAAAATCGAATACGTTATCACCCAGATTTTCAAAGGCTATCGCAATAGCGTCTTCTTTGATATGGACGCTGCACGCTACTCAATAGTCAAAGCGATAGTTACATACCGACCCACAGAGGTAATTGAAAGCCTGTATAAAAGCCCAGCGGAGTTTGTAGCTGCGTTAATGACATTCTTGACGAACCGGATTAGGCGCAACAAAGAAAACCGCGAATTGAAGGCGCAGGAAAACACGGCATTTGAAGCCGTCCTTTATGTCCTGAATAACGTCGATGTTCCGCAGTCCCTCGCTTGGGACTACCATTCGCAGTTTGTCGGGTTTGGAAATTTCCTGAGCAGCAAGGGCATTCTTGATTATTCAGTCTTGCTTGACAAGGAAGGTGAAGCAGGAGCCGAAAGCAAAACTCTCATTGCCGCGAAAGAAGCCAGTTTGAAGAATTGCGAAGAGGCAGACTCGATAGACCACTTTGGAATTAGAATGGCTGATATGCTGGTAGGAATTATCGGCAAACTGATGAAATCGCTATACCATTCCTTGACACCGACGCAGGACAGTCCCCGCATTGCGAAGACTCTTCTTAGCAAAGAATGGTTCAGACTAACCGATGGGCAGTTACAGCTATACAAGCAGCTTTATCATATCGTGTTCGAGATCAACAATGATTGGTATAAGGTCTATGCCGGTAATTATTCAGATGACCTTGTTAGCTTTTTGGGACTGCTGGATTTCATGAATCATTTCAATTCAGCTAAAGACATCGAACAAGACTTTGATATGCAACCGGAGTATTGTAATAGCTGCATCTGCCAAAGACTTGAAACCCATTTTGAGCAGATGAAAAACAAGCTGCCTGTTGAGCCGGTGAAAGATCAAGAAAAGGATTTTTTTAGGAATCGACGCGGCGCAAAAGTTTATCACGATGTAGACAGACAACCCATTCTGGAACTCACCAAAGGAAAAAACGCCTTTGTAGTTCTTTCTGTCGGTATTGCAAAGGGCGGCATCCCATTAGTCACTGTTGAGGCATCTCCTGAAAATCTATGTTATAGGCTGCCTGTACAGTTGTGGGAATGGGCAATAACACTGGTTTCATTGGCAAATGCGGGAGAAGATTTATTTCCTGCTGAGGTAATCTTCACAAAAGCTGAAAACCGCATCTATGCGGATATTATATAGAGGGAGTTGAGTACAAATGGCAGGCTATTTTACCGAATCAAATTATGAGAATGCCGTCTTGCAGCTTCTCAATGAAGAACTGGGCTATAACTATATCTATGGACCGGATGTGGAGCGCGATTATCACTCGCCGCTTTATGAGGATGTTCTGCTACCTTCCTTGCAGCGGATCAACAAGAGCCTGCCTATGGATGCTCTGACGGAGGCGATCTACAAGCTCAAAAACCTTGAAACCGGAACGCTCTTGCAGAAGAACATGGTCTTTATGGACTACCTCCAAAACGGAGTCCCGGTAAAATACTATGACAAGGGTGAAAGAACGCTCTACCCTTGTTTACCTTGTAGACTTCAAAAATCCTGCCAGTAACGAGTTCACAGTTGCGAATCAATGGACTTTCATTGAGAACTCCGAAAAAAGACCAGATGTGATTCTCTTTGTCAATGGTCTCCCACTCGTCATTGTGGAGTTGAAGTCTCCGTCCCGCGAAGAAACCGATGCTTCCGCAGCATACCGCCAGCTCCGGAACTATATGTATGAGATCCCCTCTATGTTCATTTATAATGCGGTATGTGTCATGAGCGACTTGACCACTTCAAAGGCTGGTACAATCACGTCCGGCGAAGACCGCTTTATGGAGTGGAAAACAACAGACGGCAGCTATGAGAATACGCAACACGCATCATTTGACACATTCTTTGTAGGACTGTTTGAGAAGACCCGCTTCATTGACATCGTGAAAAACTTCATCTGCTTTAATGTGGATGGACAGAATACTTTCAAGATACTCGCCGGGTATCATCAGTATTTCGCAGTCAAAAAGGCGATTGAGTCTACAAAACACGCAACCGTGACGGACGGTAAGGGTGGCGTCTTCTGGCATACACAGGGCAGCGGAAAATCGTTGTCTATGGTCTTCTATGCTCATTATCTGCAAGAAGCGTTAGAAAGCCCCACTATCGTTGTCATTACCGACCGTAACGATCTGGACGACCAGCTTTACGGACAATTCGCCCGCTGCAAGGACTTCCTCCGGCAAACGCCGCAGCACGCTGAGAGCCGCAAGAATCTGAAAGAACTGCTTGCAAACAGACAGGCAAACGGCATAATCTTCACGACCATGCAGAAGTTTGAAGAAAGCAACGAAGCTCTTTCGGAGCGTCGGAACATTATCGTGATGGCTGATGAAGCGCATCGCGGGCAATATGGTCTCAATGAGAAGGTTGTGGTCAAGCAGAAGGACAACGGCGAAGTCGAGGCGAAAACCGTTATCGGCACTGCCCGCATTATAAGAGACACGCTTCCTAATGCGACCGACCTACATTGGATTCACCGGAACACCGATCTCCACAAAAAGACCGCAGTACACGAGAGGTCTTCGGTGATTACATCGACATCTATGATATGACACAGGCAGTTGAAGACGGAGCTACAAGACCCGTCTATTACGAAAGCCGCGTTATTCACCTGAAACTCGACGAGAACACCCTCCATCTGATCGATAATGAGTATGACATTATGGCTGACAACGCCGATCCGTATGTCATTGAAAAGAGCAAAAAGGAACTTGGTCAGATGGAAGCAATCCTCGGTGCCGACCAGACGATCAACTCCTTGGTAAATGACATTCTTGATCATTACGAGAATTACCGCGAGAATATCCTAACCGGCAAGGCGATGATCGTTGCTTATTCGCGTCCCATAGCAATGAAGATTTATAAGCGCATTCTTGAGCTACGCCCAGCGTGGACGGAAAAAAAAGATTGCAGTGGTCATGACGCAAGGCAATAACGATCCCGAAGAATGGCGTGAGATTATCGGCAACAAAGCTCATAAGGACGATATGGCGCGGAAATTCAAAGACAACAACTCTCCGCTGAAAATCGCCATCGTCGTGGATATGTGGCTGACCGGCTTTGATGTTCCCTCCCTTGCTACGATGTATGTCTATAAGCCGATGGCTGGACACAACCTGATGCAAGCTATCGCCCGCGTCAATCGTGTCTTCAAAGATAAAGAAGGCGGTTTGGTTGTTGATTACGTCGGTATTGCGGCTGCACTGAAACAGGCAATGAACGACTATACTGCCAGAGACAAGAAGAACTATGGTGATACAGATGTAAGCAAGGCTGCATATCCGAAGTTCCTTGAAAAGCTCTCTATTTGCAGAGATTTGTTCCACGGATTCAGTTATGAGAAATTCATGACCGGAAGCGACCTCGACAGGGCGAAGCTCATCAGCGGAGGTGTGAACTTCATACTCGGCAAAAGTGTTGCAGAGTACGAGCTTCCCGACAATGAGAAGACACAGAATGTGTTTATCAAAGAAGCCCTGCTTCTCAAGCAGGCACTTTCGCTGTGCAGCAGCTTGGTAGACGAGCAAACTCGCATGGAGGCGGCTTTCTTCGAGTCCGTAAGAACAATGACCGTGCGCTTGGTTTCAGGCGGTACCGGAAAGAAGTTTACGCTTCCAGAAGTAAATGAGCGCATTAACGAGCTTTTGAAGCACAGCATCAAGAGCGAAGGCGTTATCAACCTCTTCTCCGATGTCCAGACTGAGTTTTCGTTGTTCGATCCGAAGTTTCTTGAAGAAGTGGCAAACATGAAGGAGAAGAATCTTGCAGTCGAACTCTTGAAAAAACTGATTTCCGAACAGGTCTCTGTTTACCGTCGAACAAATATTGTCAAGTCTGAAAAGTTCTCCGAAATCATTCAGAGCGCGATGAACCGCTATTTGAACGGAATGCTCACCAACGAGGAAGTCATTCAAGAATTACTCAAGCTGGCGAAAGACATTGCCGCTGCTGCCGCCGAGGGTGAAAAACTCGGATTGACAGCGGACGAGCTTGCTTTCTATGATGCCCTCACAAAGCCGCAAGCAATCAAGGACTTTTACGAGCATGACGAGCTTATTGCTATCACGAAAGAACTGACAGATTTGCTTCGCAAAAACCAGACAATAGACTGGCAAAAGAAAGAGAGCGCAAGAGCTGGAATGCGCCGCCTGGTCAAAAGGTTGCTGAAAAAACACAAATATCCGCCTGAGGGTATGGATGATGCTGTCCAGACTGTCATGAGCCAGTGTGAGATGTGGACGGACAATGTAATGACCGCTTAACTCCCCTACGAGAAAGGAGTAGATCATGGGCAATTCAGTCATGTTGAATGGAATCGAATATGCCGGAGAACAGATTGCCTACAAAGACAGCACCTATGAGCTTGTGTCAAAGGTCGCTTACCTGATCGGCGTCCCGCTTCGTATTTTCCAAAATGAACACGAGCCGCCGAAGATAGAGATATACAACCGGCTTGAACAGGATAAAAATGCCCGTATCATTCGTAATCTATGTATCATCCGCACCGCCATTGAGCGCAACTACCGGAAAATAAATGACATCATGCGAATGGAGTATCGAGGGCTGCTTTCAATGCCAGAGATCATCCCGGCTTCCAGTATGCAGCAGCTTTCAAATGACGGAATCAGCTTTATAAAAAAGTCGAGTACAAAGCTCTGCCACCACATTATCGAGATCAACCGGCTGATTTCAGACCGCATTAACAACTGCAAGAGCCTCTTTCCAATCTGGATTAACTGGGCGTACATAAAAGAGCTGTTCATCATGCCAAACGGTTTGACAGAGGACGGAACGAAAGATGCTGCCGATATTTATTACGCAAGTCTCTCCTACTACCCCTATCAAATGTATATCAACTGGGTACCGATGGACGAGGGTAATGTCCTCTATAATGATAAGAAGTTTGCTACCCTGCTTTATCAATGGCATTGCGACGCCTTCACGGAATACAGTAAAGTCTCTGATGCAGGAGCTTTTGTAAAAAACAATATCTACGACTTCATAGATGACAGCGAGAAAACCGTATTGGTGGTGGACTGCGAAAACTCCGACCCGTACAAACTGTGTGCCACGCTCAAAAATCTTGATTATGAGGTCATGCAAAAGATTACGGCGATCATTCTCTTTGATGACGTACACACCGCTACGGCATGGCGGATTCTTGAAAACTACACCCGCATTCCCGTTGAGCATATCATGATTGAGCGGATCAAGCAGAACAAATCACTGGTAGACATCAAGCTCACCGCAAGAGCCTGTCAGGAACACTACCAGAAGCAAGTGGATTCCTTCGTCATCGTCTCAAGTGATTCCGACTACTGGGGGCTAATCTTCTTCCTTACCGGATGCCAGATTCCTTGTCATGATTGAGCGGGAAAAATGCGGACCGGATATGAAGGCAGCACTTGCAGAATCCGGGATATTCTACTGCTATCTGGATGACTTCTACTCCCGGCAACAGCGAGGACATCAAGAAAAACGCACTGTTCAAGGAGATGTACCGCTGGATTGACAACTCCGTTCACCTGAACGTCAACGATATGTTTGATGCAGCTCTGCGAAACACGAGGATCGAAATGTCTCCCGCAGAGCGACGGCAGTTCTATGAGAAGCACTATCAAGCACATGACGCTGACCATCGACGAGAACGGAAACGTCAGCATTGAACTGAAACGCGGATAGCCTTGGTTTCTATTCCGGGAGGAATGTGGATGGACAACAGATTCTATTTTGGATTCAATACATCGGAGGAACGGAAAAAGCGCAGAAAAGCAGAGCTGTACTCCATGAGTGAGCAAGTCAGCACCTTCTTTTGGGATGAAGCCCCGCAGCATGGATTGGAAATGCGTGAAGGGCAGCAGGATATGTCATTTGAGATTGTGGACGCCCTCATAAACGACCAGCACTTTGCGATTGAAGCTGGCGTGGGCATTGGCAAAGTCCTTTGGGCTATATCTTGTGCCGGTGCTGCTGTACAGCAAACGCATGAACAAGCCGGTTATCATCGCAACCTCGACCATTGCGCTTCAAGAACAGCTCTGGCGCGATGTCCACGCGGTAATGCCCCTTCTTGGGCTGAACAGAGATGTCATCCTCGCAAAAAGGACAGACCCATTATCTCTGCAACAAACGCGCAGACGAGTATATGTGTGACCCGAAAGCAGACCCACCGGACGCGCTCAAAGAAGGAATCCAGCAGGGGTATGAGGAACGCAAGGATTTCCCGGAGGTTTTGCCGCAAGGCGTCTGGGACAAGGTAAACGTGCAGCGGTTCAGCATGAAGAATTGCGGCTCCTGCGAAAAGAAATGCAAGTATTACAAGGTCCGTGCATCGTTAAAATACACGGACGGTGTTGTTCTGTGCAATCAGGACTTTCTTACCCAGCATCTCATGAAACTACGACGCGGGCAGGACGGACTGATTAACGCCGCCGCTGATCTGCTTGTCGTGGATGAAGCGCACAACTTGGATGATAAGGTGCGGAGTGCCACAACGGAGCGTTTCGGGCAAGGTATGCTCTTTGGAATGATTAAAAGCGCATTCTATGAACTGCGACCCTCTGACCAAAGCAGTGTGTCCGGTGAAAAGCGAGAGGCAGAGAGCGCAATCATCGCCTTCTATAACTGCCTGAAAGCACAAGTTCAAAAGCAGATCGACGATGCAGATCAGGATATGCGCTACGCTGACCGCTTTTTCTTTGACCAAAGCGGCAGTGCGATTGAACTGCTTACCGAGATGAACGCCGCCATACACAACCTTTCGTCCAGCATTCAGATTTATTCCAGCATGGATTTCAGAAACAACCGTTCCTTTGCTGCCTCTGATGATCTGGATGCCGTCAGCGAGTCCCTTTCAGAGCTTCTTGACCGGATAGATGATATGCTGATCTGGATCGAGCAGCACGGCAGCAACACGGAACTTGTCTATTGCCCTAAAAACACAGAAATTGTGAGCCGCCTATACTTCAATGGTGATGAAAGAACCATCTTGACCTCTGCCACGCTGACGAACGCCACGAGCGGGTCTCTGGAAGAACAGTATTCTTACTTTATCAGCAATACCGGCTTTCCCGCTGGTGATCGCGGCTGCTTATCCGAGCCAAAGCCTTCCCCATATCCATACGATGAACACGCCATGATCTACTATTGCGACGATCTCCCGCACCCGACCAGAGAACATGAAGCCTTCATTGAAAAGGGTGTGGAGCGACTGCTTGAGATCCTGAGCATTTCCAATGGAAAGGCACTCGTGCTGTTTACGGCAAAGACCGACATGGAAGAGGTCTACTCCATTCTCAGTGAGAAAAATCTTCCGTACAAAATCCTGATGCAGCAGCCGGGATCGTCGCAGGACAAGGTGCTGCTTGAGTTTAAGGAAGATACGAACTCCGTGCTTCTGGGGACGGGTGCATATTGGGAAGGTATCAGCATTGAAGGAAAAAGCCTTTCCAATGTCATCATTTTCCGGCTTCCGTTCCCTGTCCCCGATCCGATTATCGAGTATAAGTGTTCCGTTGCTAAGGATGCTCTGATGGATGTTCGCGTTCCCGAAATGATTATCAAGCTCAAGCAAGGCATCGGGCGATTGATCCGCAATTTCACAGACACCGGCATTGTCTGCATCATCGACCGAAGACTGCGGGATGAGCCGCCGGAACGCTATCATGACATTACATGGGACTCCCTGCCCATCAAAAATCGGACAAGCAGTTTAAACGAACTGAGGAAGTTTTACGAAGGTCTGCCCTCAGCCAAGGAATGATGATACAAACGGCAGTCTCTTCGGAAACATAGAGCAGCCCCCCCAAAAAAAACGACAATCAGAAAACGGAGGTGTATCATGTTGTACAATGAAAATCTGCACGAAGAAGAACAACATCTGATCCAGCAGATTGCCGAGCAAACAGAGAGAGGAAAAAAAATCGACTGGGAACTAACAGAGTACAATCCGCTGTCCTTTCTGAATGAGGACAAGATAGACAAGAACCCAGCAGTAATCTGTCAGTCCTTCTCCTTTGAGGCGATCATCGGCGGCTCCCGTTACGAGCTTGATGTCATGGAGAATATTGATGTGCCGTCCGGTATGGGAGACTACACCATAACCTTGACGCGGGATGAAACCGAAAATTATCTTAAAATTGAGGATGCGCTTTCCTTTGACTGTGACCGCTATGAATGCACACCGGAGGAAGTCGCAGAGCGATTTGCGGACAGCCCCATTGTCCGTCTCTGCAACGCTATCATTCCTGCCACGCTTGAGCAGGAGGATTTAGAAGAGGTCTTCACATGGGCAAGGTTTTTCAACGAGACTGGCATTTCTGCAAAGCTGATGAATCATCCTCTGACCAAGCTCTGTGAAAAGCTGTTCGACGAACACCGTCTGATGGACTTCCATCGCTGCGTCTTGGATGTGGACTATCAAAAGCTGCTCCCTAAATGGACTGGCTCATAACTAAGACACGGAAAAACGCCCCCGACACTGTGCCAGACGCACAGTGCCGGGGGCGTTCCCGTTTCCAGCGATTTATTTTTCCCTCGGCAATGGACTGCCCATAAGGTGACACTTTCCGTTTTACGAAGCCGCGAAAATTCAAAGTGTTCCATGGAGATGTTCACTGGGCAGCATACGCCGTACACGTTTCCAATAATCACCGAGTAGTGCAATGTGTATTCACTATCGGGAAATACTTCACGGTTTTCACAACGCTTGATTCAGGAGTGGGATTTTTGCCTTATTCCCGCGTGACATCAAGGGAAACCGGATTGATAACGATGATAGATTTGCCCTTTTTTGTGGGCATATCTCACGGTGTTCCCGGTACCGCTGGGGCATCCATTCCATACTGCGAGAATATAATCGGCGTGATCGACCATGTACCGATTTCTCTTGTCCATGCAGTCCGACGTGTACTCCCGTTGCAGCATGGTCTCCTTGTCACGCACTTTGCCGCGATATTGTAATACCGTTCCCGTGAAGCCACAGACCATTTGATCGCTTGTGTCTCACAAGGGATTGCACTTTCCAGAGTAATGTGAGGGTATTTTGATTTCAAATCGAGTACAATTTCCGCAGCATACATATCGACGCCAAGAGCCATGCCGGTAATAAAATGCGTGACGCCCTCGTTCTCGATGAGTGCTACAATCTGATCCCGCATAACAGATTTCAAAGAAGTACAACGCTTATCGGATTCATCAAAGCCGAACGGAAGACTCTGCGGTCTATGACCGGTAAACGCACAAGTCTTGCCTTGAACGGATTGCTTTTCAGCTTTTTGAGCAGACGTTCTAAACTCAATAATGCGCGACATGACACCCCTTCTTTCACTCTTTTTTGGTAGGTAACTCCATTCTATCACCCTCATCACGGACAGTCAACGCATTGTCGTTAGTAAAATCAACGACGACGTACCGTGGATAATGACACCGCCGTTAGGTACCACTAAATGCAAAGGTGGTGAGGCTATGCGAGAGAAGAAGGACATCAATATTGAAATCGGCGGCAATATTCAAGTGGCAAGAGAACAGGCGGGCTATACGCAGGACACGCTCTCAGAAATGCTTGGCATGACGCCGAATCACCTGAGTGCCATTGAGCGTGGTGCATCCGGTATCTCTCTTGAAGCCTTGCAGCGTCTTTGCCGTTTGCTCGGCGTCAGCGCAGACCGAATTATTTTTGGGACTGACGATCCAGAAGCGGAAGCCCTTGCGCTTGCCAGACGTATTTCGGATATAAAGCCGGAATACCGGCAACAGGTTCAAGAGCTGCTGTCCGCTATTTTGAATATGTCGTAAAAAAAGAGCCTCTGCCGATCCCAAAACGGGCATCGACAGAGGCTCTTGGTTCGTTTTCCGGGCTTTCAAACAAGTGCCGAAATTGACACTTATTTCCGCGCTAAAGAAGAAACTGCGCAGGGAATACAATCACTTAGGCTGGTCAACTTGCGCCGCTCTGAGGCTTGCAATCACAGGCTTTTTCGACCCCTAACTGTCTACATCTCGATGCCTTGCGGGAGAAGTGCGGACAGGCGATGAGATCCGCACGGAAGCTCTGCTTGCAGCTATGGACGCAGCGGACGCAGAAGCGGTTATACTTCCGGCGTCCGCTGTCCCCGATGAAGAACGACCACTCCTGCCGCCATTTCTGACTTCTGCTCACAGCTCAATCTCTCCTTTGTGCTTTTTGGGAGGGCAGCATTCCTTCTGCTTTTCAGCCTTTGCAGACTTGAGCCTGTCCATGATGGAGGACTTTTCGCCCCTTTCGGGGGCTTTGGCATCAAGGGTCTTGTCTTCCTTCGGACCGTTGTTGATGATCCCGTCAATCATGCCGTAGTCATCCTCCATCGACATCTCCGCTGCCTTGAGGTAATTTTCCTTCTCAAGAGCCGCCATCCAGCTTTCTTTGCTGATACCGAGCATTCCGCCCTTTGCCGCATGAGCGTCAATCTCCTTAGCGTCTACGCACAAGCCCTCGGTGTTATCGGAATAGAGGCGGTAAACCTCGCAGCCCTTCTCCAAAGCCTTCTCTGCCGCCTCCTGCCCAGCGGGAAGAACGCCAGCCCATGCGTAGCCATATCCCCGCGTGGATTATCCACATCTGGCTTCTCCACACATGGATTTTCCGTGTGTGGTATTTCCCGTTCTGGCGTGGACTCCTGCGGCTCTTCGTATATCTCAAAGATTGTGCTGCTCATCCTGCCTTTACCGTCTCTCTGCCGGTGCCGGACAAGGTAGCCGTGCTTTTCAAGCTCACGGAGCGCGGAGAGAATGGCATCCGGACCTTCCTTGCAGATTGCAGAAAGTCCCTTGGTTGAGAACTTCCAGCCATCATTGAACGAGAGCATCTTTGAGAGAAGACCGACCGCCTTGAGTGACAGGCTCTTGTCTCGGAGGTGGAAGTTCGCCATGACGGTATAGCCACGATTTTTATTTACGCGATAGACTGCCACGAAAATCACCTTGCCATCTTGGAAAGCAGTTCTTCGCCGCACTTTTTCTGGAACTTCATTCGGATGACCTCCTTGCCCTTCGGCGTGAAGTAGGTCTGAGAACCGGTGTAGCAGAACGTCACAAAATCGCGGACGATGAACAGTCCGGCATTGCTGTCCTTGTTGTAGGGAAGTAGCTGCCCGGAAGGAGAGCGGAACAGGTACTTTTCTTTGAGAAGGAACTGGACGAACTTGCGCTCCGGGATTTTCAGTTCCTTCGCCGTCGTTCGGATATTGGTGCAGTCATCCGGATTGATGAAGGCGTCGTAATAATCAGCTTTGGGCTTTGCCGTGATCAGCTCACACTCAAGAGCCTTTACGCGATTCTTTTCCAAAATCAACGCCTGAGCAAACTCCACAATGACCGCAGGTTCCTTCTGAATGCGTTCCAGAAGGGAGTCCGTCATGTAGCCGCCGGTCTTGCGAATGGTAGGAATGACCTCATCAATACCCACAGTTCAAACTTTTCAGCCGCAGGAAGTTTGCTGCGAATAATTAGCCGATAAACGTCTCCTTCCGGGATGAAGTTGATACTCTGAACTTTCCCGCTGATAGGGGTAGAACGTTTCGTTATAGCCCTGCAATGGTCGTTGACCGCCTTGTTTGGGTTGGTGTAACCGAGTGCCTTTGCAACATCTGCTGCACAGAACAGAACTTTTTCTCCTTCGAGGATCGTTCTTACCTCACCAAACTGTTCATTCTTGAAGATTTCGATTTTGTTATCCATGACTGGCTTCCTTTCCGGCATCAGATGTGCCACTTTGATTTTTGAGGGTTGAAACGGGATTGCAGCAGTAGGGACACTCCGCAAACACGCAGGACTGATATTTCCAGAAGGGACGATGAAAGCGGCAGCTTCGGCACTCAGGGAGAATGCCATCCACACCGCTGTCATAATGCTCAAAGCCGGGTGTGGTCTGCATCAGCAATTCCAGTGCTTGCAGATCACCGGCTGTCATGCGTTTCATGCTTAAAAACTCCTTTCTTTCGCCGCATCGCCAGCAAATATTGCGGCTTTTGGGCAATAAAAAAAGAGGGTTTGCTTCTTACTCCAAATTGGAGAAGAAACAAACCCTCTTCGTTTACGATGTAGTTCAGATGATTTCTCGGATGGTATGAATGACACCGAGCAGCAGCCCGATGAAGAAGGCAAGTCCTCCGATAAGACCGCCTATGATTAAGTTCAATGCGAAGATGCCGACTGAGCCGGAGATACCGTAGCCGCTGGGAACGAGCCAGAGGCACATCCTCCGGATGCCGAATGGCAAGCCGACGCAGATCCACATAAGGAAGTAGTCACATACGCCGTCAGGCATATAGATCGGCTTGAGAAATGACGCGAGGCAGAACGCAAGCGCGATTGGAAGCAGAACCTCCTTCAAGAAGACTTTGATAGCACCCACTATATCCTCCTTCCGCCGGAAGTGTGCAGCGGCCCTCCAGCTT
>VOFK01002456.1_pt1 | contig 26812 bp, 36 predicted proteins | sample 5384121 | NCBI WGS metagenome assembly VOFK01 (sample SAMN12384730, study PRJNA508395) | human gut metagenome | isolation source: healthy gut J | host: Homo sapiens | reverse complement strand
GGGTTACGCATGCTCCCTGGATGCAACCCAGCAGTTCGCCCCGGGTGTCGAACACGAGGTAGAGCGGAATGGCGTCGCGGCCGTATCTCTTCATCAGTTCGCGGCCCGTGGTCTTGTCCGTGTCGTATTTGGCCGCCACGAACCGCTGGTCCATGAACTCCCCCCGACGTCCTTGCGCGAAAAGACCTGCCTCTCCATCATCCGGCACGGGGACACCAGCTGGCATAGAGGTCGATGAAGACCAGCTTGCCCTGCTTGATCGCCATTTCGCGCACGGCGTCCGTCGATTTGGTCTCGAACTTCACCTGCGCCTGCGCCGCGCCCGTTCCGAGTGCGAACGTCAGCAAAAAGTAGCTTTTTCATACGAATCGAGTTTTCCGGTGATGGGTGCAAAAACCGAACCGGCCGTTTGAAAAAAACGGCTTTTTAAGGGTAGCGGCGCAGAATTGGCCCGACAGCGCGATAAGGCCCCCCCTAAATCCCGCCTTTTAGGCGGGTGCTCAAACCCGCATGCGGCCTGGATGTCCTCGAGGCGCGGATCGTGGTCTGAATGCCGCGGGCGGTCAGCGCGTCGCGGAAGCGGACCATCGCCTCGTCGCCGGGCGAGAAGTAGGGGCGAGTCGGGAATCCGGTGGAAGCGGATCAGGTTGATGCCCCCCGCCCCTGCAGCAGGGCGGCGGCAGCTTTGCCACGGACGGCGGGCGGCTTGTACTACTCCCACCGCATGGCTGCTGGACACCTACCGCAAAAACCTGCGGTACTTGCCCCGCGCCCACCTGCTGCACAGCCTGTCTTGACTTCCGCCATCTCTGAGCGGACAAGTTGCTGACCCCTGACCCAGCCTCGGCTCAGATATTGCGTGAGCACGCTGGACGCCCTGAACACCCCGCCGCAAAGCGCCCTCTGCTGGCTGGGTACGGCAGCAATGCTACGCGCAGCTGGCGCACAATGCCGGCTGGTTTTTTTGCCGCCGGGCCGATTCAGTATCGCGTGCTGGCAAAACCGATGCCGACACCCTGAACAAGTGGCAGCGGGAATTCCATACCGACAGCCACCGCCTGTGGCCTGCCGACCCGACAGCCCCTGAAGCCCAGATGCAGGGCAGGCAGTGGAGGACTGGGCCGCCAGACAGAGCTAAGCATGGGAGGAAAACGGCCGCCGCGCCGGGCAGACACTACCGCCCAGGCGCTGCAGGCACAGGCAGGCCGGGCGCAGCCGCCGCACCTGCCGGCGATTTTGCGCCGGTTCGCCGTCTGGCATGAGGAGCCGCACCTTGACCCCGATGAGTTTTGACCTTGGCTTTTACAGCTACGGCCTGCGCACCTACGGCAAGCTGCCGCTGATCGAGCCGCTGGAAAGCCGCGAGGTAAAAATACGCGATTTCTCAATCATTGTTGTGGACACCAGTGAGTCCACCTCCGGTGAGCTGGTGAAATCCTTCCTGAAGGAGACCTTTGCCCTGCTGACCAGTCAGGACAGCTTTTTCCGCAAATGCCGCATCCTTGTCATGCAGGCCGACAACGCCGTGCGCGAGGAAACATGGCTCACCGATCTGGACGCGCTGGACCGCTACACTGCCCGGTTCACGCTGGTGGGCGGCGGCGGAACGGACTTCCGCCCCGCGTTGCCCGGATAGAGGGAGCGCGCCAGGACGGTGCCCCCTGCGCGACCCGCAGGGCGTGCTTTATTTTACCGACGGCAAGGGCATCTACCCGGCCAAGCGCCCGCCGTTTGAGGCCGGAAAGAGGATGGCACGGCACCCCCGCCCGATGCCCCCCTGGGCCATGCGCCTGGTTTGCAGCCGGAAGAATGATATCCCCGACACCGACCCGAAAGGACGATGAACTATGGATATTCAACGCGCTGCTGAAAATCAAACGCGCCGTGGGCAGGCGTATCTGGCACGGATGACATCGGCCGCCTGCTGATACCGCCAGCGGCAGCGCCCATTTCCTGCTGATGGCCCGCCCGGGTGTCGGCAAGACCCAGATTATGGAGCAGATCGCGCAGGAGTGCGACATTGCGCTGGTGGCTTTACACCATCACCACCACACGCGGCAGAGCGCTGTCGGGCCTGCCCTTTATCCGGGAGCGCAATTTCGGCGGCAAGACCAGCAGCGTGACCGAGTACACGATGAGCGAGATTATCGCCAGCGTCTACGCCGCGATGGAGCGCACCGGCAAGCGCAACGGCATTTTTGCTTCATTGATGAAATCAACTGCGTCAGCGAGACGCTGGCCCCACGATGCTGCAATTTCTGCAGTGCAAGACCTTCGGCAACCAGGCCGTGCCGGAAGGCTGGGTCATTGTGGCGGCGGGCAACCCGCCGGAGTACAACAAGAGTGTGCGGGAATTTGACCTCGTCACGCTGGACCGCGTGCGCCGCATTGACATTGAGCCGAAGCTGAGCGTCTGGCAGGACTACGCCCGCGCCCACCGGCTGCACCCCGCGGTGACGGCCTATCTGGAGCTGCGCCCCCAGCACTTTTACAAGATTGAGAACGATGTGGACGGCGTGCAGTTTGTGACCGCCCGCGGGTGGGAGGATCTGTCCGCCTATCTGCAAGCCGCCGACAAGCTGAACCTGCCGGTGGACGAGGGGGTCATCGGGCAGTATCTGCGCCACCCCGAGGTTGCGCGGGATTTGCCGCCTATTGGGCGCTCTACCGCAAATATCACGAGGATTACGGCGTCGAGGACATCCTGCAGGGCAGGCCCCTATGACTCCGTGGTGGCCCGCGCCATGGATGCCAGCTTTGATGAGCGCATCAGTCTGGCCAGCCTGCTGCTGGCCGGGCTGAACGTCCGCTTTTCCGCCGCGCAGGTCACCGGCGCGGTGACCGATGCCTGCTACCAGCAGCTGCGCAGCTTCAAGCGCACGCTGACCCAGCAGGCGGACGCCGACCCCGCCGCGCTGTTTGCCGACCAGTGCGCCCATTACCGTGAGTGTCTGGAGGCTGACAAAACCGCCGGGGCTCTGCTGCCCGAAGAAGCCGCGGCCCGCACCCGCACGCTGGCCCTGCTGGAGGAGTGGAGCAAGCACCTGACCGCCCAGAGTGGCGAGCCCGACCCCGACGAGGCGTTTGACACGGTGCGCGGTGCCTTCAACAGTCAGGTGCGCCGCCGCGAGGGAGGCCGTTTCCGTCGCCAGCGATGCGCTGGAATCCGCCTTTGATTTTATGGAGCAGGCCTTCCCGGACGGGCAGGAGATGGTTGTCTTTGTCAATGAGCTGGCGCTTGGCCCCGACTCCGCGCCGTTCTTGGCCGAGAACGAGTGCGAACGGTTTGAGCAGTACAGTTCTAAGCTGCTGCTGCACGGCGGCGAGGACGAGCTGTTGGCCGAGCTGCAGCGCGATGACATCCGCGCCGGGGAACATTCGGCGGAGTTTTAAAGTTCCCAAAGCTCCCCTTGAGGGCAGCTCCGCCCGGGGAGATTGCCCACAAAATGCCGTTTGCGGGACATACCCGCACACAGAACCCACCGCAAATAAAGTATTACTTCTCGTCAAATTCTTTACTCTTTCCGGTTTATTTGTTATAATGTCGGTATGCCGTCGGCAGACAGCTGTTTGCCGTGGAGTTATAGAGGGGGTTATTTTATGAAAGCTGTTATCACTGTCATCGGCCGGGACACCGTGGGTGTCGTTGCCAAGGTCAGCGCCGTCTGCGCCGAGCTGAACATCAACATTGAGGACGTTTCCCAGTCCATTATGCAGGATATGTTCTGTATGATTATGCTGGTGGACCTGAGCAAAAGCACCGCCGGTGCCGCCGAGGTGCGCGACCGCTTCCAGACGCTGGGCCAGGAGATGAAGATGCAGGTCACCGTGACCCGCCAGGAAGTCTTTGACGCCATGCACACAATCTGAGGGGGCTGCGCTATGAGAATCATCAACAGCCACGATATTACATGGAAACCATCGAGATGCTCACCGCTGAAAATCTCGATGTGCGCACCGTCACCATGGGCATCAGTCTGTTGGACTGCATCGACCCGGACGGCGACAAAGCCTGCGAAAAAATCTACAACAAGATCGTCCGTCTGGCGGGCAACCTCGTCCCGGTGGTGGACGGCATCAGCGCCGAGTATGGCATTCCCATCGTCAACAAGCGCATCAGCGTAACGCCCATCGCCATGCTGCTGGGCGCTGCGCCCGATGCCGACCCTGTGCAGTACGCCAAAACGCTGGACCGTGCCGCCAAGGCCGTGGGGGTCAACTTCATCGGCGGCTTCGGCGCGCTGGTGCACAAGGGCTTCTCCGCGGGCGACAAGCGCCTGATTGAGGCTATCCCCCGCGCCCTGGCCGAGACGGACATCGTCTGCTCCAGCGTCAATATCGGCTCGACCAAGTCGGGCATCAATATGGACGCCGTCAAACTGATGGGGCAGGTTGTGCGCGAGACCGCCGAGCTGACCAAGGACAATATGTGCATGGGTGACGCCAAGCTGGTTGTGTTCTGCAACGCGCCGGAGGACAACCCCTTTATGGCGGGTGCCTTCCACGGCGCAGGCGAGCCCGACTGCGAGATTCACGTCGGTGTTTCCGGCCCCGGTGCTGTCCGCGCCGCGCTGGCCAAGCTGCCCAAGGACGCCCCGATGGACGAGGTGGCCGAGCTTGTCAAGCGCACCGCCTTCAAGATTACCCGCCTCGGCCAGCTGGTAGCCAACCTTGCCAGCGAGCGTCTGGGCGTGCCTGCGGGCATCATCGACCTGTCTCTGGCCCCGACGCCCGCCATCGGAGACAGCGTGGCGAATATTCTGGAGGAGATGGGCCTCGAGAGTTGCGGCTGCTGTGGCACCACCGCCTGCCTGGCCCTGCTGAACGATGCCGTCAAGAAAGGCGGCGTTATGGCGTCCAACCACGTCGGCGGCCTGTCCGGCGCGTTCATCCCCGTGTCGGAGGATGACGGTATGATCAACGCCGCCAACTGCGGCAGCCTGACGCTGGAAAAGCTCGAGGCCATGACCGCCGTCTGCTCGGTCGGCATTGATATGGTGGTCATTCCCGGTGACACCACGGCCGAGGTCATCAGCGGCCTGATTGCGGATGAAGCCGCCATCGGCATGGTGAACAGCAAGACCACCGCCGTCCGCGTGATTCCCGCCATCGGCCACAAGGCTGGTGACGTGCTGGACTTCGGCGGCCTGCTGGGCCACGCCCCCATTATGCCCATCAGCCGGTTCAGCCCCGCGGTTATGATTCACCGCGGCGGCCGCATCCCCGCCCCGATGCAGGCACTGAAGAACTAATTGCAATACAAACACCGCTCATGCCGGGATTGGCATGAGCGCTTTTTTGTGATATGATCAGGAGGACAAATCGGAATTATGAAAGAAGGAAAAAGTAATGGATGAACAGAAAAAAATGTTTACGAATAAATCAGTTACACTTTTTTTAGTAATAGTCATTTCAGTTAGTGCAATATTCGAAACGATAGTTATTGCACTAAGAGCTATGGGGTTAGCTGTTTTTTTAATGTGGGTTCCCACAATAGCGGCAATAATTGCAGGATGTATATCGCAGAAAGAAAGTAACGGAAAAATATCATTCAAAAAATTACTTCAGAGTATTGGATTTCAGAAGACATCAATTAAATGGATACTATTATCTTGTTTAATTCCGGCAGTTTACATAGGAATACCATATGTGCTTTTTTGGATTGCTTTTCCCAATAGTTTAGATATGAGTAAAGCATCCGTCATTCAGTTGGTTCTTATGTCTGTTGTTGGGATTTTCATAGGCTTGATTACAGCTATCGGTGAGGAAATTGGGTGGAGAGGTTATTTAGTTCCAGCTACCTTAGAAAGAGTAGGAATAAAAAAGGCACTAATATATACTTCTATATTTTGGGGTGTATGGCACTTGCCTATTCTTATATCAGGTCTGTATATGCCGGGAACTCCCGCATGGTATTCTGTTCCGGCTTTTCTTTTTATGATTATACCTGTTGGAATGATTTACGGAATAATAACGATAAAAACAAAAAGTATTTGGCCTGCTATCTTTTTGCATGCAGCTCATAATACTTTTGACCAGTTGATTTTTGGAACAGTAACCGTTGCTAATAACAAAATGTTTTTTGTGAGTGAAACAGGTATATTTACTATTATTTTTGCATGGATCGTAGCTGTTTTTCTTTATAAAAAATGCAATGACTAAATGGTAATTTATAGATTAGGATTACCCTATTACAAAGAATTTGACAATTTCCAGTTTGTAAGGATAAGCGGGTACTTATGGCAAAACTGCGGGCCGGGCATGCCCGGCCACTACATGGTGACGATGCGTAAGCCGGATATGGCGTTAAGGTTGGCGGGCCGCCTGTATGCGGCCCCTACAAATAGGCGGAAGGTTTACGACAAGGAATGTGTAGAGGGCGGCGTCCTCGACGCCCCGCGAAGGGGGCAGGATTTTTCCCTGCGAATGAACCGTGAAAGGGATGCGGCGGTAAGTCGCGGCTCCCGCTTCAGCCGCGCATAAATCCACATCCCCGCACATACTCTCCCACAAAGGAGGGTATCATCCATGTCTTGTTTCAAAAAGGTTTTGCTGCTGCTGGCCATCATCGGCGGCATCAACTGGGGCATCTACGGCATCTGGGGGTTCAACGCCGTCGGCTGGCTGCTGGGCGGCAGTATGAGCTGGCTGTCCCGCACGGTGTTCATCGTTGTCGGCGCAGCGGCACTCTGCCTTATCCCCGGTTTGTTCGCGCCTGACCCCAAAGCTGCTGAATAACACAAAAGCGGGTGCCGCACAGCACCCGCTTTCCTTTATAAAATCCGCTGCATATCCAAACGGCTGCGGCGGGTGTTCATGGCCACGCTCAGCACAATGCCGACACAGAGATACATCATAACCACACTCGACCCACCGGCCGAGAAAAACGGCAGTGTGACGCCGATGACCGGCAGCACCTGCAAATTCATACCCAGATTGATGACGCACTGCAAAAACAGCGCTGCAAAAATGCCCACACAGATGTTGCAGCCCAGCGCGTCAGGGCACTGCAGACCGATGCGCAGTGTGCGCAGGCAGAGCGCCAGCAGCAGCACCAGCACCAGCGCCGCGCCGACAAAGCCCAGCACGTTGGCCAGATACGCAAAGATAAAGTCATTCCAAGCGTTCGGCACAAAGATATGCTCGCCGGAAAAAAGCCCCTGCCCGGTCAGCCCGCCGGTGCCGATGGCCATAGCTCCCTTGTTCTGCTGGTAGGTGATGTCCGCCAGCGCGGGGTCATCGGGCGTGAGCACCGCCAGAATCCGCTTGAACTGGTAACCCTTCAAGATACCGGGGCGCAGCGCCAGCAGCGCACCGCCGCCCAGCACGCCCGCGGCCAGCCCCGCCGCCACCAGCCAGTGGGAAAGCCCGCCCGCGCAGAGCATAATCAACCCAATTCCCAGAAAAACCAGCGCTGTGCCGTCATCGCCTTGGATGTGGATGGCCGCCGCGGGCAGCGCAATGTGCAAAAGCAGAAGCAGCAGGTTCTTGGGCCGGTTGACCTGCCCGCGCACCCGGCTCAGATGCAGCGCCAGCGTCAGGATAAAGCTGATTTTTGCCAGCTCCGCCGGCTGGAAGGTCATACCGCCCACCCGGTACCAGCTGTAGTTGGAGGTGCCGCCCGCATCATACCCGATGGTGACCAGCCCGGTGTTTACGTTGTGCAAAAAAACAACGTGGGCAGCACCACCCCCCACGCCACTGTGGCGTGCAGCGGCCATGCGTGGGCCAGCGCGTGGTAGTCCACCGTGGAGAAAATCACCGCCAGCATCATGCCCAGCAGGCTGGCGATAAGCTGCACAGACGCCTTGTTGTTGGAGCCCAGCTGTGTCTGCCCGATGGAGAGCAGCACCACCACGCTGAGCGCCGAGCACGCCGCGCAGAGCAGCAGATAAAACACATCGACCCGGCGCAGATACCGGCGGATAAGCGGATACATCAGGCAGCCTCCTTTCTTTTATAGTCAGCATCATTATACCGCAATCGACAGATTTTGCCAACTTACAGATTAAATTTTACAAATGGGAAATTCTGTACTATAATATATATGAGTATGGCCGCAGATTTATGCGGCCCGGAACAAGGAGCTTGCTTATGCAGGAATTTGTGACCCATTCGCGGGAGGAAACCGTGGCCCTTGGGCGGGAATTTGCCAAGACATTGCCGGCCGGTGCGCTGATTGCGTTCACGGGCGGGCTGGGCGCGGGCAAGACCGCGTTCTGTCAGGGCATTGCCGAGGGGCTGGGCTGCACCGACCCGGTATCCAGCCCGACCTTTGCCATCGTGAACTATTACCGCGGGCCGCGCCCCTTTGCGCATTTTGACCTCTACCGCATCCAGACCGAAAACGATCTGGCCGCCGCCGGGTTCTATGACTATCTGGACATGGGCGCTGTGGTTGCCTGTGAGTGGAGCGAGAACTGCGCCGAGCTGCTGGCGCTCGAGAATCCCATCCGGATTCACATTGAGCGTCTGGACGAGAACACAAGAAAAATCACAATAGCGAACAACGAATAAAACAGGTGATTGTATGAATTTACTGGCTGTAGACACCGCCGGAAAGACCGCCGCCGTGGCCGTGCTGCGGGATGATACCCTGCTGTATGAGGCACAGTGCAACAATGGCCTGACCCACAGCGAGACCCTGCTGCCCATGATTGACACCGCGCTGAAGGCCAGCGGGCTGACCGTGGATGAGCTGGATGTGCTGGGCGTGACCAACGGCCCCGGCAGCTTTACCGGGCTGCGCATCGGGCTGGCGGTCATCAAGGGTCTGGCCCTGCCGCGGCAGCTTCCCTGCGCGGGCGTCTCCACCATGGCGGCGCTGGCGTATGGCCTTGCGGGCGAGGGCACGGTGATTGGCGCGCAGGACGCCCGCCGCGGGCAGGTGTATTGGGGTGCCTTTGACCTTGCCACCCACGACCGATTGACCGAGGATGCCGCCGCGCCCATTGCTTCTTTGGAAAATTTTGTCCAAAGCTGTAAAAAACCGCTGTTTTTTGTTGGCGATGGCGCAAGTTTGTGCTACAATGTCTATAAGAGCGTGCCCGGCGTGGCCGCAGCGCCGTCCGCCCTGCAGATTTTGCGGGGTGCGGGCGTAGCGCTGGCCGCCAAAGCCATGTGGGAGCGCGGCGAATGTGTGCCGCCCGCAGCCCTGCTGCCGGATTATCACCGTTTAAGTCAGGCCGAGCGCGAGCGCGCCGAACGCGAAAAGAACGAGGGGAAACAAAATAATGAAGTTTGAAAAACCGATTGCACTTGCTGCCGACCACGGCGGCTATGAGCTGAAGGAGGCCATCAAGGCGCATCTGGATGAGCTGGGTCTGGCCTACACCGACTTTGGCACCGACTCCACCGCCAGCGTGGACTACCCAGACTTTGCCGCCAAGGGCTGCAAGGCCGTGCAGGACGGCAGCTGCGCACTGGTCATCCTGTGCTGCGGCACCGGCGTGGGTATGTCGATGTGTGCCAACAAGATGCAGGGCATCCGCGCCTGCTGCTGCAGTGATACCTTCAGCGCAGAGTTCACCCGCCGCCACAACAACGCAAACGCGCTCTGCCTGGGCGGCCGTGTGGTGGGCGCAGGCCTTGCCTGCCAAATTGTGGACGCCTTCCTGAACGCTGAGTTTGAGGGCGGCCGCCACCAGAACCGCATCGACAAGATGATGGCGCTGGAAAACCATTGATTCCTATGTTTCGTTGCCTGCCCGGCAGGCTGAATAATTTTGATTTGCAAGGAGATTCTAACCATGAGCGTTGTTGAAATTGTTGACCATCCCCTGATTCAGCACAAAATCAGCCTGCTGCGTGACCGCAACACCGGCACCAAGGAGTTCCGCGATCTGGTAAGCGAGATTGCGATGCTGCTCTGCTACGAGGCTACCCGCGACCTGCCCACTGAGGAGGTCGAGGTCGAGACCCCCGTGGCGCTGGCCCGCACCAAGGTTCTGGCCGGCCGTAAGCTGGCGCTGGTTCCTATCCTGCGCGCCGGTCTGGGCATGGTCGATGGTATGCTGAACCTGATTCCCGCCGCCAAGGTCGGTCACATTGGTATGTACCGCAACGAGGAGACGCTGGAGCCGGTTGAGTATTACTGCAAGCTGCCCAACGACATCAACGAGCGCGAGGTCTTTGTTCTGGACCCGATGCTGGCCACCGGCGGCAGCGCCTGTGACGCCATCGGCCAGATCAAGAAGCGCGGCGCCAAGCACATCAAGTTCATCGGTCTGGTTGCCGCCCCGCAGGGCCTGAAGGCGCTGCATGAGGCCCACCCCGATGTGGACATCTATGTCGGCGCACTGGACGAGAAGCTGAACGACAACGGCTACATCATCCCCGGTCTGGGCGACGCCGGTGACCGTATCTTCGGCACGAAGTAACAGTAAAGCAGAACATACAAAAATGGCATCTGTACGATGAAAAGTACAGATGCCATTTTTTGTTTGTGGAGCATATGCAGGGCGGGCATTGCCCGCCGGATGCCTTTCCCGGCGCGGCCTCCCGCCTTTTTGGTTTTTCGCCCTCCGGGCGAAAAACTCCACCTTATTTCTTATTTATTATTTGCCTCAGTTTTTACCGCCCTACCACCGTGTCCGCTTCCAGAATCGCATCGTTCTGCTCTTTATACTGCGCGGCGGTCTCATCGTCCAGCACGTAGACCGTTACCGGGATTACCGCGCTTGTAACCGACTCATCATAGGTTTCATAGTACAGGTCAATAAACGCCGTCCCCTGCATCATCGCCGTGCCGGTGTCTGCGGCGTAGGCGTAGCCATAGACAAACTGACCATCATCGCTGGTAATGTACATCAGTGAGCCATAGGGGATGATGTTGGGGTTGACCGCCACGGTGCCGTAGGTCAAACGGCGGCCGCTGGCCCCCCCTTGGCCGTGGCCGACGCCGAATACCCGGTGGAGCGCTGGTTCGTGTACACTGCGGCCACACCCTCGGCGGGCGCACCGTCCACAATCTCCGGCCCGACAAAAGACGAGACAGGAACCTGCTCGCCATAGACCTTCTGCACGGTGGGAATCATACCAATCTGCGTGGCGCGGTTCAGCTCCTCGGTGTAGGCCCACTGGCCGTCCACCCACGTCTCGCGGTAGCTGACCGTGTCCAGACCGTCGCTGCCCTCCTGCACGGTCAGCGCCTTGTCCTGCTTGCGGTAGAGCAGGCTTGTGGGCAGGCTCTCGACCGCGGAGGGAATTGTCTCGTTCACGGTGTACTCCACGTAGCTTACGCGCTGCAACGTCACATTGCTGCCCTCGGGGACAATTTCCTCCGCCCCAGGGGTCAGGATATCATCCGCCGTGTAGGTCACGCCCGCCGCCGCCAGCAGTTCCGCGGCGGTGTGGCTGCCGGTCAGCGTCATGGTCTGCTCACTGCTGCCGTCCGCCGTGATGCTGACCGTGTAGGCGCGCAGGATGTCCAGCCGTTCGCCGTCCGAGGTTTCCGTCCAGACGGCTTCATCGTTCTCGCCCAAGGCCGGGGTCTCGGCCTTCTGCAGGACGTCCTCCAGCTCGGTGGACGCCGTCAGGATGCGGGTTGTGCCACCGTGGGAGTCCACGACCGTGACGAACCGCAGCGCCGTGCCGGTAAATCCGATGGCCAGCGCCAGCGCCGCCGCGCCGCCCAGCAGTGCGCCCCACTTGGGGCCCAGCACCGCCGCCCGGCGGCGGATATGCTCTTTTGTTTTTACGGATAAGGCCATACAAGCCTCCTTTTTGCATAGAAAAGGCGTCGGCCCACAAGAACCGACGCCATAATTGCTGTGGGATAATTGCTTTTGCTGCGCAGCAAAAAATCAGCGCTTGCTGAACCATACTTGCGACAGCGATGTGTTATTGTATTGTAGTCTTTGCGTTTTTGGACTAAAATAATAACACAAAATCGCATATTTTGCAAGACTTTTGACAAAACAACCGCATCTGTGACAAAAAACCTTTCTATGTCTTGTTTCTTTTGTGCTTCTTACCCACAGCAGCTCAGGGCCGTGGGGAAAAAGGCACTTCGATGCAAGGCAAAACCGTTAGGAGATAACTTTAAAACTCACTTTATCAATACCCCTGATGGCCGGGCGTTCCTCTTTGTCGAGAACGCCCGATTTTGTGCTTTATGGCACTGTGTTTTCTTATCTTCAGCAGGCTCCCAAAGCTGCGGTTAAGGTCAATTTTCTCTGCAGTGCATCAGCTACAGAATAGTACCAGCAAGCACGGCATTTGGTGTACCAAACGCCCACTTGTCAGGGCAGACCCTAAGACCCCTAACCGTCAATTTTTTATAAGTCAAAAAGAGTACCCTCCGCTTGCGTAAGTGCGCATTGGGTACTCCGTGCTTTACGATTCTACTTCACTTTTATCTGACCGCTGTTCCCTGCTGCAAACGAGAATATTTCCGGAACTTTCGTTGTCCAAAGCTGTTTGGCGTTCAGCCTGTGCCTCTCCAGCATAGCCCGGCAGTCCTTTGCTTTCGACTTGCAAAAGCCGGTTTTGAAATTCCGGATGCTTCTGCTCTGCGTCAATTCAGCAGCATTTTTTTACATCCGTGTATCGAACCAACTCATCCTCAAAATTCAAAACTTGTGGCAAAAACACAATATGCAGCTTTCCGCAATACCGGCGTAAAAGGGTAAGATTATCTTCTCCTTTTGAAACTGTTGTGATGTCAGGTATTTTTCGTTTCGTTTTCCTTGTCCGGCGTTGCCCGATATGCGTGATCTTCCACATATATCATCATGCGGTTGCGCAGTACCATATAGAAAAGTATGGCAAGCATACTGCCGATTGTGCCCAGAAGCGGATATGCATCGCTTCCTCGCAATTTTTGCGCTGTCCATACGATAATACCAATCCACGCCACAACGTGCAGGACAATCGTTGCAATATGTTCTTTCAGCCATTTTTTCTTAAAAAACGCTATCTTTTCTTTCAGCGTAAATGTACTGTTATCCAGTGCAGTCACAAGATTATCATCAGCGGCTTTCTGGAAGTCCTCTGTGGCAAGCCGTTCTCCGCTTACAAGTTCGTTGATGCTGACACCGAATTCTTTTGACAGCAGCGACAGCATTTCGACATCGGGCATATAGTTACCGTTCTCCCAGCGGGAAATGGTTTTGTTGGTCACGCCGAGCTTTCTCCGAGCTTTTCCTGCGTCAAGCCCTTCTCTTTCCGCAGGGCGGCGATGAATTTTCCGATTTTGATTTGATCCATTTTTATATCCCTCCGAAGAAAAGTATAGCGCAGTTTTCTTGAGAATGCTTCCCCACAAACAGCGAATTCCGCTTGACAAACTGTTCTTTGATTTTTAACACTATTTTTTATAATCTTCCAAATGAATCTGTTTTGATTGATTGACAATTACCGAGCTATTCTAGTATATTTAATCCAAATAAAGCAGATACAAAATCGCAGATGTGCAGGTGAACAGACATGAAAAATATCCATAGCATTGAATTTTATACTGGAAGCAAGGAAGAACTGCTTCCCGGTTTTGAAAAAGATTTTCCCTATATCGCTTCAAGGGCAGAACTTGACAAGTATATCGGACATTATGTACCGTGGCACTGGCACAAGACAGTGGAACTTTTTTATATGGAAAGTGGTAGCATTGAATATGATACGCCGGGAGGAAAACTGTTGTTTCCGGCTGGAAGCGGCGGCATAGTAAATTCCAATGTACTCCATATGACAAAAAGCAATATCGCAGAAAGAAAAGAATATACAGCTACTTCATATTTTCGATGTTTCCTTACTTGCCGGGGAACAGGGAAGCAGGATTGAACAAAAATATATTGCGCCTATCATAACAGCCCCACAGATTGAGGTAATTCCGCTTTTTCCAGGCAATGCAGAAGAAGAAAGAATTTTGAAACTGCTTGCCGCTTCATTTCGTTTATCCAGTGATGAATTTGGATATGAAATAAAACTGCGGGAAACCCTAACAGAAATATGGCTCATGCTTTTTGAACTATCCCGTCCTATGCGTGAAAAAAAGGGGGAACATAATAAAAGCAACGATAAAATAAAGCTGATGATGATATATATTCACGAACATTACAGAGAAAAATCTCTATCCCGGAACTTGCGGCAGCAGCATACCTAAGCGAAAGGGAGTGTTATAGAGTGTTCCATGACTGTCTGCACATGACACCCGTAGAGTATATAAAGGCTTACCGTCTGCAAGCTGCCTGTCAGATGCTAGCAAAGGGGCAGGAAGCAGTTACCGTTATCAGCCATGAGTGCGGTTTGGGGAGTAGCAGTTATTTTGGAAAGGTTTTTCGAGAATACACACATTGTTCACCCACAGAATATCGGAGAAAATGGCAGAATAGTGATAGATAAGGGCAGAAAAGAAATATTTTTTCTATTCCTTTTGCATTATAATGATACCTGTAAAGTAAATCCGTCATTTACAGGAGGTGAGTGCAAAGTGGTAAAACTGAACATTCTGAACATGAAAAATTTTTTAGATACCGTCAATAGCTGTTCCGGCAAAGTAAATATGCTCTGCCCGGATGGTAAAAAACAAAACATCAATGGGGAAGAAAAGATACAGGGCAGTTTGTGGCGGCAATACTCCCAAAACAAAAAAACAGTTTTCGTTAAGGAGGGATATCGTGTATTACGAATCCAGTGATTTTTTGGAAACAGCGGACAGCGATACGTTAAAGCAGATTGCCCGCACAAGGGAATTAACACGGGAATATTATTTTTCTGATTATGGAGATGTAGAAAAACGCACTTCCTTTCTTCGGGAACTATTGGGTGGAATAGGGGAAAATGTGGTAATCGACACGCCTTTTCATTGCGACTATGGAAAAAATATTTTTTTGGGAAATGATGTGATCGTCAATATGAATTGTACCTTTGTGGATAACAAAACTATCCGAATTGGCGACAGGGTATTGATTGCGTCAAATGTGCAGATGTATACATCTTCGCACCCTGTATTACCACAGGAAAGGTTTGTGCCGGATTGGAGGGAACGTCAGACAACATTTTTTAGAACCTATGCACGTCCGATAGAAATAGAAAGTAATGTCTGGATTGGCGGCGGCTGTATTCTTCTGCCCGGAGTCACTATAGGAAAAAACAGCGTGATAGGGGCTGGAAGCGTAGTTACCCGCCCTGTCCCTCCTAATTGTGTTGCAGTAGGGAATCCATGCAGGGTAATACGTTATTTTGATACAGACAGGGAAAGGTGGCAGCATGAAGTATAAACATATTGTTTTTGACATTGACGGTACTCTGATTGATACGGAATATGCTGTATTACATTCTTTACAGGAAACTATAAAGGGATTGTCCGGGAGAGAGATACCTTGCTCTGAACTAAGATTTGCGTTAGGGATTACAGGGACAGACGCTTTGAAAAAACTTGAGATAAAAGACACTTCCTATGCGATAGAATTATGGGATAAAAATATGCGTAACTATACAAATAACATTAAAGTATTTGACGGAATCGTTGAATTATTGAAAAATCTTCTAAGTCTGGATTATGAAATGGGGATTGTCACATCAAAGACAAGGGAAGAATTTACACATGATTTTTGTCCGTTTGGTATCAGGCATTATTTCAAAACAATTATATGTGCAGACGATACACAGGAACATAAACCCAATGCCGCACCGATTTTGAAATATGTGGAATTATCAAAAACAGACCATAGGAAAGTACTTTATATCGGAGATAGCAAATATGACAGTAAATGTGCGGAAAATGCGGGAATTGATTTTGCTTTAGCAGTATGGGGCAGTCATAATAAGCACATAAAAGCAGATTATTTTTTAGAAAAACCTGCCAATCTGTTATCTGCTATCACTTCAGAGAAATTTAATTAGCGATACATTCTTGTCATATGGTCTTCGCCGTCTCCCTGTACCATGCACAGGAACTCCCAACCGTATCTTTCATAAAAAAGAGGTATGGTCGGTAACCAGATAAATCGATGTGATTTCCTTGGCTTTCATATCTTCCACAACCATATTGAGCAGATGCCCTGCGATACCTTTGCAGCGGTAGTCTTTCTCTGTATAGACCGCACAGAAATCTATTTTGACGAGAAAGACCCCACCATCTTCATCCGCACCCACAACACCGACCTCAAAAACAGGCTGACCGCATACAGCCGCAAACACCCTGCCGTCTGTAAGCTGACGGACGTAGACCCGGACACGGGCTGCAAGAAATTTGAGATTGAAAAGGGACGCTTCTCTTTCCCGCTGACCGCCCCATACGGAGAGGAACGCCGCAGGGCGGCAAGCGAAGCGGCGAAAAACGAATAAAAGGGTTTTAGGGCTTCGTTGATTGTTGCGTTGGCAGCTCCACCGCAATGGTAGTGCCCTTCTCCGAGCTTTTCTCCACCCAAACGGAGCCGCCGTGGAGGTCGGCGATTTCCCATACCAGTGAGAGCCCCAGCCCTGCGCCACCGTATTCCCGGCTGCGAGACTTGTCCACCCGGAAGAAGGGCTGGAAGATACTGCTCTGATACACCTCCGGGATGCCGCAGCCGGTGTCGGAGACGCGGAGCAGAGCTCTTCTCCAACTCCTGAGTGACAGAAACCCGTACCGAGCCGCCCGGCCGGTTGTACTTGACAGCATTCTCCGTCAGGTTGAAGATCAGCCGGTAGATCAGTGCATCGCTGCCGGTCATAATGCCGTCGCCCTCCGCCGTCAGCGTGACGCCGAGCTTATCTGAGAGCGGCGCAAGATCTGTGAAGATTTCCTCGATCATGGGAGCGAGCTGGATCCGCTCGTTCCGTGCCACCTGCCGCAGATTGCTCATCTCCAGCAGCGTCTTGGTCAGCCGGGTCAGACGTTCCGTCTGCTCCCGCAGGAGGGCGAGGAACTCCGCAATCTCCGGTCGCACATCAGGATGCTCCGCGGAAAACAGCTCCAGCTGCGCCTGCATTAGCGCCAGTGGCGTGCGCAGCTCGTGGGCAGCGTTGCCGGTGAACTGCCGCTGGGCCGAAAAGGCGTTGTTCAGCCGCTCCAGCATCTGGTTGAACGAGCGGCTCAGCTGCCGGAACTCCGAAATAGCGTCTTCATCGATCCTCATATCGGCAAGATTGTTCAGCTGCACCTGCTCCACCTGCGAGGTAAAGCTGCGCAGGGGCTTGAGGGCGCGTCCGCTGACGAAATAGGCGAGGATGCCGCTGAGCAGCGTTACCGCCGCCGTGATATACCAGTTGGTGGTGCGGAAGCGCCCTTGCACCCCATCGACGACGATGGTCAACTCCTCGTTGGGCGCTATGAGCTGCGGGTCAAAGCTCGCCGCTCCGCCATCATTCAGGATCACCGTGCCGCCGCCTTGTAAACTGTCCGCAATGGTGTCCATATAGTACACACCGGAGGAGCACAGCAGCAAATTCATGGCCACGCAGGTGATGCCGATGAGCAGGACGGACATCAGCGTGATGCGCCACTGCAGGGAAAGACGCTTCATACTTCCTCGCCTCCCATCAGATAGCCCTCGCCGATGCGGTTGCGGATGGGGTCATAGCCCAGCACGGCGCGGAGCTTTTTGCGCAGGGCGGAGATGTGGACGCGAATGGAATTGCTGAAGCTGTCCACGCTGTTGTCCCAGACGTGATCCATCAGTTCCTCCTGACTCACGGGCCGCCCCTGATGCACCATCAGGTATTCCAGAATACCCATCTCCTTGCGGGTCAGTGTCAAGGTCTGCCCGTTGACGGCGGCGGTGCGGGAGCGGGTGTCAAAGGTCAGGGCTCCGCAGCTTAGCAGCACATCCTGCTGGGTGAACTGCCGCAAGGTCAGGCTGCGGATGCGGGCCTCCAGCTCGGCCAAGTGGAAGGGCTTTGCCAGATAGTCGTTTGCCCCGGCGTCCAGCCCCTGCACCTTGTCCTCCACCTCACTGCGGGCGGAGAGGATCAGCACCCGCGTCTCCCGGTCAGTCTGCCGCAGGGTGCGCAGCACCGTCATGCCGTCCTTTTTCGGCAGATTCAGATCAAGAAGTACCAGATCGTAGCGCTCCACGCCCAGCAGCTCCAGAGCCTTCTCCCCGTCGTAGCAGTAGTCCACGCTGTAGGCTAGCCGCCGCAGGCTGCGGACGATCGTTTCGCACAGGGCGCGTTCGTCTTCAATTACTAAAAGGTGCATGAGAGCCCTCCTTTTTTATTTCTCCGTTTTTGTGTTGTTTTCATTATAGCAAAAATAGATAAGGTTTGCGTTAAGTTTTCGTTCTTAACAGAGACTTTAACTCTCCCGCGCTATGATGGGGGCACAAAATCGGAAAGAGTGATGAAAAATGAGCTGCGGGAAAAAGGCCGCGGCGCAGATCGCGCTGCTGATGGCCGGAGCCGCCATGCTGTGCTTCGGCGTCTGGCGGGGCGAGGCGGCGACGGTGCTGAGCAAAGCAATCAAACTATGTCTGGAGTGTGTGGGCATTGGGTAAGAAGCTTTCAGGCGTTTCGCAGACCATGTCCCGCTTCCGGGGCTGGATTCAGGCGGGGGCGACGCTGCTGACCAACCTGCACCTGCCGAACTTCCTCAAGGGAGGACTGTATCAGGGCGCTGGGAAAACCGTCTGCGTGCCGGGGCTGAACTGCTACTCCTGTCCGGCGGCCTCCGGAGCCTGCCCCATCGGGGCGTTTCAGGCAGTGGTGGGCTCGTCCAAGTTCAGCTTCTCCTATTATATCACAGGCTTTCTCATTCTGCTGGGCGTGCTGCTGGGGCGCTTTATCTGCGGCTTCCTCTGTCCCTTCGGCTGGTTTCAGGAGCTGCTGCATAAGATCCCGACAAAGAAGCTCTCCACAAAGAAGCTCAAGCCCCTGACATACCTCAAGTACGCCGTCCTGCTGGTGATGGTCTTCCTGCTGCCGGCGTTCCTTGTGAACGACGTGGGCATGGGAGACCCGTTCTTCTGCAAATACCTCTGCCCCCAAGGCGTGCTGGAGGGAGCCATCCCGCTGTCCCTTGCCAATTCCGGCATCCGGGCGGCGCTGGGCAAGCTGTTTACATGGAAGTTCAGCATCCTGCTGTCGGTGATCGTGCTGAGCGTACTGTTCTACCGGCCGTTTTGCAAGTGGCTCTGCCCGCTGGGCGCGTTCTACGCGCTGTTCAACCGGGTGTCCCTCTTCCAGATGAAGGTGGACAAGAGTAAGTGCGTCTCCTGTGGGAAATGCGCCAGAGCCTGCAAGATGGACGTGGATGTGACGAAAACGCCCAACCATACCGAGTGCATCCGCTGCGGGATGTGCATCCGCGCCTGTCCGACGAACGCCGTGTGCTTCCGCTACGGCTTCGGCGATGGAAAAGAGAAAGAAAACGCAGCAACGCTGCGAGAAAACAACAACAAAGCTTAAGGAGAAACGAATATGAACGCAAAGAAGATACTGGCTCTGCTGCTGGGCGCGATGATGCTGCTCGCCCTTGCAGCCTGCGGCGCAAAGGACAACGACAAGCAGGCGGATATGAGCGGAGACAGCTCCGCCATGACCGGCGAGCCGAAAACCGCCGAGGAGGCGCTCGCCCTGTACAAGGAGCTGCTGGAGCGGGAAAACGCGCTCCTGTCGGAAAATGCCGAGCTGTGGGAGAAGGTGTTCATGGCGGCCGACAAGGGCATGGCCATGATCGAGGACGGCAAAAACTACGGCGACTTCCTGCTCAAGACCATCGAGGACGCCAAGGAAGAGTTCAGTGACGAGGAGTATGAGTGGCTGAAGGAGTCGGCCACGGAGATCAGCAATATTGAAAACAAGCTGACCGAGTTGGAAGAGAAGTATCCCGAGGTTATGCAGAAATCCATGGACGGCGATATGAGCATGCCTGCGGGCAGCGACATGAGCAGCCCTCCCGATGACGGCAGTATGCAGAAGTTCCCCGCCTTTGAGGGAAAAGACCTGGACGGCAACACGGTGAAGAGCGACGAGCTGTTCTCCGGCAACGCCGTCACCGTGGTGAATTTCTGGTTCACCACCTGCAATCCCTGCGTGGGAGAGCTTTCCGAGCTGGACGCGCTGAATAAGGAACTCGCGGAGAAGGGCGGCTCCCTCATCGGCGTCAACACCTTCACGCTGGACGGCGACGAGGCAGCGATTTCCGAGGCGAAGGACGTGCTGGCCAAGAAGGGCGCCACCTATCAGAATGTGTATTTTGACTCCGACGGTGAGGCGGGAAAGTTTACCACCAACATCTTTGCCTATCCCACCACCTATGTGGTCGACCGCAGCGGCAATATCGTGGGTGAACCCATCGTAGGCGCCATCACGGAAAAGAAGCAGGCGGAGACGCTGCAAAAGCTCATCGAGCAGGCGCTCGCCGCCGATGTGGGCTGACCCGAGATTTAAAAAGTGCCTATGATGAAGAAAAAGCGTTGTAAGCCGGCAGATATTCTGCGCGCCATTTCGCTACCTCTGGTAGGCACTGCCGGAGCATGGCTGTACCGCCGCTATGCAGGCTGCGCCGCCGATACCTGCGCCATCACCTCGGGTCCGTGGCTCTTTGCAGGCATTGGATGCATCCTTGGATCGCTGCTGTATACTGTCCTGCGGCCCGACCGCAGCGAAGAACAGGACAAGGAAGGGTCGGAGTGAGCCCTGATTCCCCTGAAAGGAGGAAACGCGATGTATCGAAGCGTATTGGCCCTGCTTTTCGCCGCAGTGCTGCTGCTGGGCGGCTGCGCCGCCGGGCAGCAGACTGTGCCGAAGGAAAAGAGCGGACAGGAAACAAACATGGACGGAGCGGCTTTTGACCGGTCCGACGAGGAGATCACCTATATGGATACCAAAGACAATGTCATCTATCTGGCAGGCAGCTGCTTCTGGGGTATGGAACAGCTGATGCAGTCCATCCCCGGCGTTATCGACGCCGAGAGCGGCTACGCCAACGGCACCTGCGAGGCGGACGCCGATTACAAGACCGTCTGCAAGGGAGAGACCGGCTTTCGGGAAACCGTGCGGGTGGAATACGACCCCGAGCAGGTGAGCCTTGACGCGCTGCTGCTGGCCTACTTCTATGTGATCGACCCCACGGTACAAAACCGGCAGGGCAACGACCGGGGCAGCCAGTACCAGACCGGCGTCTACTACACCAACGAAAGTGCCAGAGAGACGGTGAAGCGCATCGCGGAGATCGAGCGAGGCCGCAGCGAGAAATTCTTCGTGGAGATCGGCCCGCTCAAAAACTACTATCCCGCCGAGGAATACCACCAGAACTACCTCGAAAAGAACCCGAACGGCTACTGCCACATTCCGCGCGCGGAGATGGAGCTCTTTTCCCGGCTGCGCATCGACCCGGGTGACTATCAGAAGCCCGCGGCGGAGTCCATCCGGGAGAAGCTGACGGCGGAGCAGTACCGCGTCACGCAGGAGAGCGGCACGGAGCGCGCCTTCACGGGCGAGTTCTGGGACAAGTTTGAAAAGGGCATCTATGTGGATGTCGTGACCGGCGAGCCGCTCTTTTCCTCCACGGATAAGTACGAGAGCGGCTGCGGCTGGCCGGCTTTCACAAAGCCCATTGAAGAGCCTGCTGTGGTGGAACTGGAGGACCTGAGCCACGGAATGCGCCGCACGGAGGTCAGAAGCCGCGCCGGAGATTCCCACCTCGGTCATGTGTTCACCGGCGATCCGGAGTCGCCCCAACGGCGTGCGCTACTGCATCAACAGCGCAGCCCTGCGCTTCGTCCCCTATGAAAAAATGGAGGCCGAGGGCTACGGATACCTGCTGTACCTGTTTGAAAAATAGGACGCAAGCGGTCGGCAGTTCTCATGCAAGGAACTATCAGCACATCACAGCATATCGGACTGCCCGGTGGCAGTCCGATATGCTGTGAATGGCTTGGTTCACAAAGTCAACCTCCGGCTCTGCGGGGGGCAAAGGAAAAACCTGAAAGGTTTGAAAAAGGAAAACCTTCGTGATAACATGACCACGCTGGAGCTGGTGCTGAATATGCTGGCGGAGGCAACCACTACGGAAATTTCCAAGCAGAAAGCACCAAGCACATTTTCAGAGAATATAGCGGTTGCCCGCGAGGGCGGTGAGGCCGCCGGAATCGCACGGAAGGCGGTTGAGGAACGCACAGGCGTTCCCGTCATCACCTCCAAGAACGCCGCGCAGCTCAATCAGGTCGTGACTGACCTTCTGGAAGGGGCAGCCGCGGATATGAGCGAGATGACAGAGAAAAAATGAGTGTTTTCGCATAACGGTTTTTCATGTGGCTAATTGGCAGCTCTTGAAAGCACCCATCAAAAAAGTTTGAGAAAAGTTGAAAAAGAACGGAGAATTCCGACTTGCACATGGCATTTTTGAGCCAGGGGTTCAAAAATCTACAGTGGTACAGCATGCCATGCGGAGTGTCCTTATAGGATCTGAGTTATCCTGTAACGGCCACTCCGCATTTTTATTTCCCGAAAGTTCATACTGCAGACTCACATTTGCGTACAATATCAAAAAAAAATCCCTTCTATTTTGTGATATATTCAATTCTTACAAAATTGCAAAAAGTGGTTGCAAAACTGCCGCAGTGGTGTTGTAAATAGTAAAGACGCAGGACTGCGTCCACTTTGCGAAAGGAACGCAACTATGAAAAGACGTAGCAATCCCAGCAAGATATTCTATATTCCGGCCTGGCAATCTGGCGTTGTGGAGCGGAAGCTGGCGGAATATGCCCGATGCGGATATAAGCCGATGGATTTTCAGGAGTTGCCATGCTCCATATGGCGGATCACATTTCGGAAATCGGAGCCGCATTCCACCGACTATTATCTGTTCGGACGGTTTCGGGGGGGACGGGGACAGACGCTGGGATACTTTAGCCCCTGCGGTAAGGAGGAGCGAAAGATATCCGATATATCCCGACGGACCCTTGTTATAGGGGCAAATCTTCGACAGACGGCGAGGGGACGAAACACAGGCCCGGTAAGGATGACGGTATGAAAAACCCAGAAGCAAATACTTTGCGTATTGAGCCCCGCAAGGTTCATGCCGCCGCGGTAGGAATGGCGATGGTGCTCATATACTTTGATTATCATTACTTTGTTGAGACTTTTTACTGGGTTTTTCAGCCGCCTTTTCGCATAGCAATTGACACGGTCACGATTGTTGCTATAGGCTTAATACTCAATGTCGTATTCCTTAGTGAGATACTTGCTACCAGCCGAACATACATTGTGTCTGCTAAAGGAATTACGGTCATTTTTTTGGGTATATCCGCCGCCTATATCCATGGCAGCGGTTCCAGAGTATTAACGCGTGCCCCATAGACATAGGCAATCCTTCGTGGGGAGGCCAGCCGTTTTTAATGGTTTGCAGCACCGTGCCGATTCGGACAATGGAGGGGGGAAAATTGATCTGGAGCGCACGCTTCTTCGATGGCCTCATATTCTGGTGTTTCCTCTACTGCCGGGCGAGGAACGCATGCAATTTGAAAGCCTGCGGCGCGGGGAAATACCTCCCGACCTGGAGGATCAGGAACCCGACCAGAGTGAATAATCGTCCCGGCTGACGGACGTGGCCGTCAAAAAGACGGCCACGCCCGGACAGCAAGCAGCACCTATACTTACGGCAATGCTGATTGGCCGGACCTGCTGACGGCGTTCAATGGGAAGTCCATTACCTACGACGCCATAGGCAATCCCCTGTCCGACGGCACGTGGACCTACGCCTGGCAGCATGGCCGCCAGCTGGCGTCCATGAGCAAGAGCGGCAGCAGCATCACCTACGGCTACAATGCCGACGGAAAACGCATTTCCAAGACGGTCAACGGCACGACGTATAATTACGCCTATCTGGGCGACGCCCTGACGGACCTGTCCTGGGGCAGCAACCGGATGCACTTCACCTACGACAGCCTGGGTCCCGCGTCCGTGACGTACAACGGCAACGGGTATTTCTACCTGAAAAATGCCCAAGGCGATGTCACCGGTCTTGTGAACGCCAGCGGCACCCAGGTGGTGTCCTACACCTATGACCCCTGGGGTGCGCCCCTGTCCACCGACGGCACCATGGCCTCCACCCTCGGCGCCGCGAATCCCCTGCGCTATCGCGGGTACGTCTACGACACCGAGACGGGCCTGTACTACCTCAGCAGCCGGTATTATAACCCGGTCTGGGGAAGGTTTATCAATGCGGATACCGCTGATGTAGTAGCCACCTCTCCTGATAAGACGCATTGGGACAAAAACCTTTTCGCGTACTGCGATGATAATCCAGTTAATCGGAGAGATGATGGCGGCGATTTATGGGAGTATGTCGTCGGTAAAATGATCGTGGGTACGGTTGTCGGCGGATTGACTGGTGGCATATCTTCCATGCTTGATGATGCTGCCGCAGGGAAAGAAGTTTTACTTGCTTCTTTTGCAAAAGGCTTTTTTCCCGGAATGTTGTCAGGCGCTGTTTCCACGGCGGCATCCCTGGTTATGGAGGGCTTAGTTCCGTTGATTTCCATTCTGCGTGCGCCCAAAGATGCTGAACGTGCGATTAGGATGGCTGAAGTTGTTGCCTCTGCCATCTGTGCAACTATCTCGGCAATACGCAATAGGGAATCACTTCCTGATGCGTTGCTGTCTATCGGGTCTGCGGCAGCGGCTGCCTACATATCGAACAGAGTTTCACCGAGCGGGCATAGCGCTGGAGCTATAATAGGTGGCGGAATAACAAGTTTTTGCCGTAGGCGGAGCAGTTTCATCCGCCAAGACCGCAATCCATATTTCGATAAATTCATCCAGAAATAGAGGGCCGGCAAGGAGAGTGACCGTGTAATGGAGGATAAAGAAAATAATCGAACGATGGAAAATAAAAACGCTCTGATTATTCCGGATAAGAAGCGTCTTGCAATTTTAAACGGCTTGTTTTATTCGCTGACGTCGGCTATTTTTCTGTGTCTAATGATAAAATACAAATATTATCTGGATACGTTCCTCCTGGGAATCGCTATGCTCATGGGATACATTGTATTCGGAGCCAGACTTGTATTGATTGGAGGCAAAGGATATGTAATCGACGTTAACGGACTTACGGTGATTTGGTTCCGGAAATGGAAGCGCTTTTACCGCTGGGACGAGTTTTTGACGGCTCGGAAATATATGGTCAGTGCCCCTCAAGTTAATCGGGAGGCGGTTGCGGAGTACGGCGGTGAACTGAGTACAAATGTATGCAGCCTGATTCCCGTTCGAAGCAACCGGCGTGGAGAAATATCCCAAGCGTGGGTATTGCGCCATCCGTTCAAGGTCTATATCTTTGCATTTGATTCATTTCATAATCAAATTAAATTTGAAAGCCTGCGGCGGGGGGAAATACCTCCCGATCAGGGGGACCGGGAACCCGACGAGGAGGAATAATTGTCCCGGCTGACGGACGTGGCCCGTCAAAAAGACGGTCACGTCCGGACAGCAAGCAGCACCTATACCTGCGGCAACGCTGATTGGCCGGACCTGCTGACGGCGTTCAATGGGAAGTCCATCACCTACGACGCCATAGGCAATCCCCTGTCCGACGGCACATGGACCTATGCCTGGCAGCACGGCCGCCAGCTGGCGTCCATGAGCAAGACCGGCAGCAGCATCACCTACGGCTACAATGCCGACGGCAAGCGCATTTCCAAGACAGTCAACGGCACAACGTACAACTATGCCTACCTGGGCGACACCCTGACGGACCTGTCCTGGGGCAGCAACAAGTTGCATTTTATCCGTCCATGTGCGTCTTCGCGCCCAGCAGCGCGGCGTAGGCCGCATTGTGTGCAGACAGCAAAACGCAGCCCCGTTTCAGACGGGACTGCGTTTTGGCCTGTATGGGTTTATATTTGCTTTCGTAAGTCGCGGCGGCTGAAAACCTCGTCCTCCGTGTAGCGCACGCTGTCTGCTGCTGCGGCCTTATCCGCTTCATCGAGCTTCATCTCAATCTCATCCGTCAGCGCGGCCTCAATCTTCTGCTTAGCGTCAGCCTTGGGAGTGATCCCGAGGTGGATACGCCGGACGTCAAGATGCTTTTTATTCATTACAAATTCTTTGAAAAGTTATAAAAAGTGACCGTATTCAGAAGAATACGGTCACTTTTGGAGCTTGTGGCCGGATTCGAACCGGCGACCTGCTCATTACGAGTGAGCTGCTCTGCCAGCTGAGCCACACAAGCGCATGTGCTTCCGAGGGGAAGTCACAAGCTGTATTGTACCATGTTTTGCCCTGCCCGTCAACCATAAATTTTGTGCTCCGGCAGGGAATACGGCGCGTAATCATGAAGCCCCAGGTGCAGAAAATTTCCTCCGGAGAAACAATTCCTTGCTGCGGGAGGCCGGTTTGAGGGTCTTGACCGGTGAGCCAGAAATGCGTGGCTTTTGTCGAAACGGGGAATTTTCGTGACTTTTCTGACGGGATCGTGAAAGAATTATCCGTTTACATAATGCTTGTTCCGGAAATACTTTACAAGGAGTTATCCACATTTTCCACAGGGTTTTCCACAAAGGCAAATACCGGCACAGCGCAATCATTTTCGACGATTTTACCAGCTTTTTACCAGACCGGAAAACAGGGAAGTGCACAGGGAGAAATCCGGCAAATCAGTTTACATAATCACATAATTTCCGGATTTGGGTCAAAAGCTGTCCTTCTTGCAGATATGACAGAGGTTGATGCAGGGCCTCAGCCAAAATACTTGTCACGGAAGGGGACATGGTCCACCTGGAAGCTACGGCCCCGGAGATATTCCAGCAGGCCGGCGTCCGTGGGGAAGTCGAAGGTCAGGCGATAGGAGTACAGAGCCTGCCGGGTCTCGCCGTACCGGCGGTTGGCGGCGCCGTCTCAGGGGACGGCCGTCGGAAGCCATGGTGGCTGAATCTGGTGAGCAATACGTGGC
>VOFK01001978.1_pt1 | contig 26818 bp, 39 predicted proteins | sample 5384121 | NCBI WGS metagenome assembly VOFK01 (sample SAMN12384730, study PRJNA508395) | human gut metagenome | isolation source: healthy gut J | host: Homo sapiens | reverse complement strand
TCAGTGTGCTTCGTTCAGTTACGTATTGCTGTGAAACAACGCCGCCGCGAGTTCACGGGCGTTCATGGAAACACTTGCATCGTCCCATCCATCGGCCAATATTTCGTCAAAAATATTCCAGGTATAGCTTATCTTGCGGAAACGGGCGCTATTTCCAATCACATAATCACCTACGTGGAAAAACTCGTCGTAGAATTCTCCCTTGGTGTCAAAAATGATTGCGATATCCTCTCCATTCATCGACTCTCTAAGCGCTTTAACCGTATAGCAGAACGAATTTGTTTTGCCACAGCCCGAACCGCCCAGAAGGAGAATGTGTTTGGACATGATATCATCATTGATTTGAAATCCCGACTGTCCTGTCATTGCTCGTCCCGGAAAAAAACCGTAGGATCCTTTACCGTTGGCGGCTCATTGTTTATAACAGAGGTTCCAAAAATAATCTGATGTCTCATCCATATCTCTCCTGGCTAATCATCGCCCATTGACGACGTGGTTTCCATGCTCGACTCGCTTTCATATGAACTCTCGGAAGAAGCGTTTTCTGTTGCGGCATCTCCGAGATATCCGTTCTCCTCTTGATATGATGTTTCCCTGTTCCGTGCTTATCTCTGCGTCGCTTTGTGCATAATCGTTCTCGACGCTGTTTAACGGTTCGTCAGATTGTTCGCACTCCTCAGATTTCTCTGGTTCCTCCAATTCAGCTGTTTCTTCCGCTTCTATCGGTTCCTCGAATTGATCATATTCTTCTGACTCTTCCCATTCAGCTGCTTCTTCCTCCCAGCTTGCAACTTCGCTTCTGCTCTCATTGACCATATGAAACGTATCAAAATCACGCGTACCATCCGGTGATTCGTAAATCGCCCCATATATAGGCATTCGGTCTTTCAACGCCATCCGTTTCTATATGTACAAACACTTTCTCTCCGTCTTCCAGCCGGGCAGCCCAGTCGTTTTCCATTTGTTTATAATCGCTTCTGTTCAGATTCCGATTTTGCGCAGTCAGGTTCTCTTCCCCTGTTTCGCCACCGAACCGTGCGCCAATTAAATGGCCGCCATCATCAGCTCCCCACTCGTGATTTTTATCTCGCCGAAACTCTCCACCCGCAGATGCCTGCGCTTTGCTGTCTCGCTCAGGGATCCTCCGCGATTTTCAATGAGCCGGTTGCGGATTTACCGTCTGCACTTACTTCATACTCGTATTCTCCAGCCTTATACTCGGAAAACAGATACGGATTATGAAGGTCCTCTGAAAGACTTTCTCGACATTTTATGTACCTCTTTGTTCCAGCCCAACTTCCTCAGCATGCGCTTAGCCAGTGGCGAGCAAGCTAACACTTAATCCCGCCTCTGGCTGAAATTCACTTGGAATGGAGCCAGCTGGGATACCACTCTGTCTTTGTTGTTACAATTCCATGAGAATCCGTCGCAGTAATTGTAAAATTTCTCCTAAAACAGGAATTCTGGATCCACTATTATCAATTGCCGCCATATCAATCGTTTCTCCTGTAATCGTACTCCACCGATATTCTGCGGATCTGATGCTGTTGTTCTTTCCCCTCGCACCGATTTCGATGACAGCCGCCTTATCATCAAATTCGACATTTACTTTTGCGCCAAACCTTCCTACCGCGATCAGGCAAAGCAGCACCATCATCGCACATACCGCCACCTTGTAGCCGCGTGGAACCATGAGCTTATCCGGATGCGGCCAATGCAGAATGATCATTACGCCTGCAAATACCGCATACATAAGAGCTAGCATGATAACCGTGTCAAGACTGAATCGCATGTGCCAAATATACGCAACGGCATAAACTGCAGGGGCAGAGGATTGTGAGCCAATGGCACAGTTTATACTTTCCACTGTTCCTCTTCTCAGCAGTTTCATAGAAAACCAGTGTATAGGCAGCCACAATCACCAAGTTTATCCACAGTCCAGCTTTAAGCAGCCAGATAGAGGCCAATATGGCAACAAGCTGTACAGCTGCATAATCCAGTGCCGCTAACCGCAGTGTCTTTTTTTTTGCAGCGCACTTCATTGTTAATGCATCCTATACATCCGATTAAGAACACCAGAAAAACAACCCAATTGAACGCAAAATAATTTGCCAGTAGAACTTTCAAGATTATTAACGCACTCGCCGCAAAACATAAAACCAGTGCGTCCGCGCCCATTGTGTCGTTCTGATAATCAAACGTTACAATTGCACCGCCAGCTAAAACAACCACGCTCAGGATAACTTTCCACCAAGCCAGTGCCGCCGTGGACATTGACAACAGGTACAGCTTCGCTCTCGGTATAAATGTCTGTGCCAGCCATTTTCCGTTATACAAAACAGTACAAATAAGAATCAGCAGAATATTTGACAGCCAATCGTTTCGTGTGTATGTACCAGAATCCACATGGCAGGAAATGCCGCAGAACACAAACCAGACAACCGCGACGAGCAGATAAACCGTCAGTAATGTTTCTCCTCCGTCTTTCCATGTTGGTTCAAAGATTTTACCGTTCGCCCAAATCACTAGAATAATGGATGCTCCGGCAACCGTTTTTTCCGATAAACTGGAGCCACAGGCGATGCGTAAAAAAATGTCAACAACCAGTCCTGCTAACAGGAGAACTCCGCACATACCTTTTAGGTTTTCGAGACGGTCGCCTATGCTTTCAAATCCGAAGTTGTCGATCAGCGAACGGTACGATACCACCAGATAGAGGCAAATATTCAGGAACAACTGTAGAGGAATATCTCTTGCTGCCGTTGCAACCACTTGCGGCTTCATAACAAGCAGATAATAGGACAGAAGCATTATGGCAAAAAGCTCCGCCGAGTCCCCAAGGCAGTAGTTATGGATTACGAACGGGACCACCAACGCCAGATTCAGGGCAAAGAAAACAAGTCTGTTTCTTTTTTGTAGATGCAAACCCCTTAACCGTTCTCTCGGTTGTTTCCACGGTTTTGGTTTCAGTATCAGCCATAATAACCCCTATTAGAACAACAGTCTGATTGCCATATACACAAACCAAATCGCAGACATTGCAACCGGGAGCGTATACACGCAGTCATACGGTTTTGATCTATAATGCAAAATACTCAAAACCAGAAGTGTGAGCTGCACGGCAACTGCTAACCATCCCCAAAACGGACGTGCAGCAAAAACCGCCGTCGCGGGAGCCCAAATCACAGTAGCAACGAAAGCGAAGAACAGAATCACGCAAAGTCCTAGTATCTTCCTGTTATACAGCTTGTGATTCAAAATACTTACAATTGCTTTCTTGCGGTTCTTATTAAGTGCAATAGCTCCGTAGCCAGTATAATATTCGTAAGCTTTCGTCCAATTGCTGGAACCGCCTTTTTCAAAATAGTAATCGCCCAACGCCGCTGCAGCTGTGCTGTCTCCAGCGTCGGCAGCCTCGTGCAGCAAAGCAATGCCTCGCGTTTCATTCTCTTCCAGCTGAATGCCCTTCAACAGGCAATACCCCCAAATAATATTTCGCTTTTGGAATGCCATATTGAACAAGGGGTTCGATCAATTCAAAATCCAACACGACAGACGTCGACTTTTTGAACGCCGCCTTTTCAAATGCATCCTTGAACTTCGACAAGTTTTCCCGGCAAACTGCATACGCTAACACAGCGACCTTGCTCGTCGTGTGATCTGCGTCCTTCGACGGATTTTCTCGAACGTTCATGGGAATTCCTATGGCAAAGGATATTGCGGAGACAATCTGGAGAATGGTATCCCGATTCAGACAGGACTCCTCAACCGCGTTTTGTATGTATCGATCCAGATCAAGCTGTGCGGTCCTCGCGTCTCGTTTCAAAAGCTCCCGCAGACCGGTTACCTGTGTCATCAGGCAAACGCGATATATATCCGCTTCTTCTGCGCCGTTCCTGCGCATAGCCTCTTCCAGCCTCACCGTATCGAAAAAAGAATTTCCACACCGTTTTGCTCCACTACGGAAGACAAAATGGAAGACAGGCTGCTCACTGGTGCCTGATATCGGTCGATATAATCCAGCGCGTTATATTTAATCCTCTCAAATACAGGTTCTAAATGAATCATTCGACATTTCCTCTCTGTTCACACCAGCCTAATTCTTCGAAGATTTTCAGCCACATACTTGAGTAGGGTTGTTCACGCTCGTCTTTCTTTCTGCATTCTCCTGACGAAGCGTTTTGACAAAAAAGTGTTTTCAACACATTCGGAAGTTCGTTCCACAGATCAATGACCTGCTGTTCTTCGAAAAAAAGCGCCAAGTGCATTTTGATCGTCCTTGGGGTCAAAGATGAACACGGGCATTTTATGATAGTCGCGGAACTTCACATAATGCGTTTGAATGGTGTCGTCTGCATATCCAGTTAGAAGCCGACCGTCGTATGCGTATTGTCCAAGAAATAAATAGAAAAACAAGGCGCAAACACTATAGTTCTGCGAGTGAAAATCCACATTGGAAATCAGCCCGCGAACAACAGCAGGATCTGCAAACTCAACGGGGTATTCAGCGGGTTCCAAATGGCAGATTTCTTTTGCCTCCGCACCCACGGTGTCTTTCACACTGTAGATTAAATTGGAAAAATCCAGATACACATATCCATTCGTACTAAAATAAAATCTCGAAAGATGGATATCCGCATAAAAGTAGCCGCTTCTATTGATGCTTTCCAATGCTCGCGCAATTTCAACCGCCATCTGCCGGATATCTCTACTTTTCCAGTTTGGAGATTCGATTTGCGACAATCTGCGAATCCCATTTACCACTACTGGATATCCCCCATAGGGAAACAAAAACGCATTTGCGCCCTTCCGCTCCTCATTTGGCGTTGGGGTCGGCGTATACTCCCCCTGCGCCACCAAAAAGGCTACAGTCAGTCTGCTGCTCATCTGTCAGATCAATCATATCGCTGGGCCAAAGAATATAATCGTTTACAGGCGGCGTTAAGATTCTTTCCCGATAGCAGGGATACATTTTGTCGCTGCAATTAAATCGTTTTACAAAAAACTGTTCTCCGGTAATGATGTTGGTAAGCAGTGGGCTGATATGCCCCTTCTCCATTATCTCCGCATAATGGGTCTTGCACATACTGTCCACTCCATTCGTAGATTCCGCTTCCATATACTGTGCTGCAGTACAAGTCGCTCTGGCTATAGTAACCTTTCCTTTTCATTGGGCAATAGCCTCCAATTGTTATAACTGGATTCGTTATTTGCGTCCAAACAACTCCTTCAGGAATCCTTTTTCTCTGGCTGCCTGCGCTCTGACCAGTTATCAGGCCGTGAGGAAGAACCTCCCTGTTGAGAAAGACTGCTTTGATTTTCCGATGTCAGCCGCCGAGAACTCTGACGCAGTGCGTTTGCACGCTCCCTTTTCTCTGCTTCTTCCTCGGCGCGCGCCCTCTTCTCTTCCGCACGCTTTCTTTTTTCTGCCGCCTTGCACTCACTCAGCCATTTACGGACCACTCTGGATTCAATGCCCTTGTCATGGACATAGTCTTCCGCTTGTGAAAAATATGGCTGTTTGGCTAGCAGTTTACTTTGCCGTACAACAAAAAACTCATCTGCCTGAAGAATGCGGGGCGCTGGTGTCAGGTGGTCAAACAATTCGAAGCTGTTTGCATATCGAGCCGAGCCGATTAGAATCCAGACATCCAATGGAACAGGCTTGCGTTCGTTGTCCATTTTCATACATTCCTCGCAAACTGCGGTACTCACAGCTTTTACCAGCGAGGTGTTATTGCGGGAGAACGATCCGCTTTCGATCAACTCTAAATATCCGGAAACGACCTCGCCGTAGTCCTGATCTTGAAGCGCTCTTCTAATTGCAAGAATCACTTCTAAACGTTCTTCGTCATCTGTCAGGATCACAACCTTCATCCATCTGGACAGAGCCTCTGTGTTCCCACAAGATACGTGCAATTCTTTTCTCCAACGAACGAAGAATCGCGTCCGTAAAAGTTTTCCTTCCTCAATTTGAAGTCTGAACTTACAGAAAAAGCCTCCAGGTATTCTAAGAACGACTCATCTCCGTCACCTTTGAACACGTCCATAATCTGGTACATATGTGCAAACATATTACATTTTGCAGAGTTGAGCGTCATCGCCTTGTATTCAGGAAGGTCTTCATATGCAAAATCCTCAAAACGTTTCCGTTCCCAATACGTCTCTTTTCGCCGCCTGCTCATACTGCTGCTGATTTTCCACACCAAACAGCTTGCCCATCAAATGCATCAGTGCGTCGTATGCAGGAACACCCTCGCCTTTCTTCTCAACTGAAGCGTCATATAGCGCCCAAGCTTTAGCGTCGATCAGATCTATTGTCTCTTTGCTCGGCGTGGCATAAAACTGGTTTCATCCAGCAGTGAGGAAAGCGTCTGCCATGTGACCTCTTTGCCAGACAATGCGTACTTTTGCATAGTAGCAATCCAAAATCTGGAGCCCCCTTGTCGTTTTTCGCCAAGGTTTGGCTATATCTCGCAAAGATGTCTTTGGACATGTGGGTAAGCATTTTGGCCGCCTCTTCCACAGAAAGTGTGCTGAAGCGATAGATATTATACTGCTCCCCCCGGAATCTGCCAAACGGGCAGTTGCAGGAACCGCCAGACGGTCGGCGAGATTTGCCTCGCTTTCTTCCGTCAGGAACATTTTTCTTGCACGAACCTCGTCGAGCATATCACTGATATACTCATCCATCCGTTGGCTGCCATACGTTTTTGAACGCAGCGCGTCACTCAAGCGGCTGTCAAGTTCTTCGTCACCGAGGTCGCTCAATTTGACTCCCTCGATCATCTGGTGGGCGATTTTAAGAACCAGTTCATTTGACGCCGTTGGGTCTCCTAACCCATTGCCAGCTTATCCAACTGCGCAAAGTACTGTCTGGCATCAATGCTCGTACAATTCCGCACCGCAAAATCGGGAAAGCCCAGCCGCGCAATCTTTCGTTCTGCGCGCTGCGTAAGAAGATTGTTCTCTCCGGTCTGCGGAATAATGTACGTTTCATGCTTTGATGCAAACTCAGAGAAAATGATATTTTTGCTGTCCGATGTGTTGGATATTGCCGAAGCAATTGACAAGCTCTTTCTGACATAATGCGGAAGCCCAAAATAAATGCAATACAGAATTGCCTGCATCTGTTCTTCGGAACCATCGAATTGGACAAAGAGCGGCTTTGCTGCTTTTCGCTCAGAAAATTGGCAATATACACATTGTATCAGTGTGAGGTAGGTTTCTGGCGTGAGACCCGCTGTGCGCATAGCCTGTTCCAGAGTAAGTGCAGCATCCCTGTTCAATTGCGTTTTTTGTTGTGCTTGCGGTCTGCTCATCCTCAGCAAAGTTACTCCCTGTCAATCGTAAGAAATGTGTTCGGGTCTCAAGCACATCTTCTTTCTTCCAAGAGAAAATATAGGCGTGAGAGAACATGTTGGGTCGTCCGAGCCGATCTACTAATCCGTATTGTGTTCTGCTCACGTATACAAAGGACCCATCCCCGGTAATTTCATAGAGATTGAGAACGTTCCCTCGTTCATCGACCATAGGTGCCTGAATTGTTGCATTTGCATTTTGCAGACTTATGCAGCCATTATATGCCTCAGAAGGAATATTGTCGCTTACTGCAACAGGCTGCCAGCCCGAACTGATCTTGCCGCCAACTTCTTGAACTGCATTGGTATAGCAGCATTGCATAGTATTTTCTGTCATGGCAACTCCTCCTCCATGTTCGGCATGCTCAATTAAATGTGTTCCCAGCAGTATCCGCAGCACCGGCATCTCCGTGTCACATGTAACCGTTTCTTAAACGGTCCCCAGCCGGACGTGACATATTGTTCGCCCTCCGGGATATCTTCTGTGTCCAGCCTGTTGCAGTTCGGGCAGGGTACTTTCGGTTTTGTTGGATCATCAATCGGAACATTGACACCAATGTATCCGAGCTTGTGGAACAGCCACAGGAGCGGCTCCTCTACACGCTTGGGCAAAACCGGACCGACAGGGAACTGATACTTGTCTCCATTCGGTCGTGTGCCTTCCCCAACATCACACCCTAGCGCTGTAAAAAGCAAAAATACGCATACGTGGAATAGTTTGTCTGCATCTGTTGGGCAAGTACAAGTTCATTGCTCTGAATGAATTTGTAAAGTTCATTCAAAATGGGATTGTATTCCTGCGCATTAAACAGCGGTCTATTGAAACCGCTCTCATCCTTTATGCCGCGCACATCATCGAGCAGCATCCGCTTCAGATTTTCGCTCAGCACGTTCTGCACCGCCTGTGTATCTGCCTTGGAAATACATACGGCAAACGGAATATCGCACTTCTCATTATCACGATTGCGGCACCAGATGGTTTGCATTATAGCAAGAACTGTAGCAGGTTCATCGAGCCGGTTTCCGTGATTCATGACCCTGCTGACAACGTCAAACTGCATCGGGTCAATCAGGACAATTACACCATCTGCATGTTCTACAAACGGCGCAAACTTGTTTACAAGAGAACTGGAAGTAAACACTTCGCCCGCGACATCATAGAGGACAAACGTTTCCGTCACGCGTCCATACTCCCTTTGCATCACGAACCATCTCGTAAAACAACGGCTGTTGAAACCGCGTTGCAGGGTTGAACCCGGCAGCGGCTCATTCGCAAGAATTGCATTATTCTCTAAAAACGTCCGAACACCGGTATTGTTTACAATTGCAGACAGACCGACCTTCACTGCGTAGGTTTTCATTCTCTTGAGGAGCTGAGACAGATAGACGGTCTTGCCCGCGCCAGTAATGCCGACAACGGTTGCAAACTTCACTGTATGTTTTCCGTAGTTGTCCGGAAAGTGGATTGTGGCAATGTTGACACTGCATACACGGCGGTTGCAGGTTTCTCCCCCGTAACAAGTTCTATCTGCGTTACCATTCCCTGATCGTCGTAGATAAAATAGTCGCCATTGTCCTGCTTCTTCAAATATTTTTTTGGTGTGCCTGCTTTGTCGGATCAATGATTCGTCTGCGATATGCTTTCACGCGCAGAACTTCGTCCGCAGGATTATACTCAGTCGTTCCATTGAAGTTCGCCCAGAAAGCTTCATACACGGGGTCTTCCGTTTCCGCGAAAAATTCCCAGTCATAATACTTGCTCAGGATTTTTTCTTTATCTGGACCGCGATATCTGGCCTGAAAGTCTTCCATGTCGTCATACTCATCCGGAAGAATGTCTGGCTCACCCTGGTTTACTTTCTCGGATCGGAATAGCACCTCGTAGTCCATCATCTTCCGAAAGCAATACGGACAGGTAATTTCAAAGTTATGTTCACTTTCAAAGCTCATTATTTCGTTTTTCAAAACTCATTCCATTCTCTCTTCCTTCTTGTTCAGGTTAGCTTTAGCCCCTTGTTTTTGGAAACGACTTCAGGCTTTGCCTCCGTTTTGATATAAACGATACCTTGCTCGACCATCTCTCTTGTGATTGGGACGACAAGGTCTCTCACACGATATGTGAGATCCCCATCTACATATTCTGTATGAAACCCATTTGGGAACGAAATTGTATAATATCCCGTAGGCACAGCGCGTTTCTTGAACAAGCCCTCCATTCTTGTCTGCGCCTCAACACATATGTGTACTCCCATTGGAATGTTGCAGGATGCAGAAATCATTGCTTGGTTCTGCGGTGCAAAAATAGAGCAAACTTTGGTTTTTCAACGCAGCAGCTGAACACCGTATAGCTGCAAGCTTCCGCATGAAGTGGGCAACCACCCATCTTCGCCTTATCGGCTGCCGTTACAAACCGAAGCCAAATGTTTGGTTGAATTTCCGTGTATCGATTTGGATGAATCGGTACTTTTTCCATGCGTCTGCACAGTTCTTCCATAAGGTCAACTGCGTCCATTTCAAACGGCGTTTGCACAAGAAGTACATCTTGACCTCTGGCATTATCCCATAGCAGATTTCTCGTCCCCTGTTCTCTGCGCAGATTCGTTGCATATCGCTGGGGATCATTCGGACAGTACTGATATTGCATAATTATGCTCCCTCCCCCATTGACAAGGTTTTTCTCTGGAGACCTCATAAATAACAAGCGCCTCTGCCGCACTGCTGGAACCTGTATTATAATAATAAGTTGAGGGAGCTAGATTGCTGTACAGGTTTTTATAGAGAGGCGTACCGATCTTGATAAGTATCGAAGACACGATTGGCTCTCCCAGCGCGAAATTCGTTTGGAGATATGTATATACCCCCGCTGCCGGTAAGCTTCTTGCGGATATATTGTTTTGCATCAGTCGGCAGCGCGTCTTCGTTAAGTCTGCGCTCAAGCTCGTCCTCAAAAGCTGCGGAGAAGACCTCATCGCTGTCGATAATATCTTCCACAGTACCCTGCAGAAATTCTATAAGCTCCTGTGTGTTATGAATTGCCGCAAACACAGTGAATATTTCATTTCCGCGGCGATCTATGAAATTGCGAATCTTCCTTTCATAGAACGCAGACATATTGGCATCACGAACACTAAATACCTGTCTTCTGGACTGAAGCAGGCTGTTCCAAGCCTGCGCAAACTCTGATACAATCCGCCCCTGCTGCTGTAAAGCACTCACAAAAATTCGGATAAATGATTCATCGCTGGACAGCATATACTTCAGTTGCTCTCTGGCCGCAATCAGCACCTGTGCATCCCCAGATGGGAGTCTTGTATGGCTCATTATTTCCACAACATCGTCTATATGATCAGCGAGATACAGAATTTCTTCCTTCTTGAATGTATCGGCAAGAAATTTCCTGTAAGCATCACCCCATTTTTTGGCGAAGTGCAGAATTCATTTCAAGCTTTTCTTTGGCAGTACGGATCATTTCTTCCAGATACTGATTCCACGCTCCCATTGTAAATTCATTAAAAGCATTGGCAGAGAGCATGCTCATTTGCACCTGTGCAGTGGCATCTCGTCTTGGAAACAGCTCGAGCTGTTCTTCCGGACGGAAGCAACGCGTACAGATTCGCCTGCGCATACTGATCCAGAATGGTAAACGTTCCGTTTTTTGTGAGTCCAAGTTTTTCGGCAAGTTTCGGATCATCCATGAGTTTTTTGGATCTGTATGGGGCGTGTTTTCTGCCAGAGACAGCAGGAGGTTTCCTACTACTACCTGTCCTATTTGCGAAATCGGTTTTTTCTTCTCGTGCATAGCTTGCCGTTAAAACAGAATTACAAAAAATGTTTGTAGTAATGCGGGTTTCTTCATTATTGGAAAGCGCAATTGTGGCGGAGATAATTTTGTATCCCATCTCCCAGTCTTCCAGAATTGCATTATCATTTCGTCTGTTGCTGAGCAGCAGCACGTTATTAACCGTTTTACGCAGCTCCTCGTTGGTATAGAAGCAGCTTAAATAGTTTCGAATCTTTGCAGCTGTTTTTTGCCGGGTCAGATTCTCATTCAGGAGGAGGCACAGCATATTCAAAAGATCTGTAGAATCTGGACATAGAAGCGCTTTTTACGGTGTGGATCACCGGCAGCCATGATAAAAATTCGTCTAGGCTTTGCATGCTTGTCGTGTCCAAAATAAAATAAACCAGCAGTTTGCTGCGATCAGCAAAGTGCATCCTTGTTCCAAACAATGCCGACGCCATTTCTCTAACATCATTTTCAGACAGGGCGACGCCCCCTGCTCGTTTTCCAACAGGCATTTCAAAAATATGTGATGCCATCCGTCTTTTTGAATGCACAGGAATTGCAGCTCGTCCTGATATTGCGGCCAGATCTGGAGTAGATTGGTCGAAACTGCCGTATGCGCATTGCTCGCATCTTTCCCCAGGTAGACAACGAGTTGGGGGAAATGAGGTTCTTTGCCGGTTACATCTCCTAGATTCTGGCGATCAATTTGGCGCAGCCTTTCTTCGAAGTGGCGGATTAAGCTGTGCATATTAAGCGCTATACTCACAAAAGAACCTCACAATCAGATAAAATGCAAAGTGGAGCCGTAGAATACTACGGCTCCACTTGCTAATCGTAATTTTGCCGTAGAATGAATTGAATTAATATAATTTAGATGTCATTCTCCATGCAGAAGATATTAAATTGCTGCTTTACCTTCATAATGAAGTCAACAATCTCAGCTTTTTCCGGAGAATTATCAGCACGCATAACCCACGCCTGAACCTTGTTGTCGGCCAATTCTTCCTTGAGCATTGTGCCGGTCGTTTTGATCTCGGAAGAGCCAGAATTGTAGCGGTCATTGGCAGGTCTTCTTGATAGCTGTCCTTGTATCGTCATCCAGCAACGACTGATAGCTCAGAAAGCCCTGGTAAACGGGGATATCTCGGAAGGCAAACGCATCATCACGCTTGAAAGAACAGTCTCCGTGACAATACCAAACTCGCTCTTTCTGTAGACGACCGTATAACCTTCGAGCGTAATCACGCCAGTGAAGAGCGCATCGCAGTACTCGCCGATTGCGCGGTTTCCTGCACCAATACGAGTAATCTTGTCCTCCAACAGTTTGATTGCCTCGTTTTTAGCTGCGTCCAAACTCTTCATCTCGTCCAGAATTTTCTTTACAATAATATGATAAGCAGGTGCCGAGACAAAATGATCCTTTTGTAATTTCAATTTTATCTTTTTTACTTCCTTGGCATAGCCATCATTCTGTATGCCGTATTTTGTTGCTACCATAGGAATTTTTACTGTTTTTTAAGTTGACCAAGAAGCTCTTGCGCAGCCGCAAGATCCGCTGCCTTGGATATCTGGGGTATCCTGTTCTTTGCCAGTTCAATCAATTCTCGTTGCGTCTTAATTCCATGTTCTTCGGGTTCGCAAATACAGTTGTCACTGTCGAAAATGCCAAACCGCTTAGCTTCATCCAAAGAGTTTCTTGCGCAGTGCTTACGCACTCACGCATCCCTATAAGGCGCATCCTCTAGAGTGAGCAATTTCTGAGGTGTCAACGGCGAAAGTTTGCGCCAGTCGTTAAAAAGCATGCCTGGAACAGTCTTGCCCTCATAGTAGTGGCGACCCCAACCTTGTGTACTGCTGAAGCAACTATTTTCATAAGCCTCGCATTTTTTGTATGCACTAAGTGGAAGTGCACATGCGCTACACATAACATAGATTCTATCTGTCAATGCGCTTTCTTTATTGCACCACATTTTATCTGTAGCGTACATCATCTCAGCAGCAGCTTTGATGGGCGCAGAAGCAGCGGGAAACGAGAGAATGCTAGTCCCGCCGTCTGATCCTTGCTCCATACTGTATTATTGAAGTAAAACAATGGGCTTGCCTTCATTGTTAGCTTCTTCATCCACTCATTGTAAATCTTATTTGCCAACTGCGCGTCATTGCTAATTCCATACTTATCCTTCAGGAAAGAAGTGATCGTGCGATTGGCAAAAATCTCCAAACGCCGTTTTCACGAAGAAGGTATTCACCATCTTCGCAATCTTATTTTCGTCTTCGCCGAGCCACGCTTCTTCGTTCTCCAAGAACAGCCGCATAAAGGCGTCCAGCATACCCGGAACATTGATTTTCTCAATTTCAGCATCCAGAGTATTCTTCAATTCCGCAATTGTCATCATCGGAATGGAGAAAGAGTCCTTTGCCTGCAAGATCTTCTCGCTTGCGAGCGCGTCCCGGTTTTCCTTGAACGTGTTGACCAGCGTATCAACAACGCGGCTCAATTTGATATAATAGGAGGCAGTAAGTTCCTCCAACTGCTTGCGGAACACATCAAGCACCTGATCCAGCTTTTCATAACAGCTCATTGCAAGCTTGTGCTGTTCGGCGAGCATCAGATAATACTCATAATCGCCGAAGCGTTTTGCGTCTGTATCAAACAAGCTGCGCTTTCTGCGGTTATCGAAGTCAGATTTTGCTCTGTCGTAATCTTCCTGCCGCAAAGAGGTTTGCGCAGCTTCCTGATCCCAGCGGGAATTGTTTTCCGCAATCAGGCCGGCAATAACATTCAGCAGGTTGTGGCTCCTTGCTGCAGAAACCAGACCATAAGCAAACATCGGACCATAATTGATATTACAAATCAACTTACGCATCTGTGCGTCAACACGACCAATCAGAGACTTTTTATTGCCCGCAGTGGTCATGCTCTTTTGCATTTTTCTCTGCGAAGTTCAGCTTTGAAGCCGTTTGGTTCGTGTAGCTGGTAACCATTTCTTTGTTGCCATAATCTCTGACGAACTTCCAATCATCAGCATATGCAGCATAGCTATCGTCAAATCCCTCGCGCAGTTCATAATAGAGGGAGTTGTAAATATCGGAAATACTCTGGGCGTCCCTTGCCAACGCCGAGACCGCCAGCTTCTCCACATCGGCTTGCGTTGGGACGTTCTGGCAGATGCAAGAAAACCTTCCAAACAATTCTGATGCCAAATAGGTGTTAATCTCGCGAAGCGGAATACTGGCACAGGAAGCACCGATCACACAATATGCGAGATTGGAACCAATTGTCTTTTTGCGATCGCCCTCCGTTACCTTTGCCCGGAAATTGAGAGTTGTTGTTCCAAGTCAAACTTGGCATTTGAATACGTCAGAAAGTCCAAAACATATTCCGCGGTAACATTCATTGCATAGTCGTATGCGTTGGCGATCTCGTCACCCGCTGCATTAGTGGCGCAAATCAAATGTGCCATATCAACGGGTGGTTTTTCCATTCGACAGCAATGTGATCCTGATACATTTGGGTAAAACCACCGCCGTTATATTGCAGCTGCATGCAAATCCAGTTCCTGCATAGCTGCATAACCGTTTTGGGGAATGAAAGAACGAGTCATCTTATCAGAATGTGGGATAACAGCCAGGTTGACATCAGGCATAAAGAAATAGCCGAAAATGTTTGCCGTTTCCCCTGCAATATGACGTACCATAATTATAACATACATCCAGGAAGCAGCCCGCACCGGTACCGCCGCTCAAGCCGGAGAAGATGTGGATATTAACAGTAGGTCCATTCAGTCCAACCTTTGCCGCATTGATCTCCTGTTCTACGCGATCCATGAAGGTCTTGGATTTATCCATCATCATATATCGACCTACTTGACGAATACCACCAGCGCCAGCTTTTCCAAGATCCGAGCGTCAATTTTTTTTCCCAGCTCAGCCACTTAAGTTCATCGCGCATCTCCATAGCCTTGAGATTGCTGAAAGCACTCTTCACCTGAGAATTGGAAATAGAGAAGCTTTCAGTATCATCAATGCCATCAATGCGCCAGCTTTAACGTTGTCCTGATCGTTCGGATCGCCCTTGCTCTTTTCTGCAGTGTCTACACCTAAAAACCGAATATGCTGATACCCAGGCACAACCGCATCAGGATCATCTGCCTTCAGCCGAGTACACCTGGGTCTTGATCGTGCGGAGCGCATCAATACCTGTGCCGCCAAGGCCAATGAGAACAGTCGCCGTGTTTTTCACCTGCTCCGCCTGCTGCGTTGTGGACACGATGCCGCCGCCCGCGCTCAAGAGCAACTTCGAATAAACTGCCATCGTTTTTTCTTCCTCCTTAAACTTTTACCTTTTAATTATTGTGTCGTCCAAAGGGTCTCAACGCGCGGAGTTCCAGAAGCTGCGCGGGTCCAATGGCGGGAGCTTCCTCCAATCGTTGAACGCCATTCCAAAATTCTCCTTCCCTTCGTAGGAGTACAGACCGGACTCTAAACTTGAGTGTACATGCCTGTCATGCATTTCCGGAATGCGCCCTCCAGCACAGATTGGGAAACCAGCCAATACTGTTACTGCGCTGATGGCATCTCCCAGCACACTGTCCTTGGTTCTCCACGTGGGATCAGTATTATACAGCTGGTCAGCCGCTGCCCTGATAGGCGCGGAGGACTCCGGAATCGAAACAAATGCCAACTTTGCAGTCTGTTCCTCACGCCACACGCTGCGGTTAAAGTAGAACAGTGGGCTTGCTTTGGCAGTCAGTTTTTTCATCCAGTCAGCATAGATTCTGTCGGCCAATTGTGCATTGTTGGTGATACCGTACTTGTCCATCAAGAAAGCAGTAATTGTACGATTGGCGAAATTGGAAAATGCCGTCTTTACAAAGAACGTATTGACCAGCTTCGTGATCTTATTTTCGTCTTCGCCGATCCACACATCTTCATTCTCAAGGAAAAAGACGCATAAAAAGCGTCCAGCATACCCGGGACATTGATTTTCTCAATTTCAGCATCCAGAGTATTCTTTAACTCGTCAATTGTCATCATGGGCATGTAGGAGGATTCCCTTGCCTGCAAAATCTTCTCGCTTGCAAGGGCGTCCCTGTTTTCCTTGAACGTGTTGACCAGCGTATCAACAACGCGGCTCAGCTTGAAATAATATGCTGCGGTTCTTTCCTCCAGCTGCTTTCGGAACACGGCAAGCACCCTGATCCAGCTTTCATAACAGCTCATTGCGAGCTTGTGTTGTTCAGCGAGCATCAGATAATACTCATAATCGCCGAAGCGCTTCGCGTCTGTATCAAACAAGCTGCGCTTTCTGCGGTTATCAAAGTCGGATTTTGCTCTGTCGTAATCTTCCTGCCGCAAAGAGGTTTGTGCAGCTTCCTGATCCCAGCGGGAGCTGTTTTCCTGAATCAGACCATCAATGACATTCAGCAGATTGTGACTCCCTTGCTGCGGAAACCAGACCATAACCAAACATCGGACCATAATTGATATTACAAATCAACTTACGCATCTGCGCGTCAACACGACCAATCAAGGACTTTTTGGTTCCCCACAGAGGTCATGCTCTTTTTGCATTCTTCTCCGCAAAGTTCAGCTTTGAGGCTGTTTGATTTGTGTAGCTGGTAACCATTTCTTTGTTGCCATAATCTCTGACGAACTTCCAATCATCAGCATATGCAGCATAGCTATCGTCAAATCCCTCGCGCAGTTCATAATAGAGGGAATTGTAGATGTCAGAAATGCTTTGAGCATCCCTTGCCAGCGCCGAGACCGCCAACTTCTCCACATCGGCTTGCGTTGGGACGTTCTGGCAGATACAGGAGAACCTTTCAAACAGTTCCGATGCCAAATAGGTATTGATCTCACGATAAGGCACAACGGCACTTGCAGCACCAAAAGTACAATACACGGCATTTGCACTATAATGATATGCTTTCGCAGCCTCCGCCGCTTTAATCGCAGCCTTCGCCACTTTAATCGCCGCTATGTCCTCGACGAAGAGTCCATTATTGCCGCCGTTAAGTAACTGATAATATACTGCGTTGCATTCATTGCATAATCGTAAGCATTCGCAATCACTTCGCCCGATGCATTCGTTGCGCAAATTAAATGTGCCATGTCAACCGGCGGTCTGTCCCATCGGATCTCTTGCCCGTTTTGGTACTTTTTGCGTAAATGCTCCATTATTTCCGGGAAGCCTGCATGCAATGATCCAGCTCCTGCATCGCTGCATACGCATTTCGAGGAATGTGGTCACGAGTCAATGGGTTCGACATGGGAATAGCGGAAAGGTTCACATCAGGCATAAAGAAGTACCCAAAAACAGTCGCACCGCCCAGCTTATCCGCAATGTACCGCACCATATAACATACATCCAGGAAACAGCCCGAGCCGGTACTGCCGCTCAGACCGGTGAAAATGTGGATATTCACAGTTGGATTCACCAATCCAGCCTTCGCCTCGTTGATTTCCTGTTCCACGCGGCTCATAAATGCGGCAGACTTGTCCATCATCAGGAGTCTTCCAATCTGGCGGATACCGAGCGCACAAGCATTTGTAAGGATGGGCATGTCTATATCCTTCCAGCGAACCCATGACAGCTCATCCCGCATTTTCATAGCCTCTGGGTTAGAGAACATATGCCTGATGCTCGGATTATAAATAGAGAATATCTCAGTATTGTCCAATGCGTGCAAAAAGACCCCATTGTCGAATTATACGGCGTTTCCTCGTCCCAACCACCGTTGCTCTCCACGATTGAATCTACTCCCTAGGAACCGAATATGCTGATATCTGGGCACAGCCGCATCAGGGTTGTCCACCTTCAGGCGGGCGTATACCTGTGTCTTGATCGTGCGGAGCGCATCAATACCAGTGCCGCCAAGGCCAATGAGAACTGTCGCCGTATTCTTCACCTGGTCTGCTTGCTGCGTTGCGGACACGATGCCGCCGCCCGCACTGAGAAGCAGTTTTGAATATACTGCCATGGTATACATCATCCTTTATAATTACTGTATCGAATCCTTTGTATTACCGTCTTCTGGGCTGAGTCGGTCTGTGACCACCGCGAGGCGCAGATCTGCGCGAGCCACCCTGCACACGGAATCAAAGCGGATATTAATAGAGCATGTGCTATCCCGGTTGGTATAGATTGTCACGGCAGCACCGCTCTGGATCCGCACTTTTTTTTGGTAGACTGTCCATTGTAGAACACTTCCTTTATCCGTGACAAGAAATACATAATTCTGCCCAGTTGCCTGGAAATAGCTTTTTGATAATCCAGCCCGACATTATCCATGCCGAAGCGCGCCAATTTTCCCGGCCTCGTTTGGGATTTCTCGGGAGGCCCCTGTAAACACCATTACAATAGGACTGCGCCGAAATCGTGCCACGGAAAGGTTTGGTTAATGCAATATACAGCAGAATTACAAAAATAACAGCAGTAACCAACGCCAGAACGCCCATTCCGATCAGTGTCATAAGCCCAATATTAATGGATTTTACAATCACATTAATTTCACACGAAAGCCCCCCCAGAGTCTGTCGCACTGATGGTAAATGAGCCCTTACTTAAGCTGAAGTGGTCCATTGTCAGGATCCCGTTATCCACTGTATAATCCATTCCCTCAATAAAGGAGGTAGACTCAATTTTATAACGAAGGGTGGAATCCTGCGCGTCGGTTGCCAGCGTGTTCATATCCAGCGTAAAGCTGCCGCCTACGAAGGGCCAGATTTTTCACCGTTTCCTCAATAACCGGGTTTACGGGAACCGGCGGCGTATTGTTCTGCTTTCCTCGGTCAAAGCATCTGCGGTCGAAGTAAGCGGTCCAACTTTTTCCGATTCCCTTTTTCAATGTAATTTCCCTTGACGACTGCCTTATAGTAATATGTTCCCTCCTGGAATGTCCGTTTGACTTCAAAGCGGTCATTTACCACTTCCATCGGAATGCTTTCAAGCAACTCTCCATAAGCATCCAAAACATGCAGATCGGCAGCGTATCCAACATACTGACCACCGTTGGACGCAAGGACATCGTTTCCCTTCAGTCTGGCGGTAATTGTAACGAAATCTGCCGGATTGATAATTTTTTTTTTCTTCAGGAGCAATCGACAATTCAATTCCGAGGTTGGTGTTATAAACCATATTAACTTTGATGCTGTCGCCCGGGACACCTTCTGTTATCAGGGTCCACATCCCTTGGCTCAACATCCGTCAGCTTCAGCAAGGAGAAGGTCTTCGAACGAACTGCAGCGGCAGCCCTTCCGAACCATCAGGTTTCAGAAGCGACAGCTTCGTCGTATTGCCGTCAACGATAATATTAACCTCTTCTACACCGATACCTGGAACCTCAAAGGGTGTCTCCAATCTGCCGGTATCGGGCAAGACATCTTCGACTATCGTGATCGTGGACGTTCCATAGATGAGGTCATAAAACGTGTTGAATACATCCTGCAAAAATCCTCTGCTTTTCGTGACCTCTCGGAACACGCCGCCGGTGGCATCCGCCAATTGCTGCATTTCAGAAACATCTGCGCTCTTGTTTGCATTTAGGCGAGACGCTGTATATCTGGATTCCCTGCTCTCTGGCCGCCTGAAGTGCTTCCGCTTTCTGATCCAGCGATGCCTGTGTTTCCTCTTTGGATGCCATCGCCGTATTACCATCGCTCAGGAACAAAATTACAGAAGGAAGATCTGCTGCGCCATCCTGCTTGATCATTTCAACGGCTCTGGCTAGCCCTACACCGGTATTCGTCCAACCGCCGTTACTGGGAATGGATTTCAGCATATCCATAACGGCGTCCTTACCAGATTGATCTGTTATTTCTGTTAAAGTTTCTTCCGCTGCCAGTTCTGTATGGAACACCACACCGCCAAGAGCATTACCTTGCGCAGCAAGCAAACCGAAAAACTGGCTGATAGCTTCATACCGGAGACCGTTCGGATCCGTGTTCTTCATGGAGCCGCTAGCATCAAGCGCAACGACCACATTGAACCGGTTATTCACGAAATTTTGTGCATTCGCTTTTGGCAGTGGCAATGACAGGATGATCGCGCATACAAGAAATAGCGTAAGCAACCACCGATTATGCTTGGGACGATTCATTCTTATTCCTCCTCCGAGTTGCATTTTCGACAAGCGTCAGCAAACTTCTATATAAAGCATTATCATTGCTACACCGATCATGGTTTTGCCCATGTTGCTATACAGCATTCCCTCTACGCAACAGCCAACAACCACTGTGATCCGAATATCAGCTAAATGCATATAACCAATTTTTAAAGATTCCTCAGTTTTTCGTAAAGTAAGCTCCTTGACGAAAAAACTGTGAAGTCCTTGATTTCTCATGGCTTCACAGCTTGATATGACGGAGAAATTGACGGCTATTCTATCATGGCCGGGTTCAGCTTCTCCATATTCTGTTTCTTTAACTCAATAGATGAGTGTACGTATTTATTCAACGTAATATTTACATTGGAGTGCCCCAGAATTTCACTTAGGCTCTTGATCTCAAATCCGAGTTCGACACATCTTGTCGCAAAGGTATGCCGCAGTGCATGGTAATTTGCGTGTTCAATCCCAGACGCTTCCACATAGTTCCTGAAGCGGTTTTGGAGTGTGCGCGGTTCGATAAATTGATCTTTTTCTCCAGTCAAAACAAATGCCTTTCGATCTGTCTGAAACTGTGCCGCATATTGTATGAGAAACCGAGGCAGCGGAATATCCCGTTTTGAACATGCGCTTTTTGGTTCTGTAATAATCACCTTTGTCTTCGTTGCTATGTTTTGCGGCACTTGAATACGCTGCATGGTTTCTCTGACCTCCAGAATACCGATGTCCAGTCGAAGGTGTTCCCACCTGAGTGCGCACGCTTCGCCGATTCGGATACCGGTATAGAGGCAAAGCAAAACAGTAAACTTCGTAAGATCCGTGTCCTGCATTAAAAATACATTCCAACTGTTGCTGTTCTTTTTTCGATAATACGCGCATATCCTTTTTGCTTCTCTTTACGGATAGCCCGGCAGGTGAGCAATTCACGGGATAGCCATTCCCCAGTGCATAGCGTATGGAGCTTTTCATGACAACTATAATATCTGACACACTCTTGGGTGAAAGCCCTCCGCTTCCATCCAATCTTCCGTTTTGAAGAAGATAATCGATGCACTCTTCAAGAAGAACGGTGCTTATTTCGCTGATTGGATATCTCCCCAGGAGTGGTTGTATGTGACGCTCGACAAGATGATTGTATCGTGAGAACGTTGATTCCTTCACACGGTTTTTGGAAGAAAGCAGCCACGCTTTTAGAACCTCGTCATACAAAAGCAGATTGAGTCGCTTGACTGCTGGATGACCGAATTGGGGCAGATGCGTTCTCTTTCAGTTTTGCTTTCGTTTCAGAATAACTTTTCCCATAGATATAACCGTACTGTATCTTTCCGTGAAGTGTACGACATTTAACATAGCGGCCTTCCCAACGCCCATCTTTTCTCTTGTAGATATTCTCGCCTCTTTTTTGACATTTACGACAGCTCCTTTTTCGTGCCGATCGTCGACGGCGAAATTGACGGCGCATGGCTGCGAAGTACACTCATCTCATGCGTGAAACAGGTCTCAGCTGGAACATTGATACAGATTTTCCCGTTATTTTGACTTTTTGCTTTCGTCGCCTTGACGAAAACGACCGGGAATTTGTATAATTATATCTGTATCTGTTGCCAAAATGAGCGTCGTCAAGGAGCTTACTTTACGAAAACCAGAGCGTCAGCTGCCCAAAAAGAGGGGCAGTTTTTTTTAATCTCAGCCCTCTATGACGGCGCACAGATTATACCTCTAATTATTATAACATCTATAAACCCATACATCAAGAAAATATGCATTTGTGTTCTAATACAGTTGACTGGTTTATAGGCTAAAATATATAATATGTGGAGGTGAAGTGATGACAGACAAGGAGTTTTCCCTGAGACTGGCCAAGTTGAGAACGCAAAGGGCGTTTCGGCTCGTGACATGAGCCTTTCAATGGGTCAGAATCCGGGTTATATCAACAATATTGAGACCGGGAAGTCTATGCCGTCGTTAAGCGGCTTCTTCTACATCTGCGATTATCTTGATATAACCGCAAGGGACTTCTTTGACGATGGGAATGAATATCCCGAACAACTCAGAACGGTTTTTCAGGATTTATGCAAAAAAGCTAAGTCCTGAACAGATACAGAATATTCATGCCATCGTAAAGGGGCTGCTCCGATAGGCACACGCCATTCTGTCACCGATACAGCCAAGAAATCCGCACAGCCATGTCAACCTTGTTATTTTCTCGGATGGCGTGTCTCTATGCTACTGGCAAGCCGCTGTACAAGCGCGAGTTCCTGAAATCATCTACGCTGCACTTGCCATATCATGCGCCACCAACGCCGTGTAATAGCTGTTCATCGTACTTGGTGCGTTGAACAGCACGGTCAGCAGATATTGCCGGATATTCCGAATCCGTGTTGTGTTTTGCTTCAGGCAGTCCATGACGAAGCGGATATGCTCGCCGTTCAGCTTCAGCAGCTTCGACCGCACGACCTCGGCTGGATAGTCATTGCCTGAGATGCGAATTCGGCTGCGGGTGCTGCAAACCGTCTCCTGCACCAGATCGACGATCTCATCAAGCTGCTCGCGGTCGACGTGAGGATCGCTTGCCAGAACGTCATAGTCGATATTCTCCAGAATCAAGTCCCGGTAGCGTTCAAACGTTCCCTTCGTTTCCATTCGCTTCTGCGCAGGAGCGGTCTGGAAACCAGAAGGGAAAGGAATCGAATCGGTAATTGATGAGTCTTTACTTTTGTCTTTTTCTTTTTCTTAGTACTCTCAGTATTTAATTGCGTTGGATTTTCCAACGTAGGTTTATCCAACATAGGCTTTTTCCAATGTTGGGTTATCCAACGCAGGCTTTTCCTGCGTAGGTTCTTCCGGCGTTGGCTCCGCGTGCGGCTGCTCGTAGATCGTGTAGACGGTTCCGCGCAGGCAGCCGCGCTCATCGCGTTCGCGGCTGCGCTTGATGTAACCGGCACGTTCCAGCTCGCGCACAGCTTCGCGGATGGCATCGATGCTCTCTTTGTTGATCTGTGCAAGCCCCTGCAGCGTGTAATCCCAATCCTCCGGCAGCGACAGCATCTGTGAGAGCAGGCCCTTTGCCTTAAGCGTCAGCGTATGGTTGCGGAGATGGTGGTTGGACATGACCGTGTAACCCTTTGTTTTTCTCGACACGGAATACAGACATTTTTGTAACCTCCCTTGTCTTGGTTTTGAAATTTGAGAAATGAAAAAGCGGCGTTTCAACCCTCTTTTTCAGGAGAGAGCAAAACGCCGCTTCATTTTGTATCTTGGTTTGTATTTCAATATTTCGTCAGATTGCGAATAGACCGGTACAGTATCTTGTGGTATGATGCCAGCGTTTGTTGTTTGAGCTTTGCAGAGGAGGGCAATCACCATGCAGTACACCGATAACGAGGCCGCATTGATCGGCGGCCTGATTTCAAACTATTTCTTCCAGCCATCCGTGGACGCAAAGCTCCGCGAATCCTATCGCCGGGTGCTGCGCCATCTGCATGAGAACACACTCTCTGCGTCTGATCTGAGCCGCATTCAGAACGCGCTGACCTTCCTGTCGCCGCTCTGCCGGGACACCCGCGAAGCCCACAAGGACATGATGGGTGTGACATTAAAACCGATGCTCTGCTGAGATCCAGCAGATAAACGGCCACCCGCTGCGTTGCAGCGGGTGTTTTTGCTTTCGCGTCCCAGCATCGCCAATACGCCGTGGTTTCGTCCTGGAGTGGGATGGGGCTGGCCTGCGGTCTTAACGTCTGAAATGCCGCACAGCGGGCTAACGCGCTGGCATCTGTGCTTGGAGTTCGCATTCGGCAAGACCAACAAAAACGTCAGTCAAAATTCTACACTTTGCCGAGGCCGAAAAGAGCCGCTCTCGCGCAAAATCCTCGGAAAAGCGGCTCAAAAGCCTTGGGTAAAGGTACAGGTCCATCGAATTTGCTAAAGTCCATTTTGGCATCTTTTTGTCACGCCTCTAAAAATGGGCGCGAAAAAACCCGGAAGTCGTTGAAACTTCTGGGTTTTTCGCGTAGATATCTTTTTTGGTTCTACTAGATGGTGGAGACTGGCGGACTCGAACCGTCGACCTCTTGCGTGTGAAGCAAGCGCTCTAACCAGCTGAGCTAAGCCTCCATTGCTGGACTATTATAGCAGATGGGGAGGGCAAAAGTCAACTGTTGTTTTTGGATTCTCGCTGCCAAAGCTGCGGGGCGAGGGTCAGGAGGCGCGTTTTTTGGTTCTCAGCGGGGTGCTCCAGCACATATGCTAGAAGCAGCTGCAGCATCCGGCCGACGTCCCGGCCGCACAGCTGCGGGAGATCCGCGCCGGTGACGGCCAGCTGGCGCAGGGTGACGCAGTCGCCGCGCGATTCGATCTGCCGCACGGCGTCGGTGCGCTGCATATCCGCCTGCAGGCGGGCAGTTTCCCAGCCGTGCGCGGCGATGAGCCGCTTCCAGCCAAGCTCTGTCCGGCCCTCCTGCCAGGTCGCGGCGGTGAGGGTCACCAGGCGGCAGAGCCTTGCGGGCAGGCGGAACGCCTCCGGCTGCAGCGCGGGGCAGGCGAGCTTCGCGCCGGTCCACCGGGCCTCCGGCGTTCGGGGAAGACCGGAGAGCGCGGAGAAATCCGCCCGCTGCGGCGCGAGGCAGGCGGCGAGCAGCCCCTCTTCCAGCATCCGGCCAAAGAGCGCCGGCCGGTCGGACAGCAGGGTCTTCTCCGCCTCCTCCCGCACGCGCTCGCGGGAGAGGGCGGCGCAGAGCCCGGCGCAGCGGCCGATGGCCGCCTCGGTCCCGGCCTCCAGCGCAAAGCCCAGCTGCGCGGCAAAGCGGCAGGCGCGCAGCATACGCAGCGCGTCCTCGCGGAAGCGCGTTTCCGCGTCGCCGACGCAGCGGATGACGCCGCGGGCGAGATCCTCCCGGCCGCCGAAAAGGTCCGTGACGGTCCCGGACAGGTCCATGGCCATGGCGTTGATGGTAAAATCCCGGCGGGCCAGGTCATCCGCGAGACTGCGGACGAAGCGCACGCCGTCCGGGTGGCGGCTGTCGTGATAGGCGCCGTCGAGACGGTAGGTCGTGACCTCGGCGCTGGTACCGTCCAGAAGGACCGTCACCGTGCCGTGCTGCAGCCCGGTGGGGACGCAGCGGGGAACAGGCGCAGGACGTCCCTCCGGCAGCGCCTGCGAGGCGATGTCCCAGTCATGGACCGGGCGGCCCAGCAGCGTGTCGCGCACGCACCCGCCGACGTACCGCGCCTCAAACCCGGCACGCTCCAGCGTCTGTAAGATCGCATCCGGCCGCATGTTCATCCCCCCCCCTCGTCTTCCGCGCATTCCGCGCAGAAATCCGAAATACTTCTTGTTTTATTGCCGAAATCCGTATATAATATAATGCTGTCAGTTTCATTATACGCGCGATCGCGCGCGCTTGCAATTCAAATCTTTTGAGGAACCATACATGGAACATCCTTCCTGGCAACATATCGAGCAGTATCTGCAGCCCGGAAAGCACTGCCATCTGGTCGGCATCGGCGGCGTGTCGATGCGCCCGCTGGGGCTGGTGCTGCGGCGCATGGGGATGGAGATCTCCGGCTCGGACATGAACGCCTCCGTCTCCACGGACGAGCTGATCGCCAAGGGCATCCAGGTCTCGATCGGCCACCGCGCCGAGAATATCGAGGGCGCCGACTGCCTCATCCGCACGGCTGCCGCGCACAACGACAACCCTGAGATCGCCGCTGCCCGCGCCAGAGGCATCCCCATCTTTGAGCGCGCCCAGGCCTGGGGCTACATCATGCAGGCGTACAAGAACGCCATCTGCGTCGCCGGTACCCACGGCAAGACGACGACGACCTCCATGCTCACGCATATTTTCATGCAGGCCGGGCTGGACCCGACGATCATGATCGGCGGCTTTCTGCCGCTGCTCGGCGCGGGCCACCGCGTCGGCAAGGGCGACACCATCATCCTCGAGAGCTGCGAATACTGCAACTCCTTCCTGAACTTCTTCCCGACGGTCGCGGTCATCCTCGACGTCGACGCCGACCATCTGGACTTTTTCAAGGATCTTGCCGATGTGGAGCATTCGTTCCGCACGTTCGCCTCGCTCGTGCCGGAGGACGGGCTGATCGTCGCCAACGGCGATGACCAGAACACCCGCGACACGCTGCAGGGTCTGCCGTATCTGTCGTTCGGCTTCGACACGTCGAACACCGTGTACGGCAAGAACTTCTCGGAGGATTTCAGCGAGTTTGACGTCATCTGCGGCGGCGAGCCGTATGCGAAGGTCCGCCTCGGCGTCATCGGCCGCCACAACGCGCTGAACGCGCTGGCTGCGTGCGCGGTAGCGTGGAAATTCGGCATTTCCGGCGAGGACGCGAAGACCGCGCTCGCCAGCTTCCATGGCGCGGGCCGCAGGCTCGAGTACAAGGGCAGCTACCGCGGCGCGGATGTCTATGACGATTATGCCCACCATCCCAACGAGCTGCACGCGCTGCTGCAGGCGGTCCGCCTGATGCACTACCAGCGCGTCATCTGCGCCTTCCAGCCGCACACCTATTCCCGGACCCGCGCGCTGTTTCAGGAC
>VOFK01001928.1_pt1 | contig 26821 bp, 26 predicted proteins | sample 5384121 | NCBI WGS metagenome assembly VOFK01 (sample SAMN12384730, study PRJNA508395) | human gut metagenome | isolation source: healthy gut J | host: Homo sapiens | reverse complement strand
TCGGCGTACTTCGTTCAGTTACGTATTACTCCTGGGGCACAAGGAAGGCCGCTCTTTCTTCTTTGACTGCCTTTCAAATTGGTTCATACATTCCACAGCCGTTTGCAAAGAGAGCGGCTTTTTGCGCCGCTTCAGAAATCATTGGGGAGCCGCTGTGCACTCCATTTTTCGCAGAAACGGTTTCTTCCTGATACCAACCGCGAAATCATTTCACAGGCTAATATCCACGGTAGCTGTTCCGGACAAAGCAGCCGTAGATTTCGGTTGATGGCATTCTTATCGGGCTTCTAACGGCGACGGCAGTTTATTGACTTTCTTTTTTTGATTCATTGGTCTTATCGGGAGCCTTTCGTTATGATTGTTGTTGTTGGAAACACCCCAGCAGTTCAGATGTGTATCCGGTTGTCTGCCGCGCTTTAGCGTTTCAATACCTGTACTGGATTGGCAGTTTTCTTATGATAGGCGGTCAATTTTTCTTCAGGGAAATTCCAAATGATGCTCTTCACAGTATCTGCGGATCACGAGGCGCATCATTTTTTGTCGGAAAAAGACCTTCCCGTTTTTCCCATCGGTTTACGGAGGTATAGCTGACACCCAACTTTTGGCAAACTGCGTCTGGGACGGATCCTGTTTCCGCTACGCAGTTTTCAAATTGCATCTGCAAAGGTCATTTGCTCCACCTCTCTTATGTAGTGTACAGTATAGCATAGTATGCCTTCACTAAGCGGAATAGTACATCCCATTCAATAAACGACAAGAGGATCCTGCCCGTCTATTCTTGTTTCGTGAGTGACGCGAAATGAGCAAAAAAGCAGCGTTACCGCCGCCGTCACGAACTCTCCTTATAACAAAGGTAGCCCTTTTGACTGCTTGAATCTCGCTGCAGTCAAGGGCTGCCATTCTTGATATCTAACATCATTTTTATACCTCTTTCTTCAGATTCATGGCACCACTTACCTGTCTGTTGAACTTGCGCCCACTCCTTATAAACAACACCAGTGCGATGATCCGACCGTTTATGACACGGCTTTTTCATTGAAGCGATTACAGCTTCTTTCTGGTGCCATCTTCCCCACGCTCAATGGCTGGGGGGGTACTTCTCAGATCATTGGACTCACCCTCTCTGTACTTAAAGGGCCAGCATATTTTTGCAGCAAAACGCAAGGAGAAAATTGCACAGAATCTATATCTGAATTCTATGCTTTTTCGCCACAAAAAAGGACCCATTGCCACCCAAAATTGACTGTTGCAAAAAAAACTATATAATTATAATGTTGTAAAAGCTTTTGCTGGCGGCGAGATTGCCGCCAGCTTTTTTGTCGTATCTTTATAAAACCAACGTAGACGTGAGAAGATACGTCTGATTGGTTCGAGGTGCTGCTCGCGGCGGAAAGCCAAAATTTCCGTTGACTGTATCTCCGCCAATAACTTTACCAGAATCGTTTTTTCCAGCGCAGGTCGAGCCGGAGATTCATTCCGCCGCCAATGCGCATAACCTCATAGCCTACGCCCTCGGCATCGCTTCCCGCGTCAAGAATGCGAAGCAGCTCGTTCTTTCCGGAAATTGCGGCTCCGGCTGCTTCTCCACAGCGATAATATGTCACCGCCGCAAACGCACGTACAGCAATGGCAATCAGCCAAAAATTTGCCCCATATCGCGGAAGCCTTTCGTTTCATCGTGGTGCACCTTCCTTTCTATCTTTTTGTTCTTTTTCTTCCTGCGGTTTCGCAGAAATCATGGCGCCAACGGCGGCAAGCGCTGCCGCCATTACAATGATAAACTCTGTCGGCATAAAGGGACAAGCTCAACCACTTCGGCGGCTGATGGGTTCTCGATTCGGAAAGCGTAAAGGTCAGCTCGCCCTCCGGCAGCCCCGGCAGGGTCAGCGCATACCACCGTCCGTCTTTGTAAAGCCGTCAATGCCGCTTTCCGTCATGTAATAAGGGCGTTTTTACCACAACTTCAATTCTCCGAACTGCGCCCAGGTTTTTGCCGGGGAAAGCAGACAGGTATACAATAGAGGCTCGGTGTAAGCCTGCATCAATGGCGGGATACAGCGGCGCTGTCACCGCGTTTTTCAGCGCCTGTCCCGGCTCCAGCGTGAGGGGGGTACCATACCATCGCATCAGCGAAAAAAATCCCCCTCTTCGATCTGGATCAGACCGTTTCCCCATGTCTCGGAACCGAGCCGCAGAAGCTCGACCTGAGCATTGTACCAGTCAGACTCAGAATGCCGGCGTTTTCGTCATAGCCACGCAGAGCATAGTCAGCTTGAAGGTCATCTTCGAAATCTCCGGCGACACTGTACCTTCGATAACCTTTTTTCGCAGGCTGCCGTTTTCATACAGCGTCCATACAAGCCCCTCCTTTGGAAACTCGCCGAAGATATACACCGTGATCGTATCGCCGTTTTGTACCCAGCAGGAGGCTCGAACCCCCGCCTTCAGCCGCGCTCCGCCGGTTTGCTCCTCGCACAGTACCCGCGTTTTTGTGCTGTCTGCATTTATGATAAATGCGGCGGTGGCCGCGCCGTATTCCTTATCTATGCCCGTGACGGAATACCTCTGCACCCAGACCGGCAGATCGAGATTGAAAAAGCTGTCGGAGATACAGCTGTCCGCCAGCTTCGGCAGATCCTCGTCAAGGGAAAAAGTTGTGTGCCGTGCCTTCAAGGTGTGCCGAACGATTGCCTCTACCGGTTTTCCATCCAGCGTAACGCCGTATTTTTAGGGTATCGGAAACATCGACTGGCTGACCCGTTGCACGGTCATAGATGTATTCTCCGTAATGTGGAAGATTACCGAACGGGAAAACCAGCGTGGCCGTGACCGCATAGTTGGCGGGATTGCGGAAGATATATTCTGCCGTGACTTTCCCGGTATAGGCGAGGAAGCTGTCCGTATCCGGATAATACTGTTCCGGGAATTCCTGCACATCGAAGGTCAGAAGCTCTTTGTCCACCACAATGGGGCAATCCTCTCCCGTCACGACCGCGCCCGTGCCGTCCGTGCCGCGCCAATGCCGCTGGGCGGAATTGGCATAGGCGGGTTGTATACACACTCCTGCCAGCAGCAGGATCAACAGAACTCCCGCAGTTATTTTCTTTTTCACATGCACCGCCTCCTTGCTTACAGACTGCCGCTTGAGTCTAAACTACTTCTGAATGTCCGTGACTGCGCCGATGAATATGGGCAGCCCGGCGGCATCGTCAATGATGGCATGGACGAACGGCCGGTCGAGGATAACACGGCGCCTATCTTCCCAATCCCCTGCGGCAGGCGCCTCAATCGCGGTTGCCGCGCCCGCCTTTTGTGCCCTTTTTCATCCACGGCGATATATGCCTTGTGGAGCACACGGCTGATATAAATGTTGCCGTCGGACGAGTGTCCGAGGCCGGAAAAATCCGCAAGCTCCGCGTCAAACGGTACGGTCATGCCGAGGGCTTTCAGCGCATCGCTCATCTCGATGCCGTAGTCATAAGAGAACTTCGGCATGGCTGCCTCCACAGGACCTTCCTTCGCATTTTTTACTGTGGTGAGAAAGCCTTCACCGGTCAGGGAAGCGATGTAATCATCCAGCGCAACCCCCTCATTCGGGAGGAGCGCGGCGAAGCTGTAGCCGTTCTTATAGGGCTTGAGAAATCCGGTCGCTTTCCCATCGTCCAGATAAAGGCTCTCATTCGAGTACATCATGGAGACGGTTCTCTTTGCGCCGTCGATAGCAGTAAAGGTTCCGTCTCTCACCTCATGCTTGCGGTAGATATTCTGCCACTCCGCATCGAACAGCACGGTATTGACAAGATACATAGTGGCATAGGGATCCATCTGGTCAACGATCTTATCAATCACACCATCGGTATTCTCCTTGACCCAGCTATTGATATCCCTCAGCGTTTTTTCATCAAAGGCAGACTTGTAGGCCGCGGCACCGTAGTAGTCAGCGTTTCTTTGCAGGAAATCCTCTTCCACCGTAAAGCCGCTGTTCTTGAACCAGATGGAATTGGCCAGCGTCAGCTTTGCCTTTTCACTGGATGGCAGACTGCCGACATAGGCATGGAGATATTCGTTGAGTTCACCGATTGGGATGTCCCCGCCCAGCAGGGGCTTCCATCTGAGCAAGGGTCTCGCCCTTGGCACCGTTTGCGGTCATGGAAAGCGCCAGCATGACCGACAGCGGCGAAATCAGGCTGTTTTTTCCTTCCTCCCACGTGGTCTGGAACAGGCGGACGGCGAAGTCTGCCGCTCCGTTTTTGAAGGCGTCATTTGCCGCCCTTCCGGAAGTCTTCTCCGGCGTGATGCCCTTCATCAGGTCATCCGCCTGCACCTTTATGGCGCACCCAGCCAAGCTCAGCAGCCAATGCCGACAGCAGCGACAGGCAAAGGAATATAGCAATCCATCGTTTTTTCTGCATCATAAGCACCTCTTTTCCGTTTCGTTTGTGAATTCTATCCGCCCGATTCATCGGCTCTGATCGGGATAAAGGTTCAAATCCTCCCATCGCTGATTTCAATTTTTCTTCCGCACAGGTCGGCGTACCGCGGCGCATGCGTCACCAAAAGCACGGTGTTGCCCCGCCGGAGAGCTCACTCGGCAGATGCTTCAGGCGGTTCTCGATACCAAAGCATCAGAGGCTGTCCGGAAGCCATGTTTCCTCCTTCGGAAGGTTTCTTGTAAAAAATCCGTCCGGCATCATGGTTATGCTTTTTGCCTGATGAAACTTGAAGAGCATCGCACCATCCTCCAGTTTCCCTGCAATTTCGATCTTCCCCCGTGGATGGGACATACAGTATTTCAGACATTTACCCTGTCCGTTTTGCATGGCCTTTGCACCCTCCACAATGTCGTAGCCCAGAGAAAGCGGGACTTGAAAGGAGCTTTTAACACCGGTAACCGGGCGGCACTGAAATACATAGTAAGGAACTGCACCGCAGGCCGTCAGTTTTCGAAGAAGCGAACCCAATACGGCAGGATCATCGTTCACACCCTTGAGCAGCACGGTCTGATTTTTTTCACTACAGTGCCACATTCACGCAGTATTCTCAATGCGGCCGCCGATTCCTCCGTCAGCTCTCTGGGGTGATTGAACTGTGTGACCACATAAATCTGTTTTTTTCTGCCATAGGATCGCAGCGCATCCTGAAGCTCTGTATCTTCTGTAATTCTCGTGGGGAGAACCACGGGAATCCGCGTTGCAATGCGAATAAGATCCAAATGCTCCATCTCCGCAAAGGCGGACAGATAGCGTGAGAGCATCTCTGTCGGAAGCATTAACGCATCTCCTCCGCTCAGGATGACATTGGAAATCTCCTTGTGGTCATGTATATAATCAATTACTTTGTGAAAGCTGCTTGCAATTTTCTTCGTCCGAAGAGCCGACCAGCCGCTTTCGGAAGCAGTGGCGGCAATACATGGCGCAGCGGTTGGTCGTCAGAATCAGCGCGCTTTCTCGGTACTTGTGCTGCACGCCCTCGCATACGGTGTTGCTCGCTTCGCCGCTGGTATCAAACGCCCCGCTTTGATCCGTCTCAAAAAAGGTGGGAATACACATCCTCCGAATGGGATCGGCCGGATTGTTCCAATCAATCAGCTTCAGGTAATAGCGGGTAACGGACATAGGGAAATGCGTGCATAGCTCCTGCAGTTGTTTTTGTTTCCGAGTCGCTCAGTCCAAGCTGCTTTTGCAGCCGCGCGATATCCGTAACATTGTGTTTGAGTTTCTGACTCCAGGTCATTGATAATCCTCCGTTTCTTTCTGAATATTATGCCTTGCGCCCGCTGCCCCGCTCAGGTGCGGTGGCCGGGGTCGCGCGGTATTTCACCGTGGGCGGAGCCGTCTGTTTTCATTCCTCCGCAAGCCGCCGTTGACCGCATTATGGTCGTACGCCGCCGCCTCCCTCCGCAGCTCGTTGGAGCGCATGATCTTCTCGGACAGGCTGGCGAGGAAGCACTGGAGCAGCTTGACGCCGATGGCGGGATGCTCCTCCAGCAGAGCCTTCAGCCGCCCTCTGGAGATGCACAGCAGCTCAGTGAACTCCGTTGCCGTCCCGCTGAGGCGGAACACGCTGTGGGAAAGGCAATTTTTCTCCCAGGAAGCTTCCCGGCGTGAGGTGCGCGATCTCCAGCGGCGCGGAGCAGCTGTTGGCTTCCCGGTTGGCAACAAGCCGCAGCTTACCCTTGAGAACAAGACAGACCTCCCTCATTGTAGTCGCCGCTGGTAAATACGGTCTCATGCTCATAGTAGGTTTTTACATGGCAGTAATCAAAGAAAACCGCATGCTCCTGCTCCGTAAAAACAGAAAAAATATCGGCAGCTTCGCCAATACGGCCAGCAGCTCCTCCCGGCTGAGCCTTCGGCGATGCTCCTTGTCGAGATGAATCTCCGGTGCGGAAATATTGTGCCGCTCCAGCACGGCGCGGACGGCGTAGCGCTCCCTGCCGCACAAGGCGGATGAGCTTTTCCCATTGTATTTGGGCGTCCAGATAGGCACGGAAGGCGTCGAAGGCGGGCGGGGCATTGTGCTTGGCTATGTAGACATTTCGCATGGCTTCCATAGCGGCGTCAGGATCGTTATTTGCAAGATACTGCGATGAGAGCATCATGCTGCTTCGATAGATCTTCTCGTCCAGATCCGGCTTGAGAAATTCCCCGGGATAGGGATCAAAGTCCTCCGGGCTGACATGGACAAGATTCCCTGTTTTGTGCTGAGACTGCATTTTGGCGCGCTGATATACAAAGCGGTAGATATCCTCCCGCAGACGTTTCCACTGGGGTGGGACTTGGGCTGCGGCAGATGCTTGACGGACAGGGTATTATCCAGAAAGAAGCTGAAGCCGAAGATCCGGCTGTTTATAAGATAATCCACATCCTCACCCCGGGTTACAAGGGGATCAAAGGGGACACACTCGAAAAGCTCTCGGTGCAGAATCATGGCGCCGCCGAGGCAAAGGGTGTGCGCTTGAGCCGCGGCCCGCTGCCGATGATCTGGTCAAAGGCTCGCGCCTTGCAGCCGAAGCGGTCCCAATAGGTCATCCACGGCTCCGGGCTTACATCATCGTAATACTGGCCCTTGCTGTTCAGATAGTAGCCGGCAACGCCGTGCACGATGTCTCCGTAGACTCTTCTGCCTAAAAATTCAAGTGAGCGCGGCACAAAGTCCGGCAGCTCGAAGACCTCATCATCGTCGATGAGCAGCGCGGCGTCCGCCGTCAGGATAGAGGCGGCCAACAGGCAGATATTGCGCACGTTTGAGTAGCCAAACATGGACAGGAGCTGGACTCCCCGATCGTTCAGTCCGGCTTTTCTCAAGATTTCAGTTATCTCGCGCAAATCTCCCGCAGTGAACAGGTATGTCTCCGCATTCAGCTGCGCCCGAACCACGATACGGAGCACCTGCTCATAGGCCGCCGCCTCTACCTCCGGGGTGGTAGGACAAATCAGAATCACCAGCTTGAAGTCCTTTTCATGGAACTGCTTCATGCTGAGCAGGGTGCGTTCCAGCGTCCCCTCCTGATCCACCGGAGTGGGATGGTCATAGACGGCATCGCCCTCCTGCCAAGGGTCGCCTGTTTTGCGGCACCAGTAGGTGGGGATTATCATGGTTTTCCTCATATGGCTCGCCCTCCTTAGCTCGAAAAAATCTCTTACAGCGCGTTGGTAGACCTGCTCCAGCTTTGCCACGAACTGTGCCTGCGCAAAATTGCTGCTGGCATAGTGTGCGATGATGTCACGCCGCTCCGGCTCTGTATGATGTCTCGTCAGTTCATTCAAAATCGCAGCGCAGAAAGATTCCTCGTCCTCCGGAGAGACCAATGTTCCCACTTGACTGTTAATAAACTCCGGCAGACCGCCTTCATTAGAGCCGACAACAGGCAGTCCGCAGGCCATCGCCTCAAGGCAACAAGGCCGAATGGCTCACGGCGGGAGGGCATTACAAAAAACATCCGCCGCATTGTAGAGCCGCCGCAGCTCGTCCTGCTTCTGGTTGCCAAGGAAGAAGGTGTTCCTCAGACCAAGCTGCTTGTGCAGCTCTGACAAGCTCTCCGCTCCTCGCCGTCGCCGACAATCAGTGTGATGAACTCCCGATCCGCCAGCCACTCATAGCGGCGCGCCGCACGCAGCAGGGTGTCCACGCCCCTTGAAGACCGCCAGCTTCCCGACAAATAAAGACAATGTATTCTCCGCAGTAGGGAAGCCCGAGAGAGCTGAAAAGAGCTTCCTTATCCACATCCTCCCGATAGAAAATATCCTCATTGTAGCCGTTTGGCAGCAGCAGAAGCTTGTCCGCCGCCATCGGAAGCTGCTCAAGCGCAAGATTCCGATTGTCTGCGGAGACGGCAGCACCTTCGCGCTTCCCGCGACGGCCTCCTCGGCAAAGCTCCGAAAGGCAGGCCACTTTTTGCAGCCCATCAGATCCGTCCCATGTATGGTCACGACCAGAGGAAGGCTGCACAGGGAAGCCAGCCACGAGAGGCACCATGCGTGCTGTGCATGAATGAGATCTGGACAAAAATTCCTGCAATGCCTGTCTCAAGGCAGCGGAGAAGGCGGTAAGATACCGTGTCATCTGTCCGATGCTTAAATCCGCGAATGTCATCCGGCTTTGGGGATGTGGGTGAAGCAAGGAAAATTAAAGGGAAGCTCACCTCCCCGCATTTTACCCTTTGAAAACATCACCGGATACATTTGGATCCCGGGAAGCATAGGGAACGGCTGGTTCTCAGGAAAAAAATGACCGCAACCTCATGCCCACGCTTGCGCAGATGCAGCGCAATATTTTTGGTGTAGGTGCCGCTACCCGATCCTTCCAGCGGGAAATGATTGATCAGCAATACTTTCATCGTCTAAACCACCTTTCTGTTAACTCGGCCCATGCCTCCTTCGTTTTCTGATGCTGTTTCACCATATCCGGCAGCCACGCCTCCGCTGCGGACTGGATATCCGGAAGATATATAGAAGCGCCTGTCGTTTGTATAGCGGTACAGTGCTTTCGCTCCATCCGACAGCCTCCGGCCTCTCTCGAAAAACTCCGTGGGCGCATGTCCCGTCTTCCAGCGGAGAAACACATTGCGGCCGATCCAGCCCGTACAGGCATAGTAGAGCCTGTCCCGAACACTACTGTCATTTTTTGAGATTCGGAATCTTGGGGTAATCCCCATAAGTATCATGGAAGATAGGCGTTTGGATATCCAGACATTTGATCTGGCTTCGGGATGCCGCCAGTCCCACGAGCGTATCCTCACCTCTGGCGAGGAGCGGAGTCTTATTGTAAAAATAGTAAGGCGAGAAAAACGGCGGCAGTGTCGTCAATGCGCTCATGCGGATTCCCATGTTTCCACCCAGAACCTTTGTGGTGGGCTGCAGCTCAGGTGTCCCTGCTTCCTGTACAATAAGCCCGCCGTGAACCTCGCTGCTCTGCCAAAACTCCGCCATATCCTCCTTGTGGAGGCCCCATAGCAGGGCTGTCATTCCTCAAAGGAAGCCGGAGGCAGAATGTTGTATCCGCTGTAATCACTGCTGGTGATGGTCGCCCCCAGAGACATCCCGTATAGATGCGCTCCGATAAAGTCTACCTCCTCAAACCCAACCTCTCCGTCAGGTGTTCGATGCAACACGCTAGGGCTGCACATCCGAGTCCACAAAAATCAGATAGTCCACGCCTGTGAACAGCGCTTCCATCAACACATGGTTCCGATTAAAGCCATAAGGAATCAGTCCGTGCGTATCAATCAACGGGCAGAACAAGAGCTGTTGAATGGATGAGAAGCGAACGCCGAGCTGCTTTAAAACCATATGCGCTCTTTCATAGTTCTGAAGCCGGATCAGAGAAACCTTCGCCTTGCGCTGCAATTCTTGAATCGCCTCCGAATCAGCCTCATGAGAGTATACGACAATCACGCGTTCAATCGGGTGGTCATACTTCTCGGCATTATCCAGAAAGTCTGTCAGCGGATGCACAGATATAAGATTCCGCACAATCATTCCGATGGCAATTTTCATTAAAAACCCTCCTTGCTCTATCCTGTACGGCCGCACATCCTCATTATCTCAAAGGAGCGAGAAAGAACACAGGCTTGAACGGAGTAGGAGGGCTCTTGCCGCCTTCTTTATTGATACAGAGGAGATTCTCTAAAGTGCCGTCCTATGCGCCCGTCGTTATTGTTTTCTGAAAACAATAAATGAACAAGGATAAGCACCCTGAAAACCACCGTCTTTTCTATAGGCATCTCATGTTATGATACCGCCTACATCTCCTGCCTCCTTTGCACTGCCTGATCTCAATTGGTAAACAAAGAACCATCGTAAAAAGGTTCGTGTTTTTCCATTATGGCGAGCGCGCTCGATTTCCAAACTTACTTCGTGTGCAAAAAAAGAAAAGCGCACAAGCAGACCGTTCGGTCCAGCTTATGCGCCGCTAATCCTAATTTGGTTTTGACAACTCCTACTGAGGAGGCTACACCAATATTGCATTTGCACAAAGCTAAACCGGATACGATAAATGATAAGCATGGCAGCAGCCTCCTTTCTATCAATGAATGCTTTGGATTATTGTTATACTTTTCGTCAAATAGCCCTTTTACACAGGGATATTCTCCCGCCTGGAACTTCTTAACAGAAACTGCGATGAAATATATGCCGAGAGACGGAAACAGTTTTCCATCAGGAATGGCCTCCGCGTCTGATCGTGTTTTTCCACTTTCCTGGGCTGTCTCTATACAGCAATTTCAAGCTCAACGCTGGGCGGATACACTTTCAGGCCGAGTCCTTCTTCCTTGCTCCTTATAAGTGACAATTTTATTATACGAAAAAGTTGGCACTTTTTCAAGGGAGTTTTGAAAATATTACGGTTTAGTCTGATTACTTTGACGTTTTTTTCTCAACTACCGCTCGGTCGGCGTAGTTTCTTCTCTGGCACAAAGGTTTTTTTTTATCGAAGCGCTCCTACTAGCACAAAACGGGCATCATCAAACTCATAGCTACAGGTAGAGAGCGTTAGAATGTGATCAGAGATATTAGGCGCAATCTCGCTGGTGAAGCAGGAACGGTCAGCCGCATTCTGAAGCCAGACTTCAAATTCCGCTTCCGTAAAATCAATTTCCCACGCATCGTCCTGCGGTGCGGCAACATGCCCCGCGAAGAAATCCACTTTATAGTTTTTGTCCGGTGTTAGCAGCAGCGCAACCGGATGCTCATCAAAGAATTCCTGCTTTTTATATTTATCAAGGTCTGTAAACATTGTGCCGTTCTTCATATGATGTCCGTAAATTATGGAGTGCCGGTCGGCAAAACTTGCGTCGTTTCGGAAGTCCAGGAATATACAGCCGGATCCATTCCACTCGCCGCTGAACAGGTGCTTCAAATAATATCTGTTATCCCCCTCCCTGTACAATCGGATAGTTGATCTTCGTTCCTTCAATGTAGATCCAGGCAACGATGTCCCACTTGATCGCAGTGCAGCAAAATCCACCTCAGGCCAAATCGTGTCGTCCTCATCAGGAAGTGTTTCTGCCCCGGCTGGTTTGTTGATGACAGGTGGCTGTGGTTCGGCAGTTTTCTGTGGAAGCGAAATCATGTGACTGATATCCTCGTAAGCAGCTTCACCGGTGTGATACTCGGATCTAATCACCCATATCTTCCATGCAGAAAACGACATGACTGCGAGAAGAACGGCTGTGAGGCCGCCTAATAACAGTTTATTTTTCAGTTTCATGTTTTTCCTCCTGCTGCTTCACTAATCGGTAAAATGTGCTCTCCTCTTTAGGCCGAGCTGGCGCATTGCAGCAACTGCCGTAATCGTACCGGCCTTCCAGTCCGAATAGAATTGATTCCAGTTTGGCGGAAAGTCTATCATTGGGCGCCCCAAATGCTTCCCCGCCTCTTTTGCAATGGCGATTCCTTCAGACTGTCGCCGCTTTGTTGTGATACGCTCCTGTTCAGCGATACTCGCAAGCACTTCAATCAGAATGTTGTTTATCATCTCAAAAATCCAGTCCTGCTCATCAGGAAGTTCCACCATGGTAGTCGGGATGTCAAGGATTTTGATCCGAATGTGATGCTCCCGGAAGTATTCCAGCTCTTTCTTGATGTCAATCTTTCTCCGACTGAGTCGATCCAGCGATTTAACAATCAGGGTATCTCCGTCGCGGAGAAAGTGATTCTTCAGCGACTGGTACCCCTCACGCTCCAAATCCTTGCCGCTTACCTTGTCCGTAATGATATCCCGCTCCTCTACACCGGCATCCATGAGGGCTTTGAGTTGCCGATCCAGATGTTGTTCTCTCGTAGATACACGGGCATAGCCGTATGTCTTTTTCAACTTGTTTTCATCTCCTTTTCCGTTTCAAAAGCTAATGCCTTTTTCGGACATATCCCAAAATGACAAAATAACTTTTTCGGACACAAAATCATATCCCGATTGTCCAGCCATTGGCAACGCTGAAAAGGTAGACCTTTTCAGATACCCTATTACACGGATGAGAGAGATGAATTACAGCAAATAGTCTTTGTATTCTTCGATGAGGGAGGGCAAGAGGATTTGAAAGCTGGTTGATGAAGTGCTGCAAACAGATTACTGACCATCGGAATTCCCAGACCCCTGCCTGCTATCGATTTATAGCACAGCTGCTTGCTGTTCATCTGGGGCTTTTTCTCCCCTGCTTTTGATATTCTTCCAGATACCGATCCAGATAGACCTTGTTGACGGTGGCCACGATCGTGTTACGGAGAAGATCTTTTGCGTCGGATTGTGTCTTGCCGAGGCCCTCTTTGCGGGAGCTATGCCGAATGCTGCGCCGAGCATATTCTCAAACTCGTCACAAAAATAGTCATATGCGGTCGGGAGGGTATAGTTTGTCCCCTTGTATGCTGAACATCAGCCGAAGCCCCTCCAGCGGGACAACGGGTTTGACCACGGCGATAAACAAAAGCCGCGCAAGGTGCTCCGATGGGTATGTCTTTTTTATTGGCGCGGGGATCAGGCTCTGCTTGACGTAATTGCTCACCATGGAGCTTGTCAGCTCCGGTTCCCCCAACGGCGCAAGATGGGTGTTGACATAACGTACCACCTGCTCCAAATAAAGCCCGACATCCGGAATCTGTGCATACCGCGGTAAGCGAAAGCCCTCAATAGCCCCTATCATATTATTCACTCCCTTTTCCATGCAGCCATTATACACGGGTATCTTCAATCTTTCAACGGTTTTTAAAATCTTTTTATCAGTTTTCTGAAAACCGTTGACGGAATGATAAAAACCTGATAGAATTTCAGTGTCGGCTTCCAAAGCCGGTTGAAATGTTTCTTGTTATTCGGAGGACACACCATGAATCAGTTTCGTATCGTTGCAGACTCCAGCTGCGACCTTCTCACACTTGATGGAGCGGACTTCGTCAGTGTCCCGCTCTCAATACGCACTGACGCCGAGGAGTTTTACGATGACGCCAATCTTGATGTTGACGCGATGGTCAGTACGCTCCGCGACACCAAAGGGCGTTCCTACAGTGCGTGTCCAAACATTGCAGACTGGGAAAGCGCATTCGGTGAGAGCGGCAATGTAATTGCATTTACCATTACGAGCGCTCTTTCAGGCAGTTATAATGCTGCATGCGTGGCAAAGAAGAATTGTGAGGAACGCAACCCGGCCCGGTGCATCTATGTTGTGGACTCTCTTTCCGCCGGGCCCGAAATCGCCCTTCTCATTGAAAGGGGCTTTATATGAGCTGCGTTCTCATGCGGACTTTGATAAAGCATGCGAAGCCTTGAATACATATCAGGCCCACACGCACCTGCTTTTTGCACTGGAATCCATGCACAACCTTGCGCAGAACGGTCGTGTCAGCAAAGCTCGCCGCAAACGATGGCAAGCGTCCTCGGGATTCGCGCCATCGGGCAGGCAAAGCTCTGAAGGTATGCTTGAGATGCTTGGAAAATGCCGTGGGGTTCGGAAAGCGCGGCAGTTTATGCTGGACGAAATGGTGGAGCTTGGCTACAGGGCGGGAAGGTTCGGATCGGGCATTGTCAGAATGCTGCGCTTGCGCTGGAGCTTTGCGCCGAGATCCGGCAGCGATTTCCGGCGGCAGACGTGAGAAGCTATCCACTGCGGGGACTGTGCAGCTATTACGCCGAGCGCGGCGGAATCATGCTGGGCTTTGAGTCATGAGAGCAGGCACAACCAATGAAAAGGGAAGATGCGCCGGAATCTTTCATCTGATCGTGCGCATTCTGACCCTGCCTCCCCATCGTCATCGGTATAACAATGCTTCTGATGTATGTCCCCGCAAAGCTTATGACACTGCGTGAGCTGCTGCTGTGCGAGTTGTTTTTGCTGCTCATCCCCATGGCTGCATATCCTATACGGGAGATATTTCACATTGGAAAGGATCGGAGAAAGGGACAGCGCAGCACGGCGCTGGTATGCAGTGCCATCGGATACCTGTGCGGGTTTCTCTGGTCAATACTGACCCCGTGCTCCTGGCTCGTCCACATTCTATTCCTCTCCTATGTCATTTCCATCGCAGCACTGCTGATTCTCAACGCCGTTTTCAAGCTGCGCGCAAGTGGCCATGCCTGCAGCACGACGGCTCCTGTGTTTCTGCTGACGTGGAAGCTGCATCCGCTTTTATTATACCGTCCGTGCTGCTGATCGCAGCGGTCTATCGATCCTCTTTGAAGCTATCGCGCCACACCCTGCCGCAGCTCCTTATTGGCTCGGCAGTCAGTCTGCTCGCCTGTGGTATTTCACTGCTGACCTACGGACTCGGCTGATAGTTATGCAACCCAATAACCAAAAAAATGCGCTGTACCACTATTGCGCAATGTGGTATGGCGCATTTTCTGTGTAATTACTCCCAATCCTATTTCTTTGGCTCACCCAACCGCCGCATCATATGGATTTTGCATCAGCCGGATCTCATACGGGTCGGGCCGAAGCATGACGACGGTATCTGAGTTTAGCCGGTTTTATCTTCCATCTGGTTCCTCTTTCTTTCCTGATATATGGGGGCAGAGTCTTTCTATAATGATCCGATGCCGGCGGAGCTGATAACCGTTCATCTCCACGATGGTTGTATCGATATCCACCTAACATCTAAAAAAACATTTGTTGCTGTACCGCACCACATATAGATCAGATGATGGCAAATGAAAAGTATTTCATCTGCGAAAATCAACCCTATATCAAATATCCTGCAAAATCCAAATAGGCGTGAATCAGAATTGGCCAGCCTATTGAGTTGCTCTTTTCGTATATCGCCGAGAACACCAGAGCTCCAACAATGCCGCCACCGAGCTCACTAAGAATATCGGTAATTGTTCCACCTTGAATCATAAAATGTGAATATCCGTGTGCAAAATCCAAACGCTAATCCGCCCAAGATGACGGATACTTTGAAATTAAATGTTTTTCGCAGCTCTCGATGCAAATAGCCTCGAAAAACAAATTCTTCTCCGCATCCAACAATAATTAAGTAAAACCAGAAAGCGTATAACCTCTCGGGCAGAATAATTGTTACCAATATGGCACAAACGCCAATAAGCCCCCAAGGTATCCATTTGAATATGTCTCTGTTTTCCCTGAAATCTGCACTGCGAAAAATATGTTGCCGCAAAAAGGAATTACAGCAGCAGCCTGAATAGCATCATACAATATGCGTCTTTTTATATTTGAATTTGTGAGATCTTGCAATACCGCTAATGGTAAGATTTTGGCAAACGCAACCGATATTAGCAAATACATCAACACGACAAACAGTGCAATTATAGATTCTTTATAATGTGCTTTATTCAAGGATGAACCTCTCTTTTCTACAACTTCATCAAGCAGATGAAGAAGGGAAATATCCGTGCAAAAGAATATTAGGGTATGCGGCAATCTCCACAACGTTATCGCAGCAGCTCTCGATCAGCTCCCTGTCGTGGGTGATCACGAGAATGGTTCTGCCGTTCCGCGCTTCGCCTCTCAACCTTTCTGCGACGAGGCGCATATTCTGCCCGTCAAGGCCGCTGGTGGGCTCGTCGAGAATCAGTATCCTGCGGCCGGAAAAGATGGCGCAGGCGATGGCAAGCCGCTGCTTCTGCCCGCCGGACAGAGCGGACGGGTGCGCATCCCTGTACTCGTAAAGCCCAAACTCTTTGAGCAGGATCCTTGCATGGCTCTGCTTTCTTCTGTCAATCTGGTATTCAGCAGCAGCTCCTCCGCCACACTCGCCGTAAAAAACTGCGTTGACGTGTCGTTGCCGCAGTAATAGATCTCCCTGCGCCGAGCTGCCGCTCTTGCTTTTTTTCCATCTATCAGGATATGTCCCCTTGTCTGCCTTGCCAGCCCGCAGAGGATCTGCGCAAGGGTGGTTTTCCCTGCGCCGTTTTGTCCCGTTATGGCGGTCACCTTGCCTTCCGGAACGGACAGCGAAATATCCTCAAAAATGACTTCTTTGCGTATTCTTTTCGAGAGCCCTGCTGTCTTCAAGACGGCAGGGCTTTCGTCCAATACGGAGGGAGCGGGAAGGCTCTTTCCCTCGTGCGGAGAGCGCAGACCCATGCCTAAGATGTCCGCTTCCGGCAGGAGGAGCAAATCCTCCGGTGTATACTCGGCCGCTATTCTGCCGTCCCGCAGATATAAAAACCGGTCTGCGATCCCCATCAGCCAGTCGATCCGATGCTCCGCGATGAGCAGGGTAAAGCCCTGCTCCTTGAGCTGCTGGATGGTCTGCGCAAGCTGCCTCGTCCCGGCGGCGTCGAGGTTGGCTGCCGTCGGCTCGTCGCACACAAAGGCCTTTGGCTTCATGGCATATACGGACGCAATGGCCGCCCGCTGCTTTTCTCCGCTTGAGAGGACGTCAACTGCCCTGTCCTTCAAACGGGACAGCTTCAATGCCTCTATGGCGGCGTCCGTCCTCTCCCGTATCTCCCGGGCGGACAGGCCGTAATTCTCGCAGGGAAAGGCCACCTCCGGCAAGCTCAGAGGAAAAGAACTGGCTTTTGGGATCCTGAAAAACGCTTCCCACCAAACGCCCGATCTCCCATGTGGAAAGCCTTGATATGTCCTTGCCGTCTATCCTCACGCTTCCGCTGAAGGCTCCGGGGTAATAGGACGGCGCAAGCCCGTTGACAAGCCTTGTCACGGTGGTCTTGCCGCAGCCGGAGAGCCCCGTCAGCACGACGCATTCGCCGCGTTTTACCGAAAGGAAATGTCCTGTACGCCTCTGTCCGAGTTTTCGTATTGAAAAAGAAGCGCGTATAAGCTCGATCATGCCATGCTCCTTTCAATACCAAATAGGAAGCCGTGACCAGCGCACATGCGGCTGCCGCGATGTAATCCCGCGTCCCGGCCCTTTTTCTCATAATAGCTGCCGCGCACGCCGGACGTTCCGCGCCCCTTGCAACGGCGGAAACGGAAAGCTGATCGGCAAGCTGCAATACCGAAGGAGAAACGGAACCAGCACATACCCATGCTCTGCACGGGATGCGCGAGAGCAGCGGCAAAGCCCTGCCGCGGACCTGCCTCGCCTTTCATGGACACGTCCGCTTGGGGAAGAAGCGAAAGACCACAAGAAGCCTGAGAATGAACGGGTGGGCATACGAGGCGGGATAAGAACGCGGAGAGCATTCCCGGCGGCGTGGTGATCGTGATCCCATGACACCAGAAAGATTGGCGACAGATTCCAGAACATCAGAACATAAAATTCGAAAACCGGCATGTGCAGCCCGTGGAAGCGGATACCGTACAGCAGCAAAGCCAGCAGCAGATATAGCAGCCATAGACGCGGCAAGGCGGAAATTCCGCTGTAAGACGAGATAAAGAAGCGCACCGCCGGTCAGGATGCCAGGTGAGCGGCACATCCCCGCCGATCGTCACTCCGGCAAAGACGCACAGCAGCGCCCACAGCTTGACCGGCACCGCAAAGCGGATGCGTCCGCTCTCAGAACGCCGGCCTTCTGAAAATGCCTGCGGATCAGCCGACGCCCACCATGCAGCCTAAAAAGCCCATCAGCGTCGTGAACAGCAGAATAAAGCGCCAGCCAGAAGAGGTAAGCTGTCCAGTTGCGCCGCTTTTTTGCCGCGGGGCAGATCTTCGCGGCGTTGTCCAGCCGCATCCACCGCAGCTTCCGCCGAGCACGCGTCATAAACTGGTTGATCGTGTCGAAATCCGACATATTCTCATTGAATAATACAGCACATACGTGCCAGCGCTCCGGCGCGACGATGAGCCTGCTCCGGCAGCCCGCGGCCAGCAGCTTTTCGTGCAGCACCCGCGTGTCGTCAAGGCCGACCTCGTCCCCCGCCCACGAACAGCAGCGACGGCGGCAGCCGTCAGATCGCCGAACAGCGGCGAGCACAGCGGGTCCTCCGGATGGTCGGTATAGCACGCCGCGTAAAACTGCAGCAGCTCCGGCGTCATGGAGGGGGGTCAATGTCGCGGTTGTCGATATACGACTGGCCGGAGCCGGTCAGATCGGTCCACGGCGAGATGCCGATCAGCCCGCATGGCGGCGGCAGCTTCCGCTGCTTGAGCCGCAGGCACAGGCAGTAGATCAGCCCGCCGCCCGCAGACTCGCCGCACAGCAGGATCTGGTTGGCCGGATACCCCTTCGAGCAGATACTGATAGCTGACGAGCGCATCGTCCAGCGCGGCCGGGAAGCGGTCCTCCGGCGCGAGCCTGTAGGCGGCACAGAACACGCGCACGCCCTCTTCATCTGCAAGCGTTGCGGCGAAGCCCTTGGCGTACTCCAGACTGCCGCAGGTGTAGCCGCCGCCGTGCAGATACAAAAACCACGCCCTGCCGCCGCTCGTCCTTCGGCATGATCCACGCGCCCTGGAAGGGGCCGAAATCATGATCCCGGACGATCACGTCCCGCCGGTGGATGGCCTCCATCAGCTCGCCCAGCTTGTCCTGCCCCCCGGCGCGTCGTCTCCAGCGAGCAGTTTGCGACAAACGGCTTAAAGAAATTCAGTTGTGAGCGTACCAGCTTTGCAGGCAGACCCATGGATATCGTTCCTTTCAGAGAAAACCATAATATATACAGTATAGCATTGACCGCCCCAATGTAAATACACACGACAAAAGGCTCCACTCCCAGGGGCCTTTCCTCGCAAGAAGGTAAAATTCATCCGGATTTCCAAAGCGCCTTCTATTGACAGCAGTTGTTCTATGGCTACTAGTTACAAATTTGGAACCCCCGTATCAGGCGGCGCGTACCAAGACATACGTAAGGTGACTATCGTGTGGAACGACGCCTGAAAAATAGGTTCCTGCCTGAATTCAGAGGCAGAATGAACCAAACGTACCCCCAGCGCCCCTTTTCTCCCCCATCTTTTCCGGCAAAACGGAAAAGATGGGGCCGCCGGAGGCGCGTCAGAACCGGCCTCGACGGAACGAGTCCCCGCTGTTCGCGGAGCCTCTTTTCCTCTGTGCTCATTTCTTCCTTTCCAAACCGCAAACTAAATTTGCGGTTTGGGTTTTTCTATGCAAATTTGATACAACCTCTCAGGCGCTGCGCGCCAGCATCCCTACCCCTTTTGTCCCTTCGGGACATTTCCCCCTGATAGGGGGAATCGGCCCCTGGGAGGGGATCCTTTTAGGGGTTGCGGATCTCCAGGTCACCGGAGACGGTTTCGGCGGAGATGGCGCAGGGGGCGGCGGTGCCGGGGGTGAAATTGGTGGTGATGATGCGGCCGCTGACGCTGTCGAACGCGAGGGTGTACTGGCTGCCCGCGGGCAGCGTGAGGGTCAGGCTGCCGCTGACGCTGTCAAAGTCCACGTCCGCCGGGCAGGCCGCGCAGCCAAGGCTCATATAACCTGAGACGGTATCGCAGTCGATGCTGCTGCCCGCCGCCGGGAGCGATGGCAGGCGGACGCCGCCGCTGACCGTGCTGAGGTCGTATTCCCCGGCCCTGATGCCGGGTCCTATGATCTCGCCGCTCGTGGTGGTGACGCTCAGATCGCTGGTCTGCCCGCCGTGCAGCTCCACGTCGGCGGAGACGGTCTCGACGGTGACCGCGTCCAGCATCCGCGTCTTCGGCAGGAAGACGGTCAGGGTCTTTTTCGGCAGGTCCATGGAGCCGAAGGTCCGCGAGCGGCAGGGCTGGATGACGAGCTTGCCATCCTCCACGGCGTAGCGCAGGCGGTAGTCGTCCACGTCGCCGGTGTAGTCCTCCTGGAAGGTCACGCCGTCGGTCTCCGACTCGACGAGATAGACACTGCCGGACAGCCAGTGGATCTCGATCTCGTCGATGTCCGCCATGACCTGCTCGCTGCCGAAGCCGCTGCGGCCGAGGGTCTCATAGGCCCCCGCGTGGTCATAAATATAGCGCTCGCCGGTGCGCAGGACCGTGTAGGCCGCCGTGCCCGCGAAGTTCAGCACCAGAACTGCCAGCAGCACCACCGCCGCGCAGATCAGCGCGATGGCCCAGCCAGGAAATTTCTTCTTTTTTGCAGGTGCGGCCGGAGCCGCGTAGGGCGCAGCGGGCGGGGCGGGAAAATCCCGCGCAGACTTCGGTGCTTCCGCTTGTTTTTCTGCCGGTTTATGCTCGTAGAGCTCCGACACGTCGCCGATGCCGGCGACAGCTTCGTCATACGCCTCCTGCTCCGGCTTGCCGGAGGCGACCAGATCGTCATAGCGGTCGAGCGTATGCTGCAGGATCTCCTGCCGGACCTCCGCGTTGCGGATGGTCAGCGCAGCGTCGGCGAAAAGGCCGTTGACGTAGGCCTGGATCTGTTCTCTCATGCTTCTTCCTCCAATAATGCGTGCAGGATGCGCACGGTATCGGCCCATTCCGCCCGTGCCTGCCGGTAGGCTTCCCGGCCCTGCTGCGTGATCTTATAATATTTCCTTCTCGCACCGACGGCTTCGTCGCCCCAGTAGGAGACGATCAGCCCGCTGTCCTCCAGCCGCCGGAAGGCGGTATAGAGCGTGGCCTCCTTCAGCACGAAGGCGCCGCCGGAGAGGCTCTCGATCGTTTTGTTGATCTCGTAGCCGTAGCTGTCGCGGCGCATCAGCTGCGCCAGGATCACCGCGTCCGTATGGCCGCGGAGCACATCTGCCCGGATCGTCACGTGTCCACCTCCGTTTCGTGGAGCCAGTATAGCACGAGATACCTCGCCTGTCAAGGTATCTCCGTATATTAAATCCAGCGACACATGATAAAATTTCATGTACTTCATTCAAAATCTGCACTTGTCATCTTCCGGCGCATGTGCTATACTCCATTCCAGAAACCAACGGAAGAAGGACAGAGCCATGCGCATCGTCATCAAGATCGGCACCTCCACCATCACCCACCCCACGGGGCGGCTCAACATCCGGCAGATGGAGGCGCTGTGCAAGGTGCTCAGCGATCTCAAGAACGCGGGCAACGAAGTGATCCTCGTCTCCTCGGGCGCCATCGGCATGGGCGTGGGCAAGCTGCGCCTCGGCAAAAAGCCGGTGGACGTGCCGACCAAGCAGGCCTCGGCCGCCGTGGGCCAGTGCGAGCTCATGTACACCTACGACAAGCTGTTCTCGGAATACCGCCACACCGTCGCGCAGATCCTGCTGACGGCGGACGATATCGCCGACCCCGCGCGGCACGAAAACTTCCAGAACACCATCCAGCGCCTGCTGGAGCTGGACGCGATCCCGATCATCAATGAGAACGACACCGTCTCGGTCGCGGAATTCGGCATCGGCGACAACGATACGCTCTCGGCCATCGTGGCCACGAGCGTCCGGGCGGATCTGCTGGTCCTGCTCTCGGACATCGACGGGCTCTATACCGCTGACCCGCACAAAAATCCGGACGCGCAGCGCATCGACGTCGTGCCGGAGATCACGGACGACATCCTCCGCCTGGCCGAGGGCAAGGGCTCCGAGCTCGGGACCGGCGGGATGAAGACGAAGCTCTCCGCCGCACAGATCGTCACGAAGGCGGGCACGGATATGATCATCGCCAACGGGGCGGATGTGGAGCAGCTGTACGCACTGCTCGACGGCCGCGCCATCGGCACCAGATTTACAGGAAAGAAGGCAGACGCATGACAACGCACGAACTGCTGCTGGCCGCGAAGGCCGCCGCCCCGGCCCTGGCCTGGCTGGGCAGCGAAGAAAAGAACGCGGCCATTTTGCGCATGGCGGACGCCATCGTCTGCGAAACGGACGCCATCCTCGCCGCGAACGAGGCGGACGTGCAGGCGGCGAAGGGCACCATCTCCGACGTGATGCTCGACCGGCTGCGGCTGACGCAGGCGCGCATCGCCGCCATGGCGGACGGCATGCGGCAGGTCGCCGCCCTGCCCGACCCGGTCGGCGAGGTGCTGGCTGAGGTACGGCGGCCCAACGGGCTCGTCATCCGCAAGACGGCGGTGCCGCTGGGCGTCGTGGCGATCATCTATGAGAGCCGTCCGAACGTCACCTCCGACGCGGCGGTGCTGGCCATGAAGAGCGGCAACGTCTGCGTGCTGCGCGGCGGCAAGGAGGCGTACCGCTCCGCGGCCGCCATCGTCGCGGCCATGCACGAGGGGCTGCGGGAGGCGGGTCTGCCGGAGACGTTCGTCAATCTCGTCTCCGATCCGACGCGCAGGAGCGCGCAGGAGCTGATGACGGCCTCCGGCCTTGTCGACCTGCTCATCCCGCGCGGCGGCGCGGGGCTCATCCGCGCGTGCGTGGAATCGGCGACGGTCCCCTGCATCGAGACCGGCACGGGCATCTGCCACGTGTACGTCGACAAGGACGCGGACCTCGAAAAGGCCCTGAACATCATCGAGAACGCCAAGACCAGCCGCCCGTCAGTCTGCAACGCGGAGGAGGTCGCCCTCGTGCACCGGGACGTGGCCGGGGCGTTTTTGCCGCGGCTCAAGGCGCGTCTCGTGGACGCGCGGGCGGCGGCGGGTAAGACGCCGGTCGAGCTGCGGCTGGACGCCGCGCGCGCAGGCCATCATCCCCGGCACGCCCGCGGGCGAACGGGATTTTGACACGGAATTCCTCGATTACATCCTTGCAGTCAAGGTCGTCTCCGACGCGGACGAGGCCATCCGGCACATCGCCGCGCACTCCACGCATCACTCCGACGCCATCGTCACCGAAAACGCGCAGACGGCTGAACGCTTCACCCGTCTGGTCGACAGCGCGGCAGTCTACGTCAACGCGTCGACGCGCTTCACCGACGGCGGCGAGTTCGGCCTCGGCTGCGAGATGGGCATTTCCACGCAGAAGCTCCACGCCCGGGGCCCGATGGGCCTGCGGGAGCTGACCACCTACAAATATATCGTCACGGGCGACGGACAGACCCGGTAAGGAGGCGCTTTTATGGCAGAATACAAGATGGGCTTCATCGGCACCGGCAACATGGGCAGCGCCCTGGCCCGGGCCGCAGCAAAGAGCGGCGAGCGCATGCTGCTCGCCAACCGGACGCCGGAAAAGGCGGAGGCGCTGGCCGCCGTGCTGGGTGCGAAGGTCGGCACGAATCTGCAGGCGGCCGCCGCATGTGAGTATATCTTCCTCGGCGTCAAGCCGCAGATGCTCCCGGCGCTGCTGGATGAGCTGCGCCCCGCGCTGCTGGAAAGAACGGACCGCTTTGTCCTCGTCTCGATGGCGGCCGGGGTCAAGACCGGGACGATCCGGCAGGCGCTGGGCTTTGACTGCCCGGTCGTGCGGATCATGCCGAACCTGCCGGTCGCCAGCGGCACGGGCGTGATCCTGCTCTCGCCGGGAGCGCAGGTCACGGAGGACGAGCTTTGTGAGCTGGAACGGCTGTTGCAGGCGGCAGGGCTGCTGATGCGGATGCCGGAGGCGCAGATCGACGCGGGCAGCGCGGTCTCCGGCTGCGGGCCGGCGTATGTGTATCTGTTTCTGGACGCGCTGGCCAACGGCGGCGTGGCCTGCGGGCTGCGGTACGATCAGGCGCTGGCGCTCGCGGCGCAGACGCTCATCGGCGCAGCCGGGACGGCCCTCACCTCCGGCAAGCACCCGGGCAAGCTCCAGGCCGAGGTCTGCAGCCCGGCCGGGACGACGATCGCGGGCGTCCGCACGCTCGAGCAGCGCGGCTTCCGCGCCGCCGCCATGGACGCTGTCATCGCCGCCTATGAGCGGACGAAAGGAGCTTGCAGGAGACCGACAAATACGATCATGCGCCCGCCCCGGGATCCGGGCGGGCGCTTTTTGCACCTGTCGAAGCGGGGCTGCATAGATTGGTTCAGGGCGAAGATGCCCGAATTTCTTGGAGAGGAGCCGATCTTTTGGCTGATATGCAGATGGCGGCACAGACCGCCGGGGGCTGCAGCGACGCGCAGGGCACGCTGCCCGCGTGCGCCGCTGGCGAACCCCTATGTTCCGTTTCAGAATGACAACCCGGAGCGCTACGCCGGGACGCGCGCTGATGAAAGGCACGCTGTTTCCGGGCTCGACCTCCCCTATCGCGGCGCGCAGAGCGTGGAGCCGCGCTCGGAGGGGATGCAGCGCCTGCAGGAGCTGCAGGCGGCGAAACTTCGCGATCACGGAGCTGAAAGCCCATATCTCGACACGCATGCCGACGACGCGGGAGGCCGTGCAGCTGTTCAACCAGTACGTCGAGCAGTATGAAATGCTGCGGCAGCAGGCGGAGGACAGCGGCATGGCGCTCACGCAGATGGAGCCGCCGCGGGCGGCCAGCCCACCTGGCTGGACGATCCATGGCCCTGGGACGCGGAAACGGAGGAATAAACGATGTTTGTATATGAAAAAAAGCTGCAGTATCCCATCCGCATCGCAAACCCGAATCCGCAGCTGGCAGCTGTAATAATTTCCTTAATATGGTGGCCCCGATGGGGGAACTGGGCGCGTCCCTGCCATTCGAGCCAGCGCTATTCCCATGCCGTATCCCGAACTCAAGGGTCTGTTGACCGACATCGGCACCGAGGAATTAGGCCATCTGGAAATGGTCGGCACGATCGTGCATCAGCTGACGCGGACGCTCACGCAGGAACAGATCGAGTCGGCAGGCTTTGCGAATTATTTTGTCGACCACACCGCCGGCGTCTACCCGCAGGCCGCCTCCGGCACGCCCTGGAAGCGCCGCGACCATGGCCGTCACCGGCGACCCCATCGCCGACCTCACGGAGAGATCTGGCCGCTGAGCAGAAAGCGCGCGTGACGTATGACAATATCCTCCGCATTTCTGACGACCCGGATGTGAACGACGCCATTCGCTTCCTGCGGGAGCGGGAGATCGTCCATTTCCAGCGGTTTGGAGAAGCAGTTGAACTGCTGCGCCAGCGTCTTGACGAGAAAAACGTCTATTATATGAACCCCGCTGGACCAACAAACAACAGCCCAGTCGTCCGATCCGGCGCATTTCTCAGAGGCTTCTGTGTCCGCTTCCCTTGTATTCCGGGGTTATAGTTGATGATGATGCCGGCGTCCGCGGTTTTTTTTGACCTCGTCGGTGTTCACGGGGGGTATCCCAGAGGTTCATCTTGACGAGCATGACGCATTCCTCGGCTTCGCGATGGACTTGATCTTATTATAGTCGGCGTTGATGAAGTTGACGGAAGGTTGCCCACACAAAGGCCGGTCAGATCGATCTGGTTGTGGCTGATATCGACGTGCCAAAGCGCGGCATATCGGCGTCCACAGCCGGGAAGACGGTGATCTGATTTGCTCACGTTGAGGTCGACCAGCTGCCTGGAGCTCGGAAACGATGGAGATATCCGTGACCGCGTTGAACGACAGATCCAGCGTCTGCAGCGCCGCTGCAGGAGGCGAGGACGGAGATTATCCGCGATCTGGTTGTTGGCCGAATACAGCTCCTTGAAGCGTATGGTCGGCAAGCCCGCGATGCGCATTGATGGAGCACTGGTTCGCGTAGAGGGGATCTCCAGCACGTGCAGTTTTTGAGGTTGGCGGCGAGGTGATGGGGTTGTTGGTCGGAAGCCAGCCTTGAGCGCCTGCAAGGCGAACAAGGCGGTGAGGTCGGAGATGGTGTTGTTGGGTCGAGAACCAGGCCGATCAGGGCGTTGATGTCGATGACGGCGCAGCCAGAGAGGTTCAGGCTCATCCGGCAGGGAAACGATGATTGCTCATCGCCGCCGACGAGCGTGCAGCCGGACAGGGTAACGTGCTGGCGTCGGCAGCTGGGCGAGGGACCGACAGGTCCCATCGACGCGCTGCTGTGGTGGCAGCGTGCTGCGCAGGCCGGTGAAGTACGGCAGATCCTCCAAAGGCGACGGTATCGGGCAAGGTCCAGCTCCTCGATGGCCCAGCTCGTCCGTCATCAGCGTGCTGCCAGCCGTCTTGCCAAGCAGCTCACAGACATAGCTGTCCAGCCCCGCGTCTGCCAACGTGACCGGCTCCACGACGCTGCCGACGGTATAGCCGGCGCAGACGGCGTCGCTCACGAGACCGTTGTCCGCCACGCTCAGCGCGACGATCTTTTTTTCCGCCCGCGGGTCAGGAGATGATGGGGCCAGTATAGATGTCCGTCTCCTCGGCCGGGAAATCGCTGCGCAGACGGCGTAGACGGTGCCCCTCGGTCCCGGTGATGGTGACATCGATGTATTCCGTATAGGTGCCGCTCTCCGGCTCGATCACGGGTGCGGCGGGGCGCAGGGGCGTCGATCTGGGTGCCGACGGTGTCGTTGGTGATGCGGCCGGAGCATGGGTCTTCGGCGTCAGGGGAGCTTGTCCTGCTCCACGTAGGTCTTGGACAGGGCGATGAGGTCGGCCGCGTCGGGGCTCTGCGTGATGGCGTTGACGAGGGTATATTCGGCCTTCGTATAGTTGCCGCTTCGCTTGTAAGCGTTCGAGAGCCAGATGGCAAGCTCGGCGTCCTTCGGGGCGAAGTGCATGGCGAGCTTGTAGCAGGTGATGGCGCGGCCA
>VOFK01000928.1_pt1 | contig 26822 bp, 27 predicted proteins | sample 5384121 | NCBI WGS metagenome assembly VOFK01 (sample SAMN12384730, study PRJNA508395) | human gut metagenome | isolation source: healthy gut J | host: Homo sapiens | reverse complement strand
CGTTACGTATTGCTAGACGTGCAGAAACTCCATGGCTGCGGCCACCATCCCTTCGGGCGTGTCGCCCCCCACTCGTCGAAGATGCGCGCTTCGAGAGCGAGCCGTGGTTGACGCCGATGCGCAGCGCGACGCCCTTTCCGCGGCAGCGGGCGACGAGCGCTTCCAGTTCGCCGCCGCGGTCGAGGCGGTAGTTGCCGGGTTGATGCGTACCTTGTCGACGTACTGCGCCGCCACGGCCGCCGCTTCGGGCAGGGAAATGGATGTCGGCCACGAGGGCCGTCGTATTCCCGATGTCGGCACGCAGCCGCTCGGTGATGTCGCGCGGTTCTCGGCTTCGCGCGCACCCCCCGTGAGGCGCGCGATGGGCGCGCCGGCGCGGGCGATGCGCTCGATCTGGGCGACGCAGGCCGCTGTGTCGCGCGTGTCGGTGTTGGTCGACTGCACCGCCACGGGATGCGTGCCGCCGATCGTGCAGGCGCCGATGCGGACTTCGTGCGTCGCGCGGCGCCGGTATTGCGTAAGGTCGATCATCTTTTTCCGGTTTTATGACACAAAGTTAGGGGAATTATTCCTAACTTTGGCATACGACCCTTAAATGCGCTGACAATGAACAAGCTATGGATGCTGCTGCTCTCCCTGCTCGGATTCGCGGGGGGTGCGATGAACCGCAGGAGGACATGTACGGTACCCCCTATGCCGAGTATACGGTCAAGGGGTGTGTGACCGACGCCGCGGGGATGCCGATCGCGGGCATCGAAGTGCGGAGACCGTCCTGGGGCTCCGATCCGTCGGCCGTTCGCACCGATACGCGGGGAGCCTACACGTTCGAAGCCGACGGAAATGTGCTTTACATGCCGCCCGTGCTGACCTTCACCGACACGGACGGCCCGGCCGGCGGCGATTTCGCCGGGAAGGAGGTCGAGGTCGCCTTTGCGGAGAGCGACCGGACGGGCCCGGGCGAGGGAAGTTGGATGTACGGGCGTTTCGAGCGCTCGGGCGTCGACGTCGTACTCGCGGAGAAAACCGGAGAGGAGTAGCATGGACGGACGACATCTTTCGCTGCGTAAACGGCTGGGGCTGGAACTCTACCGCCGGCTTCACCGCGAGGCGGTGGAGCGGCACTGAACTGCGCACGCTCTTCTGGGAGTGTACGCTGCGCTGCAACCTCCGGTGCGGCCACTGCGGTTCGGACTGCACGGCCTCGCCCGACTGCCAAGACATGCCGGCCGAGGATTTTTTCCGCGTGCTCGACCGCCAGATCACGCCCCGCGTCGATCCGCACCGCGTGATGGTCGTCCTCTCGGGCGGCGAGGTGCTCGTGCGCTCCGACCTGGAACGGATCGGCCGCGCGCTCTACGACCGCGAATACCCGTGGGGGATGGTCACCAACGGCATGGCGCTCACGCCGCAGCGGTTCGACGGACTGCTCGCGGCGGGACTGCACTCGATGACCGTCTCGATCGACGGATTCGAGGCCGAGCACAACCGTTTGCGCCGCCATCCGCTCAGTTTCGCCCGCGCTGCGGAGGCGGTGCGCATGGCCGCCGCCGAGCCTTCGATCGCCTTCGACGCCGTGACCTGCGTCACGCCGGCGCTCGTGCCCCGGCTCGACGAGTTCAAGGAGTACCTGCTCTCGCTGGGGCTGCGGAGCTGGCGGCTGTTCGCGATCTTTCCGGCGGGACGCGCCGCCGAAGACCCTGCGCTGCAACTCTCCGACGGGCAGTTCCGTGCGCTGATGGAGTTCGTCCGCCGCACGCGGCGCGAAGGGCGTATCGCGTGCAGCTATGCCTCGCGAAGGGTTTCTGGGCGGCTACGAGATGGAGGCGCGCGACCATTTTCTACCACTGCGACGCCGGTGTGTCGGTGGCCTCGATCCGTGTCGACGGCGCCATCTCGGGCTGTACGTCGGTGCGGGCCGACTATGCGCAGGGCAATATCTACCGCGACGATTTCTGGCAGGTGTGGACCGAACGGTTCGAACCCTTCCGCCGCCGCGAATGGATGCGTCGGGGTGCGTGCGCCGACTGCGCTGCGTGGCGCTACTGCGAGGGCGGCCCGATGCACCTGCGCGACGCCGACGGAGGGATGATGCACTGCTCCTACCGGCGGCTGTGCCGCTGAGCGGCAGGATGGTTCCGTACGGGTGTCGCAGGAGGCTGCGAAACGTCTGTACGGGCCATGCGAAATCGGCGGCGGCGGGAAAAAAGTGGGGGGGTAGCAGGCTCCGCTTTTTTCGTTATATTTGCCGACGTAATGAGGAAACTTTTTTCGAGATACGCCCTGTCGGCGATCGTCGCGCCTCTGCTGGCCGTCGGTTGCAACGACGGGGTTTTCATCGACGACTTCCTGCCCGAAGCACCCTCGGTGACGGTCGGGCCGGACGATACGTCCGCCACGATCCGCTTCGAGGCGGGCAACTGGGACATTCTGTCGGTCGAGGGGCCGACGACCTCGCTCCGCGGCGACATCTACGATGCGGAGGGAAATCTCCTCTACGGCAACCATCCGCTCTACGGCGACGGTCTGCTCCGCATGACCTACGACGACGGCCTGCTCGATTTCGGCATCGAGCGCAACGACTACCGTACGTTGCGGATCACCCTCGGCGAGAGTCTGCGCGACGAACCCTGGGAGACGCGGATCCTCGTGGGGAACGACTACGAAAGCGAAACGGTGTCGGTGACGTTCGCCCCTACCGAGAAATACCGTGTCGACAGTGTGGTCTACCGCTGGGACGAGTTCGAAAGCTGGGACAATTCGATCGAGTTGCAGGATGCCTTCACGATCGACAACACCGCCTCGTCGGAACCCGCTTCCGTGGTCGTGTCGCCCTTCCGGAACGCGAAACGGACGGTTCGTTTCTGGCCGGACGACTTCAACGATCGTCGGGAGGAGATCTTCGGTGTGCCGCTGCCCGAAATCGTGATTCCCGACATGGCGGACGGCGCGCCGGTCGTCGCGGAGTCGTCGGCCCGCTTCGCGAGGAACGACCAGCAGCTTCCGCTCTCCTTCCCCGACGACGAGCAGGTGACCGTCACGGCGAAGCCCCACGAACGTTTGAACGTCGAGGTGTATCTGTCGCTCGAACAGTTCCGCGTGCCCTATACCGTCTACGCCTCCGGTCCTGCCGGACGGCAGCGCACCTTCACCGGCACGCTGCACAGTTCGCTGCCGTACGACTATCTGATCCTCAAACCCAAGACCGATGAATAAGGCCATGCGCGTGATCTCCGCTTCGTTTGCTGCTGTTCTGCTGTGCCTGACCGTCGTGTCGCTGCCCGCTCCGGTGCGGGGGCGAATCCCTGCGGCGTCCGACGCCGGACAGCCTCGCCCGCCCGCAGGCGCTCGTCCACAAACTCGGCCTTGACGTCAGTCCGGGGGCGCTGTTCCGCACGGACGACTTTTTTCAAGGGGGCCAACGCCGCGGGGAAAGAGTTCGAACGACGCTCTCCGTGCATCTGAAATATGCCTTCCAGTTCGGCCCCGAAACCCGTTTCGGCCGCAACTACCCCTTCACCTATCAAGGCGTCGGACTGGGTTACAACACCTTTTTTCAACAGCGCCGAGGTCGGTACGCCCGTAGCGCTCTACGTGTTCCAGCATGCGCGCATCGCCGCGCTGACGGAGCGGCTGTCGCTGGATTACGAGTGGAATTTCGGCCTCTCGTTCGGTTGGAAGCCCTTCGACGAACGGACCAATCCGTTCAACACGGTGGTCGGTTCGAAAATCAATGCCTACATCAATCTGGGGTTGATGCTCAACTGGCGTTTCGCACCGCGGTGGAGCCTGACGGCGGGCGTCGGACTCACGCACTTCTCCAACGGAAACACGCGCTATCCGAACGGCGGGGTCAACCTCATCGGCGGCCGGGTGGGCGTGATGCGGACTTTTCGGCCGCGACGCGGCCGACGACCGGAGGGGCCGCCGCGGCGCAGCGATCCGTTCCGCCCCTATGTGAGCTACGACGTGATTCTCTACGGCGCGCTGCGCAAGAAGGGATTCTTGCAGGAGAGCCGGGCCTACCTGATCCCCGGGTCGTTCGCTGTGGCGGGTTTGAATTTCACCCCGATGTACAATTTCAGCCGGTTCTTCCGCGCCGGTCTGTCGCTCGACGCCCAGTACGACGAAAGCGCCAACCTCAAAGACCATATCGCCAACGACTATCCGCTGGCCGACGAACTCAAATTCCACCGTCCGCCCTTCAAGGAGCAGTTCGCCGTGGGGGTGTCGATCCGCTGCGAGGTCGTGATGCCGATCTTTTCGATCAATCTGGTATCGGCAAGAAACCTGATCGGCAGGGGAGACGATACGAATTCGTTCTACCAGGTCTTCGCCCTCAAAGCCGATGTGGCGCGCAACGTTCTTCCCTGCACGTCGGATATCAGCTCTACAAGTTCCGCAATCCGAACAACCTGATGCTGGGCGTCGGTTACCGGTTCAACGGGCGTTGACGGTTCGCTGCACGATTGAAATCAAATAGGGCTTCGCGGCAAAATCTTTATTTGGCTGCGGTCTCGATGTACCTCTGCCGTTCGATTTTCGGATTTTTGGCTTCGCCGAAGGTACTCCGTCTCGGCATAATCAAGCTGTCGCTTGCTTCTGCGCTCGACTTTTCGTATCTTTGTAAAAACAAACGATAGATCCGATGAAACGTACCCCTCTCCTTTCTGCTTCCGGTCGCAGCGATGCTGCTGGCCGCCTGCGGCGGTGCGAACGACCGTCCCTCCTTCCCCGATTTTCAGGAAATGGCCGATCCTGCGGCCGCATTCGCCGACTGGTCGGCGGCCGGCGATACTCCCTGCGCGTCGTTCGTGACGACGGATCGCCGCTTCGGCAAGTCGCAGCTGCCCGACGTGGAGCCGCAGATGGCGTGCCGCCTGACGGCATGGCGCGGCGAACGGGTGTCGGCGCAGCTGCTCGTATGGAGTGCGCTGCCCGTGGAGCGGCTCGTCTGTACGGCAGGGGTGCTGACCTCCGATGAAGGGCGGCTGCCCGAAAGTGCGGTGCGCACCCGTTTCGTGCGCTACGTGATGAGCGACGAATTCGCCTGCGGCTGCTGCAAAGCGCAAGCCGCAGGATTTCGCGGCGGTGCTGACGGCCGACATGCTCGACGAGCGGCCTTCGATGGCGCTCTCGAAGCCTGCACGGTGCGTCCGGTATGGATCACCGTCGACGTGCCGCAGGATGCCGCGCCCGGACTCTACCGCACGCCGGTGACGGTCGCCTGCGACGGCGACGAGCAGCGGCTCGAACTGGCCGTGGAGGTCACCGGCCGCACGCTTCCCGCACCCTCCGAGTGGCGATACCACCTCGATCTGTGGCAGCATCCCGCCGCCGTGGCGCGCGTCGAGGGGACGGAGATGTGGAGCGACGCCCATTTCGAGGCGCTCCGCCCCGTGATGAAGCCGCTGGCCGACGCCGGACAGAAGGTCGTCACGGCGACGCTCAACAAGGATCCGTGGAACAACCAGTGCTACGACGCCTACGCCGACATGATCGTCTGGACGAAGGGCGCCGACGGCGCGTGGACATACGACTATGCGGCCTTCGACCGCTGGGTGGAGTTCATGGAGGGGCTGGGCGTCGACAAACAGATCAACTGCTACTCGATGCTGCCGTGGAACAACATGCTGCACTACCGCGACGCCGCGACGGGCGAGTGGGTGACGTGAAGGCCGAACCGGGCCAGCCCGCCTTCGACGAGATGTGGCGGCCGTTCCTCGCCGATTTCGTGCGGCATCTGGAAGAAAAAGGGTGGCTGGCGAAGACCTGCATCGCCATGGACGAGCGGTCGCCCGAACAGATGGAGATCGCCGTGGCCTTCCTCGCGGAACACGCTCCGCAGCTGGGCATCGCGCTGGCCGACAACCACGACAGCTACAAGCGTTACCCGCAGCTGCACGACATCTGCGTCTCGGCACGGCAGGAGGTCGCTCCCGAGGATATCGCCGCGCGCCGCGCCGCAGGGCAGGTGACGACCTACTACGTCTGCTGCTCGCACCGCTATCCCAACATGTTCACCTTCTCCGATCCGGCCGAGGCGACCGTGGCGGCGTGGTACGCCGTGGCCAACGGCTACGACGGCTTCCTGCGCTGGGCCTACAACTCGTGGACGGAAGACCCGCTGCGCGATTCGCGTTTCCGCACGTGGCCCGCGGGCGATACCTACGTCGTCTATCCGGACGGTCGGTCGTCGATCCGTTTCGAGCGCTTGCGCGAAGGGATTCAGGATGCCGAGAAGATCCGTATCCTGCGCGCCGAAGCGGGCCGCGGGAACTCGGCCGGGGCTGATGAAAAACGGGCGCGGCTCGAAGCGGTCATCGCCCCCTTCGCATCGCGCGAGCCGGCCGCCGACCTGCACGAGCGGCTGGCCGAGGCCAAGCGGGTGCTCAACGAATTGTAACGCCGCGATGGGAAACTGGTATACGGACGACGTGAAATACATCGCCGGCGTCGGCGAGGCACGGGCCAAACTGCTCGACAAGGAGTTGGGCATAGCGACCGTGGGCGATCTGCTTTACCATTTCCCGTTCCGCTATATCGACCGCACGAAGATCTACCGGATCGCCGAAATCGGCGCTTCGGGGCAGACGCTCGTCCAGTTCCGGGGTCGCGTCACCGGCGTGGCCTATGCCGGCGCAGGACGCAAACGACGCTTTACGGCCTATGTCGCGGATGCCACGGGACAGGCCGAGCTGGTGTGGTTCCAGGGGATCAAGTGGATCGAGAAGCGCATCGAAGTGGGGCGCGAATACCTCGTCTTCGGCCGCCCGTCGTTCTTCCGCAACGAACTCTCGCTGGTGCATCCCGAAGTGGAGACCGTCGAAAAGGCGTTGTCGCGGCGTGCCGAGAGCGGTTTGCAGGGGATCTACTCCTCGACCGAGCGGCTGTCGTCGGTGTTGGGAACCAAAGGGTTCCATACGATCGTGAGCAATGCGTGGCGGATCGCGGGCGAGCGCATCGGCGAGACGCTGCCTCCCGAGATGCGCAGGCAGTACGGACTGGCGACCCTGCGCGAAGCGCTCTACAACATCCATTTCCCCCAGTCGCCGGAAGCGCTCCGGCAGGCGCAGTACCGCCTCAAATTCGAGGAGCTGCTCGGCGTGCAGCTCAACGTGATGGCGCGCCGTTCGGAGCGTCTGGCCCGAAACGACGGTTTCTATTTCGCCCGCGTGGGGGAGTCGTTCAATACGTTTTACAGGGAGAAGCTGCCCTTTCCGCTTACGGGGGCGCAGAAGCGCGTCGTGCGCGAAATCCGGCAGGATACGGTGACGGGCTACCAGATGAACCGGCTGTTGCAGGGCGACGTGGGGTCGGGCAAGACGCTCGTGGCGCTGCTGTCGATGCTGCTGGCCGTCGACAACGGTTTTCAGGCCTGCATGATGGCTCCCACCGAGATTCTGGCGCGGCAGCACTACGCCACGCTCACGCGCCTGCTCGACGGGCTGCCCGTGCGGGTGGCGATCCTCACGGGTGCGTCGAAGGCCCGCGAACGCCGCGCCGCACTCGAAGGGGTCGTCTCGGGCGAGGTGCAGCTGCTGGTGGGAACCCATGCGCTCATCGAGGACAGGGTGCGCTTCGCCAACCTGGGGCTGGTCGTCATCGACGAGCAGCATCGTTTCGGCGTCGAACAGCGGGCGCGGATGTGGACGAAGAACGAGCAGCCGCCCCACGTGCTGGTGATGACCGCCACGCCCATTCCGCGGACGCTCGCCATGACGCTCTACGGCGATCTCGACGTCTCGGTGATCGACGAGCTGCCGCCCGGACGCCGGCCCGTGCGCACGGTGCACTACACCGATGCGGCGCGGCTCAGGGTGTGGGGGTTCCTGCGGCAGGAGATCGCCCGGGGCCGTCAGGCCTATGTGGTCTACCCGCTGATCGAAGAGTCGGAATCGATGGATTACAAGGATTTGCAGGACGGTTACGAGGCCATTTCGCGCGACTTTCCGCTGCCGGAGTACGTCGTCGAGGTGGTGCACGGCCGCATGAAGCCCGAGGACAAGGAGGCGGCGATGCGCCGCTTCAAGTCGGGCGAGGCGCAGATACTGGTCTCGACGACGGTTATCGAGGTGGGGGTCGACGTCCCCAATGCCACGGTGATGGTCATCGAGTCGGCCGAACGTTTCGGCCTGTCGCAGCTGCATCAGCTGCGCGGGCGCGTGGGGCGCGGCGCCGAGCAGTCGTACTGCATCCTCATGTCGGGCGAGAAACTCTCGAAGGAGGCGCGGGCGCGGCTCGACGCGATGTGCCAGACCAACGACGGGTTCCGCCTTGCGGAGCTCGACCTCAAACTGCGCGGCGCGGGCGATATCGCCGGTACGCAGCAGAGCGGTATGACCTTTGATTTGAAGATAGCCAATCCGACGCTCGACGTGCAGATTCTGCAACTTACGCGCGATGCGGCCGGCGGGGTGCTCGCCGCCGATGCGGCGCTCGCGGCGCCCGAGCACGCCGGATTGCGCGAACTGAAACGACGCTATTCGGGAGAGAAGTCGATCGATTTCTCGATGATCTCCTGACGCCGCGAAAATAAAAGCGGCGCGGAACCCGTTTGTTTATTAACAGACGCTTTCCCGCCTCGGCGAAGTCCGAACGAGTTCGGCTCTATGCTCGGCTTAACGAAAACGGTGAATTTTTTTCTTCGTTTTCTCGCCTCGGCAAAGCTCGCGCAAGCGCGGCTCTGCACTCGGCTTAACGAAAACGGTGAATGACAGATGAAACAACTTACGATGAAACGAATCCTCATACTTTTTCTGCTGACGGGAGGCATATTCTCCGCCGCGGGACAGATCTACGTGCCCGGCGAAGAGTTGTTCTACCGTGTCAGCTACCGCGCCAAGCTGGTGCCCAATACGGAGGTGGCCACCGTCGTGGTGCGTACCTCCGAGGTCGAACTCGACGGACAGACCGTCTATAACGTCTTCGGACAGGGCAAGACGCTGGCCTCGTTCCGGTGGTTCTTCTCGCTCGACGACCGGTACAACATCTGGGTCGATACCGCGACGCTGCGCACCGTGCGATTCACGAGCGATATCCACGAAGGGGGCTATACCTTCCGCAGCCGGTTCGACTACGACTGGCCGGCGCGGCGCGTGGCGACCCGCTGGCAGCGGCGCACGCTGCCCGAAAACCGGAAGGAGATGGCGCTCACCGACGTGAGCATGGACGCCGTGTCGCTCTTTTTCAACATGCGCAGCGCCGACGCCGCGTCGTTCCGCGTCGGCGAGCAGCGTGTCTTGCAGATGGTGCTCGAAGATACGATCCGCCATTTGCGCTACCGCTTCGAGGGACGCGAGGTGAAGAAAATCCGCAACATGGGGAAATTCAACACGTTGAAGTTTCGCCTGCCAGATCGGTACCTCCGAGAGTTTCTCGTTCACCGACGGATCGGAGTTCTTCATCTGGCTGTCGGACGACGAGAACAAGATTCCCCTTCACCTCGAATCGCCCATTCGCGTGGGAAGCGTCAATGCCTATATCACGGGGTATAAGGGGCTGAAATATCCGTTGACCAGCAAAATCAGGTGAAGATGAAACTGACGCAGATCGATTTGGCGGAGGGCCGCGGCGGATCGCAGCGGGAGATGCCGGCATCGGAAGCGGTCGCACGCGCGGAAGAGGCGTGCGGCGGTACGCTGCTGCTTTTTTCGAACCGGACGGCGTGCCGCGCGCGGCCGTCGCGATCTGTCCGGGCGGCGGATTCGGTAAGGTCAACACGGAACACGAGGGGGTTGCCTTCGCCGAATGGTTCGTTGCACACGGCATCGCCGCCGGTGTGGTGAAGTACCGTCTGCCCGAAGGCGATCCGGCGCTTCCGCAGCAGGATGTCGAACGGGCCGCGGAGGTTTGCTGCGCAATCGTTTCGACGGCGTGAAGACCGGTGTGCTGGGCGCCTCGATCGGCGGTTATCTGGCGGCTTGCGCGGCACTCGCGCAGCCTGCGGCGCGGCGTCCCGATTTCCAGTTGCTGTTTTATCCGGTGGTGAGCATGGAGGAGGAGTTCGCGCATCGTCCTTCGATGCTGCGCATGTTCGGCCGCGAGCTGCACGGCCTGGAAGCCAAACGCCGTTCCCCGCTCTACCGGATCGATCGGGCGGCGCCTCCGGCCTTTCGCCGCGGCGGCCGACGACGGCGCCGTGACGCCGCTCGGCGCGTGCCGTTATGCCGAATGCCTGCTGGCGGCTGGCGCGGGCGCCGCGTTGCATCTCTATCCCTCCGGCGGCCACGGATTTGGCCTGCGACGGGAGTTCGCGTGGCGCGAAGCGCTTGTCGGGGAGTTGAGGATGTGGCTCGATGCGACGATCGGGACGGTGTGATTTCTCCGTTTCCGAAAAAAATTCTATCTTTGAGACCAAAACCGTATCGTTATGGAAGAGAATAAAGACTATAATCCGTCGCAGTACGAGGACGACGATCGAATGGAGGCTCCGAAGAGCGCCAAATCGATCCGCGGTTACCAGACGATCATCGTCATCCTGGCCGTCATCCTGGCCGCGCTGTCGATCCTCTATTTCAATATCCACCGTCAGCAGCAGGAGGAGTACGATCTGCTGTTGGTCGACCGCGATTCGATCAAGAGCAACCTCTCGCACCTGATGGAGGATTTCGACAACCTTCAAATTTCGAACGACAGCATTTCGCAGAGCCTCGGTCTCGAACGCAGCCGCGCCGATTCGCTCATGGAGCGGCTCACCAAGAGCGTTCGTGGAGCTACGCCAAGATCAAGAAGTACGAGAAGGAGATCGGAACCATGCGGACGATCATGCGCGGCTATCTGCGTCAGATCGATTCGCTCAATACGCTCAACAAGAACCTGATCAAGGAGAACGTCTCCTACCGCAAGGAGATTTCGTCGGCCAACCTGCGTGCCGAAGTGGCCGAGGAGAAGGCTTCGGAGCTGAGCACCAAGGTACGTCAGGGTGCGGTGATCCGCGCACGGGGCATCCGGCTCGTGCCGCTCAACGCGCGCGACAAGGAGGTGTCGCGCGTGAAGAACGCCTCGCGCCTGCGCGTCGAATTCACGCTGGCGGGCAACGACCTGGCCGAGCCGGGCGAACGGACGGTTTACGTGCGCATCACCTCGCCCGACGGGTACGTGCAGTCCAATGCATCGGCGGCGACCTTCGAGTTCGAGGGCGAGCGGCTGACCTACACCGCTTCGCGCGACGTCGACTACCAGAATGAAGACCTGGCCGTGGGCGTCTACTACAACGACGGCGCCGGCTTCACGGCCGGAACCTACCGCGTCGAGGTCTATGCCGACGGCCGCCTGGCCGGTCAGAGCGACATCGTGCTGCGGTAAGGGCCGGTTTCGTTAAGGCGGGTGCAGAGCTGCGCTTGCGCGGGCTCTGCCGAGGTGAGAAGACGGAGAAAAGATTCGACGAAAAGGTCGGGAACGATCTGTTTGCAGCATGAAAAAAGGAGTCGTAAGGCTCCTTTTTCCTTTATCTGCCCGCCTGCCGGACGGTGAGTTGACTCCACTCCATCCAATAGTTCGGAATGTTCGTGATGAACCGTATCCGGATCTCCTTTTGCTGTCCGGTGTTCGTGTCGGCGCCGAGATGAAGCGTTTGGAGATAACGTGGAACACAGTGCTGTTCGCCTTTGTATTCTACGTCGATGTAGTCGTAGATTTCCAACTTCTCCGATGCCGGATCGGGGGTGACCTTTATGGTGAATCCTTCGACCTTGTATTCTCCGAGTCCGGACATCGGGTATCCTCCGATACCGAACTCTTGAACACCTTTCGAAACGATCCGTAACTCGACGGTGTTTTGTTCGGCCGGCAGTTCGAGAATGTATCCGTCGGTTTCCACGAGCTGTTGCCCGTCGAGCATATAGATTCCACCGAAGACAAGACCCCCTTCGGTGTACTCCTCTTCTTTTTCCTTACAGGAGAAGTTCGAGAGTGCCGACAGCGCAATCAGTATGGCGAATATCTTTTTCATAATTAGGTGTTCGTTATTTCGCTCCCGCCTGCCGGATGGTGATGTCGGCGCATTCGGGCATGGGATTCTGTGTGATAATTCGGAATCGACAGTCTCTCGCTTGCTTTTGCCCGTTCGTCTCTGCGATTATTCTGAGTGTCTGTACATATCGCGGAATGTTCCGTGTCTCGCCGTCAACCTTGATCGGAATATAGTCGTAGATAACAGCATCGTTCCCCGTGAATCCGGTCAGGATCGTAAGGGTAATTTCGGGTGATTGATCCAGTTTTTCGATCTTTACGGCTCCTTCCGATACGATTTGCAGGTCGACGTCACGTTGCTTGGAGTCGATATCGATCGTATGTTCGTGCAGCAAGATCAGTTCATCGCCGTCGAGCAGGAAGACGTCGTGGGCGAGGTATACGCCGCCTTCGAAATCGACGTCGTCCTTGCAGGAGGTGCTCAGCATCGCGCCCAGCGCAAGCAGAACGGTAATCAGTTTTTTCATAATCAGTAACCGTTATTTCGTTCCCGCCTGCCGGACGGTGATGTCGGCGGCACTGCTGTCTAAGGCCCCGGTGTCCAAATCCTGAATTTTACAATTCTGGGGAGTTTGAACGCATTTTGTTTTTTGCACTTATGCTGACGGTTTGCAGATAGCGCGGTCGATCTTTGTGTACGACTCCCCAAGAATCGACGGTGTAGTCGTATATCTCGGCCTCTTCGAGTTTCTTCGTGAGCGTGACGGAAATAGCGTCGGGGAGGTTCATGCCGAAGTGATCCAGATCGATACTTTGTTGGTTGTAGATTCCCGACGAAACGATTTGCAGATCGACGGTGCACTGCTGTGCGGGCAATTCGACGGTGTATCCGTGTGCCTCGATGAGATTTTCGCCATCGAGAATATAAGCGTCATGGAAATCCCAGTCACCACCTACTTGCTTTTCCTCACAGGCACAGCAAAGCAACGCGAGCAGGGCGATGGAGATGGTTGTATGTTTTTTCATTTGTTCAATATTATATTAAAATCCCGTAATGAGAAGATCTTGTCGATCGGAAGAGTAGTTGCATATCTCATTGTTTTTATTGGGGAATTGGATACTGCTGTCTAAAAACCAACCGTCTTGGTTTGCGTATTGCCCCCAGTTCATGTGGAAGAAGACATTCTGTGCATGATAGACCCTTTCGGAATCGAGTTCGATGTACCAAGGTCGTGGAAGTCCGTTGTTCAGCGCATATAACTTGTATTCCGTATAGGCGGTTATCGAGTTGCTGCCATCAATTACCCAAGCGTGGCCTTTATCGCGGGCTCTATCCTGTCCATCCGTATAGACTGGAAGATTGCTGTTCAGCATCGTATAGACGGTCGAGGCGTTATGACTCCTTTTTCGAGCAACTGTATCCGTAACTTTCGAGAACCCGTTTCGCATGGTCGATATTGCTCGATCCGCTGTCGGATACGCGCAGTTCTCCGTGTAATTGCGCCAAAAAAGAGGATAAGGTCGAGTTGCTCGTTTTGTCAGGCATGTCCGACCAGTTGAAATAGGCGGGGTGTTGGTAGTAGCGCATCAGTTGGCCGACGGCGATGGTTACGTAGCCCAAGGGCTTTTCCCCGCCTATCTGTGAATTATAAGGTGCATATTGTCTCCATTTCGTCGTGAGGAACGGGCCTTTCTTTGTTCCCGATTCATGGTATTTGACCGTAATAATTCCCCGACTCCATGCAGTTGTAGGGGGTGTCGTCCCAGCATCGTCGCCTTCGGCGGTTTCGCAGAATCGTTGATAAATATCTTCCGGTAAATTTTCAGGCCGTTTATATAGGAAATAAGTATCGGCTCCTTCGTCGTACCACTTCTGAAACCATTCGTCCTGCATGGCATAAAACTTATCGCTCAGTGCGCGCGTTTGCACCCGTTCGGGGCGTGTGCGCTCTTCGTAGGAAGCCATGCGGAGCGGCAGTCGAAGATGGCGGCGGAGTCGCGTGCGGCCTCGATCGTCTCGGTCATCTCCTGCAAGACGACGTCCAGCCCGCTCGGTTCGCGGTCGAGTGTGAAGGTGCCGCGGTCGATCTGCGCCAGGATAGGATAGCAGCGTTTGGTGGCGGAGACCAGCAGGTAGCCCTCTTGCAGGTTGACCGCATAGATTGCCGGACGCCCTGCTGCGTCGCGGATCGTCACGACGTTGCGGACGACTGCACCGCTGCCGGCACGGGTCGGACGGTTGCCGTTGCGGAAAATGCGGGCGACCGCCGCCGCGTCGCCTGCCGACGACAGATCGGAATCGTTTGCGACGAATTCCGCCGCCGGTGCGGGGAGAGAGGGGCGTCGGGGCGGAGTCGGACAGTTCGGTTTGCTGACAGGCGCCGATTATGAGTGTAACGGAGATGACAAACGCTCCGGAAAAAAGAGTTTTGTTTGGTTTCATAGGCGTATGTTTTTTAATTAGATTGGTTCTTGGTGTAAATATAATAAAAATCAAATGTAAAAAGAAGGTATATTTGTAAAAAAATAGCATCCCTTTTCAGGAATGCTACCTTCGTGCGAAACGGCAGGCGGAAAATTCTATTTTCCGTGCGCCTCTTTGAGAAGTTCTCCGAACTCTTTGAGCGACAGCGCCGTGACGTCGGGCTGCGGTTCGGCTGCCGAGGCGACCTCCTCGGTCGTCTCGCCCGAGAGTACCAGTACGCCCAATGCGCCGGCGTTGCGGGCCATCGCTACGTCGGTATAGATGCGGTCGCCCACCATGGCGATCTCATCGGCGCGCAGGCCGAAACGCTCCTTGATGCCGGTGAGCATGTTGGGATCGGGTTTGCCCAGCACGATGTCGGGCGTACGTCCCGTGGCGTGTTCGAGGCACTTGCAGATCGAGCCGCAGTCGACCAGCACGACGGGCTGATCCCGGTAGGGACATACCCGGTCGGGGTTGGTAGCGATGTAGGGCACGCCCTGCGACACCCACCATGCGGCACGGCACAGGCGCGCGTAGGTGAGCGTCATGTCGAAGGCCACGACCACGACGTCGGGGACGTCGTCGGCACTGTCCGCGGTCGGTTCAAAGCCCGCGCGCTCGAACTCCGAGATCATGCTCGGCGTTCCCAGCAGGAAGAGTCGTTTGGCCGTCGGGTAGTGCGAGCGGATGTAGTCGATCGTGGCCAGCGCCGTGGTATACATCTCCTCGCGTGTGGCTTCGATGCCCAGCGTTTCGAGCTTGTGGAGGTAGTCGGCGATGCTCTTCGAAGGATTGTTCGTCAGGAACGAGTAGCCGATGCCCATCTCCGTCAGGTCGGAGAGGAACCGCTTGGTCCAGGGGAAGAGGGACATGCCCATGTAGATGGTGCCGTCCATATCGAGCGCCACGTGCTGGATGCGGCGGGCGCGTTCGAGAAGCTCCTCGTGCGGAAAGGGCGAGCGGTAGGAGTCGATTGTAGCCATGAATGTAATTTTAGTGCGGTTGCGTAAATTCGTGAAGTCCGGCCGCATGGAGCGGGCCGGACTTCGCAAAGATACGAAAAAGTCGGGGCAGAAGCAAACATTCATGTTTGATTATGTCGAGACGGAGTATCTAAGGCGAAGCCAAAGATACGAATAAGCCGGGCGCAATGTAAATTTATTTGCTTTTTGCCGGGCGGGAGCATCTAAGGCGCAAGTTGAAATAAAAATAAGCAAATGCAATGTCAGAATAAATTCGACATTGCATTTGCGGGATAAGGCGTCAGCCCAAGATGAAAATTCGCAGAATGACCTGACCGGTTATTCGGCGATCGCAGGATAGTTGTCCACCATCGGATAGTCCGTTTCGGCGGCCGTGGTGAAGACGTTCTGCGTAGACCTTGCCGAAACAGTCGGTTGCGCGGATCTCGACGGCCGCTTTGGCATCTTTGAGTTTGTAGTGGTAGAAGTGGTCGTAGGTGGTCTTGCCGTGCGAATCGGGATTCGCGCTCAGGACTCCCACGTGATAGCCCGCACCCCATGCGTCCAGCGATTTCTCGCGGGTCATCTCGCCGGTTTTGTTGCCGTTTTCATACACTTCGACCTTCCAGTTCCTGTCGTCCGAGTTCCAGATGTTGGCCACGATCTCGTCGGGAGGCCGTAGGTGAACTTGTTAGCCGCCCGCGAAGGTCGTCCTCGCCCCGGTACATGCGGATCTGGAAATCCTTCGACAGCCGCGTGGGTTTGTAGTACCAGTTCTCGATCTTGCTGCCGGAGATGTCGTAGACGCCGTAACCGTTGGGGGTACCGTCGACGTTGATGGTCGATTTCCACCAGGCGCCGCAGACGGCACCGTGGATATGTTCGTAGACGTCGCCGTCGATATAGTTCTGGGCGTAGTGCGTGTGTCCGGCCATGATGTGGACGTTGTCGAACTCTTTGAGCAGGTTGCGCACGGTCTCGCGGTTGAACGACGTGGCGTTGCGCAGCGGAATATGTACGCAGAAGATGACGAGCTTGTCCTTCGGGACGAGGCTCAGATCCTGCCGCAGCCACTCGACCTGCGCATCGGTGAAGCCCCCTTCGTAGTCCGAGGGGTTGTGTTTCTCGTCCGTCAGCAGGACGTCGTCCATGGCGACGATGTGGGCGTTGCCCCGGTCGAAAGAGTAATCGCACGGGCCGAACTTGTATTCGAAGTTGCGGCGTCCGGCCAGATCGAAGTTGCTGCTCTCGTCGGTGACGGTGGGCGTCATGCAGTTGTCGTGGTTGCCCATCACCTGAAAGAGTTTCAATCCGATCTCGCTTTCGCGCATGGCCAGCGCGATGGGAGGCATCATCTGGTTGGTGACGTCTTTGCTCCTCTCGTTGAAGATGATATCGCCCAGCGTAATGCCGTAGACGGGACCTTCGAGCGTCGAGACATGCGCGCGGATATCGGGCACGGACTCCTCCTTGAAACGGCGGCCAGATCCGTGTCTTTCTGGTACCTGCGGATCGGCGATGCAGACCAGTTTGAAGTCGGTTTCGGCACCGCCTGCTGCGGCATCAGAACGAAGTCGTAGCGCTCCTGCGTCTTCGAAAGACGCTGCCAGAAGCAGGGACGGCCCTCCGGACATCGGGATTTCACGGTCGGCGGGGATGCGGTAGAAGACATGGAAGGCGTCGGCATGGCGCGGCATCTGGTAGACGCCGTTGGCATCGGTCGCCACGCACGAGAAGCCGTCGCTCACGACGATTCCTCCGACCGGAGCGCCGTTGGGGTCCGTCACTACGCCGTAGAGATTGTTCCCTCCTGGATCGGGGGGTGTTCAGCGGGGCCTGCGTATCGTCGTCGGAGCAGCCCGCGAAGAGCGTACCGGCGGCAAATAACAAAGAATATATGATTCGCTTCATTGTTTGAATGTGTTATGTTTTACGGATCGGATGTCTGCGGCGGCCGGCCAGAACCGACCGGCCGCCGCAGCGTCCGGGAGTGCTATTTCCAAGCTACGTTCTGTCCCAGATCGGGGTTCTTGTCGAGTGCCGTCTTCGGAATCGGGTGGACGTAGCGCTGCTCGTTGAAATAACGTTGCAGGTTGTAGACCAGACGGCCGGCTGGCGCCGTTTCGAGGCGCGTTCCGAGTTGCGGACGATGTACTTCACGCCGGGTTCGCTGCCCGCCTTGTCGGTCACGCATACGTCGTTGACGCCGTCGTTGTTGAGGTCGTAGGCCTTGTCCACCTCACCGATGTAGATGCCGTACCACTGCTTGTTCAGCAGTTCGCCCGCATGCCAGCGCATCAGGTCGTCGTAACGGCGTCCTTCGAGCAGCAGCTCGATGGCGCGTTCGCGGCGGATTTCCAGAATATCGCAGTCGGTGATCTTGGGGTTGCCGTCGTCGGTGCTGTAATAGGCGTTTTGCAGGTATTCGTCGATCTTCGTGGGACGGGTTCCGTCGACGCCGGCACGTTCGCGCAGCGGTTTGATCGTCTTGTCCCAGACCGCGTCGTCGAACTCGCCCAGCTCGGCTTTCGCCTCGGCGTAGTTGAGCAATACCTCGGCGTAGCGCAGGATCGGCAGGCAGTTCCAGCAGATGCCCGACGCTTCGTAGGAGTCGTCGTCGATGTTGAACTTGATGACCTGATAGCCCGTGAGCTTCACCGAGAGGTCGGGGGCGAAGAGCTTCGAGGTGCCTCCGACCAGTTTGCGGTATTCGGGCGAGACGACCGTCTGCTGCAAGCGGTAGTCGCGGTTTTCGAACTGCTCGGCGTAGGTCGTCGACTTATAGTCGGCCCGGTCGGTGAAACGGCTGCCGTCGCGGTTCAGATAGGTGTAGACGAAGTCGGCGTCGAGCGACCAGCCCTGGCCCATCGACCCCGAGGTGAAGTACCACGTCACGTCGTGCCGGACGTTCTTCTCGTCGTTGTATTCGCGCGCCCACATCACCTCCTCCGTTTGAGCACGGAGGGCGACGGAAGAGCGAACGATATTGCGTGGCCACGTCGGCCGGCGAGTTGACGAGCGAGTAGACGCCCGCCTCCATCAGCTCTTCGCAGGCATCGGCCGCCTCGCGCAGCCATTTGTTGTCCTTGTTGTATTCGGGGTCCCACGCCTTGCCCGTCGACGGATCGACGCGGTGGTATTTGCGGTAGGTTCCCTCGAAGAGGCAGATGCGCGACTTGATGGCCAGTGCGATGTAGCGGTTGATCTTCTGGTTGTCGACCCATGCCTCCGAGGTGTAGCAGTGTTCGCAGGCGTAGTTGAGGTCTTCGAGCACGCGCTCCATGACGTATTCGCGGCTGTCGCGGGGCTTGTAGAGGTCTTCCTCGCTGTCGGAGCGGACGACGTGGTCGTACCAGGGCACTCCGCCGAAGGTCTTCACCAGTTCGAAATAGTTCCATGCCCGCCAGAAGCGCGCCGTACCCTCGTAGTGGGCGAAGGCCGCTTCGCTCACGCCCTGCGCTTCGTGCATCCGTTCGAGGAAGGTGTTGATGTGTAGTAGACGAAGTTCCATGTGCTGTTGCTCCAACCGCCTTGCAGCGAGGAGTTCCAGACGGGTTGGTAGAGGTAGCTCGACGTCTGTTTCACCTCGATGATGTCGCAGTTGCCGTCGCCGCGCGTGACGTCGCCCGAACTCGGCGTGTAGGAGTTCAGGAAGCCGTTGGTGTATTTTTCCAGCGAAGCTTCGTCCTTGAAATATTCGTCGGTGCCGATCTGCTCGATCGGCTGCTTGTCGAGGAAATCCTCGCAGGAGGCGAACGTCAGACAAGCCAGAGCCGCATAAATTATTCTTTTCATAGTTTCGTTCAAATTAGAAGGTGATACTCAAACCGATGCTGTACGAACGCATGACGGGATAACCGTCGCCGTCGCCCGAACCGTCGCCGCCGCGCGTGCTCGAAAAGTCGGAGTCGCCGGCGTAGATGTTCTCGGGGTCGTAGTTCTTGGCGTACTTTTTCAGCGGGGTGATCGTGAACAGGTTCTCGCCCGAAAGGTAGATGCGCAGGTTCTGGATGCCGATCTTGGTGAGCATCTGCTTGGGGAAGGTGTAGTCGATCGTCAGGTTTTTCAGACGCACGTAACGGGCCTTCTGCAAGTAACGGGTATTGGGCTGCGAAAGGATCGCATTCGCGCCCTGTGCCGTGTAACCGATCAGACGCGGCCAGTAGGCGTCGGTATTCTGGTTGGCATCGGTATAGCGGTCGTTGTGCCACGGCAGCGCGATGCTGTACGGCCGGCCGTACTGTCCCCAGAAGTAGCCCGACTCTTTGGCGGGATACCAGTCGCGGCGGCCGACGCCCTGCCAGACCATCGAGAGGCCGATGCCGTTCCAGCGTGCACCCGCGGCGAGGCTGTAACAGTAGCGGGGCGAGGTGTTGCCGATGATCGACAGGTCGCCGTGGTCTTCCAGCCGGTTGGAGCCGTTGTCGATGCGGCCGTCGCCGTTGAGGTCTTCGTATTTCGGGTCGCCCTTCTGCCATACGATCTTGTTCTGCGCGAACTTCGAGTAGTCAGCGTAGGTTTGCGCCTCTTCGTTGCTCTGGAACAGTCCGTTGCAGGTGTAGCCCCACAACTCGCCCAGCGTCATGCCTTCGTAGTAGTTGGTGGCGTAGTTGGTCGGCAGCGTGTTGGTCGTGGCCATGTATTTGGTCACCTTGGTCACGTTGTCCCAGATGGCGAATTTCAGGTTGTAGCTGGAAATCCTTGCCCCCAGTTTGAAGTTGTCGCGCCACGAGAGGCTGGCCTCCCAGCCATCGGTGCGCATGTCGGCGTAGTTGCCCTTGGGGGCGCTGTTGCCGAATACGGCAGGCAGCTCGGGGCCGACGACGTACATGTCGGTGGTCTTCTTGCGGTAGATGTCCGCCACGATCGACAGCCGGCCGTTGAGCATCTCCCAGTCCAGACCCAGGTCGTAGGTGCTGACCGTCTCCCACGTCAGGCCGTCGGGGATGAGCGACGGTTTGTCGGCGTGTAGATCAGCGGGCTGTCGCCCGTCAGGAATCCGAGATTCTTCTTGATCGCGATCTTGCTCAGGAAAAGGTAGTTGTCGACCTGGCCGTTGCCGGTAGAACCGAACGAGGCGCGGATTTTCAGGTTGTCGAGCCAGCTTTTGGCTCCGGCCATGAAGGGCTCCTCCGACATACGCCAGCCGACCGAGGCCGAGGGGAAGAAGCCCCAGCGCTGGTTGCTCGGGAATTTCGAGCTGCCGTCGTAGCGGCCGCTCACCTCGACGAGGTATTTTCCCTTGTAGCCGTAGTTCACGCGGAAGAAGGTGCCCACGAGGCTGGCCGAGTAGCTGCCGTTGCCCTGCGCCTTGGGCAGTTCGCCGTCGGTAAGGCTCAGACTGGGGTGCTCGGGATCGATGACACCCGTATTCTGCCCCAGCGTGGAGGTGTAGTCCATGTTCTCGATGTTCCAGCCGCCCATGAGTTTGAGCCAGTGGTTTTCGCCCAGTTTCGGCGTCCACGTCAGCACGGCGTTGCTGGCCACGCGTTCGCGGTTGTAGTAGCGCTCCTCGTACCACGAGGTCGCGGGACGTTCGCCCGAACTTTCGGGCCCCGTGTAATAGGTGTAGGGCACGGCGAGCATGTGGCGCTCGGTGTGGTTGCGATAGTAGCTGACGTCGATCTCGCCGACCAGCACGTCCTTGATGAAATCGAGGGTGAATTTCGTTTTGTTGTTCAGGTCGAACTTGTCGTCTTCGCGCCACGTGTTCCCTTCGACGAATCCGGCCCAGCCCATGTAGACGGCCGCGTCGGTCCAGGTTCCGTCGGGGTTCTTTTCGAGCGTCATCGGGAAGCCCTGGTGGTTCATCATGCGCGTCGGGGTCACCGTGAACGACTGTCCGCCCGTGGTCAGCGTCGGCTGGTGCGAAAAACGGCTCATGAACGAGGTGGTGTTTTCGACGCGGAGCCATTTGGTCGCCTGCACGGTGCCTTTGGCCAATACGTTGTACTGGTTGTAGCGTTCGTCGCCGGCGTTGTAGATACCCGTCCTGATGGAAGAAACGGCCCGACACGTAGTACGACGCCTTGTCCGTTCCGCCCGTAATCGAGAGGTTGTGCTGGTGTCCGGTGGTGTAGTCCTTGTAGAATATCTTGTACCAGTTGGTGTTGCCGAAGTATTCGTAGCGGTTGTCGGCAGGATTGATCCGCCATTTCTCATACGAGGGGTCGCTGTTGCGGCGTTCCAGTTCGCTGTACCATGCGCGGCTGAAACGGAAGACGTTGTTGATGTTGGTCGGATCGGTGGCGTAGCTGTTGGTGTACGCTTCGAGGTAGGAGGTCGTCCAGTCGTAGCCGTTGTCGACCAGTTCGGGCGTCACGGTGCGCTTGTAGAAGTTGTACGAACCGTTGTAGGTGATCTTCATCTGGCCTTTTTCGGGGCGTTTGGTGGTGATGAGGATGACGCCGAACGTACCGCGCGAACCGTAGACGGCCGTCGATGAGGCGTCCTTCAATACCGAGATGCTCTCGATGTCTTCGGAGTTTGACCGTCGTGATGTCGGTCTCCACGCCGTCGACGAGGATGAGGGCCGAACCGCCCGCACCGATCGAGTTGGCGCCGCGCACCTGGAACGAGGCGCCGCGCGTGGGTTTACCGTCGGAGAAGGTGACCGTCAGGCCGGGGATGGCTCCCTGCAACGAACGCGACACGTTCTGGTAGGAGCCGATGCGGTCGGCGATATCCTTGCTGGATATCTGTTCGACAGCGCCTACGATGTCGCGCTTCTTCTATCGCCGTAACCTACGACCACGACCTCTTCGAGCGAGGTGTTGTCTTCGGTCAGTACGACGTCGATCGTCGTTCGGTTGTTGATTTGGATGAGTTGGGATTGGTAGCCGATATAGCTGAAATTCAGCGACTCCTTGGCTGAGGCTTTGATGGTGTAGCGACCGTCGATGTCGGTAGAGGTGCCGCGCGCCGTGTTGGGGATCGTGACGGCTGCACCTATGATGGGATTACCGCTCTTGTCCTGACTGTGCCGGTGATATTCCCCCCCTTGTGCGAAGGCACTGGTTGTCAGGGCAGTCAAAACAAGTGCGACCACGAAGAATCCCATACGCCGGCAGCGGTTCGCGAGCGTGCGGACTCCTCTCTGAGTAGGACATTGTTTCATTGTTAAAAACAGTTTAAGTTAACATTCGGTTGGGTTCGGACATCCGTGTCGGATTTTAAATTATTTAAAATATGAAAGTCCGGTACGGGAATCCTCACGTTGCAGACTGATCCGATCTAAACTGTTCCGGGAGGGATGAAAAAGGTTCGGTTAGTTTCTGTTCATTTGTTTTGATGTGTGTTTTAAGGTTTGGTTTCGTGCTCTTTTGGAGAGCGGGTTATGGCTTTATAGATGCAAATGTAAATTTATTATTTGTTTTATGCAATAATTTATACGATAATTTTTTGAAGAGATCCGATAACACGCGACGAAGGAAAAAATCGGCGAAGAGCGTTGAAATCGGAGCCGTCTCTTTTTCCGGAAAGGTTTCCTGCCGTGTGCCGGAGCGTGTTTTTTTCAGGGCACGTTTTGGATTATTTTAGGATTGTCGGCGATATCTACTGAAAAATATTATTTTCGAAAAATTTGGATACAATGAAAAATTGTGTACATTTGTTTTCGCAAGCTGATCTGAAATTCTTTCTTGAGGCGGGGCGCATCGCAGGGATGCTTCCCGAAAACTATTTTTACCAATAGTATTACTCTAATACCGACGAATTTTATGAAACTAACGAAATGGATGGCTGCAGCCGCGCTGTTCCTGTCTTTTTTGGTGTTGCCGGTTGTACCGACGACATTACCGACGAGGTGAGCCAATTGACACGCAATACCGACGAGGTGAGTGTGGCTTATAATAAGGATGCGACCGCCCGGATCTCGGTCCGTGTGCCGGGGGCATGGTCCGCATCGGTGGCATGTAAGGACGCCGCAGGGCAGGAGACGGCGGCCTGGTTGCGACTCGATCCCGCCGAAGGGGTCGGCAACGGCAAGGATTATCAGTGGATCACGGCGATCGCCGACCGTAACCTCGGCGGCGAGCGCGAAGCCGTGATTACGATCGTGGGCGCTACGCGCGGCGATGCCGTCGAGGTGAAGGTCACGCAGGACGACGGTACCTTCACGGTGAAAAAACCCGTGCTTTCGGGCGACCTGAAAGCCAATGTCGCATCGAATGCGCTGCTGGCCGTGGAGTACGACAAGGCGAAGGGCGGCGAACCCGTCGAGATGACCTTTACGTTCGACGGCGACAACCGCGGGCTGGCGATCAAGGACTACACGGGAACGATCGAAGGCGAGGGCAGCGGCAAGATCGAATTGCCGATCACGGGAACCCCCTCCGATATCGGCGTGGTGAAACTCAACATGAAAATGACCATCGAGGGCAAGACGATCTTCGACGACGTGATTTCGCTCAATATCCAGTCCGAGAATTTCATCTTCTCGATGGACTTCGGCAAATTCGTCTGGGGCGGCGACCTGATGGGCCAATAAGAAGGGCAAGTGTCCTGGCGGGAAACAGGTTTCCGGTCAGGATATTACGGGCCTCGAAGAGGCCGACGGCGAGGTCTCGGTGGGAACCGACGGCGCGGGCGACGCCTTCAAGTCGCTGGGTGAGACCTACCGCATTAACCGCGATCTGGTCGGTTGGCAGGGAGAGCGTGTCTACGAACACCCGGGTTACATCAAGCTCGGAACGGGCAGCAACAACGGTTGGATTCAGACGCCGAAAATGGACAAACTCTCTTCGGCGCCGCAGACCGTCGTCGTGTCGTTCGACATCTCGCTGTACGATAAATCCGACGATCTGATCCTCTTCACGGCCGAAGGCGCAGGTTCGGTCGAGGGCGGCGGCAACATCTCGCTGCCGACCTTCTCGGGCTGGGCGAACGCCAAGTGGACGACCTGCACGTTCGTGGTCAACGGCGCCACTTCGGCCACGTCGTTCAAGTGGGCGTCGACCAAGACGGACGGCAAGGGCCGTTTCGTGCTGGACAACATCTCGGTGATGTCGTCCGCCGTCAAGGAGCGCACCGAACCGTTGGAGAAGGTCGATGCGGAACGGATTCTCTATACGAGCGGAGCGAATTCGATCGAGGTGGAGTGGCCGGGCGTCGCCGACGCGACGGGTTATGAAGTAGCCCTCGTGCCGCAGGAGAACCCCTCGTTCGTGAACAAGGCGGTGGTTCCCGCCGCAGAGGGAGTCGACGATGTTTTCTCGCACGAATTTACCGACTTGCAGCCGGGATTCTACATCTTCGAGATCGTCGCGCTCTACGAGCCGAATCCCGAGTTCGATTCGGAGAAGGTCTCCGTCCTGCTCGGTACCGAAGGCTTCCTGGCCGGCCCGTTGAAGACGCCCGAGGCGACCGCTTCGGCGACGTCGTATGCGGTGACGATCAGTTGGGAGACGGTGAGCGGCGCGAGCGGCTACAAGGCCGTGCTCAAAGAGGCCGGTGCCGTGGTGAAGGAGCAGAGCGTGGATGCCGACGCGCTGTCGTGCACCTTCGGCGAACTGACGCCCGACCGTGACTATGCCGTTGCGGTGCAGGCGCTCTACGAGAGCAAGCCCGAATACAATTCGGAGTTCACGGCCGACATCGCCGTGCATACGCCGGCGTTGCTGACCCGCCCTGTCGTGCATCTCTACGACGGATTCGAGGTGACGCACAATATGGCCATCGTCGAGTGGGATATCGACGCGGCGCAGCAGTCCGACACCAAGACGTCGCTCCAGCTGCTCGAAGGGTCGAAACTGATCTACAACTTCTCGAAGTGGGGGCTGCCCAGCGCCAAATACAAATTCCCGCGCTTCGTATTCGGCGGTCTCAAAGCGAATACGACCTACACGGCACGCATCCAGCGCATCTCGGCCGACGCCTCCAAGTTCGGCGATTCGGAGTGGGGTGAATATACCTTCACTACGACGGCGAAGGCGGATCATTCCGACTGTCTCTTCTATGCCGATTTCAACGAACATTGGTGGGGCGGCAACGGTGCGGCCATCGCATTCGGCATGTATCCCAAGACGGAGAAGGACGATCTGACGGGCGACCTGACCCAGTTGGCCTATACGTCCGGCACGCCGGTCAAGAACATGCCCAACCCCAACAGCGGTTGCGGCGCGGTGCCGGCCGATTACCACCGGCTCTTCCTCTCGCAGTGGGACGCTTCGAAGCTGCCTACGGCGACGGAGGATTACATGCTGCGTTCGTATCTGACCGCAGGTATCCTGAAATTCGGTTCTACGGAGAACAACGGCTACATGCCGATTCCGTATATGACCTCGTTGACCGGTCCGACGACCGTGGTGCTGACTTTCAAGTCGTCGCCCTATTGCGAACCGAACACTTCGACGGGCGATCTGGAAGTCGGTAATGCCGTTCTGGATGGCCGTGAAGGCGTCTGGGTGCGTCTGAAAGAGGCCGACGGTGCGAAGATCGTCAAGGCGGACGGTGTCGCCGTCGCAGCGGAAAAAATGCGATGGACGTTCTGGTGAAGCACAAACTCCCGGCCGAATACGGTGCCAACAGCAAGAAGTGCTTCGAGTTTACCGACCACGAGGTCGTGATCGAAGGCGTGACGGCCAAAACGCTGATTCAGATCTATACCAAACTGTATAAGGCGACGGCCGAGTACGACAAATACAATACGCCGGGCGACCGTGCCTGGATCGACGACGTGATCGTCAAGAAACAGTAAACGCCCTCTCTTTTTAGCGGTTTTCGCGGCGGACGGCCCTTTGGGTCGTCCGCTTTTTTGCGGGTGCGGGTGCCCGTGCGGAAAATATCGGCCGGAGATTCCGGCCGTGAGAGACAGAGCGACGTTTTCGATAAGCCAAATTGGCAGAGCCGAACTTGTTCGGACTATGCCGAGGAGAGAAAACGAAGAGAGAAAATCAACGCTTTTTTGCAGAACTCGTCGATATTTACTATATTTACGCAATTAAAATCGAAACAAACCGAATATGTTGAGCGTAGCCGAAAGACACAAATACATTCTCGATCATCTGAACAAATACGGCTTCGTGCGCATCACCGACGTGGCCAACGAATTGGGCGTGACGAAGGTGACGATCCGCAAGGACGTCAAGATACTGGAAGCGAAGGGGCTGTTGTACAAGGTACACGGCAGCGCCCGTTCGGCCAATCCCCACGTGGCGGATACCGACGTCCACGTGAAGGGCAATGTCAACCGCGAGGAGAAGGAGCGCATCGCCCGGAAGGCGGTCGAACTGCTCAACGACAACGATTCGATCATCATGGCTTCGGGATCGACGATCTATGCGTTCGCCGAGGCGATCAAGCGCGAGTTCCGCTCGCATCTCAACGTGGTGACCACGTTCCTCAAAACCTCGGTGCTGTGCTCAACGTGGCGCGCGCGACGAGGCACCAGAAGCGGAGAGTGCGATCTGAATCGGTTAAAACCCGAACGAGCTTTTTGGCTCTTCGTCTTGCGGTATTTGTCTTGACGCCGGGGCCATGGTGGA
>VOFK01003777.1_pt1 | contig 26838 bp, 38 predicted proteins | sample 5384121 | NCBI WGS metagenome assembly VOFK01 (sample SAMN12384730, study PRJNA508395) | human gut metagenome | isolation source: healthy gut J | host: Homo sapiens | reverse complement strand
TTACGTATTGCTCAGGAAACCAGAGCATAGTGATCCGGTAAGCTTCCGCATGGAAGGGACATCGCTCAAAGCGATGCGCGTATTGGCCAAAGCCGACTCTCCCGTTGTTCTCATCGACGGAGTGGTTTGGCACCCTCGACGTCTGCTCGCACATCCGCTGGAAGGTCCTCGTCGGGACTGCTCGCCCATTAAAGTGGCACGCGCAGCTCTTCAGAACGTCGTGAGACAAGTTCGGTCTCTATCTATCGTGGGCGCATGAAATTTGCGTGGCTCTGACACTAGTACGAGGACCGTGTTGGACAGACCCTCTGGTTTGCCTATTCTGCCGCCGTGCATTGTGAGTATTCTAAGTCTGATCGCAGCCGGCCACAAGATCAGTTGATAGGATGCAGGTGTAAGCGTGAGATACCAAAGCCGAGCATTACAAATGCCTGTCCACTTTCCTTATATGTTGGATGGTGTATACCTCTTGGTTTTTACTACAGAATGAAATTACGCGATATGTCAACCTTATCAGGTGGTTATAGCATGAGGTTCCACCTCTTCATTCCGAACAAAGTTAAGCTTTTCACGCCGATGGTACCGCGTCACAGTGGAGAAAGCGTAGGTAGTCAAAGCCGCGATGGAGCCTCAATTGAAGAAGTTCCGGAGGCTTTTTTTGTATCCGCAATGTGAAATGTGACCTCACTGTTTTTCGGCTCAGTTTGGGGAATTAGTTAAAAACCTCGTGGTGGGATGGATACGCCTCTTACCGGAACTGTCGGAAGCTGCCCGCCATGCCTTTCCGGCAGAACCGGAAACCCTCACCGGTACTTATGCCTTGAATAGAACCGGAAATAGAACAGGCAGGTCTGGAAGCTGCTTCGCCCGGTATCACGTAACCGAGCCGGAAGCGCGCTGGAGCAAACGCTTCCGCGCATCGCTGGACGATATGAAGCATCTGGTCGTCGATGAACGAGATCAGCCGGCTGACGATTAACTTTACGGATCGTGAGACGCGTTCCGCGTTGATGTCAAGATGACTCGTAACGTTGTCTTTGAGCGTGACGAACAGCTGGTCTCAATGCCGGTAATCATAAACCCCCACGGCGCTGGCAGGCTTCGATTTCAACGCTCAAAACACGGCCAGGAGCATATGGAGACCTTCAAGCTGTTCACATGACGCCGGGCAGCAATTGAGACAGCGTCGATTTAAACCGCATAAGCGCAGAAAAGTCCTGAAATCTTGCGATTTCAGGACTTTTTATTATAGATTGCCAAGCTTACGCCTGCGCTTTGGCTTTGTTTTCCGGGAGCGCTTCCTGCGCTTCCATATATCTCCTGTACCCATCGGAGATCTTTTCCTTACTCGACAGCGTGATCGGGATAAGGATGATGAGGCACACCGCCGTTGCCGGCCCACAGCGGCGCGATGCCGAACGGATTGCCGGCGAAGAACCAGCCAGCAGCGACGATGCCGCCGCCCATCATTGACCAGAACGCGGCGCGGCTGTTGACTCTCGGCCATGCCAGAGCCGCAAGGAGGACTACGCCGACGACGGAACGGATCTGGAACGCGCCCAGCATCTGGTTGAGGATGGGCTTGCGCCCATGCCGAGCCACGTACCTGCGATACCGGCAATGACGATAACTACATATGAAAAGCGCAGCTGCTGCTTTTCGCTTGCGTGCGGATTGATGACCGCGCAGTAAAAAGGTCCTTTTGTGAAGGTACCTGAAATGACCATGAGAAGAGACGGCGCAGTGGACCAGATAGCGGCGATTATCGCCATGCTGACCAGACCGCCGAATATCGGGCCGACGCTGTTTGCCATGGCATACAGCGCTGCCGGAGCTGATGTCGGGAAGATAGACCTTGGCACAGATGCCGATGATCGCAGGCATGAGCGCAAAGGGCAGAGTGAGAAGCCCCGCGATTATCATGCCGCCGTTGGCGCTTTTCTCCTTTGAGCCGAAGAGAGCGCGGCAGTGACATTGGAGGAGGCGAGGAACGAGATAGCCGTACCGAGCGCGCTGGCAAGCGTATTCATCGGCTTTGCGCCGATTATGCTGAAATAGCTTGCGGGAAGGTCGGACCTGAGCGTCGAGTCCGCCTATGTGCCGGACGGAGAAGAAAGCGACGATGGACATACCGGCAATCATAACCGCGGTGTGCAGAACGCCCATCCACGAAACGCCGACCATGCCGCCGAAAACAGCAATGATGATGAAGACAAAGGTTATCGCCCATGTGCACACGGTGCTGTCAATACCGAGCAGGGGGCGCAAGAATGGTGGACGCAGCGGAGGCCTGTGTGGAGAAGAATATAAGATATACCAGCGCCACGACAAAGATCATCACAATGCGTACCTTTTCGCCGAACATGGCCGCGTAGCACTGCGGGATCGTCATCGCGTTGTGCTTTGCCGCCATGGAGCGGTAGAATTTGGAGACCGTCGGCACGACAAGGAAACAGCCGATAGCCATGCCCCAGTTTGCCCAGATCGCGTTTGACAGGCCGCCGTTGAATGCGTTCTGCGCGTTGCCGATAGTTCCGGAGCCGGCGATTATCTCGGAGAACAGCAGGGCTGCGACGACTATCATCGGCATGGAGCGGCTCGCGGTATAAAAGGAGCTTGTATTCTCCTTGGCGCGTTTCATAAAATATAGAGAGACGAGGGACGAGAAGAGCACATATCCCACTATCATAATTATCTGTATCATAAATTTTCCCTTAGTGATGCGGCCTCTTTGAGCAGCAGAAATCCCACCCGCCGCCGCTTGTGTGCCGCGGCGAGGGGTCCGTAGTTCTTTATTTTGCTGTGGATTTACGCTTATACCTTGCGGATCACGCCGGACTCGTAAAGCTTAGCGATCTCCGCTTCGTCATAACCAAGGTCGGAAAGGATATCCTCGTTGTCCATACCGATGGTGGGGCAGCCTCTCCAGATCTGGCCGGGATTGTTGGTGACAGCGGGAACGAGCGCAACGCCCTTGAGGTGGCGGCCGTCAACGGCATCCCACTCCTTGATGGTGTGGCGTGCGACGTAATGGGGGCTGGGTCTCCATCATCTCGTAGGTCATAACACGGCTGCACGGAACGCCCATGCCGCACAGAATATTCTCGACCTCCGATGGCATCGTGGGTGTCGCAGAGTTCCTTGACCTTGGCTTCGAGGATGGTGCGCCCTCTGTGCCTATCTTTGCAAAGTTCTGGGTGGTGGGGAACGGATCGACGCCGAACTCATAGCCGAAGTACTTCAGGCCGCGCTTCATAACGCCTGCGCCGAGGAACATGAGGTAGACATAGTTGCCGTCCTTGCAGCGGTAGGTGCCCCATGCGGCAGTGATGTCATTGTGAGCGCCGAGCGGAGCGGCGGTCTTGCGGTCGTTGAAGTAGTCCATGGGCAGCTTGTTCTGGAATCTTGCGGCCATCTCGAACTGAGCGATATCGAAGCTCGCCCTTGCCGGTCTTGTCGGCATAGCGCAGAGCGGCGAGGATGTTTGCAAGTCCGCTCAGACCGGCGAGGTAACCGGTGGGGACTTCGCGGCCGGCCAGAGGCTCTCTGTCCTTGAAGCCCTGAAGTGCCATGTAGCCGGAGAACGCCTGGCAGACGGGGTCATAGCAGCCGCGGCTGACGTAGTCGGGATCGCCGCTCTGGCCGTAGCCGGAGAAGTGGGCGATGACGAGCTTGGGATTCCAGGACCAGAGGACCTCATCGGTCAGGCCCCACTTGGTGGGTGCAGGCCGCCCTTGGAGGACTCGATGAAGATATCGGCGTTGGTGAGAAGCTTCTTCAGGATCTCGCGTCCCTCGGGAGAGGGATATCGAGAGAGATGTTTCTCATGTTCTTGCGGTCGCACTCGGCGCCCATGCCGCCTTTGCCGCGGTTGGTGTCAGGGGACTTGGTGCTTTCGATCCAGATAACGTCAGCGCCCATTTCCGCCATCAGGGAGGCGGCAATAGGTCCGGCGACGACGGTAGATGCATTGACGACGGTCACGCCGCGAAAGCATACCAAATTCGGGAACATCAGCTCTTTTTGCCATTTGTATATACCTCTTTTTCTTATAAATCTAACTAATGAACTATCGGACGGCGCGTCTTATCAGCAGTAGCCGAGGAGCTTCCACACGGGGATGCTGGCCATGCAGGCGATGAGGTTCACGACCATGTAAACGATGTTCATCTGGAAGGTATCCTTGAAGGTAACCATCTTGTCATTTGTTGCAGCAAGGCAGGTAGCAACAGTGACGTTGTTGCCGGCGTAGTGCCAGCAGAGAGAGTTGCGCAGTAGCCGGAGAAGAGGATTGGGGCGTGGATGCCGTACTGAGAGCAGAGGCCGCCGAAGATAGCCCAGATGATGGTGATAGCGGCAGTCTGGGGGAGACGACGAGATACGCATCAGGTAAACGACGATGCAGATAACGGGGATGAGGATCCAGATGTTGCTTGCAACAGGAGGAGCACGGGACGCCATGGGACCTTTTTTGCCAGATAGCTCGACCAGCCCATCTTGGAGAGCATGGAAGCGAGGGTGTAGACAGTGCCGATGAAGACGACGGAGGACCATGCGATGGAGTTCTTGAAGTCGGGTCCCTTGAGAACGCCGGTGATGAACATGAGCAGGAGAACGATCATCGAAACGAGAGTTGCGTTGATGCCGGTGACAGCCGTGGTCATCCAGCCGATCAGAGCTGCGACGAGCAGGACTGCGGTGATCTTCTCGACCTTGGTCATCTTACCGAGTGCGGCGAGCTGGGTCTTTGCAAGGCCGGTCTCGACAGCTGCCGTGTTGGTGGACTTGGGGTTGTAGAGAGCGATGATGGCGAGGAAGGAGAGGACCATGATGACGACCATCCACAGCCAGGTGCCGGAGAACCAGCTCATCAATGCATGCCTGCGGCCTGCTCATCGGGCATCATGCCGATAAGAGTTGCCACGGGGACTGCGCCGGAGAAGAACGCCATGCCGACGATAGTGGTGATGATAACGACTGCGCCGTAGAGGCCGCGTGCGCCCTTGGCCCTTCTCATAGCCGAGGGACTCGGAGACCTGTGCGGAGAACGGAGCGAGGATAGCAGCCTTCGCATTCAGCGAGGGATCAGGGGCTGATGACGAAGCCCGCGGAGAACAGAGCAAGGACCTGACCCTTGAAGTTCTCGGGGAACACGCTCAGGATCATGTAGGACAGGCGCTTGAGCAGACCGCTCTTTGCAACGCCGGCGGAGATACCGAACGCGCCGATAACGAGCCACACGGAGGTGCCGGAGAACGGAGCGAACACGCTGCAGTGCCGAAATCAGCGACTTTCCAGATGACGCAGGCGGTCAGGCCGACGAGGGTGATGACGAAGTCGGGCCATACGTTGAGGACCATCCAGATGATCATGCAGACGAAGAGGCCGGCGAATCTCATGGATTCAACGGTCAGATCCTCGGGAGGTGCTATGTTTGCGATGATGATCGCAAGGATCGCCGGGATGACAATTTTAAGGAGCTTTACAATGTCAAACTTTTTTGGTTTCCATTTTTCTATTCCTCTCTTTATTTTTTAGCAGTTTATCCGCCGGGGGAAGCAGATCACTTGCTTACTTCCTTGATAAGGGCGCGGCCCGCAATGTGGACCATGATCTGATCCGTACCGCCGCCGATGCGGTGCATACGTGCATCGCGCCACAGACGTGCAACGCGGTGATCCTCGGTATAGCCGATGCCGCCGAGTATCTGCATGGCGTCGTCAGCGACCTCGAAGCCTGCCTGAGCGCAGTAGAGCTTGCACAGTGCCGCGTCAACATTGATGGGCATACCGTTGTCTTTCTTCCATGCGGTCTTGTACAGGTAGTTGCGCATGTTCTCGATCTTGATGCGCATATTGCAGAGCTTCTCCTGGATCTGCTGGTAGGAGCCGATGGGCTTGCCGAACTGGATGCGCTGCGCCGCGTAATTGAGCGCGTCATTGTAGCAGCAGGACGCGATACCGAGGGAGTCGGCCGCGATGACCAGACGCTCGACCTCGAAGTTCTTCATAACGGTCATGAAGCCCTTGCCCTCTTCGCCGACCATGTCGCTCTCTTCGACGACGACATTGTCCAGATAGACCTCGCACATGCTGCGGGTGCGGTGGCCGACCTTGTGCATGGGCTTGACAGTGATGCCGGGGGAGTCCATGGGGACAAGCCAGGTGGTCATGGTCTGGTTGGGCTTGAGATCGGTCTTGGTGAAGTCGCGCGTCATGCAGAGCATGTACTTTGCTCTGTCGGCGTCGGTGCAGAAGGTCTTGTGGCCGTTGATGATGACCTTGCCGTCCTTGCGGACAAAGGAGGTCGTGATCGCGTTGCTGTCGGAACCCGCCTGCGGCTCGCTGAGACCGAGGCAGAAGCCCATCGCGTCGCCGTCCAGCAGGCAGTCCATGACCTTCTTCTGCTGCTCGGGAGTGCCGAACTTGAGCATATCGTCGACCTGGAGCATAGCGCCCAGACCGGAGGGATAGCCGTGGCTGTACACCTGCTCGGCGACCATTATCATGGTCTGGGTGTCGACCTCGACTCCGCCGAACTCCTCGGGAATACCGAGCAGACCGAAGCCGGCTTCCAGTGCCGCCAGCTTGAACTCCTTGAGGGGCTTCTGCTCAGCTTCACATTTCTGAATGTAGGTTTCATCAAATTCGCCCTGAGCGAAGAACTCGTCTATGCTTTCCAGCAAGAGTTCCTGCTCTTCTGTTTTTCTGAAATCCATACGTTCTCCTTTCTGTATGTTCAGTTTTTGCTGCCGTTAATTTTGTGGCAATCGTACAGCCCTATAATTCGCAACAAACGTGCCAACTGTTCCGTCGCGGTAAAAAATTATTTTTTCGACAAATTTTCCTGCCGCTCGGCGTGGTTTTTCCCATGTGCTTCTTAAAAACAGGGCGGCGCCGGTGCGATGACCGGCGCCGCCGCCATATTTCCCCGCTTTCAGACCTGTGTCCCAAGGCGAATTGTTAAAAGTGTAGCACAGAACAAAAGTGTAGCATACGTCCGCTACGCTTTTGTATTATTGCATACACTGCCGCCACAATGTACAAACTAATTTATTAATTGACAGGTCGGTGCAGAGATTGTATAATAATTAACTGCTTTTAACCGCCGCCTTTCGCTGTCTTTCGACGCCCGCGGTCAATAAATTTTTACGGAGGGATATCGCAGATGATAGATGAAAGTTTTACTGTCAGCCAATCGTCCTCAGAGAAAAAACGCCATACAGATATCTCTGTATCACTCCGCGCACTCGGGCATTCCCAAGTTCTGCGATAAGCTCCCGGAGGTTTTCAGAGAAGAGCAAGAACGACTGCCAGAAGCATATTTCCGGGCACACGCTGCTTATCAGGGAATCCGCCCCGGATTACTATGAACGCCTGACGGACATTCTCGCGGCAAACAAATCCGTGCTGATGTACGTCTCGCCGAACTTCGATATATACGGGCGGTTCGGCGATCAGGGAGCTGAAGGATGAGCTGAAAGCCATCAATCTTCGTTTCGGTGCAAATATGTCCGAGGATCTGATCGGCACGAACGCGGTCGCACTGTCCGTGAAGCAGTCGGCCAGCGTATGGACGATCGGCCGGCAGAATTACGCTCAGGCGCTGCACCCTTTATGCGTTCTATGCCTTCACCGTAAAGGGGCAAGTACAACAGATATGTCCACATCCTTTCTCGTGACGCGCAAGGAAAATCTCTCCTGCGACGGTGTGCCTGTTCCGCCTTATCGAGGCGACGGAGACGGTCTATTCCTCCGGCGTGCTCACTGCCGACCACTGGGCAAAAGAGGGTCTGATCCGGACGGAGTACGGCAGCGTGAGGACGGAGAACATACTGATAATCCTCGGCTCGTCCGGTCAGGTGACCTATGTGAACGATATCTTCTATCAGCTCTTCAGCACCAACTACAACAACGTTATAAACTACCCGCTCCCGGACGTTGTCCCGGAGCTCGGCTATGTGATCGACAGCATCTACGGCAAAGGCATCATCCCTCGCCGCAGGTGGTCACATTTTCGGCCATCGGCGCGACGGAATATCATGTGACCTGTACATATGCCGACGGGCACTCCGCGGACAAGGGCTTCGTCATAACCGCGCAGCGTATGCTGTCGGTCGCAAAGAGCCACGTTTCGGCGGAGAGCGGCGCAAAATATACCTTCGACAGCCTTGTCGGCGTGAGCGACAATTTCTGCGCGCTCAAGCAATTTGCCGAGCGCGTCGCCGCAACGAACTGCACCGTGCTTATCCGCGGCGAGCGAAGTGGAAAAAAAAAAGCTTTTCGCCCACTCCATCCATAACGCATCCAACCGCTGGGACAAACCCTTTGTATCCATAAACTGTGCCGCGATCCCGCGCGACCTCATAGGCAGCGAGCTGTTCGGCTATGTCGGCGGAGCGTTCACCGGGGCGAGCCGTACCGGCGCGAAGGGCAAATTCGAGCAGGCCGACGGCGGAACGCTGTTTCTGGACGAGATCGCCGAGATGCCGCTGGATATGCAGAGCGTGCTGCTGCGCGTCTTGGAGGAGGGCGAAATAACGCGCATCGGCGGGAGCAAGTCCATCCCCGTCAATGTACGCCTTATCGCCGCCACGAACCAGAACCTTGAGGACTATATCCACAGCGGAAAGTTCAGGCTGGATCTGTTTTACAGGCTGAATATAATCTCGCTCAATACCATCCCGCTGCGCGAGCATAAGGCGGATATCGACGCGCTTGCCGATTCGTTCATCTCCAAGTTTTCCAAGCGGCACAATAAGCCCTGCGACGGTATATCCGCCGAGGCCAGAAGCATCCTGCACGCATACGATTGGCCGGGGAACACACGCGAGCTGAGAAACGTTATAGAGCGCGGGATAATCACGATGAGCGGCCGCTTCATAGAGACTCACGATCTGCCGCCGGAGCTGATGCGAAACGGCACGGTGCGGAGCATGCGCGCACAGGAAGACACATATTCTGACGCGCTCATATCGGATCAGGAAAGCTCCAGAAAAAAAGCCGTCGCGCAGCTGATGAGAAATACGACGGCAACAAGGCGAAAGTCGCAAGATCGCTTGGGATCGCGAGATCCACGCTGTACAGGATATTGAAAGAACGGGAATAAACGCGCGTAATTCATATGTTTTTTGACGGGGTGCTGGTTTTCGGCGCCCCGTTTAAAAGTTGGCACGTTTTTTGCGACGTAAGTTATTGTGAATTAAACTGCAATTGCGCAGAGAAAATGAGAGGTGTTTTATGAAAATACTTGTATGCTTCAAATTCATCCGCGATGAGGAAGGAATATCTGTCAACGCAGACCGCACGATAAATCTTGATTCTGCACCGTGGGTGATAAGTCCCTATGACCTCAACGCCATCGAAGCCGGCATGAAGCTTGCCGCCGAGGCGGGCGAGAGCACTGTCGAAGTCCTCACGGTCGGCGGCGAAGCTCTGGACAATTCCAAGATGAGAAAGGCCGTCCTCTCCAGAGGTCCCCGTCAAGATGTATGGCGTCAAGCGCCGGTGAGTGCGGCGATATGTACTCCACCGCAGTCCTCCTCAAGGGCGCCATCGAAAAGATCGGCGATGCCGATCTCGTGATATGCGGCGAGGGCAGCGGCGATATGTATTCTCAGGCAATGGGCAATGTACTCGCAGCTCTCCTGAACGCCGCCGCCGTCAACTCGTCGAAGACCTCAGCTTTGAGGACGGCGCAGTCTACGCCAGCCGCAGCAGCGGCAAGCGCGTCGAAAGCTCAAGCTCAACGGCCCTGCGGTCGTGTCCGTCACGAGCGATATCTGCCGTCCGCACATCCCCTCGATGAAAGATATCATGGCTGCCGGCAAGAAGCCGGTCGAGGTCTGGGACGCTTCCGAGTTTGAGTCCGTCTCAGCACCTGTCACGACCGTGTCCGTCCTCGCGCCCGAGCGCACCGACCGTATGCAGACGGTGTTCAAGGCATCCGATGAAACCGGCATTGACGAATTTGTCAAGGCGCTGAAGAAGAGCATATAAGGAGGTCAATGAAATGGAAAGACTTTTTGTTTTTTTGCTAACGAAGCAGGCAGCGTCGCTGAGCTGACCTCCGGTGCAAAAGGCTTCCGGAGCAAGCGTCGCGCTTCGTCACCAGCGGAAAGACCTACGGCTGCGCGGACGAAGTTTTTGCGTACCCCGAAGAAGTTTCCCTCGTATCGGTGCTCTGCGCCGTTTCCGAGCTGATCGTCAGCCAGAAGCCGCAGCTGCTGCTGTGCGAATCCGGCAGCGACGGCCGTCTGCTTGCCGGCTACACTCGCTGCAAAGCTCGGCGTCAGCCCCCTGTGCGATGTCATGTCCCTCAGCTGCACCGCGGACGCCGTGGAGACGACCCGCCTTTGTCTACGGCGGCAGCGCCGTGAAGACCGAGCAGTGCGCCTTCCCCGCCGTCGCCATCGTCTGCGCGGGCACGTTTGAAGCATCCGACGCCGCTGCGGAGCCGCAGGTCACGCAGATCAACTGCTCCGGCAGCTGCTCTGTCGAGCTTGCCGGCACGAGCGCTGTAGAAGCCTCCACCGTGAACCTTGCCGCCGCGAAGCGCGTCGTCGGCGTTGGCCGCGGCCTCGCCTCCGCTGACAACATCCCCGCCGCTGAAAAGCTTGCCGCCGCGCTCGGCGCGGAGATCGGCTGCACCCGCCCCGTCGCGGAGGAAGAGCACTGGTACAGCAAGGATCGCTATATCGGCGTTTCCGGCGTTATGATAAAGCCGAACTTCTATCTGGCTATCGGCATCTCCGGACAGATCCAGCACATGGTCGGCGTCAATCAGACCAATGTCATCTGCGCGATCAACAAGGATGAGAACGCCCCCATAATAAAGCAGGCCGATTACACCCTGATAGGCGATGTCAACGCAGTCCTTCCCGCGATAATCGAAAAGCTTGGCTGAGACGGAATGTCCGGAACGAAGCAGGCAGAGAGGAGCGAACAATATGTACGGTATAGGCAGCCTTCCAAAGAGCCGCGCGCGCATATCCCGACCGCATGGCAGTGGCTGACGTTACGCACAGCCTGAGCTATTCTGAACTGAATGACCGCGTAAACAGAATTGCGAATTTCCTTTGGAGTATCGGCCTTACAAAGGGCAGCCGCATCGGCTTCATCTGCGATAACTGCGTGGAGTTTGCCGAGCTCTGGCTCGCGACGCAGAAGATAGGCGTCGTCGCCGTCCTTCTGAACTACCGCGCGAAGAAAAAGAGGAGATCGCCAGAGACGTAAGGCGCTCCAACTGCAACGCGCTGTTCTACTCCCCCGAAGTGGGAAAGAGAGCATCTCGCTCAGGAACATAAGCGACAGCGATGTGCGCTATCTCATAAGCTTTCGGCGACAGCACCATAGACGGGCACATAAACCTCGACTATATATGCAGCGTGTCAGATAACACGGAGCCGAACGTCAAAATAAAAGAGACGAACTTCTCCACCATCCTTTACACCAGCGGCTCGACCGGCCTGTCCAAGGGCGTCATCCGACGCACCGCATGGTCATGGCCTACGCCATGCAGATGGCCGCCGAGCATGAGTACTATAAGACCGAGAGCATCTGCATTCTTTCCCACAGTCCGCTTTTCCATACCGGCGGCCTGAGCATGCTCATGAAGTCCCTGGCGCTCAACGGCTCCTGTATCGGAGTCAACCATCTCGACCCCGAGACCTACGGCTCGCTTATAGAGAAATACAAGGTGACGCAGCTCTTCCTCGTTCCGCCGGTGAATATAATGCGCTTTGCCGACTCTGACACGATAAGAAAGCACGACCTGTCCAGTGTGAACTTCATCTGGGCGACCGGCGGTAAGCTTTCGAAGGACTATGTCCTCGCGATGCTCGACCTGTTCCCCCCGGCGTGAGGATAAAGACCTCCTACGGCGGCACGGAATTCTGCGCGGCCTGCTCCATCAGCTATGAGCTGACGCGGGACGATATCGAAAAGGATCCCCAGCTTCTGGAGAGCGCGGGCTATCTCGGCCAGTTTGCCGATGTGCGCCTTGTGGATGAAAAACGGCTGCGACGTGCCCGCAGGTCAGCCCGGCGAGCTCTGGGTGTCCTCGCCGTTTGTCATGTACGGCTATCTTGACGACCCCATTTCCACCGCGGAGGTACTGACCGACGGCTGGTACCACAATTCCGGAGACGTCTTCCGTCAGGACGAAAGAGGTCTGTACTTCTTCCTCGACCGCATCAGTGCGATGATAAAAACCGGCGGAGAAAAATGTCTACCCGAACGAGGTGGAGTCCGTGCTGCGCAAGCCCCCAGCGTTATGGACTGCGCGGTCTTCTCCGTCCCCGACCCCAAGTGGGGCGAAGCGGTCGCCGCCGCTTTGGTTCCGGAGGACGGCAGCATAGACCTCCGCGATGTCCATGCCTTCGCCAAGGAGAATCTCGCGGGCTACCGCAAGCCGCAGTATTACACTGTGCTCAGCGAGCTGCCCAAGACCGCGTCCGGAAAAACAGACCGCCGCGCACTGAAAGAATCGAACAGCTGCACGCTCACAAGTATAAAAGAGTTAGAGTAATACCATAGATAACAGGAGAAAGAACAATGTTGGAAGCAATAAAAGAAATAGTCGGCGAAAGCAGGTTTTTCACCGCCGACGCAATAGGCGCAGACTACTGCCATGACGAGTGCCCGGGCGTTGCCGGGACTCCCGACGCCGTAGCCGAGGTCACAAGCACCGAACAGGCCGCCGCCGTCGTGAAGCTCTGCGCCGAATCAGGCGTCCCCGTCACCGTGCGCGGCGCAGGCACCGGCCGCCGGTGGCTCCGTCCCCGTCTCGGGCGGCGTAGTCCTCTCCCTCAAGGCCATGGATCAGATCCTTGAATTTGATGAAGCCGCGTGCACCCTGCGCGTCCAGCCCGGCATCCTGCTCCAGGAAGTCAAGGCCGAAGCCGAGAAGCGCGGCCTGTATTATCCCCCCGATCCCGGTGAGAAGACCGCCACCATCGGCGGCAACGCCGCGACCAACGCCTCTGGCCCCAACGCCGTCAAGTACGGCACGACCAGAGACTACGTCGCATCTCTCACCGTCGTCCGTGCTGACGGCAGCACGGGAGACTCTCAGCGGCGCAGACCTTGAGTCTGTCATAGGCAGCGAGGGTACTCTGGCCGTCATCACCGAGCTTACTCTCAAGCTCATAGGCAAGCCCAAAGCCGATGCTATCCTGCTCTTCCCGTTCATGGATACCGAGACCTGCCTCAATGCCGCCAACGCCCTGCTGGCAAAGGACTATGCCCCCGCCGTCGTCGAGTACATGGATACCGACATTGTGGAGTTCTCCGGCAATGTTACCGGCAACCCCGTGTTCCCTGTCGAGATGGACGGCGAGCGCGTCGGCGCGACGCTCATGCTCACTCTTGAGGGCGAGGACGATGACTCCGTCATGGAAAAGATGGAGGAGATCGCGGAGCTGGCCGAGGAGATCGAGTGCCTCGACATCCTCGTCGGCGACACCCCGACCATGAAGCGCGAGTTCTGGGCAGCGCATGACGCATTCCACACCTCCATGGAGAGCGGAGCCAAAAACGCAATCGAGTATAACATCACCGTCCCGGCGGAGAAGATCGCCGAGATGGTGGAGTATTCCAAGGCCGAGGGCGAAGCCAAGGGTCTCAAGGTCATGGCCTATGCCCATGTCGGCAGCGGCGGGATGCACATCCATGCCGTGTCCGACGGTGAGAAAGCAGAGTTCGCGGCAAAGGTCATAGAGCTCGCGGCGCTTATTTACGGAAAGTGTTCAGAGCTTGGCGGCAGCATCCGCGGCGAATACGGCATCGGCTGCGCGAAGAAGCAGCACCTCGGTGCTGAGGCGCTCGATAAGTTCAGCGCGCTCAAGGCAAAATATGATCCCAAGGGTATACTCAATCCCGGAAAGGCGGCAGACTAATGCTTAAAATACTGTGCTGTGTAAAGCAGGTCCCGGATGTTGACCAGATGCGGATGGACCCGGAGACGGGAAACCTCATCCGCGCAGGTGTCCCGGCGATACTCAACCCTCAGGACGCAAACGCCCTCTCCGCGGCCGTCAAGGTCAAGGAGCAGTACGGCGCCGAGATCACCCTCATCACGATGGGACCCCCGAACGCCGAGGCTGCGCTGCGTGAATGCCTCGCAGTCGGCGCGGACAAGGCCGTGCTCGTCACCGACCGCGCCTTCGGCAACGCCGACACCCTCGCGACCAGCTATTCCATCATGTCCGCCGCGGCCACTCAGGGGCAGCTACGACATGATCTTCTGCGGCAAAAGGAATCTCTCGACGGCGCGACCGGACAGATGGGCGCACAGCTTGCCCAGCGCTTCGGCGCGGCTCAGGTCACCTCTACTCTCCTCATCAAGGAAGTGAACGAAGAGGCCAGGACCGCCGTAGTCGAGCGCGAGCTTGAGGACGGCATAGAGACGTTTGAAGTGAAGCTCCCCTGCCTGTTCACGATAGAGAAGCAGAACTACCCCGCGCGCATCCCCAACCTCAAGGGCAAGATGGCCGCGAAGAAAGCGTCCATCACCACGATCACCTCGAACGACATCCCCGGCCTTGACCGTGAGCGTATAGGCGACGCGGGTTCTCCGACGAAGGTCCCCCGTATGTTCCCGCCTGTTATGCCCGAACCCGGCGTTATAGTCGACGAGGGCAGCGCGGAAGCGAACGCGGCCAAGCTGCTTGAGATAATGAAGGGCTGAGGAGGTGCAGAGAATGGATAAGAGCAATTACAGGAATATGTGGGTACACGTCGAGCATGACGGAGAGAAGATACACCCGTTACGCTTGAGCTGTGCAGCGAGATAAGAAAGCTCTGCGACCAGTCCGGAGATAAGCTCATCGCCGTGAGTGCGGGCGAGCTGCCGGAGTCGAGCTGGAAAAGCTGCGCGGCTGCGGCATAGCCGACGGCGTCATCATCGCGACAGGCAAGGGGCTATGCCCGCTACAGCACCGAGGCATACTCCGACCTCTATGTTCAGCTCGTGAACAAGTATACGCCCTCGGCGGTGTTCGTCGGCGCGACGGTGAACGGGCGCGACTTTGCCCCGCGCTTTGCGGCCTGCCTTGAGACGGGCTGCACCTCCGACGCGACCGAGCTTATATACAACCCTGAGACCAAGGACATCGAGTTCGTAGAACCGGCAGCCGGCGGCAAGATCATGGCAGTCATAACCATCCCCGTGCTCCGCCCGCAGGTCGGCACGATACGCCCGGGCACGTTCAAGATAGTCCCGGCAGGCAAGCGCGAGAGCTTCGAGATCATCCACGAGAGCATAGGCTTCGATGAGGAGAAGATCCGCACGAAGCTGCTGGAGTACAAGGCCAACGACTTTTTCGACCCCGAGCTTGACATCGCAAGCTGCGAGACTATAGTCTGCGTCGGCAACGGCGTGAAGGACGAGAGCCTCGATAAGTACAAGAGCTTGCAAAGCTGCTCGGCGGCAAGCTTGCCGGCACGCGCCCGGTCGTTGACCGTGAGCTGCTGCCGTATAAGCTGCAGGTCGGCCAGTCCGGTGTGATGGTAAAGCCGAAAGCTGTACATAGGCTTCGGTGTATCCGGAGCTGTGAACCACGTGACCGGCGTCGATGCGGAGCTCTTCATCGCGGTCAACAAGGATGCCAACGCACCCATCTTCAACTACTGCGACTACGGCGTCGTCGGCGATATGGATGAAGTCTGCGATCACATGATCGAACTGCTCAAAAAATAAAATGACCCGACCCGAAGAAATACTGAGAGGACTATGGACTTTCCCCATAGTCCTCCCGGACAGCCCGCTGAAGTGGCTCAACTGCTATGTGGTAAAGGCTGAAAACGGCGGCAGGAACCTCCTTGTCGACACGGGCTTTTATCATCCCGACTGCATCGCCGCGCTCAACGAGGGGATGGCGGCGCTCGACCTGCGCCCTGAAAACACGGACGTTTTCATCACTCATATGCACACGGATCACACTGGCAACGCCGCATATCTGCAAAAGCGGGGCTGCCGCATCCTTATGAGTGAGATAGATTACTGGCTCCCAGCATGACGGTGTGGAAAAGAACTGGCAGACTAATGCCGAGAAGATGCGCGCGCGGGACTTCCCGGGGATGTTATGGAGCAGATACGCGCAACGAACCGCGCCGTGATATACACCTCCGGTACGTTCAGCGCCGACGGAGTGAACGACGGCGATGTCCTCTCCTACGGAGATTATAATTTCAAAGCGATCCATACCCCGGGACACACCCCGGGGCACATGTGTTTATATGACAGCGTCAGCCGCACCCTGATATCCGGGGATCATGTGCTCTTTTGATATTTCCCCGAACATCTGCTCATGGACGTGTATGTCAGACCCGCTCGGGCGGTACATGGACAGCCTTGAGCGCATCAAAGCGCTGCCGGTGGGCACGTGCTCCCCGGTCACAGAACAGTGCAGGAGAGCACGCTGCGCGAAAGGGCGGATCAGCTTCTCGCGCATCACAGACGGCGTCTTGACGACGCGGAGCGCGTCATCGGCGAGCACCCCGGCCTGAACGCATACCAGATAGCCGGTATGATGCAGTGGAAGATACGCGCCAAAGACTGGGATGATTTCCTCCCGGTCAAAAATACTTCGCGATGAGCGAGACTCTGGCGCATCTGGAGCATCTGCTTTTGGAGGGCAGGATACAGAAAGAACAGGCCGGAGACGAAGCCCCGGTGTACCTGATAAAATAAGAAAGGATGTGAAGCCGCATGGGATTAAAAAGCAGAACAGTCGCAAAAAGCAAAGCACCGTTGTGACCCAGCGGCTGATACAGAACCTTGAAGTTCTCCAGATGTCGTCTCTCGAGCTTGAAGAATATATCTCTGCAATGAAGCAACGGAATAATCCCGTTATCGACATCGACGCTTTTCAACTGCGGGAGCTGAGGGAGCAAGGAGGAGTGGCTGCGGCAGAATGACCGCAGCATCGGCGGCAGCGCCGCCGGTCAGGATGAGCGGGATCCGCCCGACGCATGGGAACCGGCGGAGAAGCGGCGCCATGGCAGCTCCCTGCAGGAGCACCTGCGCGCACAGCTCTATTCGCTCAGGCTGAGTGAAAGTGACCGGCTCATCACGAATTATCTCATTTACTGCGTCGATTCAAAGGGCTTTCTTGATGAGGACATTGCGGAGACCGCCCTGCTCCTGAATGCCGCCCCGGCTGACGTGGAGCGCTGCATTGAGCGGCTGCGCGGATTATCTCCCACCGGCATCTGCGCCAAAAACGTGCAGGAGTGTCTGAAGCTCCAGATCGAGCAGGGGGACGGCGATCCCGTCTCTCTTGCCATCGTCGGCGGATATCTTGATCATCTGGCGAAAGGGCATTTTTCCAGCATTGCAAACAGGCTCGGCGTCTCTGTTGCCGAGGTCCGCGCCGCCGCGGAGAAAATAAAGGCGCTCTCCCCCATACCCGCGGCAGGCTTTGATACCGGGGAGGAGACTTTATATATCACACCTGATGCCAAAATAAGCGTGACCGACGGCAAGATAGACATATCGATCTGCAATTCATATCTGCCGCAGCTGCGTATAGACCGATACTATTCTGAGCTGTACGATTCCACCGAGGACGAAGCATTGAAGGCTTATCTCGATAAGCGTCTGAAGTCCGCAGCCCAGCTCGTCCAGAGCATTTCCCAGCGTGAGCAGACCCTGATGGATTGTCTGGCCGTCATATGTGAAATACAAAAGGATTATATTCTGAAGAAAAGCAGCTCGCTGTCTCCGATGAGAATGAACGACGTTGCCGAACGTATGGGTGTGCACGTCTCCACCGTCAGCCGGGCTGTAAAAGGCAAGTACGCAGACTTCGACGGGAACATTATCGCCATCAAGGATATGTTTTCTCTCAAGGCAAGCCGTCAGGATCAGGATGCAAAATCTGCCGACATGATAAAGAAGTTCATTCAGCGGCAGATAGCGCAGGAGGACAAGCGTTCGCCGCTCTCGGATCAGCAGCTGTGCAGCAGCCTTGCGGAAAACGGCGTCAATATATCGCGCCGTCTGGTCGCGAAATACAGAGAGGGGCTTGGCATCCCAAGCTCCATGCGCAGAAAAACGGTGTGAGCACATCCGCAAAATAAATGCGCAGAAAAATGCAGAGCGGTATGATCCGCTCTGCATTTTTTTGCGCATAGACGCCGCTTTATATTCAGAATGAGAATATCGAGTCGTCGTTCTCGACCCAGTCGCTCACCATGATCGTGCGGTACTCGGTCGGGGTGACGCGGATAACGACGCGGTCTATCCCCGCGTTTATGATCTGCCGCTTGCACATTGAGCAGCTCATCGCATCAGAGAGCAGCTCATTTGTCGCGGCGTCGCGCCCGACGAGGGTAGAGCGACGCGCCGATCATGTCCTGCCGCGAGGCGGAGATTATCGCGTTTGCCTCGGCGTGGACGGAGCGGCAGAGCTCGTAGCGCTCACCCGGAGGGGATCCTCAGCGTCTCTCGCGTGCACATGCCGAGGTCGGAGCAGTTGCGCCGCCCGCGCGGCGCGCCGTTATAGCCGGTGGAAATTATCTCGTCATTGCGCACGATTATCGCGCCGTATTTACGGCGCAGACAGGTGGAGCTCCAGCACCGCGTCGGCAATATCAAGATAGTAGTTCTGCTTGCTTGTCCTGTTATCCATGGCGTGTCCTCCGGACGGATATATATTCGCTCCATACGCGGAGCCACATTAAATATACAATACCCGGAGGATCGCGTCAAGTGAACAGCTTATCAGGCCTTATCCCCGGCCTTTTCCTTAAGCTCACGGTCGATCTCGGCGGCGTACAGAAGCGAATCGGTAATGCTCTTGAGTTGCGCCTGCTGGCTGTGCGCGTCGACCTTGACGCGGTTTCGCTCATTGTGCGTCATGCAGCCCGCGCCGTTCACGCAGCCGCCGACGCATGCCATGCCCTCGACGAAGTTAGCATCGAGCTTTCCTCTCGCAGCCTTCATCAGCGCAAGCTTGCACTCTTCAATGCCGTTGCAGCTGAGCGGCTTGAGCTCAAAGTCTATCCCCTGCTCCTTCAGCGCCTCGGCGGCAGCCTCGGCAAGCCCGCCGCAGTGGGCAAATATGCGCCCGTAGCCGGAGGCGTTGTTGAGCACCGTCTCTTCCATCGCGCCGACATCAAGCTCGCGGCTGTCGAACATGGCCTGAAGCTCCTCAAAGGTGAGTACACAGTCGACGTACTTGTGTACCTCAGGCAGCTGGAACTCACCCTTTTTCGCCGTGCAGGGGCCTATGAACACCGTCTTCGCCTCGGGGTCCTTTTCCTTTATGCGCTTTGCTATCGTCGCCATCGGGGACATGTTGTGCGATATATTCTCCTGAAGCTCCGGGAAGCTCTTGCGTATATAGCTCACGAAGGCCGGGCAGCAGGAGCTTGTGAGGAAGCCGCGCTCGGCAAGCTCCGCGGCCTCGTTGTACGCGACCATGTCCGCGCCGAGCGCCGCTTCGAGCACATCGCAGAAGCCGAGAGCCTTGATGGCCGTGATGACCTGGCCGGGCTTTGCATAGGTGAACTGGCTGACGATCGCCGGGGCGACTATTGCGTAAACGCGCTCGCAGTTCTTGAGCATCTTTATCGCGTCGAGAATGAAGGACTTATCCGACATTGCGCCGAACGGGCACTGGTAAACACACGCGCCGCAGGAGACGCACTTTCATTATCTATCCTGACGGTGCCGTCCTCGTTCATGGATATCGCGCCGATCTTGCAGGCGTTCTGGCAGGGGCGCTTGCGGTTGTTATAGCGGGTAAGGGGGCAGACGGCGGCGCACTTGCCGCAGTTGATGCACTTGCTTTTATCAATGTGCGCGTGGTGGAACTCGTCGTGCGTTATCGCGCCGCGGCGGCAGGCATCCTCACAGCGGTGGGCAAGACAGCCGCGGCAGTTCTCCGTGACGGTGTAGCCCCCCGTCGGGCAGTCGTCGCAGGCGATGTCGAGCGTTTCAATGACGTTCGGGTTGTTCCTGTCCCCGCCAGCGGCGAGCTTGACGCGCTCAGCTAATATCGCGCGCTCCTTGTATACGCAGCAGCGCATCGTCGGCGTCTTGCCGCAGATTATTTCCTTCCGGGATGTCAAGGAATGTTTCATAGAAATCGGAGTCCCACGCATGCTTTGCGACCGTGCGCAGAACCTTATATTTGAGATGCTGGACCTTAGTATCGAATTTGTACATCTTTTTCATCCTTCCGATAGAGGCGTTAAGAAATTGTTATAATTATTTCTTTAACAATCATCTGCGTACATTATATAATAAAGCATTTGGTTTGTCCAGATTAAACAAAATGGAAACAGAACATTTGTATGGAACTACAAAACAGACAGTCACGACAGTATGTTTAAATTGCTCCTTTATGTTTATTTAGACAGGCATATATGCTCATGTCAGACGACAGTGTCGGCATTGCATAAGCTGCCGCCCTGTGTTATAGCCGCAGGAGTTGACCGATTTGAAACTGAAGAAAATCTTACCTATAATAGTTCTGGCGGCGCTGCTCATCTTTGCGCTCCCTGCCCGGAGAGCAGAGCACGGACGTCGGCATTATCGGCGGCGCGGACGGCCCCACCGCCATCTTCGTCACCTCGCCGACGGACAGTCCATCCGGCGATACCACCGCCGAACCGGCAGAGCCCGACTCGGTGCAGATACATGAGGACGGCGCATATACTACCAAAGAGGACGTTGCCCTTTATATCCACGCCTACGGCTGCCTGCCGTCGAACTTCGTCACGAAGGATGAGGCGAAGCAGGCCGGCTGGGAGGGCAGCTCGCTTGAAAAATACCTGCCGGGCAAGTGCATCGGCGGCGACCGCTTCGGCAACCGCGAAGGGCTTCTGCCCGACGCTCCGGGACGGACATGGACAGAGTGCGATATCAACACCCTCGGCGCGTCGTCACGCGGAGCGGAGCGCATCGTCTTTTTCCAATGACGGGCTTATCTATTACACCGGCGACCATTACGACAGCTTCGAGCTGCTCTACGGCTGAAGTTCATAAGACGTAAAAGACCGCCCCGGCTGATCGAACGGATCAGGGCGGTCTTTTTGTACGCTTGTGTGTGTACCTATCTTTTCTTCGCCGCATAGAGGAACATCCATACGACGATCACTACCAGCGCAAAGATGACGATGATGCCGAGCAGCGCATTGAATGCGCCGCTGACGATGCTTATCGCGCCGCTTATCAGCTTTGCCGCCAGTACGAGCACACCGACCGCGACTGCCAGCGCGATGACGATGCTGATTATCTTATTCTTGTTCATTCCGTCTCCCCTTTTCTTTCTATCGTCCCAAGCTTATCGAGCACCGAGATGAAATATTCCGGCAGCGCCGATTCGAAGCGCAGCTCCTCCCCTGTCACCGGATGGATCAGGTGCAGTCTTCGAGCGTGGAGGCACTGGCCCTCCAGCCCCTTATCCGGGCATTTCGCGCCGTACAGTCCATCGCCGAGCAGCGGGTGGCCAATACTGGCCATGTGAACCCGTATCTGGTGCGTCCGGCCCGTTTCAAGGCGGCACTGAATATGCGAATAGCCTCTGTATTCCGCCAGCAGCTTCCAGTGCGTGACAGCGGCTTTCGAGTTCTTTTCCGTCACGGCCATGCGCTTGCGGTCGACCGGGTGGCGGCCTATAGGCTTGTCGATGACCCCGAGTCCTCGCGCATATGGCCGGTTACCACTGCTTCATATTCTCTGTACAGGCTGTGATCCGACAGCTGCGCCGACAGTCCCTTGTGCGCCATGTCGTTCTTTGCCGCAACAATGAGCCCCGATGTTGTCCTTATCGATGCGGTGGACTATGCCAGGTCTCCGCTCACCGCCGATGCCGGAGAGAGGCTGTCCCCGCAATGGTACATCAGCGCGTTTACAAGTGTGCCGTCCGGCGTGCCCCGGAGCCGGGTGGACAACCATGCCGCGGGGCTTGTTGATAACGATAATGTCCGCATCCTCATAGACGACGTCGAGCGGGATATCCTGCGCTTCAAGCGGAATGTCCTGCGTTTCAGGAAGGAACAGCTCAATTACTTCCCCGGCATTTCCGCGGTAATTCTTCTTCAGCGGCCGGCCGTCAAGCAGGACAGCCCCGGAGTCCAGACATTTCTGGATCTGGCTGCGGGAATACTGTGGCAGAATACGGGCAAGGAGAGCGTCGATACGTTCTCCGCTCTCCTCGATTGTTATTTGTATTACGCCCTCGTCCATTACTTGAACTCGTTGAGTATATCGTCAAGGTCAAAGTCCGTGCTGCTCTTCGCGGGTGCGGCGGGCTGCGCCGGTTTCGGCTGGGCAGGTGCGCTCTGCCTGACAGGCTGCTGAACCGGCTGTGCCCGTCTGGGCAGGCTGCGCCGCCGGGGCGCGTATAGCTCTGCGCGGGCTGTGCGGCAGTGGGCGGTGCTTTGTGCCTCACCCGCCGGACGGCGCTGCGGAGCGGTCTGCCTTACGGGCGGGGTATACTTCGGTGCGTCGGCACCCATGGCCTTTGCGGCATAGCTGCTCGAACGCTGGCTCTCCGCCTTGGCGTTGGCCTTTTCCCACTCGGCAAAGGGGTCGAGATGCGTCGACCTGCTGTGCTCTCGGCGCCGAGGCGTCTGAGCAGCGGCGGGTCTTGCCCGGAACGGGGCTCGCGCTGCGCCTTGCGCATAGCGCTCACGTACTCACTCCTCATACTCGGCCTGACGGCTCTTCTTCGCGGCACGGGGAGCGGCGTTTTTCTCCTTCTTCATGGCGCTGAGCTTGTCGCGCAGGCTCGGGCGCGGAGAAGCGTCCTCCTCGTCCTCATCATCCTCGAATTCTTCGTCCACCTCAAGGTCGTCGTCCTCAGGGCTTTTCAAAGATCATGGCGAGGACAAACACGATGGCGAACACGGTTATGAACACATCGGCAACGTTGAAGATGGCGAAATTGAACAGCTCCACCTTGAACATGTCCTGCACGTAGCCGTAGATAACGCGGTCGATGCAGTTAGCAAGGCCGCCCGCGGTGACGAGCACAAGGCTCCAGCGGGAAACCTTACCGGAGATGAAGTTCGTTGCCAGTGCGATGATGACAAGCACGGTGAACACGCCGGTGGCAATGATGAAATAGATGCGCGCGCCGCTGCCGCTCAGGAAGCTGAAGGCAGCCCCGTCATTATGGACGTTCACAAGACTAATGACGCCGGGGATGAATTTGACGATATCGGTGCCGAACAGGGTTGTTCTGGACCAGTACTTCACTGCCTGATCCAGAATGATGACAAGCAGGCCGACTATTGAATACAGCATATTGATCTCCCTATCTGCCGGACGGAAAACCCGGCGCGTGGAATGGATGAAGCCAGTCAAGCTCAGAGCTTCGCCACGACTGCGGCGCAGCGGGGGCACAGGCCAGGTCCCGTCCTGCGAGTCTCAGAGTGCATCCAGCAGCGCGCGGGCACAGTGCCGGGCGCTTCGGTGACGGAGATCTCCAGACCGGGGTTCTTGACGCCGGTGCCGGTGACAGCGTCAGCGTCGGTTTCACCGTCCTCGGCGATAAGGCACTTGGAGACGATGAAGAGCTCGGAGAGGTTCATGGAACGCACCTCATCCAGCGCTTCCTTTGCGCTCTCGTCCTTCACGCGCAGGGTGACGGCAGCCTCAAGTGGCTTGCCGATGCGCTTTGCGCCGCGGGCGGCTTCGAGCACGCCGTTAACATCGTCACGCAGGGCGCTGAGCTTATCCCAGCGCGCCATCTCTTCATCGCTCAGGGCATAGTCCTCAAAGGGCTTGTTCATAACGTTGAAGAGCACGTTGCGCTTCATCGTCGCCCTTTTGCGGTGCGGCATGGCCTGCCAGATCTCATCGCAGGTGAAGGCGAGGATCGGGGCGAACATCTTTTGTCATGCTGTCAAGGATCAGGTACAGAGCGGTTCTGGGCGCTGCGGCGCTTGAGGCCGTTCTTCTCCTCGCAGTAAAGGCGATCCTTGATGATATCGAGATAGAAGCTTGAAAGCTCTACAACGCAGAAGTCATTGATCGCGTGGGAGACGGTATGGAACTCATAATCGTCATAGCCCTTGGCGACCTCGCCGATCAGCTCGTTGAGCTTCGTGATGGCCCAGCGGTCGAGCGGGAGCATATCCGCAGGCGCGACCAGATCGTCAGCATCGAAGCCATCGAGGTTGCCGAGGCAGTAGCGCGCGGTGTTGCGGAACTTGAGATAGTTCTGGCTGAGCTGCTTGAAGATGGTCTCGGAGCAGCGGACGTCAACATGATAATCGGCGGAGCCTGCCCAGAGACGGACGATATCCGCGCCGAATTCCTTGACCATATCGGCAGGATCGACGCCGTTGCCAAGGGACTTGTGCATCGCGCGGCCTTCGCCGTCGACCGTCCAGCCGTGGGTCAGGCACTCTTTATACGGTGCGCCCTTGCCCAGCGCGCCGACTGCGACGAGCAGGGAGGACTGGAACCAGCCGCGATACTGGTCGCCGCCCTCAAGGTACATATCGGACGGCCAGAAGCCCTGATCGCGCTGCATGGAAGCATAGTGCGTGGAGCCGGAGTCAAACCAGCCGTCAAGAGTGTCGGTCTCCTTGGTGAAGTGTGTACCGCCGCAGTGCGGGCACTTGAAGCCGGCGGGCAGGATATCCGCCGCTTCCTTCTCGAACCATGCGTTGGAGCCTTCCTTTTCAAACAGGCTCGCGACGGCCTCGATGCTCTCCTCGGTGCAGACGGGCTTCTTGCAGTCCTCGCAGTAGAACACGGGGATGGGCAGACCCCAGCGGCGCTGACGGGAGATGCACCAGTCCTTGCGCTCGCGGATCATCGCGCCCATGCGGTCCTTGCCCCACGCGGGCAGCCAGCGGACGTTCTCGCAGGCGGCGATGGCCTCGTCCTTAAAGGAGTCGACAGAGCAGAACCACTGCGGGGTAGCGCGGAAGATGATGGGGCTCTTGCAGCGCCAGCAGTGCGGATAGCTGTGGACGATCTCTTCAGAGGCGAAGAGAACGCCGCTTTCCTTCATATCGTTAAGGATGATGGGGTTGGATTCATCGGTCTTGAGACCGGCGTACTTGCCGGCATAATCGGTGTGGCGGCCCTGATCGTCCACGGGGACGACCATGTCCATGCCGTAGCGCTTGCAGGTCTGATAGTCGTCGGCGCCGAAGCCGGGCGCGGTATGGACGCAGCCGGTACCGGAATCCATGGTGACATAATCCGCCAGAACGAGGCGGGAGGTCTTGGGCAGGAAAGGATGAGAGGCCAGCATATTCTCGAAGAAGCGGCCGGGGTGGGTCTCGATGATCTCATAGCTGTCAAAGCCGCCGATCTTCATGACCTTATCGGTCAGGGCTTCGGCCATGATATACATTTCGCCGTTGGGCGGCCTTGACGATGGCATACTGCTCATCCGGGTGCAGGGCGATGGCGAGGTTGCCGGGGAGCGTCCAGATAGTCGTAGTCCAGATGACGAAGAAGAGCTTGCTCTTATCGATGTTCGCGAGCTTGCCGTGATCGTCGTTCATCGGGAACTTGACATAGACGGTGGTGCAGGGATCGTCCTGATATTCGATCTCGGCCTCGGCGAGAGCGGTCTCGTCGCTTGGCGCACCAGTAGACGGGCTTGAGTCCCTTATAGATATGGCCGTTGCGGTACATCTTGCCGAACACGCGGACTTCATCAGCTTCGAAGCCCTTGTTCATGGTCTTATAGGGGTGCTCCCAGTCGCCGACGACGCCGAGGCGCTTGAAGCCCTCCATCTGGAGGCCGATGTACTTTTCGGCATAGTCATGGCAGGCGGAGCGGAAATCCGCGACGCTCATGGCCTTATGGTTGAGCTTCTGCTGCCCTTGATGATGGCGGACTCGATGGGCATGCCGTGGTTGTCCCAGCCGGGGATGTAGGGCGTGTAGTAGCCGCGCATGGCGTAGGAGCGGACGATGAAGTCCTTGAGCGCCTTGTTGAGCGCGTGGCCCATGTGGATCCTGCCGTTGGAGAACGGAGGGCCGTCATGCAGGGAAAAGCGCGGGTGGCCTTCGTTCTTTTTGAGCATTTCGTGGTAAAGATCCATCTGCTCCCAGCGCTTGAGCATCTCGGGTTCGCGCTTGGGCAGACCCGCGCGCATGGGAAAGTCAGTCTTCGGCAGATTGAGGGTGGCGTTAAAATCCTGTGACATAGCTGTATAGTCTCCTATTTATCTTCTTTTTATATTAGAAAGTCTAAGGGGGCGCGCGCAGTCGCGCTCGCCCCGCTGGAAAAGTCGGAAAAGATCAAAGGGAAAAAGACTGCGTGCTGTCAAGCTTACGCTGACGGGCAGGCGCCGCGGGAGCCGTCTTCACCGGGGGGATATCTATCTGTATTGACGGATCGGCCTGTATTCGCGAGGCGCTGTTCTCAATGCTGCGCACGGTATCATCCACAGAAACGGCAGGCTTCGCCTCCGCCGCCTGCGGCAGAATGCCGCTTGCGACACTGTCGATATTCTTGAGCTGGGTATTGCAGATGGCGCGGGCGGCTTCGATGAACTTCGCGGTCGCGGCCTTTGCGGTCTCAAGGCGCTTCTCTTCAGCAGCGGTCTGCTCCTGGATGCTGCCGACAGCAAGTTTGACCTGCTTATCAGCGTCGGCAATCATGGCGGCGGCGCGGGTGCGGGCGTCAGCCTCGATCTGCACGGCGAGCTTCTGCGCGGAGATAACGGCCAGATTCAGTGCTTCCTCATTGGCGCGGTATTCCTCTATCTTATCGACAAGAACCTTCATCTTGCTCTTGAGGACGGAGTTTTCCTTCTGAGCGGCCGTGATATCATCGGCGATCTCCTCAAGGAAATTATCAACGGAGCAGAACCTTCATCTTTGCTCGAGGACGGAGTTTTCCTTCTG
>VOFK01000712.1_pt1 | contig 26859 bp, 48 predicted proteins | sample 5384121 | NCBI WGS metagenome assembly VOFK01 (sample SAMN12384730, study PRJNA508395) | human gut metagenome | isolation source: healthy gut J | host: Homo sapiens | reverse complement strand
TTTTACAGCGCCTTAATTTTTTATCTATTATGCATTTGCACTCAGATCATAATCTGACAGATCAATATCAGAGAGATCGTAGTCATCATAATCACCATAGTCATCATAATCTGACTCAAGATCACCCTCTGCATTTACAAGCATATTGTAGACCTCGTCACCAAGAACTTTCTTTACATTAGCAACAAATCCATCACTGTCACAGCCTGCAAGGTATGTATTCATCTGATCGTCATTTGTCATGTCATAGATCTTGTCGCCTGACGGAACAGTGATGTCAGAAGCCTCTGTCTTATTTCCTGTAACCGCCATTGTAACAAACTGCTTGCCGTTCATGCCAAACTCAACAGAAAGGTCAAGCTTTTATCAGCAGTTGAAGCAGAAGCAAGCTCTACCCAGCCTGATACAGCCTGAGAATCAGATGTACCATTCACATCAAATCTAATAGTACCTGAGAATGCGTCACCCTCTTCTTTAAGGTCTTTGAGAGTAACCTCAGCCTCCATTGTGTCAAAGTTTATGCTCGGTGAAACTGCCATGGTAGGTTCAAGGGAAAGTCCACCGTCAGCAAAAGTCTTGTCAGCGTCTATATCTGAATCAGCCGCAGTTTCCATTTTCATTGTGAACTTGCCATTTGTAACACCGTCAACAGTATTTGCAGAACCCTTGAATGATGCACTGCCCTCACTGCCCATGTTAAGGCTAAAATCAACAGCCACAACGTCGTCCTTAAGAATGGTGTAAAGAGTTGCACCCTCGCCGTCTTTTTCAAAGCTAAAGCCCGCAAGATCGTCACCGCTGTAGTAAGCGTTAAATGTTGCAGTTTCGTCAAGATTATCACTTGCAAAAAGTGAATCCATAGAATCAGCATACTGTGAGATTATATCATCATATGACATACCAAAGCTTGTCAGCAACGCCTGCCTTGCTGAACATATCTTTAAGCGTAGCGTCGTCCTTAGCCTTGTCAAGAACAGCCTTAAAAAGCAGCCTTTACATCATTGCCTGAGATAGTGTATTCCTTAGTTGTATAGCTGTACTCGTTTCCGTCAATGTCACCAGTCTTTTTCTCGCCGTCAACAGGCTTAGGGAAAGAGTCCTCCATAACCTTCTTGTATTCCTCCAGATCCTTTTCAAGTGCGTCAGTATCAAAATCAACATCAGCGCCCTCAGCAGAATCAAAGAGAGAATCAAGGTCAATGCCCTGTGAAGAAAGCTCACTACCTACCTTGTCTTTAAGGCTGTCAACGTTAACCATAAGATAAGCGTCAGAAAGCTCAGGTATCTGAACATAAGCCGACTTGTTATCTCTGAATATACAGCATTAGCAGACACAAGATTATTTCCGCCATATGTCAGCGAAACATCTGCTGCAGTGTTGCTTCCCTTCTGCTTTGTAACAGTTGTCACAGAAATAGGCTGTAAGCTAACACCTGCCTGCTCTGTGAAGCCCTCGCCGAATGAAACAGTAGCCGTTGCATTGTAAGCAAAATCAAGTTCGCCCTTGATAGCCTTTTCAGCCGTGCCAAGAGTGTTGTTTATATTATCTGCCACCTGAGTAAGCTTAGCCTTGCCACCCTCAGTTTTACCATCATTACTGTCTTTATTTTTACAAAATAATAGCCAAGACCTGAGCCAACTATGCTAAGACCCAAAACGCCTGCCAATACAGGTGTAAGCACCTTATTTTTACCATTTTATTTCCTCCTTAAAGAAACTCATGTTTCTGTTCGTATTTAAAAATATAACATACTTTTTAACAATTTGTCAATAGACTAACATATTACAAATCAGCTACAAATGCCCCTAAAATAACAAAAAAGGCGCTGTAAAAAAAGCGCAACAAAGCCCGTGGATTCCCTCGATATGGAAGCCCACGGGCTTTAATATATCACACAGCAAAAAAGAACTATCTAATCTTGAAAAAAGGGTACAGCAAACACAGCGGCACAAAAACTGCGTTTTTGCCGTGTTGAAAATGTGGAAAACATTTTAAATTTATGCCGCTTTTTTTATTGCAGGCTTTTTCAAGTGGAATTTATGAAGATTAAAGCCACAGCAAATCATCGCAATTTCTAAATTCAAGGCTTTTGATCCTCTTCTGCGAGCTCTGGTATATGACCTATTCCACTTGATAATGCCGTTTGCACCTTCCGACTGGATACTTCGGTTCATACGCAGCAGTGCTCCGTGAATGCTGTTCAGGTTGCAGAGAACTTCCTTGTGAAACTTTGTCAGTTCTTCATTCAAGCGAATTTTACGGTTCCCTTTGCACTTACAGCATTTTTCTTTTTTTGCAGACAATTACTGCAATCTTCACATTGATAAAATTCTTCTGTTCTGCCATATTTGTTTCCTCTTACAAGGTCTGCTGTAAAGATAATGAAACTTTTTTCCGTTAGGACATATTGGATCGCCATCTGTATCTATCGGAAAATTTTACTGCTCTGTACGGATCATCTCGATATTTTTTGTCCTTGATTTCCTTTTCATACATAGTAAATTTCATGTATTTTTTCATGCCGTGTTCTTCACAATACAGATAATTATTAAAGCTGCCGTATCCTGCGTCTGCTACCGGATATTCAGGATATTTTTCGTATATCTGATTGAACTTTTCTATCAAAGGCTTGAAACATTCCATATCAGACGCATATTGTTTTACGTCGAATACTGCGATATATTCATCACAGACACCTAATTGGATATTGTAGCCCGGAAGAAGCTGATCGTTACCCATATAGTCCTTTTTCATACGCATAAATGTTGCGTCACGATCGGTCTTGGAGTAACTATTGCGTTCATCTCCGCATATCTTTATGTGTTCTGCATACTTTTTTTAGCCTTGAAATGTATTCCGAAAGCTTGTCATAATGCCTCTGTTCAATTGTTTTATGATGTCCCCGTCCCCGAATTGCAGTTTCCGGGTCAAAGCCGCAAAGCTTTGCATATTGCTGCTGTATTTGCTCTAAATACTCAATAGCATATTCCTCACGAATGCCGAATTTTACGCAGAATGAAGAGATCTTTTCATTCATTTCACCAAGCAATTCTGTTATCCTTGCAAATACCTTCAGACGGTTTTTCTCACAGCTTTTTTCCATACCCAGCTATATTTGTTTGCGTTGGCTTCTATCTTTGTTCCGTCTATGTAAACGTGGTTGAGGTCAACATTTTTTCCACCGTAAAAAATGTAACTGTTGATATCCGCAAAGATCTCATCTATTTTTTCTATTTAGGACATTGTTCATAAAATTGCCTATTGTCGAGTGGCTTGGCGGAGGATTATCCTGCAGCAGCCACATAAAGCGAATATCGGTTTTGCAGAGTTTTTCTATTTTTCGCAATGATTCGTATCCGTTTTCCATAAATGCAAACAGTATTACTTTCAGCAAAGTTTCTTCTTCATATCTTGGACGGCCTGTCCTGCGGTCCTCAATCGTCAGGTATTTACTCAGGTCAATATGATTCATCACTTCACAAAATGTATATACCGGGTCAGTTGTTTCAATTATTTTTTCAATTTCTATTGGAAATTTTAATTGATATGGTGTATAATATTCTTGTGGTTGGTTATTCATGATACTTTAATTATACCACAAAAAGACTGCTGTCTTGCTTTTTTGGCAAGATCGCAGCCTTTTTTCTTTGGGGACTTTTTACAGCCCCTTCATCATATTCTCTTATCAGCCAAATTCAAATCCGCCAGCCCTCACTCTGTCGATAAAGTCCCCCGAGAATATCAGTATTGGTTTTCGATACTGAGTGAAGCAAATAAATAGCCCCAGGGTGAGCCGCATTCACAAGCTTTTCAAGTGCCTGCCCCTCATCACGCTGATTGTTCACGTCCCAATCAGCGTAAGCAAAGCTCCAAAGCTCAGTCTTATAACCGCAGTTTGCCGTCACTCCAAGAGAGAACTCCGAAAACTCACCCATAGGCGGTCTGAACACTGTCATGGTATAATCATAGTTATCCTCCATATACTTATGGAAATCCTTTATCTCCGACTCACATTCCGCCTGTCCAAGCGTCGGCATAGAATAATGGTGTACCGAATGATTTCCCACAATATGCCCCTCGTCTATCATACGCTTCACAAGCTCAGGATTTTTCTCTGCATAATCCTGCAAAAGAAAAAAACGTCGCCTTGACCTTTTTCTCTTTCAGCACATCGAGGATCTTTTCAGTGTATCCATTCTCATAACCCTGATCAAAGGTCAGATATATCTTGTCATCATTATTTATAGCCTTTGCGTTAAGCTTGCCGTATTGTGCATTAAAATCAAGCGCACCAGTCGTCCTGTTCTTTTCGTCCACAAGAACGCCTTGACCATATCCGACTTTGTCATGTGAAAGCCCCGAAAGATCTATCTTTTCCTTTGCGGTTTTCTTTCCCACAGCCACAGGCTCGATGACCGCCGAGCTTGTTCCCTCTGATGAATTTCCCTCACGCATTATCACTGTCCTGCCACAAGCACTGAGCGCTACAACTGCACAAATAAGTGCCATGCAATTTCTTATCTTCATATGAAGCCCTCCGTTATCTTATCATCTTATACTATTATGATCAGAAAACGGCTTTATACAAAAAATACGTTTCAGGTAAATTCTGACGTAAAACAAAAAAGGCGGTAAAAACTACCGCCTTTAAATATCAGTTATGACTCAAGATAGGACTTCACCAATGCCTGCAAAAGTTCATCTCTGTCAATATGACGAATAAGACTTCTGGCATTATTGTATGTTGTTATGTAGGGTCGGGTCCTCAGAAAGAATATAACCTACGATCTGATTAATAGGATTATAGCCCTTCTCTTTCAGAGCGTCATATATAATTGTAAGTGTCTTTTTTCAGCTCAGCCTCCCTTGTCGTGCTGTACTGAAAACTCCATAGTTTGTTCGTGCATTATGCTCAGCCCCTCTGCAATGTATTAATATCAGCAATACGCCTGATATTATTATACTCCATTTGTTTCAAAATAACAAGTCCAAAAGCAAAATTTATGCACATTATACAAATCAAGCACTATATTTTTTTACATTCTGAGTTCAGCACCGATAGCCTTGAGAGCTTCAAGAACTTTCTTCATAGCCTTGTCAGCCTGCTCGTCAGTAAGCGTGCCGTCATGTGAACGCATTGAAATGGAGTATGAAACAGACTTCTTGCCCTTTTTTCGATCTGCTCGCCCTTGTAAACGTCAAAAAGCGTTACCTTTTCAAGTATCGAGCCAACAGCCTTGCTTATAGTCTTTTCAAGAAGAGCCGCAGGGATATCGTCATCACAAACGATAGACAGATCTCTTGTTGTAGCAGGATACTTAGGCAGTGGCTTATATGTTTCTGAGCAACACAGCTTGCCATAAGCTTCAGGAACATTTATCTTGCCCATAAGCTCTTGCGTCAATGCCGTAGTTCTCCAGAACTCTTGGGTGAAGCTCGCCAAAAATGCCGATCTCCTCACCATTTACTTTAACAACAACAACTCTTCCCGGGTGGAAAGCATAGAACTCGTCAAAGCTACATTCAGCAGTAGCCTTTTTCAAATTCAACTTTCTGTGCGCCAAGCTTAGAGAGCAGACCCTCGACAAAACCCTTTATGTCATAGAAATCAGCCTTCGTCTCAGTGTCATAGAAACCAAAACCAAGTCTTTCAGGCTCGTTAGGAAGCACCTCTCCCTCAACAGGTATATACTCGTTTCCTCTCTCGAAGATATAGCACTCAGGGTTGCGGTAGCTGTAGTTTCTTGCAAGCACTTCACATACAGACGGAATGATAGTCGTTCTCATAACGCTGGTGTCCTCGCCAAGAGGGTTTGTGATAACAACTGTCTTTCTAAGTTTTGAGTCAGCAGGAAGATTTATCTTGTGTCAAAATACTTAGGGGAAATGAATGAGAATGTAGATATCTCGTTAAGACCCATAGCGAGCATAGATCTCTGTATATGTCTGTCAAACTTCTGCGCCTCGGTGAGCTTAGCCTGAGCAACGCCTCTAACGATAGTGTTTGGAATCTTGTTGTAGCCGTAAAGTCTAGCAACTTCCTCTGCCACGTCAGCCTTGCAGGCAATGTCCACTCTGTACCAAGGTGAAACTACCTTTTCCGTCCTTTATCTCAAAGCCAAGTCTTGTGAGATATTCCACCATGTCGCTCTCAGGTATCTCAGTACCAAGGAACTTATTTATCCACTCAGGGTCAAAATCAACCGTCTTAGGTGTCTCGTCCTCATAGTTCTCATCAATGTAAGTCTTTACGACCTCACCAGCACCAAGCTCTTCAACAAGCTGGAAAGCTCTCATAAAAGCCTCATAGCACTCATGTGGGTCAAGACCCTTTTCATATCTCGCAGAAGCGTCAGTTCTCATGCCAAAAAGCTTCTTGGCTGTTGTTCTTACGCTCGCACCGTCAAAGCAGGCGGACTTTCAAATACAACAGTAGTTGTATCGTCCATGATACCGCTGTATTCGCCGCCCATAACGCCTGCTACAGCAACCGGCTTTTCAGCGTCAGCAATGACCAGCATCTCTTCTGAAAGCTCTCTTACTTCTCCGTCAAGAGTTGTGATAGTTTCTCCTGCCTTAGCGTTTCTGATGTTGATAGATGCGTCCTTAACATATCTGAGGTCAAAAGCGTGCATCGGTCTGCCATATTCAAGCATAACATAGTTTGTGATATCAACAAAGTTGTTGATAGGTCTAACGCCGCAGCCTCTGAGTCTTTCTCTCATCCAACGAGGTGACGGACCTATCTTTACATTTTTTACGATACCGGCCATGTATCTCTTGCAAAGGTCAGTGTTGTGTATCTTTACCTTGAGCATATCGTTGATATCCCCGTCAATGCCCTTGAACTCAGGCTTCTTGACTTTCAGCTCAGTGCCGAAAGTAGCCGCAGTTTCTCTTGCAAGACCTGTAACAGAGAGACAGTCAGGTCTGTTTGAAGTTATCTCAAACTCAACAGTTGTGTCATTGTATCCAATAGCCTCATGTATATCCTTGCCTACTGTCTTGTCGCAGTCATCGCCAAGAATGAAAATTCCGTCCTCTATAGCATATGGGAAATCGTGAACAGAAAGTCCAAGCTCGCCCAGAGAGCAAAAGCATACCATTAGAAGCAACACTCTCTCAGCTTGCCTTTTGTTATCTTCACCTGCTTGGCCTCATGTAGAACAGATGACTTGTGCTTTGCAACTGGCACGAAAATCACCCTCGTGAACGTTCTGAGCGCCTGTAACTATCTGAACAGGCTCGTCCTCTCCAACATCTACCTGAGTGATGAACATATGGTCAGAATCAGGGTGACGCTCCATAGAAACTACCTTGCCCACAACAACGTTAGAAATATCTTCGCCTTCCTGCTCAAAGCACTCTACCTTTGAGCCTGAAAGCGTCAGAGCGGAAACAAAATCCTTTATCGGCATATCGCAGTCTACATAGTCTGCAAGCCATTTCATTGACAAATCCATTTATTATTCCTCCGTAATCTTATCATTTACCGCAGTTTTGTATCTTCTCGTCCAAGTCCTTTAAAAACAGCGGTCTATAAATATAGAAATCTTTCCACCGCTTTATGTTCACAGTATATTTTTATCCCAAAATTATCAGTTATCTCAGCTTTCATGCTGTCATTGACACCATTTGTGCTGTGAACTATGGTCTTGAACTCTCTAATATCCGTATATTTTATAAGCAGTTTAGCCTTAGGCACATACATATATCTGTCAAGTAGATAAAAGGTGTTGTATTTGAACTCGCTTCCTCTATCTCGCTTTCCAAAGCCAGCATATCCTGAGCGTCAAATTGCTCCAGCCTTGCAAGGTTCCTCTGTATTGTTTTTACCTGCCTTTTAAATCCTCTTATTCCGATAAAAAGCAGGATACCCAGAAAAATCACCAGAAACCCACATAGCAAAGCATATCCCATGCACTCTGCTGTTCTTTTACAAGCATGACCGATAACCCACCGCCAACGCCTACTATCAGCGCCATAAGATTGTGCTGATAGCCGCCGACGTTACAAGCTTAGCCTTTGACGGCACAAGCTTTCTGTAAAAGCCTGCTCTGGCTCATAACTTCATTCATCAGAACTGCTCTAAAAAAATCTCATATCGTTCTCATAAAAGCAGACGCATATCATTGATGTTGTATCTGCCCATTGTTATTCTTTCAAGGCCGATACCAAATGCAAATCCGCTGTAAACCTCAGGGTCAATGCCACAGCCCTCAAGTACCTTAGGGTGTACCATACCTGCGCCGAAAGCTCTACCCAGCCCTCCCTGCTTGCACATTGAACAACCCTTGCCATGGCAGTTGAAGCACATAAGGTCAACTTCAGCAGAAGGCTCTGTGTATGGAAAATGGTGCGGGCGAAGTCTTATCTGAGTGTCCTCGCCATAAAGACGCTTCATAAGAAGCTCCAGCGTACCCTTAAGGTCAGCCATAGTGATGCCCTTGTCAATAACAAGACCCTCTATCTGGTGGAACAGCGGTGAATGTGTAGCGTCCACTGTGTCAGAACGGTAAACTCTGCCAGGTGAAATGATTCTGATAGGCGGCTTTCTCTTTTCCATTGTTCTTATCTGAACAGAAGAAGTCTGTGTTCTAAGAACAACGTTCTCATTGATGTAGAATGTATCCTGCGTATCTCTTGCAGGGGGTGAGATTTAGGCATATTCAGTGCCTCGAAGCAATAATGGTCTGTTTCAACCTCAGGACCGTCCACAATATCAAAGCCCATACCAAGGAACACTTCCTCTACCTCTTCAAGAGTAGCGTTCAGAGGGTGAGTCTGCCTATTCTTGTTTTTCTTGCCCGGAAGTGTAACGTCTATAGCTTCCTCTGTAAGCCTTTACCTGCTCCATTTTGCTCTTAAGCTCTTCCTTTACGCTTATTGAGAGCATTCTCGATATCAGCTCTTACCTTGTTTTTGCAAGCTGACCGATAACAGGTCTTTCTTCTGCGGAAAGCTTGCCCATTTGCTTAAGTATGGAAGTTATCTCTCCCTTTTTGCCAAGAAATCTTACTCTGAAATCTTCCAACAGCTTGGCGTCATCAATATGTGAAAGTTCTTCTTTCGCACGCTCGTCAATGCTTTTCAACTGTTCTTTCATTTATTATCCTCCTATAAAAAATAAGCCCTGCCCCGACTAAACAGGACAAGACTTTGAAATTCTTGTTTATACCACCTATCAGTAAAGAGCCAACACTCTTCCGTCCTTAACGCAGACAGACGTTCACGCTTACTAAAGACTATCTCTCATTCGGCATGACCACTCGCAAGTGAACTTCATTTTGTCAGGATATAAAGCCGCTTTCAGAAAAACGCACACACGCCGCAGCTTCTCTGAAGACCCTTAGCAAAACTACTCTCGGTCATAGTGTTTTAAGTGTATTGATACAATAATATGTTATCACATTCCGCCCCACATTTCAAAGGGCTTAACAAAAAGTTTACAACTACAGCCCATGCTTATGAAGCCTGTCCCACTTCATATCCTCCTCGGGTAATAATCGTCCTCCTCGTCCTCTATCTTGTTGTATTCCTTGTGTGGGATAACCTATCTTCTCATAAAAGTCATTGATAAGCACAAGCTTGCCATTAGTGTCCTGAAAGCTCAGAGCTATCATACCGTCCTCAGGCACAAAAAAGCTTTCTCCCTGCCCTCTTTGTCCTTTACCACAAAGCTTGACTTCTCCACATTTTTTCAGCACGCAAACGAGTCTGCCCTTGTTTGTCTGATAAGACTTCTCTACCTCCTCATAGTAAAGGCATATGTGCAGATAGCTTTTTTAGAAAGTCCCATGCGCTGAGAGTGTTCAATGTGATCCTCATATATCCTCGTGTAAACATCAGCGTCCCGTGAAAGCGAGTAATACCAGTACATAAGCCCGCCCACAGAACAATTGCAAGCCCCCAGCAGTATAAGCAGAACCTTTGCAAAGACCGCGCTTGCAAACACCGCACCAATTATGATGATAACGACCCCAAGCAGGATATTCTTATACATATTCCTCTGCATTTTCCTGTGTTCTTGGATATCATGTGCCGCCTTTGACCTGCCTCTCCGCCCTTGACAGCTTCGAGGATATTCATAAACCGCCTGCAAAACATTCACCTCTCAACTCTTTGACTTTTCCATAGCAAGCACAGATTTTGTATAGCGTTTTTGCTTTCTAACAGAATGAAAAAAAGTCTCTTATTATCATTTGAACTTTCAAAAATCTTTTGATATCAACGTTCTTAATGTGTCTCTGCACTCCTCAATCTGCCTATACAGAATTGCGTTCTCAGATCTTAGTTCTTCAATCTTGTCAATCATTTTATGGTTTAATGACATAGATTGTGTCAACAAATCATACATTTCGTAATATGTTTTATTCCTCATTATTTGTACCTTCCCTTCACATTATGCCTGTACTATATGTGTCCACTATTAATAAAGCAGATACACAGCCCAACAAGGATTAGGATTTACATTATGACCGTTTGGGCAATTCTGAATATACACCACATAATAAGTGTTGCCATATTTATTGTACAGATAGTCCAACTCGCTCTTATAAACCCTCTATTGTGTCAGAAAGACTACTTTTTGCGTATATGGTACTGTATATACTGCATCATAACTTGCAGTTTCGGGAGTTACACTTCCTTCTTTTTTAATTCAAAAATTCTTCGAGTGTATTGAAATCTGTTCCATATTTCCAAAACTCTGTATAATGAGCCTTGATATACTCCGCCTTTTCTCTTGAATACGCTGTAAGTTCTGCCTTCATAGCATCAATATCAGCCTGTGTGATTTTGTCACTCTTCTTAGTTGTCGCCGTCACGACCCCCGAATACTTGCCATAGTGATTATTATTCGTCTTTTTGTCGTCCTGCTTGCAAGCCCTTATCTTGAACTGATACTTTGTCGCAGGCGCAAGCTTCTTCACAGTGTAGCTTGTCCCTGTGGTCTTGCCTATCTCTTTCCATTCGCCTTTTATTTTCTGATAAATGCGGTAATTTGTACAGCCTATCTTCGTCCAAGAAAGCTTAACGCTGTCAGTGCCAACACTGCTTACCTTTTTAGCCCCTTGCAAGCCTGCGGATTGGTCGCCGTGTTCCAGTTTGCGGAATATTCTCCGTAAACTTTCTTGCCCTTTACAGTCTTGTATGCCCTTACTTTTTAAAATTTTCTCTCGTTGCATTAGGCAGCTTCTTAACTGTGTAGCTCGTACCCTTGCAATCCCCAAGCTTGTTGTACTTGCCGTTTTTTTCGCATATAAACAGTGTAACCGCTCGCACCCTTTTACCTTGCTCCATTTGAGCTGTATCTCACTGTTTGAAAGCGTCTTAGATTTAAGCCCCGTTACCTTGCCAACACTCGCCGCTTCCGCAACGATAGCCGTCTGTGAGAATATCCCCATATCCTCCGCCGCAGGTACAACAGCCCCCGTGCCCATAAGCATTGCCACCATAACAACAGCCGCCGTTTTCTTCATACCATTCTTCATAAAAAGCACCTCTCCCGATTCTCTATAATTCCCCATATGTCATGGTAATATTATATAATACCATAAAGCCAAATATTTGTCAATACTTTTACAAAAAATCATCAAATATTTTGCAAAATTTCGTAGGGGCGAACAGCGTTCGCCCATCGAAGCAATACACAAAAAGCACAACGCCCACAAAGAGCATTGTGCTTTTATCATATCTAAATCAATCAGCTATTCTTCTTGCTGTCATTCTCTCTTATCTCAACACGGCGTATCTTACCGCTGATAGTCTTAGGCAGCTCGTCCACGAACTCAACTATTCTAGGATACTTATAAGGTGCAGTTGACTGCTTAACATAGTTCTGAAGCTCCTTAGCAAGCTCAGGAGAAGCAGTGTAGCCCTTTGCAAGCACGATAGTAGCCTTAACTACCTTGCCTCTGATAGCGTCGTCAGCCGCCGTGATAGCGCACTCAAGTACAGAAGGGTGTTCCATAAGGATACTCTCTATCTCGAAAGGTCCTATACGATAACCCGAAGCCTTGATAAGGTCGTCCGTTATTCCAACATACCAGTAGTAGCCGTCATCGTCCATGTAAGCCGTGTCGCCTGTGTGATACATACCAAATCTCCAAGCGTTGTCCGTTGCCTCAGGGTTTCTGTAATACTCCTTGAACAGCGCAGGGTTTCGCCCCTCTTAGCGTAAACAACGATCTCACCTGTCTCGCCTACCTTAACAGGCTTGCCCTCGTTGTCAACGATACCGATATTGTAAAGCGGTGTGGAGGCTTACCCATCGAGCCCGGCTTTGGCCCATGCCGTAAAGATTGCCCACAAGCACAGCGCCCTCTGTCTGACCGAAGCCCTCCATAAGCTTAAGACCTGTGTACTCATCCCACCACTTGTTGAATACCTCAGGGTTAAGAGCCTCACCGGCGATACAGCTATATTTCAGTGAAGAAAGGTCATAGTTTTTCAAGACCCTCCTTGATGAAAAATCTGTACATTGTCGGAGGTGCGCAGAAAAGAAGTCAGCTTGTAATCCTGAATTACTTTCAGCACGTTTGCAGGAATAAATCTGTCGAAGTCATATACAAAAAGTTGTTGCACCGCAGATAAACTGACCAAACATCTTGCCCCATGCACACTTTGCCCAACCTGTCTCAGAAACAGTAAGGTGCAGTGAGTTCTCATCAAGGTGGTGCCAGTGCTTAGCAGTGATAATGTGTGCCGCAGCCAGTGAATACTTGTGCAGTACCATTTTAGGATAACCGGTAGTACCGGAGCTGAAATACATGAGCATTGACTCAGTAACGTGTGTTTCGATCCTCTCAAAAAGTCTTTGGATACTTGTCCATTTCGCTGAGAAAATCTATCCAACCCTCTTTAGCACCGTGAGTGATAAACTTCTCTTTCATGCCGCTGTACTGTTCAAGAGCTGAATCCACCTGATTAGGAACATCGTCCTCCGCAGTTGCCACGATATAAGAGATAGAAGCAGCGTCAAAGCGGTAAACATAGTCTTTTTCTTGAGCTGACAAGTTGCAGGCACAAGGATAGCGCCTATCTTCATAAGACCGTAAGCCAAGAACCAGAACTCATAATGACGTTTAAGAACAGCCATAACAAAATCGCCCTTCTTAACTCCGTGTGCCAGCATCATGTTAGCCACCTGACTGCTCTTTTCAGAAAGATCCTTGTAAGTGAAGATATGCTCCTCACCCTCCTCGTTGACCCACTGCATAGCCACCTTATCAGGCACGTTCTTAGCCAGCTCGTCTATAACGTCATATGAGAAGTTGAAGTTCTCAGGCAGGTCAAGCTTAAAAAGCTTTTAAGTCTGCCCTCGCTGTCAAGCTCCTCGTCAACAAATCTCTTGTAAAAATCAGCCATTACAAAACTCATATATGAAATCCTCCGTTTTAATTATATCCTGTTTATCTCATGACAAATGCTCACTATGTCCTGCGGAACTTCCGCAATATACTTCGCACCTGCATTTTCAAGTTCTTCTCTGCCCCTGAAGCCCCATTCACAGCCAATGCAGTCAAGGCCCGCATTTTTTGCCGTCATAACGTCCACATCAGAATCTCCGATAAGCACAGCTTCCTCAGCCTTGACCCCAAGCGTGCCAAGAATATTGTATATTATCTCAGGCGCAGGCTTTGTCGGAACACCGTCCTTTTTTGCCCTCGATCAGGTCAAAATCTTTCTCACCGAAAAATATTCTTTACAATGTAGTTCACAAAGCCGTCAGGCTTGTTTGAAGCCACCGCCGTCATAATGCCCTCATTGCGAAGCGTGTCAAGCACCTCGCAGATATGCTCATAAGGCTTGGTCTTGTTCACACATCTCTTGTTGTATTCCTCAGAGAACTCAGCATGATACTTTTTTTGATGTTCTCCTCGCTTCTCAGCTTCTCAGGCAAAGCCCGCTCAACAAGCTTCAAAGTACCATTTCCCACTAAATGCTTGTAGGTATCATAATCAAACACAGGAAACCCATATCTCTCAAGTACTGCGTTCATGGCGTCCCCAAGATCATAAATAGAATTTACAAGCGTTCCGTCCAGATCAAAAAATAAATAGCTTTTTTCATAAAATCAGCTATACAAAAAGCCTTTCCTCCCCCTCCGACTTTCCATAAACTTGTCGGTCACCATGCACTAATTTTTTACACTTATCGCAAGTTTATACACATATCATAACTTTGTACACTTATCACAAGTTTGTACATCAATCGCAAATTTATACACTTGTCTAAAAAATCACGAGATTTATTATACACTGATATTGTGGCTTGTTTATGAACATACACACCTGTAATTGTTAAATTAAAATTCACAAAGATATCTATGTGATACATATTTACGTGAATAAGCAAATTGTTTTAAAAGCAAATATAGTCTGTTCAGCGAATATTTTAAGCCCTATACACATTAAAATAACTCCCCCAACTATCCTTGCCTTGCTTTTGAGTTTTTCCGCTGAATTTGTTACCAAGCATAAACCCACAGAACGATAAGGCCGCCGTAACGACACATATAAACGCCGCCGACCTGACTATGTCCACACCAAGTGCCGCAAAGCTTATGCCCACAGCCAGTGCGTCCACAGAGGTGGCAACTCCCTGCACAAGCACCTCCCCGAAAGTGAGCCTGCCCCCTGTCTGATCTCATCTTCCCCGAACCGCATATCATGTTCAACCCTATGAACCCAAGCAGTATCAAAGCTATCCAGTGGTCGAACCTCTCTATGTACTCCGCAAAAATTCATGCCCAGCGCATAGCCGATCGCAGGCATTATCCCCTGAAAAAGCCCGAATATGATACCGCACATCAATGCTCCCCTGACTCTCCCTTTTCTGACGCAAAGCCCATTGGTGACCGATACCGCAAAAAGCGTCCATAGAAAGTCCACACGCAGTAAGAAAAAGCTCAAAAATACTCATATGATCCCCCTGTATAATGTATAAAAACAGCTTTACATTCAATCTTGACTTCCCTTATATTTTTATCTGCACCCACACTTTTTACGCCTGCTACCACACCTTTTTCTGTAGGGGCAAACAACGTTCGCCAGTCGAAGCAACAAACCCATGCTTGCATCAAACAAAATAGCCCCCCACTCAACAAAAAAAACGCCATCTCCGTAAAATACAAAATAACATCTTTTGCATTTTCCGAAAAACAGCGTCATACCGTTATTTTTTGTTAATCCTCACACTTTGAAGCAAGAAGCGAACTGTATTGATTTCTGAACTGCTCAAATCTGCCCTCGTCAAGAGCCTCTTATCTTCTCCGTGAGCGTGTTGTAGAAATACAGATTGTGCATAACTGCCAGCCTGCCGCCCAACTGCTCCTCAGACTTGAATAGATGACGAATGTATGCCCTGCTGTGATTACGGCAAGCAGGACAATCGCAATGCTCGTCAATAGGTCTGGGGTCAGTTTCATACCTTTTATTAGTGATGTGCATAATGCCGTTCCATGTGAACAGCGTTCCATGACGTGCATTTCTGCTTGGCATTACGCAGTCAAAGAAGTCCACGCCTCTGTAAACAGCCTCGATTATGTTTGTCGGTGTGCCAACGCCCATAAGATATCTCGGCTTATCCTTTGGCATAAAAGGCTCGACCTTTTCTATAATGTTATACATTACCTCAGTAGGCTCACCCACCGCTAGACCGCCAATAGCAAAGCCCGAACAGTATTCCATTTCTCTTATGCGCTTCATATGCTCGATACGCAGATCCTCATAAGTACAGCCCTGATTGATACCGAACAGCATCTGATGCTTGTTTATAGTCTCCTCAAGTCCGTTGAGCCTTTTCTGCTCAGCGACACATCTCTCAAGCCACCTTACCGTTCTATCACAGCTTGCCTTTTGAATAGCTATGCTCAGCAGGGTTCTCTACACACTCGTCAAACGCCATTGCGATAGTAGACGCAAAGGTGCGATTGTATCTGCATACTCTCCTCAGGCCTATAAAAATCCTGCGACCGTCAACATGAGAGTTGAAGTACACGCCCTCCTCTTTGATTTTACGCAGCTTGGCCAAAGAAAACACCTGAAATCCACCGCTGTCTGTAAGAATAGGTTTGTCCCAGTTCATGAACTTGTGAAGTCCACCCATTTTGTATATAACGTCATCGCCCGGTCTGACGTGCAAATGATAGGTATTGCAAAGCTCCACCTGAGTTTTAAGCTCATTTTTAAATCAATGGAAGAAACTCCGCCCTTTATCGCCGCCGAAGTTCCCACGTTCATAAAAACAGGTGTCTGTATTGTTCCATGAACAGTTTCAAACTGCCCCTGCGTGCAGCACCCTCTTGTTTAAGTAATGTAAACATAAATTCTCCTTATAAATTATTTTTTCAGCCTATTCCATATCATACAGCTTCATAGTTTCAATATTTCTGTACTCATGCTTTTCATAATATCCAATAAGCTCTCCCTCATCATTTCTGAGAGCTATCATGTAAACGTCCTTATTTTCCTTTTCGTTGCGGAAAGTATACACCTTGTTGTTACCCTTGTCCTTTTTGAACCATGCAATGACCTGCTCTATCTTGTCATTAGAATCCCCCGTTGTGACAGCCCTTTATGGACCTGCCCACAAGAGCCGCTCCTCCACGCTTTTCATATCTTTTTGACCGCTGTCGGGTTCATATATACTATCGTATGCTCAAGGTCGCAAAATAACCACAGGTGCATCGTCTGCGTCAATAACGCTCTTAAAAAGTTATTTTCCATTTCCGTTCTCCTTTATAATATCATTCCTGCCCCTTATTCCTTTAAGCACCATATCCAAGAGGCACACCAAATATTTTTATGCAAAGCACCAATACAATAGGTATCGCTGTAAGTGACAAATAAAGCTCCCAACGTTCAGGAAAAGCCTTTGCAAGATATGCCTGATAACCATAGTATGTGAGCATATAAACTATAGTTCTGTGCCAGAAATACACCTGCAAAGTCCTGGAGCCGCACTTTGTTATCAGTGGAATCTTCACATCAAGCCCAATACCAAGCACCGCCAAACAAAGCAGTGCCGAGATACCCATAACAAGAAGCCTGCTCAAAAAAGTGCAATCCATGTCCGTTGCTTCAGATATGGCAAAATAAGAGTTTCTTCCCGTAAGAAGCATTCTCAGCGGATAAACAAGCTTTGTTTTTCCAAAGCAGAAATAAGCCCAAATGCCTATCACTCCCAAGGACAGCACCCTTACATACCACTTCTTCACAAAATCAGCAACCTTTTTCAGGGTCAAGCACATATCCGCAGTAGTAAAACGGGAAAAACACCACTATCCTGGATAGCTCATATTCATCGCCCACGCTAGGGTCATACCCTGCCGCAAGCGCCGTCACCATAGCCGCCGTAAGCACCGCCCAAGGTCTGCTGTTTTCTTAACAGATAGCAAAGCCCCATAAACGCCGCCATTGCGAACATATACCAGTATACACCGTCGCCGCCTAAAAGGTCAAAGAATATCTCGCCATCACTGTTTTCCTTGTCAAAACCGTCTGAAATCTCACCTGCGACCAATAATTCAGGCATTTCATTAACATTCCGATAACAACAAATCCAAGCGTCTTTCCAAGCACTTTCCTGCCGTCATCATGCCCCTGTTGAACAGTCCTGATATGAATAAAAACAATGGCATATGAAAAGCATACAGAAACACAAATGCGCCGCTAAAAACCTTTGCCTGCGGTACACCTGTTTCACCGCCGCCGTCACCAAAAAGCTTGACAGTGCTGTCGTCTATCAAATGCCCCAAGACCACAAGCACTATAAGCAGAAATTTCAGATTATCATATAAATAAAGCCGCTTTTTTTCTCCCCTGACTTAACGTCATTCATATAGAAAAAACCTCCGTAAAAACAAAGTTTGAAATAAGATATCATCGCCGCAGGCGATACCTTAATTCCTCACTCAGATATTATGAGCATACAATCACCAAAGCTGAAAAATCTGTATTTCTCTTCAACCGCTATCTTATAAGCGTTCATAGTGTTCTCGTATCCCATAAATGCAGAAACAAGCATTATAAGCGTGCTTTCAGGCAGGTGAAAATTAGTAACAAGTCCGTCAAGCACCTTGAACTCAAAGCCAGGATAAATAAATATCTCCGTGTAACCATCACATGGAACTATCTTTCCGTCATTGAATGCCGCCACGCTCTCCAGTGTCCTGCATGAAGTAGTACCCACCGCAATAACACGTCCGCCATTTTTTCTTCGTTTCGTTTATCATGTCTGCAGTTTCACGGCTAAGCTCATAATGTTCCCTGTGCATCTTATGGTCAAGGACCTTGTCCTCCTTAACAGGTCTGAACGTGCCAAGACCAACGTGCAGAGTAACATACGCAATGTTCACACCCATTGCCTTTAAGTCCTCAAGCTGCTGCTCAGTGAAATGCAGACCGGCAGTCGGCGCAGCAGACGAGCCAAGCTCATGAGCATAAACCGTCTGGTATCTGTCCTTGTCCTTCAGCTTTTCAGTAATATAAGGTGGCAAAGGCATCTGACCTATCTCGTCAAGTGTGGCAAAAGAAATTCTCCTCGCACTCAAATCGTGCGATACGGTTTCCGTCCTCCAACACATCAATTATCTCCGCCTTCAGCTTACCACCGCCAAAAACAAATCTTGTGCCGATTTTGGCTTTTTTTGCCGGGTCTGCAAAGAATCTCCCAGACCATGTTCTCTTTCTGCTCCACAAGCAAAAAAACTCAATGAACGAGCCTGTGTCCTCACGCTCGCCGTATATCCTCGCAGGAAGCACCTTTGAGTCGTTAAGCACAAGCAAGTCACCTTTTTGAGATAATTGCATAGATTATAGAAATGGTCGTGTACCACCTCTCCCGTCTGCCTGTTTATCTTCATCATTCTCGAAGCATTTCTAGGCTCAACAGGGGTCTGTGCAATAAGCTCCTGCGGCAGGTCATAATAAAAAATCCGATCTTTTCATATTGTTGATATCAAGCATTTTAAATATCTCCTATTTATAATAATATAATAATGTACATGAATAACTTTGTAGGGGACGGCATGCCCCCTGACGTCCCGATGTAAAATTCTGACCCAATAGCCGTCACCGCTCTGTAAGTCTAATTAATTTCATATAAACTTATTAATTTACAGAAAATTAAAATATTTTTTTATCTATATGTATTGACAGAACGCTAAATATTTGTTATCATTAAACAGAACAGATAGAGGTGCAGTTGAAATGAGTATCATTTTTCGTGTGACCCCACACAACAGCGTCCCAACGCCTATGGTAAATGAGAAAGGTAAAACTGCCGAAGCGGAGTATCGGGAACACTCCTGCTGACTGTTAGTTTAATAGACTATCAGTTGTCATCATTACAAATGGTGGAGTGCTATCGGCATAAATTTTTTATGTCAACATTCTTATTATATTAGTATGATGAACTGGTTTTCAACCAGTTTTTTTATTATTTGTTTATTTTTTATGTTTTGTGCAAAATAACATTTGAACAGCGGCATATTTTAGTGTATAACGCCAAAGAAAATTGTTACCATGGCACAGGAAAAGGAGTTTTAATATGAAAAAGTACAATGTCGGTATCATCGGTGCAACAGGAATGGTAGGTCAGAGATTTTCTCTGCTTCTTGACAAACACCCATGGTTCAATGTAGTATGCGTTGCCGCTTCACCACGTTCAGCAGGCAAAAAAGCTCAAGGACGCAGTTGCAGGCAAGTGGAAGCTTTCAGAGCCTCTGCCGGAAGCTATCGGTGAGCTTACAGTTCTGAACGCCGAGGAGGACGTTGAGAAGATCGCTTCAATGGTAGATTTCGTATTCTGCGCAGTTGATATGAAGAAAGACGAGATAAGAGCCCTTGAAGAAAAAGTATGCAAAGGCTGAATGCCCTGATGTATCAAACAACTCCGCACACAGACACATACTCCTGATGTTCCAATGGTCATTCCTGAGGTAAACCCTGAGCATATCGAGATAATCGCTTCACAGAGAAAAAGAGACTTGGCACAAAGAGAGATTTATCGCAGTTAAGTCTAACTGCTCACTCCAGTCTTACGTTCCTGCTCTTGCTCCTCTTATGGATAAGTATAAGGTAACAAAGGCTCTTGCCTGCACATATCAGGCAATTTCAGGCGCAGGAAAGACATTTGAAAGTTTCCCTGAGATTCTTGACAACGTTATCCCTTATATCGGCGGCGAGGAAGAAAAGTCTGAGAAAGAGCCTCTTAAGATCTGGGGTCATATCGAGGGCGACGTTATCGTTGACGCAACAGCTCCAGCTATCACAACACAGTGCCTGAGAGTTCCTGTTTCCGACGGTCACACAGCAGCAGTTTTCGTATCATTTGAGAATAAACCTTCTAAGGAAGAGAGATCCTTCAGGCTTGGAAAGATTTCAGCGGTGTTCCACAGGAGCTTCAGCTTCCAAGCGCTCCAAAGCAGTTCCTTAACTACTTCACAGAGGACGATCGTCCACAGGCTAAGCTCGACAGAAACCTTTGAGGGCGGCATGGCAGTTTCTATAGGCAGACTGAGAGAAGATTCACAGTATGACTATAAGTTCGTTTGCCTTTCACACAATACACTGAGAGGTGCGGCAGGCGGAGCAGTTCTGCTGGCTGAGCTTCTTGCAGCAAAGGGCTATTTTGACTAATATAACACATATATACGCACGAAAGGAGTGTTGTTTATGAAAAAGACTATTTTCACAGGTGCAGGCGTTGCTATCGTTACACCTATGAACGCTGACGGCTCTATCAACTTTTGACAAGCTGGGTGAGCTTATCGATTTCAATATCGATAACGGCACAGACGCTATCATAATCTGCGGAACAACAGGCGAAAAGTGCTACCATGACAGACGAGGAGCATCATCGAGTGTATCCGCTATGCTGTTGAAAAAGACAAATCACAGAGTTCCTGTTATCGCAGGCACAGGCTCAAACCATACAGAGTATGCCGTAAACCTTTCTAAGAAGGCTGAGGAGCTTGGTGCTGACGCTCTGCTTTGTGTTACACCTTATTATAATAAGACTTCACAGGCAGGACTTATCGCACACTTCTCCGCTATCGCAAAGGTTGTTACACTGCCTATCATTCTTTACAACGTACCGTCAAGAACAGGTGTGAACATTCTTCCTGAAACTTGCCGTGAGCTTGCAAAGATAGACAATATCGTTGCTATCAAGGCAGCAAGCGGAAACATCAGCCAGATAACACAGGTGGCAGCTCTCTGCGGCGATGACCTTGATATCTATTCAGGCAACGACGATCAGATAGTTCCTATCATGGCTCTGGGCGGAAAGGGTGTTATCTCAGTTCTTTTCCAACTGTATGCCATTTTGAAACACATGAGATCACACAGCTCTGCCTTGATGGAAAGTACGAGGAAGCAAGAGAAAAGGTATTCAAGACCCTTGGTTTTGCAAAGGCACTTTTTCAGCGACGTAAACCCTATCCCCTGTCAAGGAAGCTCTTAACCTTATGGGCTTTGAGGTCGGCGAGTGTCGTCTCTGCCGCTTGTAAGAATGAGCGATGATAAGATAGAAAAGCTGAAAGCGTCAATGAACGCTCTCGGACTTATCAAGAATAAAATATACAAAGGGCGGAGAAATTCGCCCTTTTTATGTTTACCGTTATAAAAATGTACTAATGTGGGGTTGGCGTCCCCGACAACCCAAACGCTGTCTTTGACATTATCACTTACGTTTATCTACAAATCAAAAAGAAAAGGAATGATATAAATGACTAAGATCGCAATATGTGGCATGCCTGCGGAAAAATGGGCAGGTTCATATATGACGTTATGTCAGAGCGTGACGACTGCACAGTAAGCGCAGGTATCGACAAGTTCGGCGAGGCTTATGCAGACTTTCCCTGTTGTAAAAGAGCCTGCCGACCTGCCTGAAAAGCCTGATGTAATAATCGACTTCTCACACCCTTCCGCACTGGACGGACTTCTCAGCTATTGCCTTTCAAACGGCACTGCCCTTGTAATAGCTACCACAGGCTATACAGAAGAGGATACAGCGAAGATACACAAGGCTTCCGAGCAGATACCTGTTTTCTTCACATTCAACATGACCCTTGGTATCAATCTTCTTGCAAATCTTGCAAAAACTGCCGCAAAAGTTCTTGGCGGTCAGTATGATATCGAGATAATCGAGAAGCACCATAACCAGAAGATAGACGCTCCGTCAGGCACTGCTATCATGCTTGCAGACGCAATAAACGAGGAGCTTGACAACAAGTATCACTATGTTTACGATCGTCATTCTGTAAGAGCAAAGAGAAAAGACCGAGATCGGTATGCACTCTGTCCGTGGTGGCACTATTGTTGGCGAGCATGAGATAATCTTTGCAGGCAGAGATGAAGTCATCTCCCTCAAGCACGAAGCTCATTCAAAAAGCAGGTTTTTCGCTGTGGGTGCAGTGAATGCAGGCGTTTTCCTTTTGTGGAAAGCCGGCAGGACTTTTACGCAATGAGCGATCTTCTTGCTTCACTTTAAATTAAACATCAGATACAGTGGGCGTCATTGACGTCCTGCTCTTTCGGAGATTTTTACACTCTCAGGCTGCTGTTTTATACGGCAGCCTTTTTTCATAAAAAATAGCCGTGCGTGATTTTTTTCCGCACAGCCATTTTCATTATATATTTCTTATCAAGCTCCAAAGTAGTTTTCTCACGCTTTGTGAGCTTTTTTCCATTGTGCTTTGTACTCTGCATAGACCATTTTCCACTCGGCTTCATCAGAACATATCCACCGAAGCAGGTCTTTTCAAAAGATCTATAAGACCGCCAAGCTCAACTCCACGCCTCTTAACAAGATATTCTCTTATCATTTCAGGCGTGTATCCCAATAGCTTATCATTAGAAGATATGGTCAAAAGCCTTACCACCCGCCTGTAAAGCCTTATGACTTTGTCGCCGTTATCTCTGAATTTAAGTGACAGTCTGAAAAATACCTCGATAATTCTGTTAAGGAATACGAAAACCACAAGCACAAAACGCTACACCGATAAACAGTGCGATCCTGCTGAAATAGCTTACAAAAAGTTGAAACATCAAAGTTCGTACCATTTGCACTGTAGTCACGCTGATAGCCCGGAACTGTCGGGTCAAAAAGTCATCCAGCCAATGCCTGTGATAAAGACCTCTACAAAAGCGTGAGCATGGCTATCTCTTACCACAAACTCTCCACGTTCATTCTTTTCATATGCTGCAAAGCCCTCGACATATCTTGTTGGAAGTCCCAGCATTCTCGCCATAAGCGTCATGCTTGTGGCATAGTTCGTGCAGTTTCCGCGCTTGCTGGTGAAAAGAAAATATGCGATAGACTTTCATCGTCAGGCTCATACTCGTTATCGTAAACATAGCCGTTCTGCTCAAAAATAATCCACAAGCGCCTGAGCTTTCTCATAATCATTTTTGCAATTTTCCGTTATGTTTTTCGCAAGAGCCTCCATTTTTCCGCCTTTATCGTCATATGCAGAAACATCTGTGTACAACGCATATATCTTATAAATATTCAGCGCTTGATTTGATGTGACATCTCCGTTTGTCAAACCATAAGAAAGCAGAAGTTTGAACTGATTTTCGGTCATATCAGGATTTGCCGCAGCCTGTCTTTTCGCTCTCCGTTTCAGGGATATACTCAAAGCTAATGCCAAAAGCTTATTTCCTGCGGTGTCATATGGTCTGTAGACCTCACTGTGAGTTGTTTTGATATAAACGTTGTTCTACCCTGGGGTTATCATCAGTGGAGCAGGGATATAGCTAGGGGTGTAAAAGCTGTCGCTGAACTGATTCATGACTGCCTTTTCACTGAACAGATCATCAGGAAACTGTGACCTGTCCATGCCAAGATCCCCTGGTGTAATCCTTATCTGCGAGTGACTTTGCTATGCTGTAAACATAGCTCGGTGAGTTCACCTCGTTGTCACCGTAAAGATGAACATTTTTATCAAAATCAAAATCGTAGAAGCTATCGTCTGTTACCCACTTCTCGTTTTTGAAAAGGTCAAAGGATTGTCTGCCGAGGTAAAATGACCTGTTCATCAGAGGTTGTGGTGAAGTTGAAAAAGAATCTCGCCCGTTGCGTCTGCGCCAAATCTTTGGGAAGACTCATCACTAAGATTATCATATGTGCCACTGCTTTTTGATATTCACATCAAAGAAGTTGCTGTTTTTTTCAAGATAAGATGTCTTTGAGGAAGTCGGCATAAGCATTGCAAGCGCACCCACAAGGGTAACGAAAACCGCCGATGGCGCCACATAAGAGCCGTTTATAACAAGGTCATGCTTGCTATCGTCTGGAAACAAGTCTGCTGTGCACCATAAGTGCAATGAACACAGTGAGCATTATGGTTATGTCAAGAGTATCCATTGAGTCAGCACGCTTTCCGTAAATAAAAAACGGAAAAAGCACAACGAGCATCGTTCCAAAGCTTCTATAGCGCACAATGGTGAAATAGTAAAGCACCGAAATGATAAAGAAGCCTAGTCCCACAAACAGAAAGTAGAAATATTCATCTATCTGACCTATCTCCTGCCTGTTTACATAAAACCAATTGATAAATGATTTTCCAGAATGTTCAAATCCAGCACGAAGAAGCTGAAAGCCAAAAAAGCATCACTGCCACCATAAGGGGCGGTATAGACAAGACCTCGCAGGACTTTTTTCGGCTTCAGCCACTCAAAAAGAGCGAACAGCAGACATTCATAGACCACATATCCAAAAAAGTATAAAGTCTGACATTGTCTACAAGATAGGTCTTAAAGATTATGTTCATGACCACTGCTCCAAGGAGCAGCGGCAAAAGCATATTTTTGAAAGAATATTCACAAGGGTGTTTTTTATCTGAGCACAGTTTTAGTATTCAAAAAGCCACACCCCCCTATGTCATTTTTTACGAAACTCGAAAGTTTCGTCTACAAGCCACATATTTTCTGTCTGCTTATCAAGACCGCTAAGACGTGTCACTACAAAAGAGCCGTTAAATTCTTCTATAAGAGAAGAAAATTCCCCCTGAGAAGTCGCCATGCAGGCTGTGAAGCAGATAGGAGCTGTCTTGCCTATCTCATGAGAAAAAGGCAAAAACGCTTTTCCTGCGGATATGGTGCTATTGCCGCAAGGTCGTTTTGAAGCTCTATTATATCACCTGCCTGCTTTATTTTCATGCTTTTCCAGCCGTCAAGATAATAATATACTCACTCTCAAAGCCCTCCATGATAAGCATTGAAAGCATTGCAAGGCTCGCTTCCGACTATATTATCGATATTCATAGCAAACATGGGGTCATGATTCTCGCTTGGTATATCAAGGAAAAACGCCTGACTTGAAGCCGTGACCTTTTTTCATCAAGGCGCGCACCATAAGCTCGTCACGCTTTGAAGAAAGCTTCCAGTTTATTCTTTCAGCGGGTCGCCTATCTCATACTGTCTGTGGTCATAGCCCGGAACGCCTGTAAGACCAAGTGCATTTTCATCTGATTCGCTTTCGTTATCGTCAAATGAAGCGTTCTCGGAAGTTGCTTTAAGAAGCTCTGTTTGAGAGCCAGTGTCAGGGATATTCGGCATTATCTTTATTTTTTCCCACGGCTTTTTCATAACGTGAACTGTCAAGGTGCAGGGGATTATTCCAAGATAGTCATGCAAACGTATGCTTTTTTTATTTTCACTGTGCCAAGACCTGCATAGCGTGTTTTCAGCTTAATGCTGACGCTTTGCTGTCTGCCGCCTGCCACGATAGTTTTAAATTCAAGTGGGCTTACAGCACCGATATTATCTGAACACTCTGCCGTTACCTCAACAACGCATGAGGGAATAATGCGTATTGCATTTAAAAGCATTATGTCAGCGTCAAACTCCTCGTTCTTTGCACTTATTTCTGTGGAAAGCTTTATGGCTGCCAAGTTTACGCTTTGGTAATGAGAAGTGCCGCAAGAGATATCACAAAAGCTATAGCTAAAAAGATAAAGCACAAGCGTACCGCCGCTTCCGTTTATATAAAACTCTAAGCAGTATCGCCACCGCCACGCAGGTAAGATAACCTAAAAAGATTTTTCATGGGGTCATATCCTCTATTTCTCTATTGCGTCAGGTGATTTTACTGTAAAGAGCGATATTTTCAAGAGCTTTCCTTTCATTTTCAAAGGCGGATTTGCCTTTTTGGAGAAAGCATAAGTCTATGTGCAAGAACGTCAGGCATAACAGCCTTGACATCATCTGGCATGACAAATCCTCTGCCCTGAACAAAGGCATAGGCTTTTTGAAGCTTTGAGCAGTGCGATGCTTCCACGGGGAGAAACGCCAAGCTTTTACATAATCTGAATTTCTTGTTGAGGTAACAAGGCTCAGGATATATTTTCTCACGGAAAGCTCTGCGGTTACATTTTCAGCGTAGCCCAAAGCTCAAGGACGTTTTCAAGGGTCATGACAGGCTGGATATTCTTTGCAAAGCCTGATCTTTCGGCTCTTGACATGATATCAAGAAACTCATCATCATATGAGGGATAGCCCATTGATATCTTCATAAGAAATCTATCCATTTGGGCTTCAGGCAAATGATAAGTGCCGTAAGTTTCCACAGGGTTTTTGTGTGGCAAGCACCATAAAGGGCAATGGCAGTTCATGAGTTTTTACCGTCAATTGATATCTGATGTTCTTCCATGACTTCAAGCAAGCTTGACTGAGAGAGATTTTTTGGGGAGGCTCTGTTTATTTCGTCTGCCAAGAGGAAATTGCACATTACCACACCCTCTTTATACTCAAGCTCAGAGGTTTCTGGTCTATCATTAGAAGAAGCCAGCGTTATCGGACGGCATGGCATCAGGGGTAAAGAAGCTGAGCAATACATGGCTTCAA
>VOFK01000859.1_pt1 | contig 26863 bp, 41 predicted proteins | sample 5384121 | NCBI WGS metagenome assembly VOFK01 (sample SAMN12384730, study PRJNA508395) | human gut metagenome | isolation source: healthy gut J | host: Homo sapiens | reverse complement strand
GTTACGTATTGCTGCAGCCTGTTCCACAAAGTGCCAGGTATGCGCGTTTTTGCACGCCTTGTTTTTGTCCGCGCAGATTCGTCAGTGATATGTTACGGATAATGGGAAAGGCCGGAACGAAGCGGTGGCCGCTTGCGAGACCGCGGGGGAGCCTTGTCTGGCAGCAGGCTGCTTTACGGAATTCCCGTCGGGAAAGAACAGGCGGGAAGCATAACATGCTTCGTTCTCCTTGCGGCGGCTGCGTTTGCGCTTGCCGGCGTACGGGCTTGTCCACAGCGGGCTTGCCAAACGGTGCGGGCCGTCTGCCGACGCGTGCGGGTTGGCCGTGTTTTTTGCCAACAGAAGATATTTTCGGCGCGGGTCTTATAGCGGATAGCCGCGGCTGCGACGTTTTTGGAAGGTTTTGCAAACCGTATGGCCTATGCCTAAGTTCGGTATCATCTTTTCATTAGGAAGTGGGAAAACGACCGCTTTTCTATTCGGCCTTTACAACGCAAATTCAGCGGCTGCCGGCTCTATACGCTTTTTTCCCTTATTGTAATACACATAAAAATTGTTTTCGTCCGCCTATTGCAAATCCGATTGCGTTGTGCTATAATGCAATTTGAAAATTGTTTTCAAATTGGAGGCTGGGCAATGAATACCGGCAAAACCTATAAAACAAGGCAGCGCGCCGAGATTGAAGGCGTCCTGCGCGACGGCGACTGTATGACCGTGCGGGACATCTGCGCGCGGCTGGCGTCGTCCGGCGCCAACGTGGGCGAGACGACGGTCTACCGCACGCTGGAAAAATGGCGGCGGAGGGCGACGCGCCGCTACGACCCGGGGAAGGGCGCGGCGGTTTACCGCCTTGCCGACGACCGCCGCTGCGACGGGCATGTACACCTTCGCTGCCTGCGCTGCGGCGCGCTGGAGCATCTGGACTGCGGCTTTATCCGCCGGATGGAGGCGCACATCGAAAAGGAACACGGCTTCACGCTGGACAGCGGACGAACGGTGCTGTACGGGCCTCTGCGGCCGCTGCGGAAAGCGAGCGGGCGCAATGAGACGCTTTTTTCGCTTCTGCTTGCGCTGCTTCTGCTTGCGCTGCCGCTGGCCGCCTGCACTGCGGAGCAGGAGGAAACTGAGGACGGCCTGCAGATTGTCGCGACCAACTTCCCGCTGTACGACTTCGCGCGCCGCGTTGCGGGGAGGACGCCCTCGGTGCGGCTGCTTCTGTCCCGGGCGCCGAGCCGCACGGCTACGAGCCTCGCCCTCGGATATGAAGGCGATTCTCGGCTGCGACCTGTTCCCTGTATATCGGCGGCGAATCCGACGCCTGGGTGGAGACTCTTCGGCGCTTCGGAGGACGTTCTCTCCTCCGGCTGATCGACAGCGTCGAGCCGCTGCGGGAGGAGGGCGACGAGCATGCCTTTGACGAGCATATCTGGACCGACCCGCAGAATGCGGTGCGGATGACCGAAGCTATCGCCGAAGCGCTCTGCCGGCTGGACGGCGCGCACAGCGACGGCTATGTGGCGCGGCGGCGACGCCTTCACCGCGGAGCTGGACGAGCTGGACGCTTCCTTCGCCGACGCGGTGGCGCGGCTCGGCATCCGTACCAGTCGTGTTCGGCGACCGGTTCCCGTTCGCCTATTTCACGCACCGCTACGGCATCGAGGCGTTTGCGGCCTTCCCGGGCTGCTCGCATGAGACCGAGCCGGCGGCGGGCACGATGTCCGCGCTGATTGACAGGGTGCGGGAGGGGGAACATCAGCACCGTGTTCTATACGGAGCTTTCAACCACGCCGTCGCGGACGCCATCGCGGACGATACCGGCGCGAAACCGCTATGCTGCATAGCTGCAGCAACGTCACAAAGGGAGGAGTTCGACCGCGGCGAGACCTATCTCGCTGATGCGGCAGAACCTCCGCACGCTGGAGGAGGCGTATGCGCATGCCGCAGATTGAATGCACCGACGTCACGCTGGCTTACGAGCGCGGGGTGGTGCTGCGGGTTGTCCTTTACCGTCGAGCGGGGCGATTATCTCTGCATCGTGGGCGAGAACGGGGCGGCAAAAAAGCACGCTGGCCAAAGGCGCTGCTCGGCCTCAAGGCCCCGCTTTCCGGCCGGATTGTGTTTGACGAGACGCTTCGCCGCCGGGGCATCGGCTATCTGCCGCAGCAGTCCGCCGACCGCTCGGATTTCCCCGCCTCGGTCTGGGAGGTGACGCTTTCCGGCTGCGCGGCCAAGCTGGGTCTTCGCCCCTTTTATAAAGCGCGGATAAGGAAGCGGCGTTGCAAGGCCTGCGCAGGCTGGGGATAGAGGGGCTGAAAAAGCAGCCATGCTCGGCGCTCTCCGGCGGCCAGCGGCAGCGTGTGCTGCTCGCCCGCGCGCTCTGCGCCGGCGACGGGCTGCTGCTGCTCGACGAGCCGGTGGCGGGGCTGGACCCGGCCGCCGCGTCGGAGATGTACGGCGTCATCCGCGAGCTGCACGAGGCCGGGACGACCGTCATTATGATCTCGCACGACCTCGCCGGCGCGCGCGCGATGCGACGACCGTTCTGCACCTGCATAAAGAACCGCTTTTTTTCGGTTCCAAAGCCGATTATATCAAAAGCGGGCTGTGCAGGGGATTATCGAGGGGCTGCGGCATATGATTGAAACGATAACCGAAATGTTTTCCTATACGTTTATGGTCCACGCCGTCGTGGCGGGGCTGTTCCTGTCGCTCTGCTCGTCGTTGCTCGGCGTCTCACTCGTGCTCAAGCGCTATTCGATGATCGGCGACGGCCTGTCGCATATCGGCTTCGGCGCGCTCGCCGTCGCCTCCGCCGCGAACCTTGCGCCGCTCGGCGTCGCGCTGCCCGTCGTCGTGCTCGCCGCCATCCTGCTGCTGCGCTTAAACGGCAGCGGCCGGCTGAAGGGCGATTCGGCCATCGCGCTCATTTCCACCTCGTCGCTGGCTGTCGGCGTGCTCGCCGTGTCGCTGGGCCGCGGGACGAACATCGACCTCAACGGCTATATGTTCGGTACGATCCTGTCGGTTTCGGAGTCGGACATGTACCTGAGCATAGCGCTGTCGGTCGTCGTGCTTGTGCTTTTCGTGCTGTTTTACCACCGCATCTTCACCGTCACCTTCGACGAGAGCTTCGCGAAAGCCGCGGGCATGCACGCGGGCGGCTACAACAATATGCTGCTGGCCGTGCTGGCGGCGGTGACCATCGTGCTCGGGATGCGGCTGATGGGCGCGCTGCTGATTTCGGCGCTGATCGTGTTCCCGCCGCTGACCTCGATGCGGCTCTTCCGTTCCTTCCGCGGCGTGGCGGTTTCCTCGGCTGTGCTTTCGGTTGTCTGCTTCTTCATCGGAATCTGTATTTCGTATACGTCGGACGTTCCCGCCGGCGCTTCGGTGGTCGTGGTCAACCTCGGCGCGTTTCTGCTGTTTGCGGCCGTTTCGTTTGCGCTCGGCCGGCTGTTTGCCCGACGGACAGGGAAAGGGAGTTTTGGACGATGATTTTCTATTTCACCGGCACCGGCAATTCGCTGTATGCCGCCGCGCGCCTTGCGCACGCCACGGCCGACCGCGTCGTCTCGATTGCCGAATGCATGCAGCAGGAGACGTTTTCGTTCCCGGAGCCTTGCGAACGCGTCGGGTTTGTGTTTCCCGTCTACTGGTACGGCCTGCCCGTCATCGTGGAGCGCTTTCTCGACCGGCTTGCGCTCGGCGGCTGTGATTACGTCTATGCGGTCGTCACCTGCGGCGGCTCTGCCGGCGGTACGGCCGACGCGCTGCGGGCGCGGCTGCAGGCGCGCGGGACGGCGCTGTCCGCCGCGTTTTCGGTGCGGATGCCCGACAACTACATCCTGCTTTTTCGCCGCCGAAGGCCGAAAAGCGCGCGTCGCTGCTCGCGGAGGCCGACAGGCGGCTGGACGCCGTCGCCGCCGCCGTCACGGAGAAGCGGTGTGCATTCGACGTCGTTTCCGGCGCCGTCAAGCCGCTGTCCGGCCTGCTGCACCGCTATTACGAGTCCCACCGCGGCGTCGGCAAGTTCCGCGCCGACGACCGCTGCACGGGCTGCGGCCGCTGTGCGGCGCTCTGTCCCGAGCGGACGATTTCGCTCTCCGGCCGCCCGGTCTGGCAGGGGAATGCACCCGCTGTCTGGCCTGCCTCCACCGCCACTGTCCCGCCGGCGCGATACAGTACGGCCGCGGTACGGAAAAGCGGGAGCGGTATGTCAACCCCAAGGTGATGTTCTGAGCGGGTTGTACTTCACATATTGTTTACATATAAGGACGTTGACAAAATTCGTCGTCTGTGGTAAGCTATTCATATACTTTTGTGTGCCATTTTGAGAGGAGGATATCGGTTCGTATGCGCTGTTTTTCCGCTTTCTTCGGACTGCCCGCATCGTCTGAATTCCTCTCTGAAGACGCCGCAGACCGCTCTTGCGGGAACAACGCAATAGGTGCAGCCTTTGACGCGTGCAGCCGGAATATAAGCGTAGTGTAAACGGCACTACGCTCTTGTTTTGTCGGCGCGCAAAAGGCGCAGAAAACGGGAGGCTTTCGGTTCAATGAAAAAAGTTGCCATTATAATGGGGAGCGACAGCGACCTGCCGGTCGTGCGGAAGGCGCTGGATACGCTGGCGGGCTACGGCGTACCCCGCGGAAATGCATATTATGAGCGCGCACCGCACGCCCGCCGAGACGGCGCGCTTCGCTGCGGAGGCGCGGAAAACGGCTTCGGCGTGATTCTGGCCGCCGCGGGCAGGCCGCGCACCTTGCGGGCGCGCGGCCGCGGGCACGACGCTGCCGGTCATCGGCATCCCGATGAAGTCGTCCGATCTGTGCGGGCTGGACGCGCTGCTGTCCACGGTGCAGATGCCGTCGGGCATCCCCGTCGCGACCGTTGCCATCGACGGCGCTGCAGTCAACGCGGCGCTGCTGGCCGTGCAGATCCTCGCCGTCGGGGACGAAACGCTCGCGGAGAAGCTGGACGCTGCGCGCGCGGAAATGGCCGAAGCCGTCCGCAGCAAAGCGGCTGGTTGAAGCTTCCGAACGCGCTTGAAAGCAGGAAAACATAAACGAGAAGGAGAGCAGGGTTAATGGGGAAAAAACGGGAACAGCTTTACGAGGGCAAGGCAAAAAAGGTCTACGCGACCGACGATGCGAGCTGCTGCATCGTATCGTACAAGGATGACGCGACCGCCTTCGACGGCCAGAAGAAGGGGACGATCGCCGGCAAGGGCGCGGTGAACAATCGTATGTCCAATTATCTGATGCAGCTTTTGGAAAAGCCGGCGTGCCCACCCACTTCGTACAGGAGCTTAACGACCGCGAGACGCTGGTGAAGAAGGTTTCCATCGTGCCGCTGGAGGTCATCGTCCGCAATATCTCCGCCGGCTCCTTCGCCAAGCGATACGGCGTGGAGGAGGGCATCGTGTTCGACGAGCCCACCATCGAGTTCTCCTATAAGAACGACGACCTGGGCGACCCGCTGATCAACGCCTACCACGCAATCGCGCTCAAGACTGGCCACGGCGGAGGAGATCGAGACCATCAAGGCGATGGCCTTCAAGGTCAACGACACCCCCTGAAGGCATATTTCCTCACGCTCGGCGTCAAGCTGGTGGACTTCAAGCTCGAGTTCGGCCGTCTGCCGGACGACACGATTGTGCTGGCGGACGAAATCAGCCCGGATACCTGCCGCTTCTGGGATACCCGCACGGGCGAGAAGCTGGATAAAGACCGCTTCCGCCGCGATTTGGGCAACGTGGAAGACGCTTACATCGAAATCCGCAAGCGCCTGATGGGCGAATAAGAATATCTGCACCCCGGATGGCAATCGACTGTCCGGGGCGCTTGTGTGGTAATCAAACACTGGTCAGCATGAAGGAGCAATGAAGATGAACAAGCTGGAGTCAGCCTGCTATCTTGCGGAGGGGGACGAAGCGCCGTTTGACAAGCTGCACGAGGAGTGCGGCGTGTTCGGCATTTACCGCGCGGATTCCGCCAACAAGAGCGTCGTCGCGGAGACGTATCATGCGCTGTATGCCTTGCAGCACCGCGGTCAGGAGAGCTGCGGCATTGTCGTCAACGATGATGGCGTGATGAAGGCGCACAAGGACAACGGACTGGTGACGGAGGTGTTCACGCGCGACGCGCTGAGCAAAATCCACGAGGGCACGATGGCGGTCGGCCACTGCCGCTATGGCACAACGGGGATGCACAGCCGTTCCAATGCCCAGCCGCTGCTGATTAACCATCAAAAAGGCGCGATGGTGCTGGCGCACAACGGAAATCTGACCAACGCGGCGGAGCTTCGCGAACAGCTGGAGAAGAACGGCGCGATTTTCCACTGCACGTCGGATACCGAGGTGATTGCCTACATTATCACGCAGGAGCGCCTGAAGTGCGGTTCGATTGAACAGGCGGTTTTGAATGCGATGCAGGTCATCAAGGGCGCGTATTCGCTCGTCGTCATGAGTCCGACGAAGCTGATTGCCTGCCGCGACCCGCATGGCTTCCGCCCGCTGTGCATGGGCAGAATCGGCGACGACGTGGTGTTTGCGTCGGAGAGCTGCGCGCTGGATGCCATCGGCGCGACGTTCGTGCGCGATATTGAGGCGGGTGAAGTCGTCGTCGTCAACGAAGAGGGGATTCATTCCTATAAGATGCCCGGCGCGTGCCATGACGGCATGTGCATCTTCGAGTTCATTTATTTCGCGCGTCCTGACTCCGTCATTGACGGCAGCAGCGTCCACGAGGCGCGCATCCGGGCGGGCAGCTTCCTCGCGCTTGACCATCCGGTTCAGGCGGATGTGGTCATCGGCGTGCCGGATTCCGGGCTGGATGCCGCCATTGGGTACAGCCGCACCAGCGGGATTCCCTACGGCATCGGCTTCATCAAGAACAAGTACATCGGGCGCACATTCATCCAGCCGGGACAGAAGCAGCGGCAGGATGCCGTGCGCATCAAGCTGAACGCCATTTCCGCCACCGTCAAGGGCAAGCGCGTCGTCATGGTGGATGATTCTATCGTCCGCGGCACGACCTGCGCGCGCATTGTCCGCCTTCTGCGCGAAGCGGGCGCGACGGAGGTGCATGTGCGCCTGTCCGCCCCGCCGTTCACCGACCCCTGCTTCTTCGGCACGGACGTGGACAGCAAGGAGAACCTGATTGCCGCACACCATTCGGTGGAGGAAATCGGCAAAATCATCGGCGCGGACTCCATCGGCTTTTTGTCCATGGAGGCGTGCGACAAGCTGGCGGCGGACAGCCACTGCGGATTCTGCAAGGGCTGCTTCTGCGGCAAATACCCGGTTGATCCGCCGCTGGTGACGGAGAAGAACAAATTCGACCAGCCCATTCACGGCGGCAAGGTGCAGGACGACGACTAACGCGACGAATGCGACAAAGGAGCAGACAACCATGATGAAGAGCGAGAGCGAAAGCTACAAGGCAGCGGGTGTTGACATTACCGCCGGTTACGCGTCGGTGGAACTGATGAAGAAGCATGTCGCGCGGACAATGACGGCGGGCTGCGTCGAGGGCATCGGCGGCTTCGGCGGCCTGTTTGCGCTGGACGCGGCGGGCATGGAAGAGCCGGTGCTCGTTTCCGGCACGGATGGCGTCGGCACAAAGCTGAAAATCGCCATGCTGCTGGACAAGCATGATACCATCGGCATTGACTGCGTGGCGATGTGCGTCAACGACGTGATTTGCTGCGGCGCGAAGCCGTTGTTCTTCCTTGATTATATCGCCTGCGGCAAGAATGTGCCGGAGAAAATCGCGTCCATCGTCGCAGGCGTGGCGGAAGGCTGCGTGCAGGCGGAATCCGCGCTCATCGGCGGCGAAACGGCGGAGCATCCCGGCATGATGCCGGAGGATGATTACGACCTCGCGGGCTTCTCCGTCGGCATTGTGGACAAGAAGCGCATCATCAACCGCGAAACGGTTCGTCCGGGCGACGTGATGCTGGCGCTGCCCTCCACGGGTGTGCATTCCAACGGCTTCTCGCTCGTGCGCAAGGTGTTCGATATTGGCAACGGCGGCGAAAACCGCAATTATCCGGAGCTGGATAAGTCCCTCTGGGAAACGCTGCTCACCCCCACGAAGATCTACGTCAAGCCCGTGCTGGCGCTGCTGAAGGAATTGCAGCCCAAGGCAATCAGCCACATCACCGGCGGCGGCTTCTATGAGAACATTCCGCGCTCCCTGCCCGAAGGCTGCTGCGCGAAAATCAAGAAGAGCGACGTGCGCGTTCTGCCGATTTTCGACATTATTGCCCGCGAAGGCAGCGTCCCGGAGCGCGACATGTTCAACACCTTCAACATGGGCGTGGGCATGACGATTACCGTCGCCCGCGAAGATGCCGACAAGGCGCTTGCTATCCTGCACCAGAACGGCGAACCCGGCGCGTATGTGCTGGGCGAAATCGTGGCGGGGGAAAAGGGCGTGGAACTGTGGTAAGAGCAGCTGTCCTCGTTTCCGGCGGCGGCACGAACCTGCAAGCCATCATCGACGCGAAACGGGCGGGCAAAATCCCGTCCGCGGAACTGGCACTCGTCGTGGCGTCAAACGCATCCGCCTATGCGCTCACCCGCGCGGAAAATGCCGGAATCGCCCACACCGTCCTGCGCAAGGAGAAAGGCGAAGCACCTGCTGATTACGGCGAGCGGCTGCTGACCCTGCTGCGTGAAAACGCGATTGATGTCGTTGTGCTGGCGGGCTTCCTGACGATTCTGCCGGAGAACGTCATCCGTGCGTATGACCATCGCATCCTCAACATCCATCCGAGCCTGATTCCGTCCTTCTGCGGCGACGGCTTCTATGGACTCCATGTGCACGAAGCGGCACTTAAACGCGGCGTGAAGGTCACGGGCGCGACGGTGCATTTTGTCAACGAAATTACCGATGGCGGCGATATTATCGCGCAGAAAGCCGTTGAAGTGCTGCCGGGCGACACGCCGGAAACTTTGCAGCGGCGCGTGATGGAACAGGCGGAGTGGATTCTGCTGCCGCAGGCGCTGGAGCAGGTGGCAGGCGAAATCGCAAAAAAGCGGGAGGAAAAGCAATGAAGAAGCAGGAATTGAACGACGTGCTGAGCAATAACACCTATCCGGGGCGCGGCATCTGTCTCGGCGTGGACGAAAGCGGCGAATATGCCGTGATTGTCTACTTTATCATGGGCCGCAGCGTCAACAGCCGCAACCGCATTTTTGAGGAGACGGACGACGGCATCATCACCAAGGCGCACGACGAAAGCCTGATGACCGACCCGCACCTGATTATCTACGCGCCTGTCCGCGCACTGCCGGGCGGCGAATACACCATCGTCACCAACGGCGACCAGACCGACACGGTCTACGACTTCATGCGGAATGGGCAGACGTTCGAGGACGCGCTCCGTACCCGCACGTTCGAGGACGACCGCCCGAACTGGACGCCCCGCATCAGCGGTTTGGTACGCGTCGCGGACGGCAAGGCATCCTACAAGCTGTCCATCATCAAGTCCGACGACGGCGACGAAAGCAGCGTCCTGCGCTATTTCTATGAGTACGCGCAGCCCAAGGCGGGCGAGGGGCATTTCATCCACACCTACCAGTGCGATGGCAATCCGATTCCGTCCTTCGCGGGCGAGCCGGAGAAGGTGGCGCTGCACGGCGATATTGAGCAGCTGGCGCTGGATACATGGATGAATCTCAACGAAGACAACAAAGTGTCGCTGTATGTCTCTTATATCAGCTTGACGGACGGCAGCAGCGATACCATCATCATCAACAAGCATGATCAGGAGGAAGAGGTATGAAAGAGCTGAAATTGAAGTACGGCTGCAACCCGAATCAGAAGCCGTCGCGGATTTATATGGAGCAGGGCGAACTGCCCCTGACCGTGCTGAACGGCAAACCCGGCTACATCAACTTTCTCGATGCGCTCAACGGCTGGCAGTTGGTCAGCGAACTCAAAAAGCGCGACGGGACTGCCCGCGGCGACGTCGTTCAAGCATGTCAGCCCGGCGGGTGCGGCGGTGGGTCTGCCGCTGAATGATACCCTGCGCAAGATTTATTTCGTGGGTGAACAGGAACTGTCGCCCTTGGCGTGCGCCTATGCCCGCGCGCGCGCAGACCGCATGTCCTCGTTCGGCGACTGGATTGCCCTGAGCGACGTGTGCGACGAAAGCACCGCGCGGCTATTAAGCCCGAAGGTGTCCGACGGCATCATCGCCCCCGGCTACACCGACGCGGCGCTGGCGCTGCTGAAGATGAAGAAAAAGGGCAATTACAATATTGTTACGATTGACGCGGATTCCTACCGTCCCGCGCCCATCGAAACAAGCAGGTGTACGGCATCACCTTCGAGCAGGGGCGCAATGAATTTGTGATTGATGAAAATCTGCTGAACGACATCGTAACCACGAATCACGACCTGCCGGAGGAGGCCAAGCGCGACCTGCTCATCACGCTGATTACGCTCAAATATACGCAGTCCAATTCGGTCTGCTACGCCGAGGGCGGACAGACCATCGGCGTCGGCGCCGGACAGCAGTCGCGCATCCACTGCACGCGGCTCGCCGGCAATAAGGCGGACATCTGGCATCTGCGCGCGCACCCGAAGGTGCTCTCGCTGCAATTCGTTGACGGGCTTTCCAGACCCGATAAGGACAACGCCATCGACGTGTACATTTCCGAGGATTATGACGACGTGCTGGCCGACGGCGTCTGGCAGCGCATTTTCAGAGTGCGCCCCGACGTCCTCACGGCCGAGGAGAAGCGGGAATACCTCTCCGCCATCAACGGCGTTTCGCTCGGCAGCGACGCGTTTTTCCGTTCTCCGACAATATCCAGCGCGCGTATAAGAGCGGCGTCCGCCTATATCGCCGAAACCGGCGGCTCGGTCCGCGACGACCTCGTCATCGCCGAGGCCGACCGGCTCGGCATTACAATGTGGTCATGTGCGTTCACCGGCTGCCGCCTGTTCCACCATTGAGCGGGCGCCCGACAGAAAGAAAGGATGGCTGAACTGAGATGTATTTTTTGGATGAACTTGCAAAAATACGATAAAGAGGTCTACGACGCAACCTGCCTCGAGCTGCAGCGCCAGCGCGAAACATCGAGCTGATCGCCAGCGAGAACATCGTCTCCCAAGGCGGTGCTGCTGGCGGCGGGCACCATTCTGACCAACAAATATGCCGAGGGACTATCCCGGCAAGCGCTATTACGGCGGCTGTCAGTACGTCGACATCGTCGAGAATATCGCGCGCGACCGCGCCAAGAAGCTCTTCGGCGCCGAGCATGCCAAACGTACAGCCCCATTCGGCGCCAGCGCCAACCTCGCGGTGTTTTTCGCGCTGCTGACGCCCGGAGACACCGTGATGGGCATGAGTCTGGCGCACGGCGGACATCTGTCTCACGGCTCGCCCGTCAACATCTCGGGCAAGTATTTCAACATCGTACCCTACGGCGTGGACGACGAGACGCACACCATCGACTATGACAAAATGCTCGAGATCGCCCGCGAATGCAAGCCGAAAATGATCGTCGCCGGCGCGAGCGCGTATGCGCGGAAGATCGACTTCAAGCGCTGCCGCGAGATTGCGGACGAGGTCGGCGCGTATCTGATGGTCGACATGGCGCACATCGCCGGCCTTGTCGCCGCCGGCCTGCACGAAAGCCCGGTGCCTTACGCCGACGTCGTCACGACCACCACGCATAAGACGCTGCGCGGCCCGCGCGGCGGCCTGATCCTCTGCAGGCGAGGAATATGCGCCAAGCCGCCATCGATAAGGCCGTGTTCCCCGGCACGCAGGGCGGCCCGCTGATGCACATCATCGCTGCCAAGGCCGTCGCCTCGGAGGCGCTGACCGACGAAGTTCAAGCAGTATCAGCCGAAAAATATTCTGGCCAACGCGTCCGGCTCTCCAAGGCGCGCGCTGGACCGCGCAGGGCTTCAACATCGTTTCCGGCGGCACGGACAACCATCTGATGCTCGTCGACCTGCGCCGTTCGACATCACGGGCAAGGAACTGGAAAAGCGGCTGGACGAGGTGCGCATCACCGTCAATAAAAATACCATCCCCTAACGACCCGCAGAGCCCGTTCGTGACGAGCGGCATCCGCATCGGCACCCCGGCGGTCACCTCCAGAGGCTTCGGTACGGAGGATATGGCCGTGATCGCCGAGTATATCAAGCGCACGGCGGCGGACTTTTGACAACAGCGCCGACGAGGTGCGCGCGGCGTTGCCGAACTGTGCAGAAAGCACCCATTTACGAAGAATAAGCGTCGCGGTACGCGAAAAAACGGCGGAGGATAAAAAGATGAAGATCATGGTTGTCGGCGGCGGCGGCAGAGAGCACGCCATCATCAAAAAGCTGAAGGAAAGTCCCGACGCCGGGCAGATTTACGCGCTGCCCGGCAACGGCGGCATCGCTGCGGACGCAGTCTGCGTGCCAATCGCGGCGACCGAGCTCGGGCAGATCGTCGAGTTTGCGGTGCGCGAGGCGATCGATTTTTCGCCGTCGTCGCGCCGGACGACCCGCTCGTTATGGGGCTGGTCGACCTGCTCAACGAAAAGGGGATCGCCTGCTTCGGACCGACGAAGGCGGCCGCCGCCATCGAAGGCAGCAAATCCTTCGCCAAGAGTCTGATGGAGAAGTACGGCATCCCGACCGCCTCCTGCCGCGTGTTCGACGACTATGAATCGGCGCTCGGCTATGTGCGCGGCGTCGGACGCTATCCCACCGTCATCAAGGCCGACGGGCTGGCGCTCGGCAAGGGGCGTGGTCATCGCGCAGGACTTTGAAGCGGCGAAAACCGCGCTCGACGAGATGATGCGCGGCGGCCGCTTCGGCAAGAGCGGCGAGCGGGTCGTCATCGAGGAATATCTGGAGGGGCCGGAGGTTTCGGTTCTGGCGTTCACCGATGGGAGACCGTCGTGCCGATGGTCTCCTCCATGGACCACAAGCGCACGCTCGACGGCGACAAAGGTCCCAACACCGGCGGCATGGGCGCGGTCGCGCCGAATCCGTTCTATACGCCGGCGGTGGCCGAAGCGTGTATGGAGCGTATTTTCCCTGCCGACCGTCCGCGCGATGAAGGCGGAGGGGCGTCCTTTCCGCGGCTGCCTCTATTTCGGGCTGATGCTCACCAAGAGCGGCCCGAAGGTCGTGGAGTACAACTGCCGCTTCGGCGACCCCGAAACGCAGGCGGTGCTGCCGCTGCTCAAAAGCGACCTGCTGGCGATTATGCGGGCCTGCGCGTCGGGTACGCTGTCCGCGGAGCAGGTCGTGTTCCGCAGAGGGGCCGCCTGCTGCGTTATCCTCGCCTCCGACGGCTATCCGGGGAAATACGAAAAGGGATATGAGATCACCGTCCCCGCCGGTCTGGACGCCGTCGTCTACCACGCGGGCAGCGCGCTGAAGGACGGTCGGCTCGTCACGGCGGGCGGCCGCGTGCTGGGCGTGACGGCGACCGGCGGCACGCTGGAGCAGGCCGTGGAACGCGCCTATGCGGCGGCAGACCGGGTGCATTTCCAAAACGCGTACTGCCGCCGGGACATCGGACAAAAAGCATTGCAGCAAAAAAGGACGGTCGTGATTTATGGTCAACAGAATTTTTGTAGAGCGTAAGCCCGCCTACGCCAACGAGGCGCGCGCGCTGTGTGCGGAAATCCGTGATTTTCTCGGCATCGCCGAGATCGAAAACGTGCGCATCATCAACCGCTACGACATAGAGGGCGTGCCGGCGGACGTGCTGGAAAAAAGTGTATCGCCACCGTGTTTTCCGAGCCGCAGGTCGACGACGTGCTGGAAAGTCTGCCGCAGACCGACGGCGCGGTTTTTCGCCGCCAGTATCTGCCCGGCCAGTTCGACCAGCGCGCCGATTCCGCTTCGCAGTGCGTGCAGTTCGTTTCCGGCGGCGCCCGTCCGCTCGTCCGCTCGGCGAAGGTGTATCTGCTGGAGGGCGGGCTGTCCGCCGCGCAGGTCGAGGCCGTCAAGAAGCATGTGATCAACCCCGTCGACAGCCGCGAGGCTTCCTTTGCGAAGCCCGACACGCTGGCCGCCGAGACGGCCGCGCCTGCGGATGTGGCGCAGATCGAGGGCTTCATCACGATGGACGACGATGCGCTCGTCTCGCTTGTCGATTCGCTCGGGCTGGCGATGGACGCCGACGACCTCCGCTTCTGCCGCGATTATTTCCGTCAGGAGCGCCGCGACCCGACGATGACCGAGCTGCGGATGATCGACACCTATTGGTCGGATCACTGCCGCCATACCACCTTTTCCACCGTTATCGACGAGGTGACCGCGGAGAACGATGCGGTCGCGCGGGCCTATCCCGTTATCTGAAGGTGCGCGCCGAACTGGGCCGCACCCAGAAGCCGGTCACGCTGATGGACATCGCCACGCTGGCCGCCAAATATCTCAAACGGCAGGGGGCATCTTGAAGAATCTCGACGAATCGGACGAGATCAACGCCTGCACCGTGAAAATCGACGTGGAGATCGACGGCAGAACCGAGCCGTGGCTGCTGCTGTTCAAAAACGAAACGCATAACCACCCGACCGAAATCGAGCCGTTCGGCGGCGCGGCGACCTGCATCGGCGGCGCCATTCGCACCCGCTCTCCGGCCGCGCGCCTACGTCTATCAGGCGATGCGCATCACCGGCAGCGGCGACCCGCTACTGCCGCTGTCCGAAAAAACGATGCCGCGGCAAGCTGCCGCAGCGCAAAATCGCCGTTTCGGCTGCGGAGGGCTATTCCTCCCTACGGCAACCAGATCGGACTGGCCACCGGCGTCAGTGGACGAGCTGTACGATCCCGACTGGCGTCGCCAAGCGCATGGAGCTGGGCGCGGTCGTCGGCGCGCTTCTCGCCCGAAAGGCGAACGTCGTCCGGGAAAGTACCCCGCGCCGGGGGACGTCGTCGTGCTGCTGGGCGGGCGCACCGGCCGTGACGGCTGCGGCGGCGCGACCGGCTCCTCCAAGGCGCACACGACGTCTCCTCCATCGAGGAGTGCGGCGCGGAGGTGCAGAAGGGCAACGCGCCCGAGAGCGCAAGCTGCAAAGGCTGTTCCGCGACCCGCGCAGTGCGAAGCTGATCAAAAAATGCAACGACTTCGGCGCAGGCGGCGTTTCGGTCGCCATCGGCGAACTGGCCGACGGGCTGCGCATCGACCTCGACGCCGTGCCGAAGAAATACGACGGGCTGGACGGCACCGAGCTTGCCATCAGCGAATCGCAGGAGCGGATGGCCGTCGTGCTCGCGCCGGCCGACGTGCAGGAATTCCTTGCGCTCGCGCAGGGCGAAAATCTGGAGGCCACCGTCGTCGCCGAGGTGACGGCGGAGAAACGCCTGCGGTCATGCTCTGGCGCGGCAGGACGATCTGCGACATCAGCCGCGAATTCCTCAATTCCAACGGCGCGCCCAGCAGTGCAGGTCTATGGATGTCGGCGGAAGGAGACGGGAGCCCCACGCGCCGCTTTCCGGCGGGTTCTCCAACACGACCGTCTGTGCGCCGCGCTCGCCGATAAAAACATCTGCTCGAAGCGGCGGCCTGAGCGGGCAGCGCTTGACTCGACCATCGGCGCCGGCACGGTGCTGATGCCCTTCGGCGGCAAGTACCAGCGACCCCCGCGCAGGCGATGGCGGCCAAAATCCCCCGTCCTTTCCGGCGACACCGACGACTGCTCGGTGTTTGCCTACGGCTATGAATCCGGCGTTGGGCCGAGGAACCCCATGCGGGGCGTATACCGCCGTGTCGTCGATTCGCTGGCCCGTCTGGTCGCTTGGCGGGCGCTTCGGCCCAGACGCGTATCTGACCTTTCAGGAGTTGTTCGAGTTCGCCTGCGGAACCGCAGAAGCCCGGGGCAGGCCGATCGCAGCGCCCTGCTCGGCGCGCTTCGCCGCACAAAAGGCCTTTCGGCGTCGAAGTCCATCGGCGGCAAAGACCCATGAGCGGTAGCTTCCAAATCAGGGCCATGTTCCGCCCACGCTTCGTTTCCTTTGCAGTGGCTATGACCAAAGAGCGAACGGTGATTTCGCCCAATTCAAAGCGCGGGCAGCCTCGTCATATATCTGTCCTCCGTCCGGAATCATGCCGCGGACGGCGCTGGATTAGCCGCGTCGCAGAAGCGCGTGTTCTCGGCCGCAGGAGAAACCGGCGTCGCGGACACGAAGCGTATCTCCTGCCACGGCGCTGACCCATCGGCGGTGGCGCCGAGGCCGCGGCCAAGATGATGCTTGGCAACGGCGTCGGCCTGACGCTGGACGGTAGTGTCGGAGGGATATGCTGTTTGCGCCTCCGATGCACGGCGCGTTCGTCGAGGCTCAAGGACGGCCAGCCCGCCAATGATGCTGCCTTCCAGTCGGAACACACGACCACGAAAAGGACCGGCCGTCGGCATGACGGGAAGGTTCCACTGGATAAGCTGTACGATGCGTTTGCCGGAACGCGCTTGAAAGCCGTGTATCCCACCCGCGCGCCGCAGTCCGCTTCGCGACGCCGCGCAATATTCGTATGGTCGCGAACGGCAGCAGAAAAGCGCCGCCGTCGTCGGCGGCCGCGTGAAGGTGCTCATCCCCGTGTTCCCGGCACCAACTGCGAGTACGATACCGCGCGCGCGTTTGAGAAAGCGGGCGCGGATGCCGAAATCTTTGTCGTCAACAACTTAAGCCGCGAGAGTCTTGCGCAGAGCGTGAAGGCGTTTGCCGAGCGCGGTCGCGATCCAGCCGATCATTATGCTGCCCGGCGGCTTCTCCGGCGGCGACGAGCCGGACGGGGGTCAGGGCAAGTTCATTACCTCCTTTTTCCGCAACGATTACGTCAAAGCGAAATGGTCGCCGAGCTGCTGGAGAAGCGGGACGGCCTGATGCGCGGCATCTGCAACGGCTTCCAGGCGCTGATCAAGCTCGGACTCGTACCCTTCGGCAAAAAATCGTTGCGCCGTCGGCTGAGAATCCGACGCTGACCTTCAATGAAATCGGCCGCCACCAGTCGCGGCTGGTCCGCACCCGCATTTCCTCCAACCTGTCGCCCTGGCTTTCGCTCTCACGAGGTCGGCGAGGTCGTGACCGTGCCGATTTCGCACGGGAGGGACGATTCGTCTGCGGCGAGACGCGTCTGGCCGCGCTTGCGGCCAACGGCCAGATTGCCACGCAGTACGTCGATCTTGACGGGCGCGTGACGATGGACATCGATTATAATCCCAACGGCTCGGTCGACGCCATCGAGGGCATCACCTCGCCGGACGGCAGGGTCTTCGGCAAAATGGGCCATTCCGAGCGGACGGGCAGCAATCTGTACAAAAACGTTCCTTCGGCTTACGACCTGCGCATTTTTCAGGGCGCGGTCCGCTATTTTTCGCTTTGATGAAACAGGGGAGGCGTGAACGATAATGTCTTACATCCTATGAGCGTCCTCGGCGGCCGCACGCGTCGGCCGAGATGCAGCGCATCTTTTCCGCGCAGAACCGGTATGAAACCTGGCGCCGTCTCTGGATCGCGCTGGCCGAGAGCGAGCAGGAGATGGGACTTCCCATCACCGACGCGCAGCTTGCGCAGATGCGCGGGAAGGTCTCCGACATCGATTTTGCGCGCGTCGCCGAAATCGAGAAGCAGACCCGCCACGACGTGATGGCGCATATCCGCGCCTATGGGGAGGTCTGCCCCCTGAAGCCGCGGGGATCATCCACCTCGGCGCGACGAGCTGCTATGTCACCGACAACGCGGATATGATCCTCATCCGCGACGCGTTTGCCGTCGTCCGCGCCAAGCTGGTCACGGTCATTCGCAATCTCGCCGCCTTCGCGGAGGAGAACAAATCGCTGCCCCTGTCTGGCGTATACGCATCTCCAGTCCGCGCAGCCGACGACCGTCGGCAAGCGCGCCGCGCTCTGGCTGCAGGATTTTACGATCGATTACGGCGATTTGAAGTACGTCGCGGATAACCTGCGTCTGCTCGGCAACAAGGGCGCCACGGGCACGCAGGCTTCGTTTCTGCGTCTGCTCGGCGACGCAGAGAAGGTCCTCGAGCTGGAGCGCCGCATCGCCGAACGGCTCGGCTTCGCTTCGGTGTTCCCCGTTTCGGGGCAGACCTATACCCGCAAAAGGAGTGACATGCGCATCCAGAACGTGCTCGCCGGCATCGCGCAGAGAGCGCTTATAAATTCGCAGACGATATGCGCCTGCTCCAGAGCTTCGGCGAGATGGAGGAGCCGTTCGGGAAAGAATCAGGTCGGTTCGTCCGCAATGGCCTACAAGCGCAATCCGATGCGCTGCGAACGCGTCTGCTCGCTGGCGCGGTTCGTAATGGCCAACGCCGCCAACGCGCCGATGACCGCCTCCACCCAATGGCTGGAGCGCACGCTGGACGACTCGGCCAACCGCCGTCTGTCGCTCGCGGAGGGCTTTCTGGCGGTGGACGCCATTCTCAACGTGCTCATCGACGTCACCGGCGGCATCGTCGTGTACCCCAAGATTTCGGAGAAGCGCCTTCGGAGCCAGCTCCCGTATATCGCAACCGAAAACATCCTGATGGAGGCCGTCAAAAAGGGCGGCGACCGCCAGAAGCTGCACGAAAAAATCCGCACCTATTCGGTCGAATCGGAGGTGCGCTATAAGCAGACCGGCGCCGAGCCGACCCTCATCGAAGATGATCTGCGCCGATCCCGATTTCGGCCTGTCCAGAGCGGAAATCGAGAGCATCCTCGACCCGAAGGCCTTCATCGGCCTTCCACCCAAGCAGACCGAGCTGTTTCTGGCGCGCTGCGTCCGCCCGATTCTGGACGAAAACGCCGGCGTGGCCGTTCGCGCAGAACTCAACGTATAACCCGATACGTTTTCAAAAAATGGAGGGATTGCGAATGAGAAGGATCGGCTTTGACAACGACCGATACATCGAGATGCAGAGCGGGAAGATTCGCGAACGCATCGAGAAGTTCGGCGGCAAGCTCTATCTCGAATTCGGCGGCAAACTGTTCGACGACTACCACGCCTCGCGCGTGCTGCCGGGCTTCCGGCCGGACAGCAAGCTGAATATGCTGCTCGCGCTGCGCGAGCAGGCGGAAATCATCATCGCCATCAGCGCCTACGACATCGAGAAAAACAAGGTGCGCGGTGACCTCGGCATTACCTACGACTCGACGTGCTGCGCCTGATCGACGCGTTCCGCGTGTCCGGACTGTACGTCGGCAGCGTCGTCCTCACGCAGTACGCGTCGCAGCCGGCGGCCAAGGCGTTCCGCCAGCGCCTGAAGGGAGCTTGGCGTAAAGACCTACCGCCACTATCCGATCGAAGGGTATCCGAACAACACGGAGAAGATCGTTTCGCAGGAGGGCTACGGCCGCAACGAGTATATCCAGACCTCGCGTTCGCTCGTCGTCGTGACCGCGCCGGGGCCGGGCAGCGGCAAAATGGCCGTCTGCCTCTCGCAGCTTTATCACGAAAACCTGCGCGGCGTGAAGGCCGGCTACGCCAAGTTCGAGACTTTTCCGATCTGGAACCTGCCGCTCAAGCATCCCGTCAACGTCGCGTATGAAGCCGCCACCGTCGATTTGAACGACGTCAATATGATCGACCCCTTCCATTTGGAGGCGTATGGCGAGACGGTGGTCAATTATAACCGCGACATCGAAATTTTCCCCCGTGCTCAATGCGATTTTCAAGCAAATCTACGGGGCGTCGCCTTACCGCTCCCCGACGGATATGGGCGTGAATATGGCAGGCAACTGCATCGTCGATGACGCCGTCTGCCGCAGCGCCTCGAATCAGGAGATCATCCGCCGCTATTACCACACGCTCTGCGCCGGCCGCAAGGGAATGCTCGGCGAGGACGCGGAGGACATCACCTGCAAAGCCGAGCTGCTGATGCGCACCGCCGGCATCTCGCCCGAGGACCGTCCGGCCGTCGCCGCCGCGAAGGAGAAGGCCGCCCGCACCGGCGCGCCCGCCGCGGCCATGCAGCTCAACGACGGCCGCATCATCACCGGCAAAACGTCGTCGCTGCTCGGCGCTTCCAGCGCGCTGCTGCTGAACGCGCTCAAGACGCTGGCCGGAATCGACGACGACGTGCATCTGATTTCGCCGACCATCATCGAGCCGATCCAGAAGCTCAAAACCGAGCATCTCGGCAACCGCAACCCGCGCCTGCATACCGATGAAATCCTCATCGCGCTCTCCATCTGCGCGGCGACGGACGCGCGCGCCGCGCGCGCAATGGCGGCGCTGGCCGAGCTGGCGGGCTGCGAGGTGCATTCCTCCGTCATTCTGTCGCAGGTCGATTCGGACGTGTTCAAGAAGCTGGGCGTGAACCTCACCTGCGAGCCGGTCTATCAGACGAAAAAGCTGTATCACAAATAGGGATTATGAAAAGAAGGCGCTTCCCGCGGGAAACGCCTTTCCTTATTTTCGTTGTCGTGAGGTGCGCAGGATGTGCTCCGCCACCTGCTTTTTCGTCAGCCGGAGGTCCATCGCCTGCTTTTCGATCGTGCGGTGCGCCTCCTTTTCCGAGATGTTCAGCACCGATATCAGCGTGCACTTCGCGCGGTCAATCAGCCGCAGCTCCTCGATGCGCGCGCGCAGCCGCAGGTTTTTCGTCCGTCAGCCCGAACAGCCTTTTGCGCGCCGCTGCGACCAGCCGCAGCGCGTCGAAGAAGCCGGATTTGTTGATCGGCTTGGTGATGACGAACACGCCCTGTTCTTCGACCTGCGGGGCGGCCTTTTCGAGCCATTCCTCCCGCACGAACAGCAGCACCGAGGCTTCCGGCTGCCGCTCTGCCGCCTCGACGGCCAGCCGGCATCCGTCGCCTCCCGCGAACGGGCTGTTGACGAGAATGTAATCGAACGCGCCTGTCTCCAGCGCTTCCCATGCCTGTTCGGGCGTGGAGGCTTCTATGAACCGGTCGGCGATGCCCTGCTCGAATACGCTCCGCAGGAAGTCGGCGACGCGCCCCGGCGCGGAAATACATAAGACGCATTTCATATTCGGCAGATTCCCCCTTTTTCGCACCGCAGCGCTTTTCTACTATTATATACGATTCCGCGCAAAGTGTAAAGACGTTTGCGCGTTTTTTCGGACAGGGAATCCCCGTTTTTTGGGAAAATCGCTTTTGACAAATACCGCCGTATGCGCTATAATACATAACACAGCAACGGCGCTGAGGGGATTTTCCCCTGCGGCGTCTTTTTATTGTCAACTACGGAAGGACGACTGATGATGAGCAAAACCGATCCCGCACGGCTATAAGCCGCTTCTCGATTTGTACCAGACGCAGACCGCCATCGGCTGCCTGAAACGGAATTTTGAGCAGAAGCTCTGCGCCGCGCTCAACCTCAAGCGTGTGTCGGCGCCGCTGTTTGTGGAGCCGTCCACCGGCCTCAACGACGACCTTAACGGCGTCGAGCGCCCCGTTTCCTTTGATTTGAAGGAAACCGGCCGCACCGCGCAGGTGGTGCATTCGCTCGCCAAATGGAAGCGGATGGCGCTGTACAAGTATGGGTTTACCGCCGGCGAGGGGCTGTATACGGATATGAACGCCATCCGCCGCGACGAGGAGCTTGACAACCTGCATTCGATTTACGTCGATCAGTGGGACTGGGAAAAGGTCATCACGCCCGCCGAACGCACGACCGCGTATCTGCAATCGACCGTCCGCGCCATTTACGCCGCCGTTTCCGGCACGCTGGACGAGCTGAAGGCGCTGTATCCGCAGCTTACGCTTATGCTGCCCGCAGAGGTCGGGTTTATCACCACACAGGAATTGGAGGACCTCTATCCCGCGCTGCCGCCCAAAAAGCGCGCGAGAACGCCTATCTGAAGACGCATAAGGCCGTGTTTTTGATGCAGATCGGCGGCCGGCTGCGCTCGGGCGAGCGCCACGACGGACGCGCTCCCGACTACGACGACTGGACGCTCAACGGCGACCTGCTCTTCTGGGACGACGTGCTCGGCTGTGCGTTCGAGGTGTCCTCTATGGGCATCCGCGTGGACCGTCGGCGCTGGACGCGCAGCTCACCGAAGCGGGCTGCGACGACCGCCGGACGCTGACGTTCCACAAGCTGCTGCTTGCGGATAAGCTCCCGCTGACCATCGGCGGCGGCATCGGCCAGTCGCGCCTGTGCATGCTGCTGCTGGGCAAGGCCCACATCGGCGAGGTGCAGGTCTCCGTCTGGGACGACGAGACGACGCGCGTCTGCGCCGAGAGCGGCGTTGAGCTGCTTTAACGGAAACGGGAAAGGAAGAAAAAACGATGCATTCGGTCAACGAATTGTTCGGCAGTATGGTTTTCAATGAGAGCGTGATGCAGTCCCGTCTGCCGAAGGATACTTATAAAAGTCTGAAAAAGACCCTGCACACGGGCGTGCCGCTCGACCTCTCCATTGCCAACGTTATCGCCACGGTGATGAAGGAATGGGCGATCGAGAAGGGCGCGACCCACTTCACCCACTGGTTCCAGCCGATGACCGGCATCACCGCCGAGAAGCACGACAGCTTCATCACTCCGGCGGACGGCGGCGCGGTGATTATGGAATTTTCGGGGAAGGAACTGATCAAAGGCGAGCCGGACGCGTCTTCCTTCCCGTCGGGCGGTCTGCGCGCGACCTTCGAGGCGCGGGGCTACACCGCGTGGGACCCCACCTCCTATGCCTTTATCAAGGGCGAAAACGCTGTGCATCCCCACGGCCTTCTGCTCCTACGGCGGCGAAGCGCTGGACAAAAAGACGCCGCTGCTGCGCTCGATGGAGGCGCTCAGCAAGCAGGCGCTCCGCATCCTCCGCCTGTTCGGCGGACACGGTCAAGCGCGTGTATACGACGGTCGGCGCGGAGCAGGAGTATTTTCTCGATAGACCGCGAAAAGCTCTATAAGCGGCGCAACGGACCTCATCTATACCGGCCGCACGCTGTTCGGCGCCAAGTCGCCCAAGGGGCAGGAGCTGGAGGACCATTACTTCGGCGCGATCAAGCCGCGCGTGGCGGCGTTCATGGCCGATCTGAACGAGGAGCTGTGGAAGCTCGGCGTCCTGGCCAAGACCGAACATAACGAGGTCGCCCCCGCGCAGCACGAACTAGCGCCCATCTATACGACCACGAACATCGCCACCGACCACAACCAGCTCACGATGGAGCTGATGAAGAAAATCGCCTCCCGTCACGGGCTTGTCTGCCTGTTGCACGAGAAGCCGTTCGCCGGCGTCAACGGCAGCGGCAAGCACAACAACTGGTCGATGTGCACCGATACCGGCTATAACCTGCTGGAGCCGGGGAAGTCGCCGTACGAAAACGCGCAGTTCCTGCTGTTCCTCTGCGCAGTTATCAAGGCCGTAGACGAATATCAGGACCTTTTGCGGCTGTCGGTTGCCACCGCCGGCAACGATTACCGGCTCGGCGCCAACGAAGCGCCGCCCGCCGTCGTTTCGATTTTCCTCGGCGACGAGCTGACCGAAATTTTGGAGGCCATCGAATCCAAAAGCAGTTATTCCAGCGCCGAGAAGGTGGAGATGCAGATCGGCGTCGACGTCCTGCCGCATTTCCCGAAGGATACCACCGACCGCAACCGCACCTCGCCGTTCGCGTTCACCGGCAACAAGTTCGAGTTCCGTATGCCGGGTTCGACGTTTTCCATCGCCGGACCGAATATGGTCCTCAACACCATCGTCGCGGAGGAGCTTTCGCAGTTCGCGGACCTGCTCGAGCAGGCGTCCGACTTTACCGCAGCGCTCAATAAGCTCATCCGCAGAACCATCCGCGAGCATAAGCGCATCATCTTCAACGGCAACAATTACACCGACGAGTGGGTAGAAGAGGCGGAGCGCCGCGGGCTGCTGAACCTGCGGACGACGCCCGAGGCGCTGCCGCTGTTCGCCGCCGAGAAAACGTCCGCCTGTTCGCCAAGCACTGCATTTTTCACCGAGACCGAGATTCGCTCGCGGATGGAAATCCTACTGGACAATTATATCAAAACGATTCAAATCGAATCGCTGACGATGGTGGAGCTGGTGAAAAAGGAAATCCTCCCCGCCATCATCGCCCTACACGCGCGAGCTGTCGGCTGCCGCGCTCGATAAGCGGTCGCTTTCGGCCGAGATCGATATTTCGGTCGAGCTGGATACGGTGCGCCGCCTGTCGTCGCTGGCCGCTTGCATCAAGGCGGACGCGGAAAAGCTGGAAAGCGCGCTCGTCGAGGTGCGGACCCATCCCACCGCCGCGGAGCAGGCGTCCTTCTGCCGCGCCACCGTGTTCGTGGCGATGCAGGAGCTTCGCACGGTCGTGGACGAGGCCGAAACGCTCGTCAGCGCGAAGCATTGGCCGTTCCCGACCTACGGCGAGCTGCTGTACGGCATTTGAGCGGAAAAGCGGGGGAACGCCGTCGGTACGTTCCCCCGCTTTTGTGTTGACTTTATCCGTCGGTTGTGCTAAAATAACGTCTGACCGCGAAAAACTGTCGGAAGCGGGAAATCGCTTGTAACGGGTGAGCCGCCGTTCCCAGACAACACCCGGCGCTTCTACGCGCCGGAGCATCTCATCAAAAAGAACGGTTTTTTAGAGAAGCCGCCGGACAGCGTCAGCGTCTATCGGAAGCTGCTGAAGGTCGCGTGGCCGGCGACGCTGGAGTCGGTGCTGCTCGGCCTCGTTTCCTTTGTGGACGGACTGATGGTGTCCACCGTCGGCACGGCCGCCATCGCGGCTGTCGGCGTGACGAACCAGCCGCGGCTTCTGTTCTTTTGCCGTCTTTTTCGCTATGAATATCGGCGTCACCGCCATTGTCAGCCGCCGGAAGGGCAGGGCGACCGCGACGGCGCGAACGAATGTCTTGCGCAGGCGGTCGCCATCGCGCTGATTCTCGGCGTGGTGCTCTGCACAGCGGCCATTATCGTCGCTGAGCCGCTGATTGCGTTCGCCGGCGCGGACGAGGATATCTTCGACGATGCAGTGGCGTATTTCCGCATCATTATGGCGGGTATGCTGTTCACCTCGGTGGGTATGGCCATCAACGCCGCCCAGCGCGGCATCGGCAATACCAAGATTTCGATGATCACGAATATCGCCGCCAATCTGACCAACTGCGTTTTCAACTATTTCCTCATCAACGGCATATGGTTTTTCCCCGCGCTCGGCGTGCGCGGCGCGGCTTACGCCACGCTGCTCGGCAACGTCGTTTCGTTCATCGTCTGTCGCTGTATTCGGTGACGGCTGCCAAGGGCTACCTGCACATCCGGCTGCGCCATTGCTTTCATCTGCGCCGAGGATGCTGGCGCTGCTCGCACGCATCGGCGGCAGCGCGGGCGTGGAGCAGGTGTTCATGCGCATCGGCTTTTTCGCCTATTCCAAGATGGTCGCCGAATTGAGCACGGCGGATCTATCCACCCATATCATTTGTATGAACGTCATCAACCTTTCCTTCACGGTGGGCGACGGCTTGGGCGTGGCGGCTTGGCGCTCGTAGGCCAGAATCTCGGCGCGAAAACGGCCGGATTTGGCCGAGGTGTACGGCAAGGCGGCGCAGCGCTTCGGCTTTCTGCTTTCCGCTCTGCTGGTGCTGGCGTTCAGCTTCGGCGGCTCGTTCCTCGTTTCGCTGTTTTACGACGGCGAACGACGAGGCGGTCGCGTATATTATGGAAAAGGGCGTCGTCATTATGTACCTGATCGCCCTGACCTCGCCGGCGCAGATTTCGCAGGTCATCTTTTCCGGCTGCCTGCGCGGCGCGGGCGATACGGTGTTCGTCGCCGTCAGTTCTCTGGTCTCCATCGCGCTGGTGCGGCCGCTGCTGACGTATCTGTTCTTCTGCTATCCGCTCGGCTTCGCGGTCATCGGCGCGTGGATTTCGCTCGTCGTGGACCAATATTTGCGGCTTTTGTTCTGCGGCGCGCGTTTTGCGGGCGGAAAATGGACAAAAATAGAAGTATAAATCCAGATAAAGGAGTATAAACCGAAAATGAACGAAAGACAAATCACCCCGTCGCTGTTTGCCACCGGCGTGGCGGATACGACGCTTGACCTTTTGAAGGGCAATACCGTGCCGAACGGCATCACATACAATTCCTTTTCTCAGCGACGAAAAAGACCGTACTCTTCGATACGGCCGACCGCCGCGTGGCCGCCGAATGGCTTTGCCGGCGTCGAGCAGACGGCGGGCGACCGGGGGATCGACTACCTCGTCGTCTCGCATATGGACCGACCATTCCGCAGCGATCCGCCTGCTGGCCGACCGCTATCCGGCGATGCGGATTGTCGACAACGCCAAGACGTTCCAAATGATGCGCGCCTTCTTCGGCCGGGACTTCGGCGACCGCGCCGTCGTCGTCGGCGAGGGCGACGCTTTGGAGACCGGCGCGCACACCATCCGGTTTTATATGGCGCCGATGGTCCACTGGCCGGAGGTGATGGTCAGCTTTGACGAGCGCGACGGCGTGCTTTTCTCTGCGGACGCGTTCGGGCGCTTCGGACTGCCCGGCGACGCGGGCGACTGGGCGGACGAGGCGCGGCGCTATTACGTCAATATCGTCGGGAAATACGGCTCCAGCGTCCAGACGCTTCTGAAAAAAAGCTGAGCGGGCTGCCGGTGAAAACCATCTGCCCGCTGCACGGCCCGGTGCTGACCGGCGACCTTTCCGCGTATCTGGAGAAGTACGACGTCTGGAGCAGCTACCGTCCCGAGGAGCGCGGCGTACTCATCGCCTACACGTCGATTTACGGCAATACCGCCTCGGCTGCGCTGCGGCTGCGGGATATGCTCGCGCGGCGCGGCGGCGCGTGGCCGTCGTCGACCTTGCGCGCGGCGACATTTCCCGCGCCGTGGCGGACGCGTTCCGCTACGACGCGCTCGTGCTGGCCCGCATCGTCCTACGACGGAGGCGTGTTCCCGCCGATGGCGGCTTTTCTTCC
>VOFK01003545.1_pt1 | contig 26909 bp, 36 predicted proteins | sample 5384121 | NCBI WGS metagenome assembly VOFK01 (sample SAMN12384730, study PRJNA508395) | human gut metagenome | isolation source: healthy gut J | host: Homo sapiens | reverse complement strand
CTCAGGTATTGCTAAGTTTCGTACTGTTATTGCTCTGCAGGCGCCGTGTCTGGACAGGTTGCAGTCAAGCAGGGAACCAGACTGAATATATTGAAAAATATGAGCCGGGAGGCAGGCCTCATCAAGAGAAAGACGACTCCCTGCGCAAGCAAGTACATTATTATCCGGACTCTGCATTGCCATCTTGCTGGCAGCATTGGTAAGAACGGCATCGTATTATTGCGTTTTTATCATGCTGACGCACAAGCAAAACGTGCCATTGCGCAAGCACAATGAACAACCAAAATTCAGGCATTTCCGCCAATGAACCGGATACGCTCGACTGGTTGCCGGCATTACAGGCATTACACTCCGGTCACATCAAGAGTTGACCGAGTTGAAGCGCACCGTTTGTCAGGGAAAACTATGAAGTACGGTGAAACATCTCAACTTTCTGCGAGCGTCATGGACAAAAATAAGCTTGGCTGAAATGTGGTCCTCACTGCCTTTAAACTGAATGTAAAAATCAATTCAGAGCATCTGGAGCATCCTGCCTGCATTTGTAATTCCGCCGAATACACTCGGCGAGGCGGAAAATTTGGTTCAAAAAACGCGATTGCCCATACATCAGTTCATCATCAGTGACACAGGTTCCGAAAAGAACAACGCAGAACTACCGGTAGTTGACTCAAGGCGACGGTCAAAGGCCTGCCTATCTGTTCGCTCGTACCTAAAAATGAATGGCAGCCCACGCTGGACGGCTTGTAAAGGGGCACGATTTGTACTGGGCTCCCTATGAGAGTGGCTTTACTATGCGGCATCATTGCGCGGCAGCTCAATACTGTTGTCCGCTTCCTCCGGTGTCAACGGTATTTTTTTACTTAAACGGCGCTGGTTTCCGTTATAAATTAATCTGCTTCATTGCGAGATACCGCCGAAGTTACGGTATTCTTATCTTGGTGATGAAAATCAAACTTCTTTTTCGCCTTTCAAAGGTCTATCAGTTCAGGGATAAAATAGATACCGGGGTTCAACGGTAGCACACAAAGCCCGGCTCAAAGAAAGAAAGGAATGGCGAGGCTGGCTTTTGCGACCGAGCTGTATTTTGGGGCTGGCGCGTAACACCAAATCTCACCGAAGTTTCTGTCATGCATCAGCATCATGTGTCCCAGCCCAGATAAAGGCATGTGTGCACCCTGCGACGGCGCATCTTCCACTAAAGGCCGGCCTTTCATCCCCTCACGCGCGGCCGACCGGTTCGGCATATATAAAGTGCCGGAGCACTTATGACGACTTTCAAAATCGCCCAGCATTCTGTGAATTTCATAAGCACACTTGGCGGGGAGTGAAGATGTCTTGAGAATGCGTAGAGATATCGCAGAAGCAGCCGATTACTTCCACCGGCGTCAATCGGGAACAGGTCTCCCGGTTTCACTTTATTTCCATGTTAATGATTATGCAGGGGTTTCGTATCGGTAACCGAAAGTTCACGGATTGTGTTCGGCCTGGTTCATTTCACGCCTTCATATTCTAAATTTTGTACCCGGACGGGTACTTTCATGGCGGTAATAATGGTCAGAGCAAATCACACATGCTTTATTTCCGCTTACCTCTTCGGCGGTTGTATTGCGCCACAACTGCGCGGATAAGGGACGGACCCTTCCTGTCGTGCTTAGGCAGGCCAGCAATCCATCCAGTTTCAATTCCCGCCCATTGGGAAGACAACTAGTGTCCCCACGCACCGCTTTGTTGCAGATAATTCACAATCTCGGAGGAGGCATCACGCCGTTAGCCGCGTTCACCTTCTCTTTCAAGGTAGGCTGACATCAGACAATGGTCAGTCGTCATGCATCTCCAAAAATAATCTCACTTGATACTCGTCAGTAATGCGATAATCGCCGACAAGCCGGCAAGGACAAGCCGAAAATAATATAAAAATATTGCTCACCGCGGTAACGGAAGTTATGTAAGCCCTTGCTCGTCGTACCTAAGAGAACAACACTCCTGAGCTATATTTTTTTTTCTTCAGCGAGGGCCCGACGCTGTACATACGTTTCTTTAGCAAGCTTCTACTTATGCATACCATACAAAGATAAGAGAAGAATATTTGAGAAAGGATAAGATAAAAACGAACATAAAGAAGAACTACTTGGTCACCAGGTGCGTTCAATGTGTCCTCTTCTCCTTGGGATGAGATTCATTAAGGAAACTGTATAGCATTAACTTTTAATGGAATGTGGTGGTGCTACCACAGGTGCCAGGAGATTTCTTTGCGGCAGGTTTCCTTTACGGGCTGACTTGCGGCTATTCTTTGGAAAGTGCGGAAATATAGGCTCCATCCTGTCGGGGAGAGGTGATACAGGTGATTGGAACGGAGCTGCCGGATTCAAAGTGGGAGAAGATAAAGGAAGATATAATAATGATAAATTAGAATATATGAAATATTTAAAGATACGTTGGATAGCTGTCCTATTGGTAGCAGTAGGTACAAGTTTCTTTTTCGGGTTTAAGAGTGGAGACAACCGTAGTTTTCAGGTGGCAAAGAATTTGGATATATTCAATTCTATAGTAAAGGAATTGGATATGTTTTATGTGGATACGATAGACCCGGACAAGACTATCCGTACCGGCATCGAATCCATGCTGTATTCACTTGACCCCTATACGCAATATTTTCCGGAAGACGATCAGAGCGAGCTTGGAGCAGATGTTGAAAAACTCGTATGGCGGTATCGGCTCGATCATAACCTGGAATACCAAACTGAAGCGTTCCATGATAGCCGAACCTTACGAACATATGCCGGCGGCTACCGTAGGCCTGAAGGCAGGCGATATTCTTATGGAAATCGACGGCAAGGACCTTGCAGGAAAGAATAATCAGGAGGTTAGCGAGATGCTTCGCGGGCAGGTAGGCACGAGCTTCAAGCTGAAGGTGCAACGTCCCGGAACGGAACAGCCGTTGGAGTTCGACATTGTCCGTCGTTCCATCCAGTTGCCCTTTTTATTCCTTATTATGCGATGCTGGACAATAACATCGGTTACATCAACTTGAGCACTTTCTCCGGCAATCCTTCCAAAGAGTTCAAGCAGGCATTTCTTGATTTGAAAAAGCAGGGAATAACTTCTTTGGTTATCGACCTGCGTAATAACGGCGGCGGTTTGCTGGACGAAGCCGTGGAAATAGCCAACTTCTTCCTGCCGAGGGGCAAAACGCTGGTGACTACGAAAGGAAAAATCAAACAGGCGAGCAATACGTATAAGACCTTGCGCGAGCCGTTGGATCTGGAAATCCCGTTGGCTGTATTGGTGAACAGCGCAACAGCTTCTGCATCGGAGATCCTGGCAGGTGCATTGCAGGATTATGACCGTGCAGTAGTGGTGGGTAACCGTACATTTGGAAAGGGGCTTGTGCAGACTACCCGTCCACTGCCTTATGGCGGTACAATGAAGCTTTCGACCACTTCCAAATATTATATCCCAAGCGGCCGTTGCGTGCAGGCCATCGACTATAAGCACCGTAATGAAGACGGTAGTGTGGGACGTATTCCGGACAGCCTCACCACAGTATTCCACACTGCGGCAGGGCGCGAAGTGCGCGACGGTGGCGGGGTCACTCCCGATATTACCGTCAAGCAGGATAAGTTGCCTAATATCCTGTTCTACTTGGTGAATGACAACCTGATATTTAATTATGCCACAGAGTATTGCTTGAAGCATCCTACGGTTCCGGAACCCAAGGATTTTGAAATCACCGATGCCGACTATGCCGACTTCAAGGCAATGGTGCAAAAGGCCGATTTCAAGTATGACCAGCAGACCGAGAAGATATTGAAAAACCTGAAGGAGATGGCCGAGTTTGAAGGCTATCTGGCAGATGCGTCGGGCGAGTTCGAAACTTTGGAGAAGAAGTTGTCCCATAATTTGGAGCGCGACCTTGACCACTTCTCAAAAGATATCAAGGAAATGATTGCTGTGGAGATTATCAAACGCTATTATTATCAGCGCGGAAGCATTATCCAGCAATTAAAGGATGATGATGATTTGAAGGAAGCTGCCAAGATATTGACTGCTCCGGAGGAGTATAAAAAGATGCTCGGCGCCCCGCTTGCAAAATCGGACGAGAGCAAACGGTAGGTTTGCTGGTAGGGGTGTTCTGCCCCCAAAAAATCATCATACAAAAGACACAGAGTCCCACAGAGAGCTTTCATTATTCCTGGACCGTTCAAACCGGATTCCGGGAGAAGAAAATCTCTCTGTGGGACTCTGCGTCTTTTGTGAGGAAAAAGGAACTTATCTCTCAGTGTAATCCCCGTTCTTTTTGATTAGTTCAATCAGCTTTTCTACGGCTTCCTCTTCGGGGATATTCTTTTCGATACACTCCTTTTTCTTATATAGGCTGATTTTGCCCCGTCCTGCACCTACATATCCGTAATCGGCATCGGCCATTTCACCGGGACCGTTGACTATGCAACCCATGATTCCGATTTTGAGTCCTTTCAGGTGTGATGTAGCTTGCTTGATGCGGGCAATGGTGCTTTCGAGGTCGTAGAGCGTACGGCCGCACCCCGGACAGGATATGTATTCGGTTTTGCTGGTACGGATGCGTCCTGCCTGTAAAATGCCGAAAGCGGTGGCGTCTGTCACCTTGTCGCTTATCTTCTTGCCGCCCTTTTGTTTGCTTTGGTTGAAAAGGAAAATACCGTCGCAGAGCCCGTCGATGATGAGTGCTCCCATATCAGCAGCCGATTTGATTTGCAGATTTTCCACCTCATCTTCGGCGTAGTGCTGGAAGAAAACAAGAGGATTTTTCAGTCCTTCATTCATCAGTTGGTGCGCCAAAGCGCGGTACTCGCCCAGTCGGTTGGGGTGGATGCTTTTGTGCGACAAGGACTATTTCCGGATGATACTTCAGGCAGGCAATCGCTTCGTCGTCCAGTCCCATGTAACTGATGAACAGAAATTTCAGTGATGCGCTGCATCCGCCGCTGATAAACGGCAGCTGTTCGCTTTTTGAAAGCGGGCCATGTATCGGGTTGGCCGTTCCAAAGGTCGGCGTCGATGATGTATTGCATGCCTTTGATGGGGTGTTCGGGCAACTGGCGTCCTGCGTACACGTAATCGGGCGTAAACTGCGGGTTGAAATCCATATTCCCGTCCTGACGCACAGCAATGACTACCGGAAGGTTTTCCCCGCCTATGTTATGCACAGCGGTCGTCGTTCTGCGTTCAGGGAGAGATAATGGAACTCGGGGAGCCACCGCACCCGGTATGTACGGATGATTGCGGCGATGCGTCATATAGTCCACCAGTTTTTCTTGCAACGGGAATTTCCGCTTCGGGAGCCTCGCTTAAGGATACGCGGACAGTGTCGCCTAAGCCGTCGGCCAATAAAGCGCCGATGCCTAAGGCCGATTTGATGCGTCCGTCCTCACCGTCACCGGCTTCCGTCACACCGAGGTGCAAGGGGAAGTGCATCTCTTCTTTCTCCATGATGTGGGCAAGCAAACGTACGGTTTTCACCATGATTACCGTATTGGATGCTTTGATGGAAATGACTACGTCCATGAATTGCTCCGCAACGCAGATTCTCAGAAACTCCATGCACGATTCTACCATGCCTTCGGGAGTGTCTCCATAGCGCGACATGATACGGTCGGATAACGAGCCGTGGTTCACACCGATACGGATAGCCGTGTGATTGGCCTTGCAGATATTCAGAAACGGGACGAAACGGTCGCGTATCTTCCGGAGTTCCTGTGCATATTCTTCATCGGTATACTCCAGATGCTTGAAAGTGCGTGCGGAGTCTACGTAGTTGCCCGGGTTGATACGGACTTTTTCCGCATATTGCGCTGCCACATCTGCTACTTTCGGGTTGAAATGCACGTCTGCCACCAGTGGCACCATGTAGTCGTCTTGGCGCAGGGGCGGCATTGATGTTCATCAGGTTCTCCGCTTCCTTGACGCCCTGGGTGGTGAGGAGGCGTACGTATTCTCCACCGGCATCCACAATACGTTTGGCCTGTGCTACACACGCATCGGTATCTTGCGTGGAAGTGTTGGTCATACTTTGTATGCGGATAGGATTGGAGCCGCCCATAGGGGTGGCTCCGATATTCACTTCTGATGTTTCCCGTCGGGAGTAATTGAATATATCCACGTTGTTAGTGATTAATCAGTTTACTTTATACTCGTATTTCACTTCTTTCAGGTCTTCGTTTGCTTTCACGATTTTCTTTTTCAGACCTTCTTTATAAGCAGTAAAGGCTTCTGCCAGTTCCTTGTCGCTCAATGCAAGCATTTGTACGGCAAGAATAGCTGCGTTCATTGCTCCGTTGATGGCTACGGTGGCCACAGGGATGCCCGGAGGCATCTGGATGATGGAATAAAGCGCATCCACTCCATCGAGTACGGAGCCTTTTACGGGCACGCCGATTACGGGCAACGTGGTGTTGGCGGCAATGACACCGGGCAGAGCTGCGGCCATGCCGGCTGCGGCGATAATAACTTTAATTCCGCGTTTACGTGCCCCTTTGGCAAATTCTTCTACTGCTTCCGGAGTGCGGTGGGCGGAGAGAGCGTTCATTTCGAACGGTACATGCAAATCATTGAGCAACTGTGCGGCCTTTTCCATGACAGGAAGGTCGGAAGTACTGCCCATGATGATACTAACAATTGGAGACATATTATTTAAATTAGTGGTTAGTGATTAGCGTTTAGTGATTAGTGTTTAGTGATTGATGAGAAAAGTTTTAAAACAAATTATTACTGCTTCATTACCCCTAATCACTAAACACTTCACTAAACGCATTCAATCAGGCTTTCTTCTGCATCCAGCAGGCTGTCGAAGTCTGCGTCGGCGGCAGGTTTGATTTTGATGAGCCAGCCTTCGCCATACGGGTCTTTGTTAACCAGTTCCGGCTGTTCTTCCAATGCTTCGTTTTGCTCTAGCACTTCTCCGGCAACGGGCAAGAAGAGGTCGGAAATGGTTTTTACTACTTCGATAGTGCCGAATACCTCGTCGGCTGCCAATGTCTCGCCTACTGTCTGGATGTCGACAAATACAATATCACCCAACTGTTCTTGGGCATAGTCGGTGATTCCTACATAAGCTACATCGCCTTCCTGGCGAATCCATTCATGCTCTTTTGTGTACTTTACATCATTAGGAAAATTCATAATCGTTAGTTTTAAGAGTTAATATTTAAAATAAGAATATGTTGAACAAACGGAATAACAGTTTGCTGAGCGGATGAAGTACCAGCAAAAGGTACAAATCAGCCCTACGGCGAAACCGCCCATTACCTCGCCCAGCGTATGGTGTTGGAGGATGATCCGCGCCGTACCCAACACGCCTGCGATGAGGATGAATATGCACAACCAACCCACCGGATTGTATCCGAACAGGGCGCTGAAAGCAACCAGTCCGCCTATTATGGCGCCGGCTCCTGCCATGTGTTCGCTGAGCTTCCACTTCAGGTTGACAATAACGCAGATTATCATCATGATGAGAGCGGCACAAATAATTCCTGTCATATACCAGGGGATATTCAGCCGGTGCATCATGAGCAGGCAGAACACATAGGAAGTGATGGTCAGGATGAAAGGCACATATCTCCGTTTCCGTTCCGTTAAATCCTCAGGAGTGAATCCGTTGATCTTACGGAAAGAGGAAGATGGTCAGGGTAGGCATAAGGATTGTAAAGCAGTACACCACTCCCAGTACAATTAACTTGTATTGCAGCGGCATGATCCGCAGGTACGAGAATACGAACAGAATCAGAAATGCCACGAAGGGAATGGAGAACGGTGTGAATATCACCGAAACCGCCTTGGCTGCCCTGATGAGGGTTTTGTCAGTTATGATATGTTGTTGTTCTATGGCCATTTCTCTGGTTTTGCATTATCACTCTTTTGTCATTCCGCTGCCCTGTCCCTTTCTATCTCCTCAGCCTTTGCTACCGGAATGTTTAGCTGCTGGCGGTACTTGGCTACGGTGCGGCGGGCAATCGGGTATCCTTTCTCTTTCAGGATTTCTGTCAGTTCGTCATCGGTATAGGGTTTCTTCTTATCTTCGCTGTCGATACATTCCTTAAGTATTTTCCGTATTTCCCGGACTGACATTTCTTCGCCGTCTTCCGTAACATATCCGTCGTTAAAGAAGAACTTCAGCGGGTAGATGCCGTAGTTGGTCTGTACGTATTTGCTGTTGCTGACGCGGGAGATTGTTGAGATGTCGAGTCCTGTGCGCTCGGCAACGTCTTTCAATATCATGGGGCGAAGCAATGACTCGTCACCGTCGAGAAAGAAAGGGCGTTGCAGGTCGATAATGGCTTGCATGGTGGTCAGCAATGTGTTCTGACGTTGCTTGACGGCATCTATGAATCCTTGGGCGGCATCCATTTTCTGCTTCAGGAACATCATGGCCTCTTTGGATTCCTTGGACTGGTTTGCCTTGTTCTTGGTGTGTTCCTCTACCATTTCGGTGAAATCGCGGCTCATGCGCAGTTCGGGAACATACTGGTTGTTGAGCGACAGGATGATGGTGCCGTCGTCATAGGTATCCACAATGAAATCGGGTACGATTTGTTGCAGGTTCTTTGCCGATAGCTTCACCCAAAGACGCTCCCGGACGCGGGTTCAGTTTGCAGATTTCTTTTATGGCTTGCTGGAAAGCTTCTTCTTCCAGTCCGAGCTTTTGTTGTATTTTTGTCCCAATGTTTACGGGTGAAATCTTCGTAACATTCGGAAATAATGGCTTCTTCGATAGAAAGCAACGGGTTGGGAGTGAAGTTTTGCTGCTCTATCTTGCGCCGTATCTGGATGAGAAGGCACTCCTGCAAGTTGCGGGCTCCCAATCCGGCAGGGTCGAAATCCTGAATGATTCTCAATGCTTCTTCCAGTTCTCCGGTAGTGGCTTCGATGCCGGCATAAATGGCAAGCTCATCGCTGATGCTGTCCAGTGATTTGCGCAGCAGCCCGTCGTCGTCCAATGAGCCGATGAGATATTCGGCCAGTTCACGCTGGTGTTCGGTGAGATTGCGTTCGCCCAGTTGTTCTTTCAGGGTTTCATAGAAAAAGAGGTGGTATCGGAGAAGGGTAATCTCTTCGGCCTGCTCTCCTTTGCTGCGGTTGTTTTCCTGTAATTTGTAATCGGGTATATCATCTTCGGTGAGATAATCGCTCAAGGAGTCATAATCGGTGTCTCCGCCCTCTTCTGTACCGGAGTCTGCGTCGGGAGCATCGGAATACTCATCACCGGCAGTATCGTCCTTCCCCTCTTCCAGTGCGGGGTTTTCCAGAAGCTCGGCACGTACGCGATCTTCCAGCTCTATTGCCGGAAGCTCCAGTAGCTTTACTACCAGAATCTGCTGTGGTGACAGCGTCTGTATCTGCTGTTGCGCTTGGGTTTGTATCTGTCGGGAGCCTTGTGCCATACTTTATACATTGTTTACTTGCTGCAAAGATAAGTTTTATCTTCGCACTTTTTGCAAAAATAGTGAATAGTTCGGGAACGAGAAATCTTCTCTTGTTATATTTAACAAGAAAGACGCAGCTTGGTTGTGTCTTACTGCATATGAGTGGAGGTCACTTCGGGAGTGAAATAGCATTAAAAGGCTTCTAATATGATATTAAAAAGGCTTTTAATGCTATATTAGAAGCCTTTTAATGTAATCTCATCCTAAGGAGAAGAGGGACAGGGCATTGAACGCAATTCCGGTGACTAAGTAGTTCTTCTTTATACATGTTCGGGTTTTATCTTATCCTTTCAAATATTCTCTTTCTTTGTGGTATAACTACTAAAAAAACAGAATATCATGTTTGCTAAAGAAACGTATATACAGCGTCGGGCCCTGTTGAAGAAAAATATAGGCTCAGGAGTGTTGCTGTTTTTGGGTAATGACGAACAAGGACTGCATTATGAGGACAATACCTTCCGTTACCGGCAGGACTCTACATTTTTATATTATTTCGGTTTGTCCTTTGCCGGCTTGTCGGCGATTATCGACATTGACGAGGACAAGGAGATTATTTTTGGAGATGAACTTACGATTGACCATATCGTATGGATGGGAACGCAGCCTACCCTGAAAGAGAAAAGCGGGCGTGTGGGCATAACGGAAGTAATGCCTTCCTCCGAGATTGTGAATTATCTGCATAAAGCAGTGCGTAAGGGACAGACAGTGCATTATCTTCCTCCTTACCGGGCGGAACATAAATTGAAACTGATGGATTGGCTGGGCATTCCGCCGGCACGACAGGAAGGGGTCCGTCCCTTTTATCCGCGCAGTTGTGGCGCAGCGTAATTACAAATCCGCCGAAGAGGTAGCGGAAATAGAAAAAGCATGTAATGTGACGGCCGACATGCATATTACTGCCATGAAAGTTCTTCGTCCGGGAATGTATGAATATGAAGTAGTAGCGGAAATGAACCGGGTGGCCGAATCCAATAACTGTGAACTTTCATTTGCCACGATTGCCACGATCAACGGTCAAACCCTGCATAATCATTATCATGGAAATAAAGTGAAGCCGGGAGACTTATTCCCTGATTGATGCAGGTGCGGAAGTAGAGTCGGGCTATGCCGGTGACATGTCGTCCACCGTTCCTGCGGATAAGAAATTCACACCCGCCAGCGTGCCGTTTATGAAATTCAGAATGCTATGCATCTGAGTCGGTCAAGAGCGCTCCGTCCGGGCATCCCTTATATGAGCGTTTACGAACTTTCGGCTCGCGTTATGGTGGAGGGATGAAAAGAGCTCGGCCTGATGAAGGGTAATGCGGAAGATGCTGTTCGTGAGGGTGCACATGCCTTGTTCTATCCTCATGGGTTGGGACATATGATGGGGCTGGATGTGCATGATATGGAAAACCTCGGCGAGCTTTGGGTAGGTTACAACGGTCAGCCTAAGAGTACGCAGTTCGGTCGTAAGAGCCAGCGTCTTGCCATTCCTTTGGAGCCGGGCTTTGTGCATACCGTTGAACCCGGTATCTATTTTATCCCTGAACTGATAGACCTTTGGAAAGGCGAAAAGAAGTTTAAGGATTTCATCAATTATGATAAGGTGGAAGAATACCGTAACTTCGGCGGTATCCGCAATGAAGAAGATTATCTGATAACGGAAACCGGTGCGCGCCGTTTGGGCAAAAAAATACCGTTGACACCGGAGGAAGTGGAGGCTCTGAGGTAGTTGAAAGCTAAAGGAACCGGATATTAAAAATTGAGAGTTGAAAGCCTGCCGCGCAATGATGCCGCATAGTAGCTTTCAACTCTCATTTTATTTAAGCGTGGAGCTCCAGTACAAATCGTGCCCCTTTGGTATAGCCGCTGTCCAGCGTGAGGCTGCCATTCATTTTGGTGGCAATGAGCGAACAGATAGGCAGGCCTAATCCGTCGCCTTGAGTCAGGTCTTTTACTTCGGTGAACGGCTTGAATATACTCTCGCGTTGTTCTTCGGGAATCCCGCAACCTGTGTCACTGATGATGAACTGATGTGTATGGGCACCGCGTTTTTTGAAATCCAACCATATCTTTCCGCCTGCCGGAGTGTATTCGGCGGAATTCTCCAGCAAATGTAGCAGGATGCGTTCCAGATGCTCTGAATTGATTTTTACATTCAGTTTGGGAGCGTTTACAGTGAGGACCACATCTTCTTGTACTTTGCTTCTTATTTTGTCCATGACGCTCTCGCAGAAAGTTGAGATGTTCTGTTCCTGTACTTCATAGGGCTCTGACAAACTGTTTTCCAACTCGGACAACTCTTGGATGTGACCGGAGAAAGTGCGTAATGCCTGTACGCCGGGCAACTGTGAGTCGAGCGTATCCAAGGTCGGTTCCATTTGGGCGGAAATGTTCTGAATGAATTTGGTTTTCAGTTCATTGTGCTCATTGGCAATGGCAATCGCCTTTTTTTGCTTGCGCGTCAGCATGATAAAACGCAATAATACGATTGCTCCTATTACTAATGCTGCTGCTAAGATGGCTGCCAATACGCAGAGTCCGATAATAATGTACTGTTTGGCGGAAAGGGAGTCGTCTTTCTCTTGGATGGTAGTCAGGCTCTCGTCATATTTCTTTTTTCAATATATTCAGTTCGTCTTGTGCGGTGAGCGCTTTGACCGAATCTGTCCAGACAATGTATTTGTCATAGGTGCGGGCCACCAGTCCTGCGTTGTTTGCTTTGCGGGCAATGCTTATGAGGGTTTTGTAACATTCGTCCACCTTGGCATAATTCTTTTTGCCGTTTGTACTGTTCTATCAGTTTCTTGAAAGCTGTATCCCCCTGCGAATTCATGCCGAAAGTGTAGTAATAGCTGGCTTGGGTATATAGGAAATCGTTGTTCAAGGAGTCGCTTTTGGCGGCTTGGGCTGTTTCTTCCAGCTTTTTCAGTTGTTCTTTGGCGCGGGCAGGGTTTTTTGATGTTGATGTACATCTGCAGCCGTTCTTTTATTGATGCGGAAACGCAGGTCGGGGAGGTTCTTTTTAAGTTTTTGTTCGCCGTTTCCTATCAGTTGCTCTGCATTGCGCAGTAACTCGAATGCTTCTTTATAATAGTTCTCGCGGTGATAGAGGGCGCTGGCATTGACGCCACATTCCACTGCCTGGGTGTATTTCTCCTGTGAAGCAAAGGAATTATAGGCTTGTAGGAACAGGTAGCGAGCCTTGATATATTCTTTTTGGCAAGACTTTCTTGTGCTTGTTTCATTAATTCATCGGCACGATTTTGTGCATACGTTTGGGCACACAGACAGAAAAAAGTGCCGCAAAAAGTACTGTAATGATTCTTTTCATTATGCGTAAGTTTGTTTTATTTGCTTACAAAGTTAAGACTTTCTTTGCTATGTTGTATGCAAAAAGTCCATAATTTACCTCATTGGCGGATGGAATCTCCGGCATCGGTTTTAGTATTTAAAGCTGCTGCCGCCCAAGAACTCCCTCAGTAAGGATGTCGGTGGAATTTCCTTGTCCTGTACCGGTGTAAAATATTTGATGAATTTCATAAGCCGGTAGGCCTCGGCGTATTCCGGACAGTTGCGCGGTACGCTGGTAAGGATAGGTTCTGCATGGCAACGCAGTACGGCAAACTCAAACAGCAAGGCCGAGTTGAACATGACATCGGCATTTTCCTGATAGGGAAGATCCATTTGTCTTCACCGGCACGTACGCTGGGCCAGCGCGAAATGGTTTCTTGTGCTGAATATCCCCGATAGTTGAAGTCGCGGATGATGCGGCGCAACAGGCGGTTGTCCGTAGTAGGAATCCAGTTGTGGTCGTCAAGTGAGATGGTTGTCAGCGCGGAAACATAAATCTTGTATTTATCCTCGGCGGATATTTGCGGGGGTTAATTCCGGGTTCAGGGCATGGATGCCTTCCAATATAAGAATGGTATGCTTGTCGATGCGCAGTTTGTCTCCTTTATATTCTTTTTTGCCCAATGTGAAGTTGAATCGGGGAAGTTCCACTTCTTCTCCCCGTAGCAAAGGCTTGCAACTGATTGTTGAACAGCTCAAGGTCGAGGGCGTAGAGAGATTCGTAGTCATAATTGCCGTTTTTCGTCACGCGGAGTATCTTCACGATCTACAAAAATAGTTGTCCAATGAAATGGGATAGGGGCGCAGTCCGTTGGTCATCAACTGTACGGAGAGCCGTTTGCTGAAAGTTGTTTTTCCGGAAGAGGAGGGCCGGAGATCAGGACAAGCACTTTTTACGCGGTTTCCGTTTTCTCCCCGGTGATAGATTTCGTCGGCAATTTGGGCTATCTTCTTTTCTTGTAAGGCTTCGGCCACCTTAATCAGGTCGGTTGCATGGCCTTCCTCGCAGGCAAGGTTGAAGTCGCCCACATTGCTCAGCCCCCCATGATATAGTTCCAGCGCAGATGTTCTTTGAATACATCAAGCATCTTCTCTTGTTTTACTACATCTTCGAGTACGGCAGGGTTCTCTTTATTGGGAATACGCAGCAAGAGGCCGTCGTAATATTTCACGATGTCGAACAGCTTGATAAAGCCTGTGCTGGGGAGCAAATTGCCGTAATAGTAGTCCACCGTATCTCCCAATGTATAGTAATAGGTATATATGGAGCCGGATGTTTCCAGCAGTTTCACTTTGTCGTTCATGCCCCGTTCGCTGAATACGCGTACGGCTTCGGTGGTATGACATTCGGTGCGGCGGAATGGAATATCTTCCGCTATGATTTCGTGCATCCGTCTTTTTATGGCCGATACGTCTTCCAGCTCAATGGGACGCCCGATGCGGAGATTGCAGAAATAGCCTTTGGATACGGGATGCTCCACAAACAGTTTTCCATCCGGAAACAATTCATTGACAGCCTTGTACAGGATAAAGCAAAGTGAACGGACATATGTACGCATACCGGAAGAATCCCGTACATCCAAAAATTCAACATCTTTATTGTTGTAGACCCGGAAATTGAGTCCTTCAGAACGGTTATTTTACTTTGGCGCTGACTACCTGATAGGGAAAATTAAGATTAAAACCGTAATAAATATCCAAAAAGTGAGAACTTCCTATAGAATTCTTTATAAATATTATTATTTTTGCAACAAATTTGTAACATGTGTTTCATGATGTCTTTTTTTTTGAGGTGATTAACACGTTAAATATAGAACATAATAACAAATGACACAAAGAAACACTTTAACTAATTAAAGATGGAATATTCTTTTTATGATTTTTTAAAGGCCTGCTTGGCTCATTGGCGTTGTTCCTCTACGGAATGAAAATTATGAGTGAGGGACTTCAGAAATTTGCCGGCGACCGTTTGCGGAAGATTCTAACCGCTATGACAACCAACCGGGTGACCGGCGTGCTGACAGGGGTGCTCATAACAGCGCTTATCCAATCCTCTTCGGCAACTACCGTAATGGTGGTGAGTTTTGTCAATGCCGGGTTGTTAACCTTATCACAGTCTATCGGTGTGATTATGGGTGCCAATATCGGTACTACCGTTACGGCATGGATCATTTCAGCATTAGGATTTAAAGTAGACATCGCGAATTTTCGCCCTTCCTCTTTTAGCTTTTGGTATTCCTCTCCTCTTCTCTCAGAAAAGTAATCGTAAGTCTATCGGTGAATTTATTTTTGGTTTCTCTTTCTTGTTTATGGGGCTTTCTTATTTGAAGAACAACGCGCCCGATTTGAGTCAGAACCCGGAAATGCTGGCTTTTTGTGCAGGACTATACCGATATGGGATATATATCCGTACTGCTTTTTGTTTGCTTATAGGAACAGTCTTGACTATGATTGTGCAGGCTTCTGCGGCAACAATGGCCATTACTCTTATTATGTGTGCGAACGGTTGGATCAGCTTTGAGTTGGGGCGGCCCTTGTTCTTGGTGAGAATATAGGAACGACTATAACGGCCAATCTTGCAGCACTTACCGGTAATACGCAGGCCAGGAGGGCTGCATTGGCGCATCTGGTATTTAATGTGTTTGGCGTTATATGGGTGTTGTGCCTGTTTATTCCTTTTACGCAGGGAGTGTCTTGGTTTGTGGATAATGTGATGGGCACTAAGGATCCTGCCGTTGCCGTCTCATTTAAACTGTCGGCTTTCCATACATGCTTCAATATATGTAATGTGTTAATCCTGATATGGTTCGTGAAGTTTATAGAACGTACGGTCTGTGCCATCATTCCGCAGAAAGAACAGGACGAAGAATATCGCTTGCGTTTTATTACGGGCGGTATGCTTTCCACAGCGGAACTTTCTATTCTGCAGGCAAGCAAAGAAATTCACTTGTTTGCCGAACGTACTCATCGTATGTTTGGCATGGTACGCGATTTGCTGCATACCGATAAGGATGATGATTTCAATAAGCTGTTTAGCCGGATAGAAAAATACGAGAACATCAGTGACAGTATGGAGCTGGAGATTGCGAACTACCTGAACCAAGTGTCGGAAGGACGTTTGAGCTCTGAGAGTAAACTGCAGATCAGGGCTATGTTGCGTGAAGTGACGGAGATAGAAAGTATCGGTGACAGCTGTTATAACTTGGCGCGTACCATCAATCGCAAGCGGCAGGCGAATTTGGAATTTACGGAAAAGCAATATGAACACATCCATTTTATGATGAAGCTGACCGATGATGCTCTTGGGCAGATGATCGTGGTAGTGGAGCGCTCGGATCATCAGGGCATCGATGTGAACAAGTCGTTCAATATTGAGAATGAAATCAATAATTACCGCAATCAGCTGAAAAACCAGAATATCCTTGATGTTAATAACAAGGAGTATGATTACCAGATGGGAGTTTATTATATGGACATTATTGCGGAATGTGAAAAGCTGGGAGATTACGTTGTCAACGTAGTGGAAGCCAGCAGTGATATAAAAGAAAAGAAAGCGTCTTAGGACGCTTTCTCAAATTCATCTTTGCCTACTCCGCATAAGGGGCAAACCCAATCGTCGGGAAGATCTTCGAAGGCTGTTCCCGGTTCTATACCGTTTTCAGGATCGCCCTGCTCGGGGTCGTAAACGTATTCGCAAATGGTGCAGATGTACTTTTCCATAACTCTCTTTTGTTTAAATTTCTTCTTTGATAACAATTGAATTCATCTTTTTGTTTATTGTCCAAGTAAAAAAATAGTTTGGGAAAGGAATTTTACCAAACCTATAAAAAAGATTTAATAACATTTACTATATAAATTATTGTTGTACTTTTGCAATTCAATTTAAACCTAACGATTTGCATGACTGCAACAAAGGATGATTTTTTATCACGTCGGGCTCACTGACGATGAAGTGCGGAAGAGCCGTACAGAGCATGGTGTAAACCTTTTGACGCCCCCCGAAGCGTCCCTCTTTGTGGAAACTCTATTTGGAAAAGTTTGAAGACCCGGTAGTAAGAGTGCTGCTGGTGGCTGCTTTCTTTTTTTCTTTGATTATTTCCATGGTCGAGAATGAATATGCCGAAACCATCGGTATCATAGCCGCTATTCTATTGGCTACCGGCATCGGTTTCTTCTTTGAATATGATGCCAACAAAAAGTTTGACCTGCTGAACGCTGTGAATGAGGAAACCTTAGTAAAGGTTATCCGTAATGGGCGTGTACAGGAGATTCCCCGTAAGGAGGTGGTAGTCGGTGATATTATAATTTTGGAAACCGGTGAGGAGATCCCGGCCGACGGTGAGTTGTTGGAAGCCATTTCCCTGCAAGTAAACGAATCCAATCTTACGGGTGAGCCTGTTATTGCCAAAACCATTGTAGAAGCGATTTTGATGAAGAGGCTACGTACGCTTCCAATCGCGTGCTGCGTGGCACAACGGTAGTCGACGGGCATGGAATGATGCGTGTGGAAGCGGTTGGCGACGCTACGGAGATTGGGAAAGTTACCCGTCAAAGTACTGAGCAAATCACCGAGCCGACCCCTTGAATATCCAACTTACAAAAAAACTTGCCAACCTCATAGGAAAAATAGGTTTCTCGGTAGCAGGTTTGGCGTTTGCCATCTTCTTTTATAAAGGATGTGGTTTTGGTCTATGATTTTGCCTCTTTCCATACGTTTGAGCAATGGTTGCCTGCTTTGAAAGCTACTTTGCAATATTTTATGATGGCGGTGACTTTGATTGTCGTGGCTGTTCCTGAGGGGTTGCCTATGAGTGTGACGCTCAGTCTGGCGCTGAATATGCGGCGCATGCTTTCTACCAACAATCTGGTGAGAAAGATGCACGCTTGCGAGACGATGGGGGGCGATAACCGTTATCTGTACGGATAAGACGGGTACGTTGACACAGAACCTGATGCAGGTGTATGAACCTGACTTTTACGGACTGAAAAACGGAAGGGAAGTAGGGGAGGATGATTTGAGTAAACTGGTAATAGAGGGTATCAGTGCCAATTCCACCGCTTTTCTGGAAGAAATGACACCGGGAGAGAAACCGAAGGGAGTGGGTAATCCTACCGAGGTGGCTTTTTGCTTTTTGTGGCTTGATAGTCAGAAACGTAATTATCTGGAACTTAGGGAGGGCGCGAAGGTGCTTGACCAGCTGACCTTTTCTACGGAACGGAAATTCATGGCAACTTTGGTGGACTCTCCTCTGATCGGAAAGAAAGTCCTTTATGTGAAGGGAGCACCTGAAATCGTATTGGGAAAAATGCCGGGATGTACTGCTGGACGGCAAGCGGGTGGATGCTGTGGAATATCGTTCTACTGTGGAGGCCCAGTTACTGAAATACCAGAATATGGCGATGCGTACGCTCGGTTTTGCCTATAAGATAGTAGATGATGATACGGCGAAAGATGACTGCGTGGCTTTGGTGGCAGGGAATGACCTGTCTTTTTCTGGGTGTTGTGGCAATCAGCGATCCTATACGTCCGGATGTGCCTGCTGCTGTTGCAAAATGCCAGTCGGCAGGCATTGGCGTCAAGATAGTGACGGGAGATACACCGGGTACGGCTACTGAAATTGCGCGGCAGATTGGTTTGTGGAAGGAGGAAGATACTGAGCGGAACCGTATTACAGGTGCTGCTTTTTGCCGAGTTGACGGATGAAGAGGCTCTTGACAGGGTATTGGATTTGAAGATTATGTCACGTGCCCGCCCTACCGACAAACAGCGTTTGGTCCAGCTGTTGCAGCAGAAAGGTGCGGTGGTGGCTGTGACGGGAGACGGTACTAATGATGCTCCGGCTTTGAACCATGCACAGGTAGGTCTGTCTATGGGAACAGGGACATCTGTTGCCAAGGAAGCAAGTGATATAACATTGCTGGATGACTCGTTCAACAGTATCGGTACGGCTGTGATGGGGGACGTTCGTTGTATAAGAATATCCAACGTTTCATCGTATTCCAGCTGACAATTAATTTTGTGGCATTGTTCATTGTGCTGCTTGGCTCATTGGTGGGTACTGAACTGCCATTGACCGTAACACAGATGTTGTGGGTGAATCTGATTATGGACACATTTGCCGCTTTGGCTTTGGCATCTATCCCTCCCAGTGAAAGTGTGATGAAAGAGAAACCCCGCAAAAGCACTGATTTCATTATAACTAAATCCATGAGAAATTATATTCTTGGTATGGGAATGGCTTTTCTGATATTGCTCATGGGAATGTTATTCTGGTTTAATAACGAAGAGAATGGTATGACGCCGCAGCGCCTGACCATCTTCTTTACCTTCTTCGTCATGTTGCAATTCTGGAACCTTTTCAATGCAAGGGTATTCGGAACGTCGGATTCTGCCTTTAAAGGGATCTCCAGATCTTACGGCATGGAGTTGGTGGTACTTGCTATTTTGGGAGGCCAGTTCATTATTGTGCAGTTTGGTGGAGCGGTGTTCCGTACGGAACCACTTGATTTCACAACCTGGATGATAATTATAGCTTCTACTTCTTTGGTATTATGGGTGGGCGAAGGCATCCGTCTTGTCCGACGTTTCATGCAAAAATAGGGTGATGAAAAGAAAAGGAATCAAAAAAATCTTATAGTTGACTTTGGCGGTGTACTGATTGATTTGGACCGTCAGCGTTGTTTGGAGAATTTTAAGAAACTGGGATTGCCGGATGTGGAGCATGCTCTTGACATATATCATCAGCAGGACTTCTTCCAGCATTATGAGAAGGGGCTTATTTCCAGTGCCGATTTTCGGAATGTGATTCGGGGAAGATAGGCAAGGACGTTGCTGATGCCCGGATTGATGCCGCATGGAACAGTTTCCTGGTGAATATACCGACCTGCAAATTGGATTTGTTATTGGCTTTGCGTAAGGATTATGTGGTATATCTGCTGAGCAATACTAATGAAATTCATTGAAATGGTCTTGTGAGCATGCTTTTCCCTATAAGACATTTCGCGTAGAAGATTATTTTGAGCACATTTTCCTCTCCTACGAGATGAAAATGGCAAAGCCGGATGAAGAAATCTTCCGGAAAGTGCTGGATGAGGCGGGTTTGATCCGAAAGAAACCTTCTTTATCGATGATTCGGAAGCCAACTGTATAACGGCCCGGTCATTGGGCATCTCCACCTATACTCCAAAAAAGCCGGCGAGGATTGAGTCATTTATTTAAGTAAACCGACAGGATAGGGTGAGCATGCAGTTACACACTGAAATATCCGGTAAGGAGCTCCTGCCGAATGTAGCTACCATTGGCTTTTTGACGAGGTATCCGGGGTACAGTAATTAAGGTGGATGTCGCGTTATGGGAGGATTGTCGTTACTCTCGGGGAACATGGTTACCCAATTACCATCGCATCTGGTTTGTTTAATGAACCAGCTTCATTCTTACCGCTGAAATCGGGCGAGAGGTCATGTTGGTCACCAACGAAACCCTGGCTCCTCTGTATCTCGATAAGGTCCGCGGCGTACTTGAACAGGCGGGTGTTAACGTCGATAGCGTTATCCTTCCTGACGGCGAGCAGTATAAAAGCCTGGCTGTACTCGATACCGTCTTTACGGCGTTGTTACAAAAGCCGCATGGTCGCGATACTACGCTGGTGGCGCTTGGCGGCGGCGTAGTGGGCGATCTGACCGGCTTCGCGGCGGCGAGTTATCAGCGCGGTGTTCGTTTCATTCAAGTCCCGACGACGTTACTGTCGCAGGTCGATTCCTCCGTTGGCGGCAAACTGCGGTCAACCATCCCCTCGGTAAAAAACATGATTGGCGCGTTCTACCAGCCTGCTTCAGTGGTGGTGGATCTCGACTGTCTGAAAACGCTTCCCCGCGTGAGTTAGCGTCGGGGCTGGCAGAAGTCATCAAATACGGCATTATTCTTGACGGTGCGTTTTTTAACTGGCTGGAAGAGCATCTGGATGCGTTGTTGCGTCTGGACGGTCCGGCAATGGCGTACTGTATTCGCCGTTGTTGTGAACTGAAGGCAGAAGTTGTCGCCGCCGACGAGCGCGCGAAAAACCGGGTTACGTGCTTTACTGAATCTGGGACACACCTTTGGTCATGCCATTGAAGCTGAAATGGGGTATGGCAATTGGTTACATGGTGAAGCGGTCGCTGCGGGTATGGTGATGGCGGCGCGGACGTCGGAACGTCTCGGGCAGTTTAGTTCTGCCGAAACGCAGCGTATTATAACCCTGCTCAAGCGGGCTGGGTTACCGGTCAATGGGCCGCGCGCGAAATGTCCGCGCAGGCGTATTTTACCGCATATGCTGCGTGACAAGAAAAGTCCTTGCGGGAGAGATGCGCTTTAATTCTTCCGTTGGCAATTGGTAAGCAGTGAAGTTCGCAGCGGCGTTTCGCACGAGCTTGTTCTTAACGCCATTGCCGATTGTCAATCAGCGTAACAACAAGAAAGGTCAGGCCGCTTATCAAGCGGTCTATTAGCTTCAGGTTAATTGCAACGTGGTAAGCATTAACCTTTTAGTGGGGTGTTAAATGGATGAATTCAAACCAGAAGACGAGCTGAAACCCGATCCCAGCGATCGTCGTACTGGTCGTTCTCGTCAATCTTCTGAACGTTCTGAGCGTACTGAACGTGGCGAACCGCAGATCAATTTTTGATGATATTGAACTTGATGACACTGACGATCGCCGTCCGACTCGTGCGCAAAAAGAGCGCAATGAGGAACCGGAAATCGAAGAAGAAATTGACGAATCCGAAGATGAAACCGTGGATGAAGAGCGCGTAGAGCGTCGTCCGCGTAAGCGCAAAAAAGCAGCCAGTAAACCCGCTTCTCGTCAGTATATGATGATGGGCGTCGGCATTCTGGTTCTACTGCTGTTGATCATCGGTATCGGTTCTGCGCTAAAAGCCCCTCGACCACTTCCGGCGATCAAACCGCGTCTGGCGAGAAGAGTATTGATCTTGCTGGCAATGCGACCGATCAGGCGAATGGCGTGCAGCCAGCGCCGGGAACCACGTCTGCGGAAAATACTCAGCAGGATGTTTCTCTGCCACCGATCTCTTCTACGCCGACTCAAGGGCAAACCCCGGCGGCAACGGATGGTCAACAACGTGTTGAAGTGCAGGGTGACCTGAACAATGCGCTGACCCAGCCACAAAATCAGCAACAGTTGAACAATGTGGCGGTCAATTCTACATTGCCGACTGAACCAGCAACTGTCGCGCCAGTACGCAATGGCAATGCATCGCGTGACACGGCGAAAACGCAAACCGCTGAACGTCCGGCCACTACGCGTCCAGCTCGTCAGCAGGCGGTGATTGAACCGAAAAAACCGCAAGCAACCGTGAAAACGGAACCGAAGCCGGTAGCACAGACGCCGAAGCGTACTGAACCAGCTGCTCCTGTGGCGAGCACGAAGGCACCGGCTGCGACTTCTACGCCAGCACCAAAAGAGACGGCGACTACGGCTCCAGTACAGACGGCATCCCCGGCGCAAACCACGGCAACACCAGCCGCTGGAGGGAAGACCGCAGGTAATGTTGGTTCGTTGAAATCGGCACCGTCCAGCCATTACACTCTGCAGCTGAGCAGTTCCTCTAACTACGACAACCTGAACGGTTGGGCGAAGAAAGAGAATCTGAAAAACTATGTTGTCTATGAAACGACGCGTAATGGTCAGCCGTGGTATGTCCTGGTTTCTGGCGTGTACGCTTCGAAAGAAGAGGCGAAAAAAGCGGTATCTACATTGCCAGCAGATGTCCAAAAACCCGTGGGCGAAACCGCTGCGTCAGGTACAGGCCGATCTGAAGTAATCAAGGTTATCTCCCCGCAATGGTTTATCGTTGCGGGAGCTGCCTGAAGCGCTGGATGCTGTCGGAGCTTTCTCCACAGCCGGAGAAGGTGTAATTAGTTAGTCAGCATGAAGAAAAAAATCGCGCTTTTTGAAGTGGGCAGGGGGCAAGTATCCCCTGCTTGATGATATTAAACGGCATTTGCCCAAGGGCGAATGTCTGGTTGAGCCTTTTGTAGGTGCCGGGTCGGTGTTTCTCAACACCGACTTTTCTCGTTATATCCTTGCCGATATCAATAGCGACCTGATCAGTCTCTATAACATTGTGAAGATGCGTACTGATGAGTACGTACAGGCCGCACGCGAGCTGTTTGTTCCCGAAACAAATTGCGCCGAGGTTTACTATCAGTTCCGCGAAGAGTTCAACAAAAAAGCCAGGATCCGTTCCGTCGGGCGGTACTGTTTTTTATATTTGAACCGCTACGGTTACAACGGCCTGTGTCGTTACAATCTGCGCGGTGAGTTTAATGTGCCGTTTGGCCGCTACAAAAAACCCTATTTCCCGGAAGCAGAGTTGTATCACTTCGCTGAAAAAGCGCAGAATGCCTTTTTTCTATTGTGAGTCTTACGCCGATAGCATGGCGCGTGCAGATGATGCATCCGTCGTCTATTGCGATCCGCCTTTATGCACCGCTGTCTGCGACCGCCAACTTTACGGCGTATCACACAAACAGTTTTACGCTTGAACAACAAGCGCATCTGGCGGAGATCGCCGAAGGTCTGGTTGATCGCCATATTCCAGTGCTGATCTCCAATCACGATACGATGTTAACGCGTGAGTGGTATCAGCGCGCAAAATTGCATGTCGTCAAAGTTCGACGCAGTATAAGTAGCAACGGCGGCACACGTAAAAAGTGGACGAACTGCTGGCTTTTGTACAAACCAGGAGTCGTTTCACCCGCGAAAAAAAATAATTCTCAAGGAGAAGCGGGATGAAACAGTATTTGATTGCCCCCTCAATTCTGTCGGCTGATTTTGCCCGCCTGGTGAAGATACCGCAAAAGCCCTGGCAGCTGGCGCTGATGTCGTGCATTTTGACGTCATGGATAACCACTACGTTCCCAATCTGACGATTGGGCCAATGGTGCTGAAATCCTTGCGTAATTACGGCATTACCGCCCCTATCGACGTACACCTGATGGTGAAACCTGTCGATCGCATTGTGCCTGATTTCGCTGCCGCTGGTGCCAGCATCATTACCTTTCATCCAGAAGCCTCCGAGCATGTTGACCGCACGCTGCAACTGATTAAAGAAAATGGCTGTAAAAGCGGGTCTGGTATTTAACCCGGCGACACCTCTGAGCTATCTGGATTACGTGATGGATAAGCTGGATGTGATCCTGCTGATGTCCGTCAATCCTGGTTTCGGCGGTCAGTCTTTCATTCCTCAAACACTGGATAAAACTGCGCGAAGTACGTCGTCGTATCGACGAGTCTGGCTTTGACATTCGTCTGGAAGTGGACGGTGGCGTGAAGGTGAACAACATTGGCGAAATCGCCGCGGCGGGCGCGGATATGTTCGTCGCCGGTTCGGCAATCTTCGACCAGCCAGACTACAAAAAAGTCATTGATGAAATGCGCAGTGAACTGGCAAAGGTAAGTCATGAATAAGTTTGAAGATATTCGCGGCGTCGCTTTTGATCTTGATGGTACGCTGGTCGACAGTGCTCCTGGTCTGGCTGCTGCGGTAGATATGGCGCTGTATGCGCTGGAGTTGCCCGTCGCAGGTGAAGAACGCGTTATTACCTGGATTGGTAACGGCGCAGATGTTCTGATGGAGCGCGCATTGTCCTGGGCGCGTCAGAACGTGCGACTCTGCGTAAAACAATGGGTAAACCGCCCGTTGATGACGACACTCCGGCAGAAGAACAGGTACGTATTCTGCGTAAACTGTTCGATCGCTACTATGGCGAGGTTGCCGAAGAGGGGACGTTTTTGTTCCCGCACGTTGCCGATTACGTTGGGCGCGTTGCAGGCTAAAGCGCCTGCCGCTACGGCCTGGTCACCTGCAACAAACCGACGCCGTTCGTCGCGCCGCTGCTCGAAGCCTTAGATATCGCCAAATACTTCAGCGTGGTGATTGGTGGTGATGATGTGCAAAACAAAAAACCGCATCCGGACCCGCTGTTACTGGTGGCTGAGCGGATGGGAATTGCTCCACAACAGATGCTGTTTGTTGGCGACTCACGCAATGATATTCAGGCAGCAAAAGCGGCAGGTTGCCCATCAGTTGGCTTAACCTACGGATATAACTACGGCGAGGCTATCGATATCAGCCAGCCTGATGTAATTTATCAGTCTATAAATGACCTTCTGCCCGCATTAGGGCTTCCGCATAGCGAAAAATCAGGAATCGAAAAATGACTAAGCCCATCGTTTTTAGTGGCGCACAGCCCTCAGGTGAATTGACCATTGGTAACTACATGGGTGCGCTGCGTCAGTGGGTAAACATGCAGGATGACTACCATTGCATTTACTGTATCGTTGACCAACACGCGATCACCGTGCGCCAGGGATGCACAGAAGCTGCGTAAAAGCGACGCTGGATACGCTGGCCTTGTATCTGGCTTGTGGTATCGATCCTGAGAAAAGCACCATTTTTGTTCAGTCCCACGTACCGGAACATGCGCAGTTAGGCTGGGCACTGAACTGCTATACCTACTTCGGCGAGCTGAGCCGCATGACGCAGTTTAAAGATAAATCTGCGCGTTATGCCGAGAACATCAACGCTGGTCTGTTTGACTATCCGGTGCTGATGGCAGCGGACATCCTGCTGTATCAAACTAATCTGGTACCGGTGGGTGAAGACCAGTAACAGCACCTGGAACTGAGCCGTGATATCGCCCAGCGTTTCAACGCGCTGTACGGCGATATCTTTGCAAGTGCCGGAGCCGTTTATTCCGAAATCCGGCGCGCGCGTAATGTCGCTGCTGGAGCCGACCAAGAAGATGTCCAAGTCTGACGATAACCGCAATAACGTTATTGGCCTGCTGGAAGATCCGAAATCGGTAGTGAAGAAAATCAAACGTGCGGTCACCGACTCCGACGAGCCGCCGGTAGTTCGCTACGATGTGCAGAACAAAGCGGGCGTTTCCAACCTGCTGGATATCCTTTCTGCGGTAACGGGCCAGAGTATCCCGGAACTGGAAAAACAGTTCGAAGGCAAGATGTATGGTCATCTGAAGGCGAAGTGGCTGATGCCGTTTCCGGTATGCTGACTGAATTGCAGGAACGTTACCACCGTTTCCGCAACGATGGAAGCCTTCCTGCAACAGGTGATGAAAGACGGCGCAGCAAAGCCAGCGCGCACGCTTCCCGTACGCTAAAAGCGGTGTACGAAGCGATTGGTTTTGTGGCGAAGCCGTAATATCAAAACGCTATCGGACAGGGCCCCTCTGGGGAGAGGGTTAGGGTGAGGGGAACGGGGATGTAAAATTCAGTGCGCCGGCATCGCCGGATGCGATGCTGGTGCATCTTATCCGGCCTACGGTTAATGTCTTTATTATCAATCGTTAAGGTGATGCGGTTGGCGCGGCAGAAGAGTTCGGAGACGTGCACCGGTTTGTCATTCTGATCAAAGGGCGATTTTGCTGATGCGAAACAACGGTTCGCCCAGTTCGCATTTCAGCCATTTTGCCTGGGGCGGGTGGCGGCAAAAATATCGATGGTCTTTTTTGTCGCTGACCACTCGCGTGTCGAAACGCTCCTGAAATAACTGATAGGTGGAGCTTCCTTCAACGTAAATCTCATCAAAAGTCAGGATAACGCGACAGTGGGATCCGAGGAACTATCAATAAACAGCGCTCTTATGCCGGAGCCGTTGCCACGCCATGTCCGGGTTCGGATCCGGCCCCGTTTTCAGGCTTTCGACGATATGAAAGAAAAGGCGCCCAGGCCGAAGAGCCTCCACGCCTTTTTTGTCTTTCCCTTTACAATAAATAAAACGTTGCCGTTCCGCTACAGGTTTATTGACGGCTGCACGCCCGGCAGGGCTCTCGATGCATCGCTGGTGACGGCCCGCCCCTTCCGAAATCGGTGGCGAGGAACTCTTCGACGAAGATTCACTGCCTGGTCGTTGGTGAGTGAAACGGGCGGGCAGCGCGATCACGTTCGCGTTGTTGTGCTGGCGGATCAGGTGGAGGCGATCTACTTGTCCCATACGGAGTCCCGCACGGATGCCCTGAAAATTGCTTGTTAAGGGGTAATGGCCATGCCTTCGCCCGAGCCACCAGAATCCTATGCCGAGCAATACGTAAT
>VOFK01002574.1_pt1 | contig 26909 bp, 41 predicted proteins | sample 5384121 | NCBI WGS metagenome assembly VOFK01 (sample SAMN12384730, study PRJNA508395) | human gut metagenome | isolation source: healthy gut J | host: Homo sapiens | reverse complement strand
ACAAACACTTCGTTCAGTTACGTATTGCTGGAGGCACCCAGAACCCCAGACCGAAGCCCGGCAGCGTCACCCCAGCACCCGCAGCGTTCCGCTGGGGAAGATAAGGAAGGCGTTGAACACCACGTCCAGCAGGCACATCACCACCATGCAGATGCCGGGGGTTTTCATGTTGCCCGCCGAACGCAGCAGTCCGCCGCAGAGGTTATTCAGGCTGCATGAAGGGCAGCGACAGAACAAATACCAGAAAGTAGGCGCTGGCATCCTGCCAGATGGCGGGGGTCTGCCCCGCAGCCAGCGAGGCAGAGATTCCCAGTGATGCCCACGCTATGGCCATCATCACAAGGCTGAAGGCCATGCACACCAGAAAGGCCAGCTTCATGATGCCGCGGGCTTTCTCCGACTGTCTGGCTCCCAGTGCCTGCGCCACCGCCACGTTAAAGCCGATGGTCAGCGCAATGCACAGATCGCCGAAGCGCCACGAGGTGGTCGCCACCACACCGATGGCGGCGGAGGCATTGGAACCCAGCTGGCCCACCATGGCCGTGTCAATATACTGCATCACCACGGAGGAGATCTGGGCCAGAAATGGCCGGCCAACCTCAGCTGAGCGATCAGCAGCAGCTGCTCCCGTGTGGGAGATGGGCTGTCCCGCTCTGTAATTTTTTCAATCCTTCACCTTGCATTCTGCACCCTCCTTCATGGTTGTAAGCTTCATTCTAACGCAGGGATGCGGCAGTTGCAACCCCTATTTTACGGTTTTTCCTGCTTTTTTGCGAAAAAGCATCCCGTGTGCCGCAGCACACGGGATGGAAAGTCAGCAAAAAGCTTCTGACCGCTCCGGAAAGGCCATGCAGACCGTTGGCCTATCAAAATCCTCGCAGAGTTCGCCGCCCGCAGGCGGCGAAAAGGTCTGATCCATTTTGGCTGACGACCGGTGCGTCAGTCAAAAATACCTCTCAGACCGCAAGTATGGGATTTCTGCGGTCTGACGCAGAAATGATGCACGCAGCGGGCTGGGGCGCTTTGGTGCAAGATCCAATGGATCTTGCACCAGATTTTTAGAACGACACCGTCAACAGCATCTTGAACCGCTCCTGCCCGTACACCGCATGGGGGATATCCTTGGGCATGATCAGCGTCTCGCCCTGAGACACCAGAAAGACCTCGCCGCCCACGGTGAAGCGGCCGGTACCCTCCAGCACCGTCACCATGGCGTCGCCGCCGGCGGCATGGGTGCTGATCTCCTCGTCCTTTTCAAAGGCAAAGAGGGTCATGCTGAGCTTGCTGTTCTGCACCAGTGTGCGGCTGACGATCTGGCCGTCCTGATAGTCCACCTGCTCCGCCATGTGCAGAACCTTCTGCTTTGCAATATTCTTATACATAATGATGTTCCTCCCACAAAATAATAATGAAAGTAGTATGGCCCGGTGCGTCGTTAAAAATCCAGCCTTGTCCGGACGCAGATCTCACGGATCTTGGCCTGCAGGCGCTTGAGATCCTCGAAGGTCTCCGGCTTCTTGCCGGGGTCCCGCAGCAGGGCCGCCGGGTGGTACATGGCCATTTTCTCTATGCCGTCCTGCCGGAAAAACAGGCCGTGCTCCTGCGTGATGCGGAAATCGGCCTTGATGAGCTCCATGGCGCTGATGCGCCCCAGACACACCAGAATTTTCGGCTGCATCAGCTCCATTTGCCGCCGCAGATAGCCGCTGCACGCCTCCTTCTCGGTGTTCAGCGGATCCCGGTTCTGAGGCGGGCGGCACTTGACGCTGTTGGTGATATAGATGCGCTCACGGGACAGGCCGATCATTTGCAGCATATCGTCCAGCAGCTTCCCGGCCCGGCCCACAAAGGGCTCCCCCTGCTTGTCCTCGTTGGCGCCGGGGGCCTCCCCCACCAGCAGCACCTCCGCCGCCGGATCGCCCACGCCGAACACCACCTGGGTCCGCTCCTGTGCCAGACTGCACGCCCGGCAGGCCAGACACCGCTGCCGCAGCTGTTCCCACTGCTGGTCCATGGCCGCTCCTCCTCTCTCACATTCGATAGCACCATCGATATCAGGCGCATTGACCCTTGCTTATCGACGGTATCAGCATAGCAGAAAAAAATGGCTTTTGGCAAGTGGGGATACCCACTCTCCTCCGGGACACACTGTCTCCAGAAAGGAGACGCTGCCCATGTACCTCTGGAGCTTTCTGACCTACGGCTTTCTGGGCTATCTGTTGGAGAAGGTCTATGCCCTTGTCACCCGTTCCCGCCACACCGTCCGCAAGGTATCTGCTGCTGCCGGTGTGTCCGGTATACGGCCTTGCCATGCTGGCGGTGCTGGCTCTGCCGCCGGATATGACGGACACCTTCTGGCACTTGGCCCTCTATGGCGGGCTTACCGCCACCGCCGTGGAGTACGCCGTCCACTTCTGCTGCGACAGGCTGCTGGGAGTCATGTTCTGGGACTACTCCTCCACCAAAATGGACCTGAACCGCCGGGTATGCCTGCCCTTTGCCCTGATCTGGGGGCCTCTGGCGCCGACCGCCCGCTATATCCATCCGCTGCGGCCGTGGCTTACCGCCGTGCCGCCGTGGCTGACGCTGGCGGTATGGCTGCTGCTGACCGCCGACAGCTTCTTCACCGTCCGTCTGCTGCTTCAATATCACGATATTGATCTGCTGGGCTGGAAAAACCTCCTGCGCCGCCGCTCCGCCGCCTGACCTCTCCGTTCACAAATCGTTTACACGGTGCCGCTCCATTTGTTCTTGACGATGCTTCCATTCCGTGGTAATATTTAGCACGCTAACATTTAGCCAGCTAATGATTCAGAGAGGAGGATCTGCCTGAGCAGTACCTGTCAGAGCGATCATCTGGGACGGCTGCTGGGCCAGTGCCAGCACCGGATGCGGATGGTCATGGACCGCTCGCTGCGGCAGTACGGCGTCACTCCGGTCCAGTGCCGGGCGCTGATGTACCTGCACCGCCAGCCGGAGCCGGTCACCCAGCGGCAGCCTGGAGCAGTATATGGCCGTGAAGCCTTCCACCCATCAACGGCATCGTGGGCCGTCTGGAGGAGAAGGGCCTTCTCACCAGAGATGCCTGCCAGCAGGACGCCCGGTGCCGTGTCCTCCGGCTGACGGAGGAGGGCCGCCGCTTCCGCAGTGACTTCATCCGCATCGCACAGGACACCAACCGGCAGATGGAACAGGGCTTCTCCCCGGAGGAGCTGGCCGCCCTGCACCGCTATCTGGAACGGGTGGCGCAAAATCTCGCAGCGCAAACGGAGGAAACAGAACTATGATACGCAAGCTTGCCCCTGTATACCAAGGGGTACCGGGTCTACACATCCTGCTGGGCATCCTCTGCTCGGCAGGCGAAGCGGTGCTGGAGCTGATGCTGCCCAAGGCCATGAGCAAAGCATCGTAGACTACGGCATCAGCGGCAACGGCGGCGCCGGCGACCGCACCTACATCCTTACCATGGGCCTGAAGATGGTGCTGATGGCCCTGATCTGCCTAGCGTTGGGCGTGGGCGCAGCGGCGCTGACTGCCAAGGCCGGCATGGGCTTCGGCGCCAATGTCCGTGAAGCGGAGTACCGGCAGGTACAGCGCTTCTCCTTTTCCAACATCGAGCACTTTTCCACCGCCTCCCTCATCACCCGGCTCACCAACGACGTCTCGTCGGTGCAGATGACCCTGATGATGGGGATGCGGATGCTGGTAAGGGCTCCGGTGATGCTCATCACCGCTCTGGTGATGGCCCTTCGCATCAGCCTGCAGCTGAGCCAGATCTTTCTGGTGATCCTGCCGCTGCTGGCACTGATGGTGTTCATCATACTGCGGTATGTGGGGCCATTTTTTTCACCTCCCCTGCAAAAGGCCACCGACGGACTGAATCTGGTGGTGGTGCAGGAGGATCTGAACGCTATCCCGTGTGGTGAAGTCCTTCGTCCGGGAGGACCGGGGAGAAGGAGAAATTCTTCCAGCGCAGAGACGCTCCGCCAGACGGCGGAGCGGGCCTTCGGCTTCGTGGTGACCTTCATCCCCATGGTGAACCTCATTATGGGCGGCACCATCGTATCCATCATGTGGCTGGGCGGCCACTATGTGGCCGGCGGCCAGATGCTCTCCGGCGACCTGCTGGCCTTCTTCACCTATGCCTCGGAAATCCTGATGTCGCTGATGATGGTGTCGATGCTCATGATGATCCTGACCCGCTCCATCGCCTGCGGCAAGCGTGCATTGTGGAGGTGCTGGAGGAGCGAGCCGGAGATCACCGACGACGATGCCGTGAAGGAGATCACCGGCGACGGCACCAAGAGGGAGCTTACCCTCTCCGACGGTTCCATCCGCTTTGACCACGTTTACTTCAAATACCATCCCGATAGCGCCGAGTGGAACCCTGACGGACATCGACTTCTCCATTGCCAGCGGCGGCATGACCGTGGGTATTCTGGGCGGCACCGGCAGCCAAGAGCACACTGGTGAGCCTGATCCCCCCGACTGTATGAGGAGGCCACGGAGGGGGCCGTCTATGTAGGTGGCCACAACGTTAGGACTACACCATGGAGACGCTGCGGGAGGGCTGCGCCATGGTGCTGCAGAAGAAACATCACTCTGTTCTCCGGCACCATCCGGGATAACCTCCGCTGGGGCGACGAGAACGCCACCGACCAGGAGATGGAGGCCGCCTGCCGCATGGCCTGCGCCGACGAGTTCATCTCCCGGATGCCCGACGGCTACGACACCCGCATCGAGCAGGGCGGCACCAATGTCTCCGGCGGCCAGAAGCAGCGGCTGTCCATCGCACGGGCCATTCTCCGCAAGCCCAAGGTGCTGATCCTGGACGATTCCACCTCCGCTGTGGACACCGCCACCGACGCCAAGATCCGTGCAGCCCTGAAGGAGGCGCTGCCCGGCTCCACCAAGCTTATTATTGCCCAGCGCATCTCCTCCGTTATGGACGCCGACGTGATCTTAGTGCTGGACGACGGCAAGATCTCCGGTATGGGGACCCCATGAACAGCTGATGGCGTCCAATCAGATCTATCGGGAAGTCTATCAGTCTCAGCAGGAAGGGGTGAGCATCGATGGCTGAACAGAAAAATTCCATGCCGCCCCGCCGTCCCGGCGGACCCGGCCACGGCCCCCGCAGCCACGGCTATCAGCGGCCCCAGGACCTGCGGGGCACGGTGAAGAAGCTGCTGCTATGTGGGCCGCTATAAGGGGCTGCTGGTGCTGGTGGCCGTCTGCCTGCTGCTCAGCTCCGTGGGCTCCGTGGCCAGCAGCTACTTTCTCAAGCCCGCCATCAACGACTACATCCTCCCCGGCGACTTCGCCGGTCTGCTGAAGCTGCTGGTGCTGATGGGACTGGTGTTCGTGCTGTCGGCCCTGTGCTCCTATGTGTACTCCCGCATCATGGTGCGGGTGTCCCAGCGCACGGTGGCCGCCCTGCGGCAGGATCTGTTCGACAAGCTGCAGGAGCTCCCCTGCGCTACTTCGACACCCACCAGTCCGGCGACCTCATGAGCCGTTTCACCAACGACATCGATACGGTGTCCGAGATGATCAACAACAGCTTCGCCAATGTGCTGTCCAACTCCCTGACGTTCCTATGCACCATCGGGATGCTGCTGTACCTGAACTGGGCGCTGACCCTTCCATCACCTTCGCCTTTCTGGGGCTGATGCTGCTGGTGGTGAAGGTCATCGGTGGACGCAGCCGGGTCAGCTTCCAGCGGCAGCAGGCCGCTCTTGGCGACCTCAACGGCTACATTGAGGAGATGATCGAGGGCCAGAAGGTCATCAAGGTGTTCCACCACGAGCAGCAGGCCATCGACCAGTTCTCTGCCCGCAACGATACCTATCAGACGGCGGCCACCATGGCCCAGACCTACGCCGGGTCCATGATGCCCGCCACCGCCAATCTCTCCCGCATCAACTACGCCGTCACCTGCTGCGTAGGCGGACGCTGGCCATGGGCGGTGTGTTCGATATTGGCTCTCTGGGGACCTATCTGCTGTACGTCAAGCAGGTGTCCCAGCCGGTGAGCCAGATCAGCCAGCAGGTGAACACCATTCTGGCCGCCATAGCCGGCGCCGAGCGTATCTTCGCCGTCATGGAGGCCCAGCCGGAGGAGGACGAGGGCCAGACCACCATCGTCCGGGTGGAGAAGAACGGCAATACCCTCACCGAGGTGCCTCAGCGCACCGGCCACTGGGCATGGAAGAAGCCCGACGGCTCCCTGACAGAGCTGCGGGGCGACGTGCGCTTCGACCACGTCACCTTCGGCTACGATCCGGATAAGGCGGTGCTCCACGACATCTCCCTCTTTGCCGAGCCCGGCCAAAGATCGCCTTCGTGGGCTCCACCGGCGCCGGAAAGACCACCATCACCAACCTCATCAACCGCTTCTACGACATCCAGCAGGGAACCATCACCTACGACGGCATCGACGTCCGGGAGATCCGCAAGAACTCTCTGCGGAAGTCGCTGGGCATCGTCCTGCAGGATACCCACCTCTTCACCGGCACCATTGCCGACAATATCCGCTACGGCAAGCTGGACGCCACGGATGAACAGGTCCGGGCCGCCGCCAAGCTGGCCAACGCCGACACCTTCATCCGCCATCTGCCCCAAGGCTACGACACCGTCATCACCGGCGACGGCGGCAGTCTCAGTCAGGGGGAGCGCCAGTTGCTGGCCATTGCACGGGCTGCCGTGTCCGATCCCCGGTGCTGATCCTGGACGAGGCCACCTCCTCCATCGATACCCGCACGGAGAAGCTCATCGAGCAGGGCATGGACTCCCCTGATGGAGGGCCGCACGGTGTTCGTCATCGCCCACCGGCTCTCCACCGTCCGCAACGCACAGGCCATTCTGGTACTGGAGCAGGGGCAGATCATCGAGCGGGCAACCATGAGACGCTGCTGGCCCAGAAGGGCAAGTACTATCAGCTGTATACCGGCCAGTCCGAGCTCAGTTGATGGGGCAGTGAACCTGCAGGCTCCCAGAACACCAGATCCCCCATGAAAGGAGGCCGGACAGAGTCCGGCCTCCTTTTACGCACTCACATTTTATAATTGTGTATCCTCCTCTGTCACTCCGCCCAATGGCAGGCCCGGCTGACGGCCTTTTTCCACAGGCGGTACTCATCGTCGCAGTCTGCCTGGGGCCGCTGGGGCAGGAACACCCGCTGGCTGCGCCGCAGAGCCGCCAGCTCCTCCGTATCCCGCCACAGGCCGCAGGCCAATCCCGCCAGCGATGCTGCGCCGAAGGCGGTGGTCTCCACCATCCGGGGCCGGTCCACGGGGATGCGCAGCAGATCCGCCTGCAGCTGCATGAGAATGTCCGACACGCTGGCCCCGCCGTCCACCCGCAGGGCTGTGATGTCGCACCCGGCGTCCTGCCGCATGGCCAGCATCAGGTCCGTCACCTGATAGGCGATGCACTCCAGCACCGCCCGGGCGATGTGGGCCCGGCCCGTGCCCCGGGTGACGCCCAGAATGGCCCCCCGGGCGTACATATCCCAATACGGCGCCCCCAGGCCGGTGAAGGCCGGGACCACCACCACGCCGCCGGAGTCCTCCACGGATTCCGCCAGACGGTCACACTCCGGGGCGGAGTCGATCAGGTGCAGCTCGTCCCGCAGCCACTGGATGGTGCTGCCGCCGTTGAAAACGCTGCCCTCCAGGGCGTAGGCCGTGCGGCCCTCCACCTGCCAGGCCACGGACGTCACCAGCCCCGCCCGGCTGCGGACGGGCTTTTCCCCCACGTTCATCAGGGTAAAGCAGCCGGTGCCGTATGTATTCTTGGCTTCGCCGGCGGAAGCAGGTCTGCCCGAAGAGGGCGGCCTGCTGGTCCCCTGCCGCGCCGCACACCGGTACCCCCGCCAGCGTTTCCAGGCCCGGGATGCCCGGCTCACCACGTGCCGTAGACGGCGCTGTTGGCTCCACCGGCCGGGGCAGCATACAGGCATGGGGATCCGCAGCAGACGGCACAGCTCCGCATCCCAGCACAGCCGGTGGATATCGAAGAGCATGGTCCGGGAGGCGTTGGAGTAGTCCGTGACGTGGGAGCCGGTCAGCTGCCAGATGAGCCACGTCTCCACCGTGCCGAACAGCAGGTCCCCCCGGTCCGCCCGCTGCCGGGCGCCGGGGACGTTGTCCAGCACCCAGCGGATCTTGGTGGCGGAGAAGTAGGCGTCGATCAGCAGGCCCGTGGCGGACTGATGCGCTCCTCCAGCCCCCGGCGCTTCAGCTCGCAGAACTCCGCCGTCCGGCGGCACTGCCAGACGATGGCGTTATATACCGGCTGGCCGGTGGTCTTGTCCCAGAGAATGGTGGTCTCCCGCTGGTTGGTGACGCCGATGCCGGCGATGCTGCCCTCCGGCAGCCCCCGGATGGCCTCCGCCGCCGCCAGACGCTCCGTGTCCCAGATGGTCATGGGGTCGTGCTCCACCCAGCCTGCCTGCGGATAGATCTGGGGAAAGGGATGCTGGGCCTTGGCGGCGATTCTGCCCCCCCGGTCAAAATACGATGGCACGGGAGCTGGTAGTCCCCTGATCCAGTGCCAGAATATACGATGCCATAGCCGTCTCCTCTTTTCTTTTTGGTGGATTTGTGATATACTGCCAACAGAATGATTCTTATTTTACCATAGGAAGGATGAAATTTCCATGACAAATCTCACCGAGTTCACCTTTCTCTCTCCAGCGACGGCAAGACCCGGCTCCACGCCATGCAGTGGCTGCCGGAGGGAACGCCCCGTGCCGTGCTGCAAATTTCCCACGGCGTAGCCGAGCACATCGGCCGCTACGACGGCTTCGCCCGCTACCTCAATGAGCAGGGGCTGGCGGTGGTGGGCCACGACCATCTGGGCCACGGCGGCTCCCTGCCGGAGGGCGGAACCCCCGTCTACTTTGGCGACGGCACCCCGTGGGAGACGGTGGTGGCGGATATCCAGCTGCTGCACGAGCAGCTGCGGCGGGAGTTTTCCGGTGTGCCGTGCCTCATGGGCCACAGCATGGGCTCCTTTCTGGCCCGCAGCTACCTGATCCGCTATCCCGGCACCCTGCGGGCCGCCATTATCATGGGTACCGGCTGGCAGCCACAGGCCAAGCTGACCGGAGGCCGTGCCGTGGCGGAGGTGGTCTGCGCCACACAGGGGCCCTCCGCCGCCAGCAAACTGGTGAACGATCTGGCCTTCGGCGGCTACAACAAGGCCTGTGCTCCCAACCGCACCGGCTATGACTGGCTGTCGGCGGACTCGAAAATGGGACCGCTACATTGCCGACCCCCTCTGCGGCGCCGATGCCACGGTGGGGCTGTTCCGCCAGATGCTCCACGGCATCGCCTTCAACCAGAACCCCAAGAATCTGGCCCGCATGGACAGCAGTCTGCCGGTGCTGCTGATCTCCGGCGACCGGGATCCCGTGGGCGATATGGGCAAGGGCGTCCGCCGCACCGCCGACGCCTTCCGCAAGGCGGGCCTGTCGGACGTGACTTTGAAGCTGTATCCCGGCCTGAGGCACGAGATCCTCAACGAAGGCCCCATGCGCCAGACGGTCTATGAGGACATCTGGCACTGGCTGGAGCCGCATCTGCCGGCCCGTTAAAATCTCGCTAATTGAAATACAGTTCACCCGCAAGAGGCAGCCTTCAGCTGTCCTCTTTTCTTTTTTGAAAATACTGGCTCCATTTTTGTCATTTCTGTCATTCGGTCAGTCAAAAAGTACCGGTTTTCAACATTTTTCTCATACTTTTCTCATATCGGACTAATACGTCGTTTCATAGAGAATTTGTGGGATTTTTTTTGAATTAATTACGAAAAATCGGTTGACTTTGCCGTGGAATTGGGGTATATTATAGTCCTCAAGCGCACAGGATCCGACATTGTCGAATGCGTCGGGTGGGCTGTGCGTTTTCTTTTATCCCTGTCCGTACATGACAGACTTTCGACCGGGAGGTGAGTGAAATGGCCTATATGCGCTTGGGCGATCTGCTGGTGGCGTCCGGGACCATCACAGGGCAGCAGCTGGAGCCTGCTCTGGCACTCCAGAAGGAGACAAAGCAGCGGCTGGGCGATGCTGATCCAGAACGGCTTCATCACGGAGGCGCAGCTCATCGACGCTCTGCGAGTGCAGCTGGGCGTGGACTTTGTGGACCTGACGGCCATTTCCATCCCCGTGGAGCTGGCCCAGTATGTCCCCCGGAACATCGCCAAGAAATACTGCGTGGTGCCGGTGAAGCTGGTACGCAACAGCCTGTATCTGGCCATGAGCGATCCTCTGGACTTCGTGGCTCAGGATGAGGTCAAAACCGCCTCCCGTAAGCGCATCATCCCCCATGATCGCCACCCGCAAGGCCGTGGAGCAGGCCATCAGCCGCCTGTACGGCAGCGAGGGTACGGCACGGGTCATCGAGGAGATGGAAGCGAGAGGCCGGCAGCAGCGCGATGTCATCCCCGCCCAAATGGCGCAGGACATGGCGGACCCTCGGGAGTCCGCCCCCACCATCCGCTTTCGTTAACGCCCTCATCGAGCGGGCCTATACCGAGCGGGCCAGCGACATCCATCTGGAGCCGCAGGAGGGTGAGATGGTGGTGCGGATGCGCATCGATGGTCTGCTCCGCCGCATCCTGACGGTGCCCGCCGACCTGCAGAATACCGTGATCTCCCGCCTGAAAATCATGGGCGGTATGAATATTGCCGAGCATAAGATCCCGCAGGACGGCCACGCCATCCAGTCGGTGCGGGGCCACAGTCTGGACCTGCGTATCTCCTCCATGCCCACGGTGTATGGCGAGAAGATGGTGCTGCGTCTGCTGGACAAGTCCGCTCAGGCCCTCAGCAAATCCCAGCTGGGACTGGAGGGGCAGGATCTTGACAACTACAACGCTCTGCTGCGAAACACCAGCGGCGTCATTCTGCTGGTGGGTCCCACAGGCTCCGGTAAGTCCACCACCATGTGCAACATGATCCGGGATCTGTCGTCCCGTGAGGAGATCAACATCGTCACGCTCGAGGACCCTGTGGAATATTACATCCCCGGCGTCAGCCAGTGCCAGATCAACGAAAAGACCGGTATGACCTTCGCCGGCAGTCTGCGCGCCATTCTGCGTCAGGACCCGGACATCATCTCCGTGGGTGAGATCCGGGACGGCGAGACGGCCTCCATCGCCATGCGGGCCGCCATCACCGGTCATCTGGTGTTCTCCACTCTGCACACCAACGACGCCGTGTCCGCCGTATACCGGCTCAAGGACGTGGGCGTGGAGCCGTGGCTGGTGGCCAGCGCCCTGCGGGGCGTGGTGAGCCAGCGTCTGCTGCGGAAGGTCTGCCCCCACTGCAAGAAGGGCTATCAGCCCTCTGCCGAGGAGCTGGCCCTGCTGGGGATGCCGGAGGACAGCCATGTCACCTTCTATAAGGGCGCGAGGGCTGTCCGGAGTGCCATCACCCGGCTATACCGGTCGCCGGGCCGCCTTCGAGATCCTGATGCTCAGCGGCCGCCTGCGACGGCTCATCAGCGAGGGCGCCAACGAGGAGCGGCTGACGGAGGAGGTCCGCAAAAAACGGCTTCCGCCCATGAGGGAGAGCTGCCGCCGGCTGGTGCTGGAGGGGTGTCACCTCCGCCGAGGAGGCCGCCCGCATCATCAACACCACAGTAGACGAGTAATTGCGTAAAACCCGGCACGGAAGGGCGGAGACACGCCATGACCACATACCGTTACAAGGGCCAGACCAAGGACGGAACGGCTGTATCCGGCGTCATCCGGGCCTATGACGAGTTCGAGGCCGCCAGCCGCCTGCGGGAGACCGTGTGCCGTTATCACCCGGCTGGAGGAGGTACAGGAGAAGAAGGAAAACATCTTCAACCGCCCCATCGGCCTGAAGATCAAGGAAAAGGAGCTGGCCCTGATCTGCTCCCCAGTTTTTCGCCATTATCCTCTCCGCAGGGATGTCCATTCAGCACTGTGTGGAGATGGTGGCGGCCCAGACCAGGAACCGCCACATCCGCCAGATGCTGGAGAAGGTGGCCGAGGAGGTGGGCGCAGGCTACTCCATGGCCCAGAGCTTTGAAAACAACGCCCCGTACCTCCCCAAAGACCTTCATCGAGACGGTCCGGGCCGGAGAACAGTCCGGCACGCTGGAGGAGTGCTTCCAGCGGCTGCACCGGTACTATGATAAATCCGCCAAGACCAAGGCCAAGGTGGTCAGCACCCTGACCTACCCCGCCATGGTCATTGTGGTGGCCATCGTCGTGTTTATTATCATCATCGCCGTGGCCGTCCCGGCCTTCAACGATGTCTTTGCCGAGATGGACACCCAGCTGCCGGGCATCACCCGTGTGCTGCTGGCCACCAGTGACTTCTTCGTGGGCTGGTGGTGGCTGCTTCTGCTGATCGCCGCCGGGCTGGGCATCGCCTATATGGTGGCCCGCCGCTCTGTTCAGGGCCGGAAGGCCATCGCCGCATGGAGCCTCACCAAGGCCCCCCCACCGACTCCACAGCCTCAGCGCCGCCGCACAGTTCGCCCACAGCATGGCCACCATGCTGACGGCCCGGTCTGCCGGTCCCCAAGGCTCTGGATGTGACCGGCAACGTGATCAGCAACACACCTTCGCACTGGCCGTGCAGGAGGTGAAGCAGAAGGTGGAGCGTGGCCGCACCATTTCCGAGAGCATGGGTCAATCGAGTACTTCCCCAAAATGCTGACGGAGATGGTGGGCGTAGGCGAGCAGTCCGGCTCGCTGGAGGAGACGCTGGACGTCATCGGTGAATACTTTGACAACGAGGTGGAGGTCACCACCGCCCGCCTGCTGTCGGTGCTGGAGCCCATCATCACCATCGCTCTGGCGGTGATCGTGGTCGTGCTGCTGCTGGCGGTGTATCTGCCGCTGTTCACCCTCTGCGGCGGAATGTAAGGCCGCCGCACCCAAATTCGTATCCTATCCGTATAACAACCCTGTACGGATCAAGATAAAAACCGCAAAAAATAGCAAAAAAATAATAGGAGATGTAGAACTATGCTGAAGAAACTGCAGAACAAGAAGGGCTTCACTCTGATGGAGATGCTGATCGTCGTCGCCATCATCGCTGTGCTGGTGGCCATCGCCATCCCCGTGTTCAACGGCGCCCTGACCAAGTCCAAGGAAGCCGCTGACGTGGCCAATGTCCGTGCTACCTATGCCGAGTGGCAGACCGCTATGCTCACCGAGAACACCAAGGCTCCCGCTGATAAGGAAGTTTCCTGAAGGGTCCCGCTGGCACCGATACCTGACCCTGAACTATCCTAACAAGCTGACTGTCGCCGACGGCACCATCACCTACACCGCTTCTAGCTGACTGATGCCGCCAATGCCGACAGCAAGACCTTCACCTGGACTCTTGGTACGCCCGAGATCAACTGACATCCTCTTGTCACATTCACACGCAACAGCTCCCGCACCGGCCCGGCCCGGTGCGGGCGACCCTCTCATCGGGCGGGGATGGCCGTGGGTTGGCGTCCCTCCCCGCTCTGTGAGAGCAGTCCCATCTAAAGAGCCTTCCCCATGCTGTATGCCGATCCCTTCCTAACTGTTTACTGCTGCCTGCTGGCCGCCCTGCTGGGTGCGTGCATGGGCAGCTTTTTCTGAACTGTGCAGCCTGGCGCATCGTCCATGGGGAGAGCGTGCTGCGTGGCCGGTCCCACTGCGACGCCTGCGGCCATGTGCTGGCGGTGCGGGACCTGATCCCGGTGGTCAGCTATCTGGCCGCCCACGGACGCTGCCGCTACTGCGGGGGCCAAGCTCTCCCGGCGTCACGTTCTGGCCGAGGCCGTCTCGGCGCTGGTGTTCGTGACGCTGCTGCTGCATTATGATATTTCGCTCCAAGCTCTCGAAGGCTGGTGCGTGGCCGGCATCCTGCTGGTCTGCTCCTTTGCGGATTTGGAGGGGTACATCATCCCCCGACCGTTTTATAGCGGTCGGCGTTGTGCTATTTATCATCACTCTTTTCTTCGTCCCCCAGCCGCTCCGGCGGGCGCTGGACGGCACCATCGGCTTGGTCTGGCGGTGGCGGGGTGCGTGCTTTGCTTCTGGTGCTGGGAATGGAGAAGCTGCTGGGCCGTGAGGCCATGGGCGGCGGCGACATCAAGCTCCTGTTCCTGACGGGGTTGTTTTTGGGCTGGAAGCGGAACCTTCTGTGTCTGGTGACGGCCTGCGTCATCGGCATCGTGTGGGGACTCCTGCAAAAAAAACGGGACGGCGGCGAGGCCATCCCGTGGGGCCCCAGCATCGCCCTTGGCGCTTGGCTGACGGCGCTGTGCGGCCAACAGATCATCGACTGGTATCTGGGGCTGCTGTAATTCTTGAAAGTGAGGACGAGCATTTTGGAAAAAAGATCGTTGGCTTTGACATCGGTGAGAGCAGCGTCAAGCTGGTATATTTCGCCGGTGCGGACCTGAAAAAGGCCGTCACGGCGGAGCTGCCGGACAACATGGTCTCCGGTTCGAGGATTTTGTCCATGGACGCCATGGCGGACTTTTTGCGCCAGACGGCCAAAAGTAACGGCATCCCCCTGACCCATGCGGGCGCTGGTGCTGCCTCCACGGAGGTGTTCACCCGTGAGCTGGTGATGCCCGCCATGACGGAGCAAAGCAGCTGCTGTATAACCTGCCCTATGAGTTCCGGGACTATCTGACGGAGAGGAGAAGAACAAGTACTTCTTCGACTATTCCATGGGGAGGTGCTGCGGGACGAGTCCGGCCAGCCCACGGAGATGAATCTGCTGGCCTGCGCCACCCTGAAGGGCACCGTGGAGAGCTATCGGACCATGCTGCGCCGGGCGGGCTTCCGCCTGCGGGTGCTGACCCCCCAGCGAGTGCGCGTACAGCGCCGTGCGCTGCAGGCCTACTACCGCCGCACCCAGCAGGAGGCCATGACCTGTGCGTGGTAAATCTGGGCCACAGCGCCACCTTCCTGTATATATCTACCGGGGCGGCCACTTCGCCAGCCGCCGGGAGATCGAGGTGGGGATGTCCGATCTGGAGCATCTGGTGGCCGATCAGTGCAGCGTGGACATCCACGTGGCTCACGAGTATGTGCGCCAGAACTACAACCATGTGCTGGAGTCGGAGCAGGCCCGTGAGCTGTATGGCCGCATCGCCGTGGAGGTGGTGAAGGCCGTGAACTTCTTCAACTACAACAACCGGGAGCGGGAGCTGACGCAGCTGTGCCTGTGCGGCGGCGGCAGCGCCATTCAGCCGCTGTACGACACCATCGCCGATACCACCGGCATGACGCTGCACCTCCGCCGAGCTGCTGGGCCAGCGGATGTCCACCGAGGAGCCGTGGATGTACCTGCGGGCCATCGGCGGCGTGGATCTTGGCATCAAGGGGGCCTGCGATAATGGCAGAAAAGATGAAAAAGGGGGCCTTCGGAGGCCGGTCGCAAAGACCCTCAAATGCCCCCATAAGCAGGGCATCAATCTGAATATGCGGGAACAGAAGGGCAATCCCCAGTCGACCCTGCTGGTGGGCTGTCTGGCCATCGTCATTCTGGCGGGCTGCGTGGCCAAGTTCGGCGTCATTGACCAGTACCGCCGGCTGGATGCGGCGCAGGCCGCCTACGCCTCCGTTCACACGGAGTATACCCAGATGCAGGAGCTGCTGAAGGGCTACGACCGTCTGCTGATGGAATACCGCACCTACTCCATGGGAGTGGGCCACCGACGGCAGCGAGGACAACGGCACTCTGGTGGGACCGCCAGAAGGCGCTGCTGGATCTGCTGGAGCAGGGAGATGCTGTCCCGTGGACGGCTGGTATCGCTGCAGGTATCCGGCAACAAGATGATAGTGGCCATGTCCGGCATGAGTCTGGATCAGATCTCCCGGATGTTTGACGTGATCCAGCAGTCCCCCATCGTCAGCAATGTGGAGCTGAATCTGGCCTCCACGGAGGACGGCAACGTCTCCACCATTCTGGACTTCACCGCCCGCATCACCCTACGCAGCGCAGAGGAGGCAGACAAATGAACCGGAATTGACAAGACGGGAAAAAGACCCTGCTGCTGGTGCTGATCGTGGTTGTGCTGGTGGCGGGCTACTGTAAGCTGATCCTCATCCCCATCAACGATCAGATATCCAGTTATCGGCTGAACATGGAGGCCGAGCAGACGGAGCTGGACGCCAATCAGGGGAAAATGGCCCAGATGCAGAAGATGCAGAAGGCCATCGACGAGATCAAGGCGGCGGGCGAGAAGCGCACCATCCCCCAGTACGACAACAGCGGCAAGCTGATGATCGAGCTCCACGAGATCATGAGCGACACGCTGGACTATTCGCTGGACTGCTCTGCGGGTACCGTGCAGCAGGACTATATCATGCTGCGGCCCATCGTCATGACCTTCCGGACCTCCACCTATGCGCAGGCCCGGCAGATCGTGGATCGGCTGTGCTCCAGCGAGAACATCAGCCAGATCTCCGACATGAATATGAACACCTATACCGAGGGCCGCAACAGCGGCACCGTGGAGACCACGCTGGTCATCACCTACTTCGAGATCATGTCCTGAGGATGCCGTGGGGCGGGGAGCTTTTTCTATGACTGAGAGAAAACTACAACGGAATAGACGGGGCTTCACGCTGACGGAGGTGCTGCTGGCGCTGGCCATCCTCATCATCCTGCTGGCGCTGGCCATGATCCCCATCAGCCGCCACCAGCGCAACATCCGCCAGTCGGAGCTGGATTCCAAGGCGGAGACCATCTATCTGGCGGCTCAGAACCGCCTCTCCCAGCTGCAGGCCAGCGGCCGCAGCGACGAGTACGGCAAGGACCGGGCCACGGCCCTGAACAACATCCCCTGGGACGCCGAGCAGGATAAGTACACCACCAGTACTCTGTACTACGTCACCTCCGCCGCCAAAAGCACCGACACCTCCCGCCGCCGGGAGCATCCTGCCCCGTGAGCAGGTGGAGGCGGAGCTGTGGGACGCCAACTGGGTCATCGAGTATGACCCCGGCAGCGGCAGTGTTTACGCCGTGTTTTTTACAGCGAAAAAAGCCCATGCAGTACAGCTTCGACGCCTTCAACCCCCTGCGCTCACGGGATCGCCGGGTGCAGGAGGGGCTACCGTGGGCTACTACGGCGGCGACAGCGTCCAGTGCGAAGACACCGGCAAAAGCTGACCCCCAAGATGGAGATCATCAACAAGGGAGCGTCTGCTGCTGAAGGTCAGCTGTGACACGCCCGTGACCCCCTGCACTTCTATGTGACGGTGACGGACGCACAGGGCCACTCCACCGGGCGGATGGAGCTCACCGGCTCCGAAGTCAACGTCTCCCTACCGCACCTATACCGTCACCATGGTGCTGGACGACCTGACGGAGGGCAAGCGCTTCTCCCAGCAGCGCCGCTTCCGGCAGCTGACCCCGGCTCCGACCTGACATTGAAGGTGGGAGGTAGAGAGCGACAGCCGTCTGGTGGACTCCGTCACTGGCAAGCTCACCACCAACAGTCTCTTTGCCGAGGTCCGGGACGGCGGCACCACCGCCGTGGTTACCTATGCCCGGCATCTGCAAAATCTGGACGAGGGCTCCGGTCTGCCCACCGCCATCACACGGGCGCTGCAGGAGCAGGATATCCAGTTCGTCAACACCGGCATGGACGACGGCTGGGACAGCTGCTATCCGGGTCGGAGGTTCATCCCCATCTATAACGAGAACCTCGCCTATTACGACAGCACCGTCGCCGTAGGCACCCAGTCCTATCACCCTGTGATCTATGAGCTGCCGGTGGATACCGACGGCGACGGCGGCCTGTTCGAGAGCTTCCGGGGCACCTTTGCGAAACATCCGTCTGTGCGGTGCCGAGATCAGCGCCGGCGGCAATGCCGGCGGTCTGGCCGGCTCCCTCCGGGCGGCACCACCATTGAGGGCTGTCAGGTCTACCTGAGCCCCACCCGTGACAAGCTCAGCAGCAAAAACGAGCAGGATATCTGGATCAGCGGCGCCACCGCCGGTGGTCTGGTGGGCCGCTGTGGCTATGACCTCACCGTCCGCAACAGCTTCGCCTCCACGGTGCTGGAGGGCGGACGCTGCGCCGGCGGTCTGGTGGGCTACATCAGCGGCACCCGCACCGTCTATGTGGAGCACTCCTACGCCGACTGCTACCTCTACGCCTCCGGCACCACCGGCGGCCTCATCGGCAGCTGCATCGGCACGGCGGACATCACCCTGCGGGACTGTTACACCGCCGGTTTCCAGGAGGCCGACGTCATGGCGGGTCTGGTGGGCGGTGAGTTGTCCTACGGCGACGTCATCGACACCTGTTACAGCGCCAGCGCCCGGCTGAACGGCAGTGAAAGCTCACCTACTCCACCGCCAAGCCTGCGGATGTCACCACCGGCAAGCCCGATATCACCAGCACCTACTATATGTCCCACGGCGACCACGACATTGGACGGCACGGTCTTTTTGCCGACTATGAGCAGTGGAGCGGCCGCAACCGGGCCGACGCCATCGCGAAGTACCTCAACGACGCCTTCACCGCTGAGACCGGCGGCAGCGACACCGTGGCCTATAACCTGGTGGACGGCATGGGCTTGGGCGCTTACTCCTATCCCCGTCTGATGGGACTGACCCACTACGGCGACTGGCAGGCTCAGTTCGAGGCCGGTACACTGGTGTACTACGAGGTCTATTCCGACGGCAGCTACGGCTTCCGTGGCGCCAACAAGTCCACCGTCAAAACCACCGGCACGGTGGTGGGCGACGGCTATGGCATGGTGTACAGCACGCTGCCGGAGCAGGATCTGACGGTGCGCTATTCGCTGGGGGGGCCGGGAGGTCACCTCTACCCTGTACCGTGCCAACGCCATCGACATGGGCGGGGGCTACTACCTGCTGCCCCTGCCCCGGACACTGGTGAACACCACCGAGGTATCCACGGACTTACCGCCGGGTGCAGGTGGAGGACACCACCTACTACTTCAATCCCCATTTCACCTGCTGGGTATCGGAGGGCTCCGAGGCCCCGGAGGCCCCCAGCGCGAGATCGGCATCCGCACGGCCCGGCAGCTGAATAACCTGAGCCTGTACTATGAGCAGTACAGCCCCCTGCTGGCCAAGGACACCACCCTCCAGCAGGAGCGCAGCATCGACTACTCCGGCTACGACTGGGCGAACTACGGCCGCAGCGGCGCCGCCGTCACCAGCCAGCAGCCATCGGCAGCAGTGCCGTCGTCCCTTTACCCACATCTATGACGGCGGCACCTATCCCATCGCCGCTGTGCCCGCTTCAGAGTCCCAACGGCGGCGACTACGCGGACTCTTCGGCCTGAATCAGGGTAGTCTGCGGAATGTGGTGCTCACCACCGGAGAGCAGGACTACTCCGTGACGCTTCGGGGCATCCTGCGCCTGCGTACCGCCCATGTCGGCGCACTGGCGAGGCCGCAACGACGGCACCGTCTACAACTGCGCTGCGGCGGGCGACTCCGTCACAGCCCACGCCTATCAGGGCAGCGTCCTGTATATGGGCGGCTTCGTGGGCTATAACGCCGGGACCATCCGCTCCGGCAGCGTCAGCACCCCCTCCCTCACCGCCAGCAGCAACTATGCCCGTCTGCTGATGGGCGGCTTCACCGGCGGCAACAGCGGTCTGGTGAGCCAGAGCTACGCCATGGCCAACGTGGAGGTGCTCCAGATCCGTGGCGGCGGCGTGGCCCTCAGCGGCTTCGCCGGGGAGAACATCGGCTCCATCCGCAGCAGCTACTGCGCCACGGCCCTTTACCTCCCCGGTGCCGATACCTACGGCTTCGCCCCGGCCACCGGCAGCACCTCCGGCTGCTGCTATCTCAGCGGCGGTACCTATCGCTTCGTGGGACAGGTCCATCTGTATGATTACAGCGACCAGTCCGGCGCACGGGCCGTCAATGAGCAGGGACTGAAGGCCCTCGACCCTCACCGGCTTCTCTTCCGCCGATGCCAGCCACACCTATCACCACAGCAAAACCCTGAACACCGACGGGCAGGCCTACCTGTCCCTATCCCACCAGTCTCACCGGCCACGGCAGCCCCGTCCATTACGGCGACTGGGTGACCCCCCGCCGATCTGGGTACGCTGGGCATGGTGTACTGGGAGCACGAGGAGGGGGCGGCAGTAACCCCGGCTATCACTTCTCATACATCGGCTTTTGAAAACGGCGTCCGCAAGGACGGCAGCCTCTGCACCGCCCACGACGACGGCGGCAAGATCACCGCCTACGGCTACGGCTACTACTGGTCCAAGGGCGAGACGGAGCCCCTGCTGGAGACCCAGCGCATCGCTCTGGACGGCCGCAACACCGAGGCGGCGGCGGAGCTGGAGAAGCAGATGCCTCCGTTCAGCTTCGTCACCTATCAGACCTCCGACACCGGTCTGCGGCTCCTCAGCGGCACCACCGGCAACGGCTACTGGTTCCTGTCTCAGGGGGGATGTGGGTTCACCTACACCGTCAGTCCCTTCTTCGCAGATTCCTACGCCGTCACCGCCGTCAGCACCGGCATTACCGGCGGCACCACCGGCGTGGAGCCCGGCACGGATGCCCTGCCCTATCAGGTACGGTCCGTGGAGCAGCTGCAATACATCAACTGGAGCTACTACGACGATCAGGGCAGCTCCACCCGTGACGTGACGGGCAGCGGGAGTATGTACAAGTACTACCCCTATCTGCAATATAGCCGTGTCACCTGGGGCTACCAGAGCAAGGAGGATGCCATTGCCGGCGACTCCACCGGCGGCACCCGTCCCATCCGCACGTGGAAGCAGAGCCATGACCTCAACGGCCAGAGCCTGGCGGATCCCACGGATGCCTCCCTGAATTACAGCTTCCATCCCATCGCCGGCTCTGTCTACGACAGCGGCAGCAGCACCGACTACCGTATGGTGCTGTATAACTGGTTCGGCAGCAAGTACGACGGCCAGAGCTACTACATCAAGAACGTGAACATCGACTCCTACTGCTACAACGTGGGCCTCTTCGGCACCACCGCCGGCGCAGAGATCGCGAATATCGTCCTTTATAGTGACAACGGCGCCGTCATCCAGCGCAATACCGATCCCGCCCTCCCAGCGGCACCGGACGGTGCGTCAGTATTCCCCACCTCCTACGCCTTGGGCGGTCTGGTGGGCATCGCCTATGACTACAACAGCAGCATGCATGGGCAACGGCAAAGCATCACCAACTGCGCCATCGCCGGCTACACTGTGGCCGACAACAGCCGTAACAAGCAGCATCTGGGTGAGGCCGCCATCGGCGGGCTGGTGGGTGTCTCCAGCGTCAACCTCAACAAGTGTTCCGCCGTGGTGGATCTGCAGATCAACTGCACCCACGTCGATACCAACGGCTACATGAACGCCGCCCGCTACGGCAACTATGTGCGTGTAGGCGGTCTGGCCGGCGGTGTGCGCTTTGCGGTAACGGACTGCTACACCGGCGGTACCATCACCGTTGGGGAGGAGACCCTGAAGGAGCGTGTCCCCCGTGGGCAGCAGCAACAATGTCTTTTGCCGACGGCGCCTGCCGTCCGGGTCAAGATGAATTCCGGCGGTGTCTCCGGCCCCGATACCTATGTCTATATCGGCGGTATGGGCGGCAGCGGCTTCTCCGCCAGCTTCACCAACTTTGTCAATCGCGTCGACAGTTCGGATGGTCAGCCCACTTTCAATAACTGCTACACCTACATGGAGTTCCCGGACATGGAGGGTACCATCACCGGCATCTCCCTTATGGGCAGTATTGCCGACCGAGCCGGTGCCAGCACCAATGCAAAGCTCTATATCAATAACTGCTACTACCTCAACAGCAGCAAGAACAGCATTTCTTTCGACGATCTGCCCAAATACTACGGCAAGGGTAATTCCGGAAGCAACTCCCTGAGCGGGCTGCTGCGTACAGAAGCGGCACGGGGAAAAATGCTCAACGGCGATCTCAGCTACCTCCGTAATTACGGCTGGAACGGTGGTTCCAACACGTATAGCATCAAGGGCCTGACGGGCCTGACCTATGAGCAGATGTCCCAGCGCACCGGTGCCAACATCGTCACCCAGAACAACGGCACCGGCACTGCACAGCGCTACGATAGCTTCGCCGCCGCTCTGGGCAGCAGCTTTGCGTGGGTCACTACCGAGGAAAACGGTGCCGAGGTCCACGGCAAAAATACAGCTTCCCCGGCAGCGACGAGGCCCTGCAGGGTCAGGACTTCCCCTTCCCCACCGTGCTGGTCAGGATAACGTCTTTGGCCGGGCCCGTCTACACTACGGCTGGTGGCCGTCATCTGGCCTCTACTGGAGCAAGGGCTTGCTGACGCTGGACATGATCACCGACTATGATGCCGCCGGCGGTGAATCCGCCGTGACGCTGGATCTGCGGTTCGAGGGCACGGCCCCCCGGCACGGAGACTCCCCACCCTGTCCTATTACCAAGGACGGCATCGTCACTGCCGAGCTTCAGCCGGACGGCACGGGCCACTACAAGGTCCGCATCGTGGGACAGGCCATCGGCTCCACCGAGATCATCGCCACACTGGGGGATTACACCGCCCGTCTGGCAGTGGACGTCACCGCCAAGCTCTCCATCTCCGTGGATCAACTCTCCGTAGAGCAGTATGTAGGCGAGAGTACTACCCTCACCCTCACCGCACGGGACGGCACCGGCCAAGTGCTCACCGGCGTCAAATGGGACGTGGTCAGCGGCTCTGACCGGGTGGTCACGCTGTCCCCGGTGAGTCGGGATCAGCAGGTCACCGTCACCGGTAAGGGCGAGGGGCGAGGAGACTCTGCTGGGGTGCAGGCCGGTGTCACCGTGGGCCAGCGCACCTTCACCAGTGAGCTGCGCCTCACCGCCACCATCCATATGCAGGGCGTGCTGGGCATCGCCCATGTGGGCGATGGAGACGCCGTGTATCGTCAGGGCATCCTGAATCGGGACGCCACCGACTGGGATACCCCCTCGGCCCCGCCGAGGCGATGTCCCCCGATTACGAGGGTCTGTACCTATACAGCCGTGGCAAGGCGGCGGACTTCCGGTACTTCACCGTAACGGCCCTTACCGTTCTGGATAGCACCGGCACTTCCCACGATATGCTCTCCACCGCCGATGAGGACTACCGGGTCACCGTAGGCGACGTGGTGGCCGCCCAGCAGGACGGCGACTTCAGCTATCGCCCCATCACCATCCACGGACGGCAGCAGGGAGACAGTCACCCTGCAGGTGACTCACCGACAGCCGCACCGGCCGGCCCTATCCGCTGGATATCCCTATACCCTGACGGCGGAGGATACGCAGATCACCGCCACCTTCGTGGTGGGCCGCCTGCGGCTGGAGAAAGGCCGTTCCCTTCGGCCAGCCCGCCGCCGGCTTCCTCCCCACGGAGGAGGGAGCTTGTCTCGGCCTCCGACCTGTTGTGGGCTGGACCCCCAGTCCCCGACCTGCCCCTGTTCCAGGATACCACCTTTGAACCCATCTATCAGGATACGGAGGAGCCAGGTCTGCTCCCGCTGGCGCTGGAGCCGATAACCGTTTTTTTGCAGAAAGGAGGCCATTGGAATGAAAAAAGTGTACAGACCGGAAGGGCATCACCATTCTGATGGCCCTCCTCCTGCTGCTGGTAGCCAGCATGGTCAGCGTAGTGATCCTTACGGCGGCCACTACCGCCGCCCGGCACATCTCCAACGACCGCCAGAGCCAGCAGACCTATCTCACCGTCAGCTCCGCTGCGGAGCTGCTGGACGATATCCTCTCCTCCGGCTATGAGCGAAGGTCACCCGCCGCCCCACTGCCACCGGCGGCAGCTATATCGAGCGGACGGAGGTAACTCAGACCCCCCAGGGGGCCATGAAGGTCTGGCTGGAGCGGGGCATCGAGGCCGTGGGCCGTGGCATCGCCTATACCGACGTCATCACCCTCACCCCGGATGCTGCCAGCGGTCTGGACGCCGTACAGGCGGAGTTCACCATGACCCCTGCCTACGACATCACCGTGACCCTTTCTCTGGCGGATAACAGTCAGGGCAACTGCCTTATCGACCCTCACCCTCAGCGGCCAGCGGAAGCAAAGCAGGTCACCACCGTCACCGGCGGCAACTACCGAGACGGGACAGACCACCGTTACCACCACCACCATCTTTGGGACACACCGCTCATTGAAAAGGGGGGTCACCGGATGAAAAAGCTGAAGAACCAGAAGGGCGAAACTCTGGTGGGAGACTCTGGTGTCCCTGCTGATCATCGTGCTGGTGTTCGTCTTTCTGACGGGCTCCGCCGTGGCAGCCGCCAAGATCAACGCCAAGATCCGGGACACCGACGTCTCGCTTCCGGTACAGGATGCCCAGTCCGAGGGCGCCCAGCCGTCTCTCCGGCCGCGCGCTGGCCAGACCGGCAAAGACCTCGGTGGAGGTCTATCAGGAGAACGGCTACCGCTACTATGTGTCGGAGGATACGCCATGAGAAAACTCCGTGACCGGCGGGGCATCACCCTCGACCGAGATGCTGTGTACGGTGCTGATCGTGCTGCTGCTGACGGCGCTGCTGGTAGTGGGCATCCGCTTTGCCGGCAAGACCTATACGGAGTCCATGCGGCTGTCGGAGGCGCAGGAGCTTTGCTCCACCCTCACCAGCGTCATCAGCGACAAGCTGCGCTTCTGCGGCACCGTGACGCAGGATGAAAACGGCGGCCTGACGCAGATCTTCATCCAAAACGTGGGCAGCGTGGAGGGTAAGGGCGATGCCTTTCAGATCGGTGAAGACGGCCAGCTGGCGCTGGGCGATCGTCACCTGCTGGGCTCCGCCTCCTACCCCAAGGGTCTGCAGGTAACAGCCTTTACCCTGCGCTACGATGCCTCCACCGACATTTTCTCCGTCACCCTGGAGATCGGGGACCGCTTCCGGCAAACCCTGTCCCGGACCTCCTTCGAGGTCAAGCGCATCAATCGCACCGTGACCTGATGCGCCCACGGCCCGCAAGCGGTAAGCGGCCAAATGCAGAATAACGAACCCCCTCGGCCATAGCCGAGGGGTCCGTTTCTGTCTTATTTGGTTTTTTCTGCGGCCGCTGCGGCGGAACCGTCAGCTTTCCGCCTTGACGTCGGGCCTTGCGTCCCTCCGTGCGGTACTGGGTCATAAGCAGCCGAATGGCCTGCTTCAGCGCCTCCAGCTGGGACTGCAGATAGTATTCATCCTCGAACATGGCGTAGTGGACGCAGGTCTGGATCAGGATGAAGATCAGCGGGTGATGGTGGTATAGGGGATGCCCAGCTTGGGCTCCAGCGATTTGGCGTATTCGGTGTAGCGGCGGTTGACCCCCTCGAAGAACTGCTTGCCGTAGCGGATATACTTGGGGGTGGGTGTAGACCTGATACATCAGGCGGTACTTCTTGCCGTGCTGCCGGGCCGTCCAGTAGGGGATCTCGTCGATGAAAGCGCATCAGATCCTGCGGGATCGGTGGGGGCCTTGGCCATGAAGTCGTCCTCCACCTTCTCCATGCAGTAGGCGGTGGACTGGACAATGAGATCGTCCAAATCTCTAAAATAGATATACAGCACGGCGGAGCTGCACCCACAGGACTCCGCTAGCTTCCGGATGCCCACGGAGGCCAGACCGTTTTCGGCGTAGCAGTCGTAGCACTTCTCCATCAGCATGATTTTTTTGCGCTGAAATTCCTCTTGATCTCTGGTTCTCTCACGGTACTTCTCCTCTTGTCATCCCTATTATTTGCATAGATCACACATATTATTATATACACATATCTGATAATATATTATATCACTTGCTTCCGTGTTGCAAGGCTTTTTTCCGCAGTTCCCAAGAAATGGCAAAAATCATCGCCTGGATCGGACATTCTGTAGGCGATGATTTTTTTGTGCGATGTGCGACAACGGTACGCCCCACAGCCTAGGCCGCCGGTGGGCAGTCCTCCGGCCCCGCCGTCCGGGATATCCGTTATCCTTCGGTGCCACTGCCCTCCGGGCGTCGTAATATCGGCAGCTGCGGTATCGGCGGAGCATCCGCAACGGTGTCCTTTTTCGGCTCCTGACGGCCTCCAGCCGTTTCAGATACCAGAGGATGCGCCCGCCCACATAGGCGATGGCCACAATAGCCCCGGCGTCCGGCATATTCAGGTAGCCGCCGATCAGATACGCTCCTAAAAAGCCGAGCAATGCGGCGGTAAATGCTGTTTTCCCAGTCTATGGGACACTCTGGCTTCATACCTCCTCCAACATTGATACCCTGTTACTCAAGTGTTACTGGCGTGCCAAATATGTGGTAATCTTACTACCCAAGCCAACAGAGAAACTTACACCCTCCCTTGAATCTATCGACACAGAAATATTACTGGCTCCAAGGGTCTTATGGGCGTAGCTTGGTTGCATAACTGCATCCGTTGATGTTACAACGCCATAGCATAGATAGGTAGCAAAATGGCTATCCGCTACATTTCCCGCCTCACAGGCATCACACTGGGGGATAGTGGGATTAAAGCGCAAGAGCGGCAGAAGATTTTTGTATTCGCTCTTAAGATCCCCATCTTTTGGACTGCTTTCCGTTACATCACGGTTCCTCTTTGTTTCATTGCCGCAAATTCCGCACTTAAACGTCTGATGCGTAACCCTTTTCTGCAAAGCTGTCATCAAAGGAAGCATTGGTTCCGATGGCAAGCACGTCCTGCAGCCGGGTCGCTGGATATTTCTTCCATTATATTTCTACCTGTGCATCGGACTCCTCCCTTTTCAGCTTCATCGTATCACAATTTCCGCTTTTTGCAAGCAAATTCGCCGCCCAGTGTGTTTTTCGTAAAGAGTGCCGATCGTCGCCATTTTATTTTAGTGAAATTGCTCTTGTTGCCAGTTTTTTTGCATCTGACAGGAATTTGTGGTATGACAGATGTATTCTTGTTTCTATTCGCCGCA